>Ga0247839_1000580_pt1 | contig 64796 bp, 72 predicted proteins | sample LaCruzMarch2015__6_FD_192405 | JGI IMG/M metagenome (GOLD analysis project Ga0247839, IMG submission 192405) | Freshwater microbial communities from meromictic Lake La Cruz, Castile-La Mancha, Spain - LaCruzMarch2015_16m | ecosystem: Environmental > Aquatic > Freshwater > Lake | place: Spain...
TATCAAGGAAGTCGTGACCGTCGGAGGTTGTTCCCCTGACGGCAAAAAATACATCTCCCGGCATCACCTTGCGGGAATCGAATTGCAATCCGTTCACAGGGATATCGGTATTCCCGGTAATACCCAGGTTTCTGACTTGGCCGATGAGCGCGCTGAGTATCATCCTGCCTGGGTTTTTGGTTTATCCTGTTTCCACTGCAATTCAATTGCCACGGGCATCCCTTTTGTTATCTGGAGCCCTGGGGCGATGGATTGTTTTACTACGGTCCCCTTTCCGGTCACCAGTACATTCAATCCCTGCCCTTCAAGCATGAACAGCGCATCTTTAAGTCCCATTCCGCACACGTTGGGCATAATTCCCTTGCTGACAGATGCCGACGAAAGAACAATCATGTCGCCAAACGATTCGGGCCGCACCCATTGCGATTGCACATTTTCTGGTTGTGCTTTTAAGTTAAGCGCCGACAAAACATGGGTGATGTCTTTCATCTGCCCCGCATGGGTCACCGGTACCCGTGACCGGATCGTGTCATACGGCAAGGGGATCATGATGTCGGGACGGATGGCGAAGAGTTTGTCGGATAATTCACGGAAAACGGGCGCAGCAACAGCCCCTCCGTAATATTTTCCCTTTTTCGGATTGACAATTACCACAATGCATGAATATTTGGGATTATCAGCCGGGTAGTACCCCACAAATGATCCCTTGTACTGAACGAGTTTGGTTCCCTGGCGGTATCCTTTGTTTCCGGCTGCAATTTGCGCTGTGCCTGTCTTTCCTGCAATTTTGTAGTAGGGCGTTCTGATGCTTGCCCCGGTGCCCTCTGATACGACACCCTCCAGCATTATTTGTGCCTTTTGAATGGCTGCAGGGGAGACAATCTGCGGATTGATCACCACCGGATCGAACCGTTTTACCAGTTGTCCGTTGCGCCGGATTTCACGAACGAAGAGCGGTTTAACCATCTTTCCATCGTTGGCAACAGCGTTGTAGAGTGTGAGCAGATGGATGGGGGCGAGGGATATTTCATATCCGATCGAAATCCATGGAAGCGAAAGCGCTGACCAATATTTACTTTTCGTGGTTTTGATATAAGGCTTTCCCTCCCCTGCGATCTGCAGACCCAATGGCCGGTTAATTCCTATCCGGTAAAGTCCGTCAATGTATTTTTGCGGAGCATCGGAATAGGCCTTGTAGATCATCGAAGAGGTGCCCACATTCGAGGATTTTTCAAAAACCTGGAGGGCCGTGATAACACCAAGGCCATGATGGGAGTCCTCCATCTTGCGGCCTGAAAACGTGGTAATACCTCCATAACAGTTGATGGGGGTGTTCAGGTCGATCTTCCCGTCGTCGAGGGCGACCAGGAACGAAGCCAGTTTAAAGGTGGATCCCGTCTCCTGGCTTTCACCAATGGCATAGTTGAAGATCTCTTCGTATGTTCCTTTTTTTGTCTGGCCGAGGTTTGCCATGGCCCTGATATAACCCGTTTTTACCTCCATCAGGATCACACATCCATGGTCAGCACTATCGGCAATAAGCTCTTTGCGAAGGGAAGATTCGGCGAGGTCCTGCAGGTTGACATCCAGGGTTGTTACAACGTCATCGCCATTTTGTGGTTCGATCTGGGTTTCCGGATTCACAGGCATCCAGGCTTGCCCACCCACGCGCCGCATGAGGCGCTGGCCATTGACGCCCTCGAGATTTTTTGTAAATGAACCCTCCAGCCCGACATACACCCTGTGTTCTCCTTCGCCGCTCTGATATCCGATGATGCGCCGTGCAAGCGATTTGTAAGGGAGTTCCCGTTCGTATTGAGGAATTACGATCAGCCCACCCTTAAATTTCCCGCGCTTGAAAATGGGGAACTTGCGCATTTTATTCAGATCAGGATAGGTCACGTCCCTGTGAATGAGGAGATACCGGCTCTGGTTCCTCCGGCCTTCCCACAACACATCTTTGTAATCAGTAGCAGTATGGTCCTTGAACAACCCTGCCAAACAAACAGATAGCGAATCGATGTTTTCCCTGAATATCTCTTCCGTTAGCGAATCGGTCATCACATCCATACGTACTTCAAAAATCGGCACTGAAACGGCCAGCAAACTTCCATCATCGGCAAGGATATTCCCGCGGATGGCCGTCATTTCAAACAGGTGGATCTCCTGTTTTTTTGCCATTTCTAAAAATTCCTTTTTTTCAAACTGCTGAATCATGACCACCCTGGCAATGATGAAAAGACCAAAAAGCAGCACCCCCAGATAAACCAGGTAAACGCGAACCAATATGTCTTTCTTGATCTCTTTCATATACTATTTCAGTATGCGTTTGAGCTCCTCTCCGGAATAGAGGATTTTAAATGGAGGCAGCGGTGTTTCATGCAAACCGTACGTCTGGGCACGTTTTAATATTTCCGACTGTCTGCCCTGGAACATCAGGGTCGATTTGGTATTTATATATTGGTAGTGCAACTCCTTCAGCTCATTTTTTGTCCGTTCGATATCCCTGTACTTCCTTTCAGTGTAGTAGGTGTTGCCGATATAGATCATTGCCAGCAACGCCACATATAATATATAGAAGATGTTCCCGGTCACACGCTCTTTGGAGAGGTAATCTCCACCCAGAAAATCCTGAACTGCCCGGCGGCTTCTGTTTGCTTTTTTCATTGTCATATTTTTTCAGCTACCCGCATTTTCGCACTGCGGGCACGGCTGTTTTCAACAACCTCCTGCGCGTTCGGCACAATGGCCTTGCGTGTAATCACCTTCAGGGGACTGATAACATTCCCGTAAAAATCTTTCTCAACAGATCCGGCAAAATTCCCTGAGCGGAAATAGTTTTTAACCAGTTTATCTTCCAGGGAGTGATAGGAGATGATAACCATCCTTGCACCCGGCTTCAAGGCATGGGTTGCCTGTTTTAAAAAATCGCGCAGGGCATCCATCTCCTGGTTTAATTCGATTCGTAAGGCCTGAAATACCTGCGCCTGGTATTTAAACTCCTTGCCGCGTTCGGCACACGAATTGGCAATTACCTTGAGCGCTGTGGTTGTGCCGATCGGCTGCAGTTTCCTTTCTTCCACAATCCGCGAAGCCAGCTTTCGGGCATTCCTTATCTCCCCGTAGGAAAAGAAAAGGGTACGCAGATCCTCCTCGCTGTATTGATTGACAATATCCTTTGCCGTTTGCTTTTTTTTCTGATCCATCCGCATATCAAGTGCCCCGTCAAACCGGGTTGAAAAGCCACGATCAGGCTGATCAATCTGATGGGAGGAGATACCGAGATCGGCCAGGATCCCATCTACTGGGGTAGCATGATGCAACTTGAGGAAATTCCTGAGGAAACGGAAGTTGCTGTTAACCATGACTAAACGGGGATCATCTATACGATTTGCAAGCGCCTCCTCATCCTGATCGAACGCAACCAGCTTTCCATCTCCGAGTTGGCCGAGAATGGCCTTCGCGTGTCCGCCACCGCCGTAGGTTGCATCGACGAAGATGCCGCCTGGCCTTATTGCTAAGGCTTCAATGCTTTCATTCAACAGGACACTTTTATGGTATATCATCGATGGCGTCGCTTTTTTCCTGTTTTCCCATCACTTTTTCGGCCAGCATGGCAAAGTCTTCCGGCTCTTTGGACAACAATTGCTGGTAAGTGGTTTTATTCCATACCTCTATCCGGTCGGCATAAGCAAATAAGATGACCTCTTTTTCAATCGCAGCAAAACCAAGCAATGACTTCGGCAAAAGCAACCGACTCTGGCTGTCGAGCGAAATTTCAGTTGCCCCATTGTAAAAAAACCTGACAAACCGGCGATTGTCACGAACGAAAAGATTCAGTTTGTTGATGTTGTCGGTTGTCTCTTTCCATACATTCTGAGGATACAGGACCAGGCATCCTTCAAATCCCCTGTTGATGACGAATTTATCCTGTGCTTCCGGACTGATCTGTTTTTTCAGTGCAGCAGGAAGAATGATGCGGCTTTTTTCATCCAGCCTGCATTCAAATTCACCGATAAGATTCGTTGTAGCCAATTATGTTTTTTTTCGAGTGTAAATATATATAAAAAATCTCCACTTTGCTCCACTTTACTCCACTGTTGATAACTTTTTTGAATGAAAGGTCTGGATAGGAGAAAAAAGCGGCCACCATCCTGCAGTGGGAGCATGGCGCCTGGGGTTTCGATCACATGCCCGGATGCGGAATAGGCCGATCGGCCCATCCGAAATATTAACAAATCAACTGGTTACGGATGTTCGATGAGCAGTTTGACCGAAGCAGTGCCGCAGCGGATCATGTAAATGCCTGAAGGGAGGTTGGTGGTGGAGAGGATTAATTTCCCGGAAAAGGGAACTTCCAGGATTTTTTGAGCAAATAGATTATAAACCAGGATACTGGGTGAATTTTTACTGAAAACGGATGATGGCGCCGCTTCAATGGATGGCCGGCCTGAGGCAGGAGCCAGAATGGTTACCGTTCGGTCGGCTGGATTGGGAAACAGGTGCAGTTTTAAAAGGGGTTGAAATGCTTTGGGTTTAATCCCTGGAATGATTTCCGCAGGGGATCTTTTTGAAATATAATTCAACCCGCCCGAGAAATTTCCGGTGATCAGATCAAACGCATGGGGGTCACTCAGGTGGGCAATGGCCGGGGAGGTTTGCCAGCCAAAAAGCGTGTCTCCCCGATTGGAAGATAGCCATGCGTAAAGTGTGTCCGCCTTCGCAAATTTTCCATCAAGATTATTGTCAATATGTTCAAAAAGATAGATGCGGCCCTCATCAGAACCGCATAGCAAAAATGTAGTGCCGTCGGCCCGCCGCGAAAAGCAGGGGGTACTATACCCATAATAGGAAACAGCGTAGTTGGTGACATTCACCCCCCCGAGGCTGTCGGTTATCATGATAAATACAGGGTCTCCTGTTGTTGCTGTATTCCTGAAATAGTTCAGGTTCCCCTGTTGCTCTCCGATTACGAGGTCAGGCGTTTGGTCTTTATCGAGGTCAAATAGCTGCGGGGTGCTGTTTTCCCCCACATCGATCCCCTGCCAGTTCAGGATTGGAGGAGCAAACTCAGGAATGGCGCCTTTTCCTCCGGCATTCGGAAACAAAAGCAGGGTTCCGTCACTGTTCCCGATGAGCAAATCGGTGAGTCCGTCCCCGTTCAGATCACCCGGCGCCGGATAGGCGCCATGAAGTTCCAGGGAGGATATACCGGCGAGATCATCGGTGACATAGGTAAAAACCGGCTTCTGCGCCGTTCCTGTATTTTTAAAATAGGCAATTTTCGAAGTATAAACCGAATGGAGAATGGCATCTCTATAATAGGAAGAGTCATAATATCCCTCATTCCCGACAAACAAATCCTGTAAGCCATCCCCGTCGAAATCATACAGTACCGGATGGGAAGATGACCCGAAATCCATCATGTCGCTGCGAAAAAACCGGTCGGTGCGATATTCAAACTGAGGATGGGTGGTTGTCCCGGTGTTTTTGTAAAACCAAACGCAATTGTAATTGTCAGAGGTGTTAAGACCAGGATCAAATGGGGATACCACCAGGTCGTCAAGCCCGTCGTTGTCCATGTCGATGAGCGAAGCCGCAGGAAATGAAAAGAGGTTGACCGGAACAGAACGTGAAGGGAAGGCGGTATCCTGGGCAACCATGAAGGCTGAATCCCTGGTACCTCCGTTAAAAAGCGCCATCAAACCCGGATAATCCACATCACCGAGAATGAGATCCTTGAGCCCGTCATTGTTGAGATCAGTCGCCAGCAGCGTCGACCCCGTGTGGCGGGATTTTCGATTTTCTATCATTAATTGGTCATTGGTAATTGGTAATTGGTCATTGGTCATTTGTAATTTGTCATTCCCATACGGGCATCCCGCATTCAAAATAACACGATTCCCTCCTTCACTCTCCTTGAATTTTCCCCAGCAATGATCCGCAAGCCTGAAATCCAAACTGTCGCAATGGCCGTACTTTTCCATCGACAGGTTCCTGTGGTATTCCACATAGGAACCCAACCCGAAAAAGGTCAGTAAGTCCAGATCACCATCGCCATCAATATCAGCAATGGCAGGGTAGTCGACACTGGTTACGAGGATCCCGACCTTCCCTGTGTAGTAAAAGGATTCAAGCAGATCTGTCACCAGGCTGAATTTCAGCGCGGTGTCGGAAATATTTTTAAAAACCCGCACCCCGCCCATGCCATAGGTGAAGATGTCCATCTTCCCGTCACAATTATAATCGGCTGTGATCACCCAGTCGTGAAGATCAGGTAATTTCGCGGAAAATTCAGGAGCAAAGGTATAATCAACCATGTTGGGGGTTCCATGATTGATGAAGGTCAGTTTCCTGTTTCCATGTCGGTCGAACACCAACAGATCCTTGATCCCGTCGAGGTTCAGGTCGATGGCGCAGAACTGGCAGGAATTCAATCCCCCGGACCAGGGGAACTTTAACTGCGCAGCGGAGCCATTTTGAGTGATAAAGAAAATCAACACAAGCACAATAACAGGAAGGGCCCCTGGAAATACTTTGTTGCCAAATAGCATACTGGCCCCGTTTTTTATGCGTTTATTTATCATGGCTTACAAAATTACCAAAGTTTTCATACTTTTGAATCCCTGACCTGACCCACTTGCTGACATCTTGCACCCAATGCCCAATGCCTATTGCCTATTGCCTAATGCCTATTGTCTATTGCCTATTGCCTATTGCCTATTGCCTAATGCCTATTGCCTATTGCCTATTGCCTATTGCCTAATGCCTATTGCCTAATGCCTAATGCCTAATGCCTCCCTATGAGCAGAATCCTAGTGATCGACGACGAAAAAAGCATCCGGAATACCATACGGGAGATACTGGAATATGAAAAATATACGGTGGATGATGCCGCTGATGGGGCTTCGGGATTGCAGCTGGTGAAAGAACATAAATATGATGCCATTCTTTGTGACATCAAGATGCCGAACATGGATGGAATTGAGGTGCTTACGCGGATTTATGAGATGACCGACACCCCGGTCATCATGATTTCCGGCCATGGAACCATTGATACGGCGGTGGAGGCCATCAAGAAGGGAGCCTACGACTACATATCAAAGCCGCTTGATCTGAACCGGTTGCTGATCACCTTGCGGAATGCCCGCGACCGGAGCAGCCTGATCGATGAAACACGACTGCTGAAGCGCAGGATCGAGGCGAACTATGAGATGATTGGTACATCCGAACCGATGCAGCAAATCAGGAGCATGATCGCCAAAGTGGCTCCAACCGACGCACGCGTGCTCATTACCGGAGAAAACGGAACGGGAAAGGAGTTGGTGGCCAGGCACCTGCATGCCTTGAGCCACAGGTCGACCGGACCTTTTATTGAAGTCAACTGCGCAGCCATCCCTGCCGAGTTGATCGAAAGCAACCTGTTTGGCCATGAAAAAGGTTCGTTTACATCGGCCATCAAACAGCACAAGGGGGATTTTGAGCAAGCGAACGGAGGAACGATCTTTCTCGATGAAATTGGGGACATGAGTCTCTCGGCTCAATCCAAAGTGTTACGCGCCCTGCAGGAAAATAAAATAACCAGGGTGGGCGGGGACAAGGATATTCCGGTGGATGTCCGTGTGATTGCGGCCACCAATAAAAACATCAGGGAGGAGATTCGCAACAAAACCTTTCGCGAGGACCTCTATCACCGTCTCAGCGTAATTGTAATCGAGGTACCGCCCCTTCACAACCGGATCGAAGATATCCCGTTGCTCACCGATCATTTTATCACGGAATTCTGTATCAGCATGGGCAAAGCGAAAATGGAAATTACCCCCGAAGCCATGGATGAACTTAAGGATATTCCATGGACAGGCAATATCCGCGAACTGAAAAATGTGGTTGAGCGGCTTGCTATCCTGTGCGACAGTGCCATTACCGCCGCAGATGTAAAGCGGTTTACCGTATATTGATTCCCCAGTATAACAGAAAAAACCCTCTGAAGAGCCTTGATTGTGCCTTTCAGAGGGTTTTTTGGTGGAGCTGGAGGGATGAAAACCATAAATGGTCTAACCGTCTGATTCAGTAAGATTTAAGAGGGGGGTTGAAAGCATGCTGTGGCACATTTGTTTACGAAAAGAGGGAAAACAGCACCGCCGCTGACTTTTTATATAAAAGGGATCTCAAGTTGTTTACAGACTTTTTTACAAAGTAAATTTGAAAGCTCCTGGTGCCTGCCGACGGTTGATTGTTTTTGGTTTGCAGGGTTCAGATAAATGGTATGGTTTGCTCCCTCACGTAACATGATGCAGCCATGTGCACGCAGATGTTTAAGGAACTCGCCCCTTTTCATAATGCCGGGTTCAGTTTCCGTTTGATGATTTTTCTTCCGGTATATTCCTGTAAAGTATTCTCCCTGTGAGTTGACATTACCAGGGTGAGTGCATCCAATAAATTCTCTTTCAACTCATCAATGGTTTTGCCTTGAGAAATGACTTCCGGGACCTCCGGAATCTGGCCCACATACCAACCATCATCACTTTTCTCGATCACAGCGGTAAAGTCTATCGGTTGCGGCTTATGTATTTTTTTCATTTGAGGTGCAAATTTTGTAGATTATTCATGCAAATGCAAAGTTAATGAAAAATGGTCTTGAAATTATTTGACTTAATTCACCATTCCGGATTGTTTCCATCATCATGGGGCGTGACTCCAATAAATTTTCCTTCAACTCATCAATGGTCCTGCCCTGGGAAAATACTTCAGGCGCCTCCGGGATCTGGCCCACATACCTGCCATCCTCACTTTTCTCAAGCATAGCGGTAAAATCTATTGATTAAACGGGAATTTTCATTTTCAGGGAAAACGTTTATAAATGTTCTTACGGTGATCGAATATGGAGAAGTACAGCGTGCCATTTTCAATAAACATACCTATCCTGTAATCGTTAATCCTAAACCTGTAGGCGGTTTTATGTCCCTTTATTTTAACAAGGTTTGGTATTTCCGATATCGAATTGCAGAGGGAGGTTAATTCTATGAAATCTTTAACAGCCCGGGCAATAGCCCTGTCTCTTATTTTTTTCAGATCGCGGTCAAAGGAGGTGTAAAATACCTGCTTCATTTTTCAATGATCATATTGAGCGTTTCCATCACCTGATCGCGGCCAACCATTCCTGATTTACGGGCCGAAAGCATCTTCCTTAATAATGCAGGATCGTCAACTTCGTCTCCTTCCACTACTTCAATGCCCTTGAATTTTTCGGCCATTAAACGGGCTGTTTCTATCAACGCCCTTCCTGCCTTGGTCCGTTCATTTACTTGTATGGTTGTCATATCAATATATTTATTGCAAAATTACTCATTCTTTATTCTCATCACCAGGTTAATGCATCATTCAGATTTTCCTTCAACTCATCTATGGTTTTGTCCTGGGAAATCACTTCAGGCGCCACCGGAATCTGGCCCAAATTGAGTTCTCAATGTCATATGTAAAGTGCACCACGTTCATTCCTTAAAGATGTCATTGATTGGTTTAACAATCTGATCATGATTCATAACTATCGATTTAATTGCGGCCATACTCTTTTCTTTATTACTAAATGGCATTATAGATTTTATGTTGAGTTGAAATTTATCGAAAGCTTCCTCTTTATGGTCACTTAGGATAAAATCGGCCATAGAATTAAACCAAAAATTGAATTGCTCATCATTTATCTTGCCTGCAGTATGTAATTCGTTCCCTAAGAAAAACATGGATACTACTGATATAGTATTGTTGAGTCTTCCTTTTAGTTCAGCGATGACATTGGTCATTTGAGCCATAACCTCTTGGTTCATCTCGTTACCTTTTTTCTCGGCTTCAAGATCGTTTATAAAAATAGCCTCGGGATCCAAATCAAAAAAACGCCATATATCAACATCAAGTTCTTTAGCAATTTTTTCTAAAGTTTCAACCTTCATGGTTTTTTCTTGGATGGATCGGTAAAGACCGGGCTTTGAAATGCCAATTTTCTCAGCTAGTTCAGCAATACTTATTCTGTTTTTATCACAATACTCCTTTATCTTATTGAAATTCATATAAATTTATTGTTAATAACTAAATATAGACAATAATGTAATAAATGTGAAAACATAATCTATATTTGTAGACTATTATTTCATTTATTGATTTTCAAAGATAACAAAAAAATAAATTCATTCAAAATTAAATTTTATGGCTGACATGATTTTTTTGCCGGTTGACCAGGTTCAACAAACCATTCGTGAAACGATTCGTCAAGAGTTTACGCTTCTTGAAGAAAAGCGCAAAAGCCAATCCGGTGTGACTTTGTTCACTCGAAACAAAGTCGCGAAACGCCTCCATCTATCATTTAATACCGTGAAGGCTCTTATTGAACGTGGCGTTATCAAAACCACCGCCTCAGGATTAATCGAAGAATCAGAGTTGGAGCGTTATCTGGCAAATTCGTAAACATTTCAAACCTCAGTCCCTATGGAAAATCGGAAACAGTTGAGACAACTTACTAAAATGTTGCAGCAAGCCATAGATGATTTACTAAATGATAGGATTTCTGTTGAAAAAGCAAGAGAAATAAGTAAAGCTGTCGGTAAGCTCATTAAAGTTCAAATAATTGAACTCAAACGCTTAGAGATGGAACGGGAGGATAAAAAACGGCTGCCATGAATCCACAGAAACATTCCAATGAAGATTTGCGTGCCCTGCGCTGCTCGTTAAGGCGGGAACAGATTCGATTCCGGCGACTTAAAGGGCGTTACCTTGAATTGAAAAAGTCAAATCCTGATCTCAGGATCGATTTCTTCGAAGGGATTGGTTCTCCACAATGGCCCGATGTTGCCACAACCCGATCCATACCAGATGACCAGGTGCTGGTGGATCTTCTTGAGGATCTGACAAGGATCATGGCGGACCTGTTCAGCTTCATGAATCGGTATGATGCCGTACGAAAAGAGCGACCCGATATAAAAATATCTTTTATTGAATCCATTAAAAACCAATATGTTATCATGAATTGACAATTACCCGGATTGTGATCAGATCATTTCAACCTTGAGTTATCCATTACCAATTCACATATTATTAACCATTTAAATCTCAAAACAATTATGAAAAGTGTAGTTTATGCAAAAGTCAGAATTCAACAGATTGTTGAGCAAATGACAGAGAGACCCAAAGATGACGCCGTATTTTTTGGATTCGATCCCGATGTGGAGGAGGTTGTTCAAATCGAAGTGGTCGATGAAGAACCAAAACCTTCAAATTTTCTTGGTTATTTATACCGGGTTGATTTTGATAAAGACGGAAATTTTAATATTCTGTATTTGTCGTAATCAGAAAAATCAAAGAGCCGGGACAGGGATCCCGGCTCACTTGTTTCACAATTAAAAACACAAAATCATGAAAGAAATCAAGGATCAAAAATACAACAAATTCCACGAAAAACACAAGGCCCCAGGACGGCTTGTTAGTATTGCTGAGTTTGTTGAGAATAATGGTAAGGGAGATCCTTACATGATGAACATGTCGCGTGACAGAGACATTAGTAATTACTTCATTGAATTGGTCGAGTTTCCGATGAAATCCAAGGAAACATTAGATTCAATACTATTACATTATCTGGAAATGGTGAATGTACATGAAGCCGCACCCATTGACCCGGATGAAATAAGGTTCTTTGAAGATCTTAGCAATTTATTCTACGCATGCTTTAAATTTCAGGAAGGGATTAAAAACCAGGAAGGAGGCCGGGATGAATAGCGAATTATTAAAAGAGGGCAATCAGATTCAGAAAATTCTTGGGTGTGCCGGTGATGTGCCGGAATCAGAGCTGGTAACAATCAAGCTTCCACGAGATATCGCTGAATTTCTTTCAAGAAAAATCGGAAACGACCGGGGCTATTTACGCTTAATTCTTAACGAAGGTGTTTATTCTTCGATTGTGAATTTTTTTGACGTACCCGCTTCATCGAAAAAGGTTTTGGACGAAATAATATTCGATTACTTGTCTGGAATTGCTGAAAGGGGTGAAAGTTGTGTTGAGTGTGATCACGTTTACTTTCTGAAGGGTTTAAACCAATTATTTCAAAGCTGCTTCGATGTTCTTGAGAAGAAATTAATGGAAGGAGGCGAAAATGTGTAATTCAAACACTTGCACCTCCCGGATCTCTGAAAAGGAAGCCCTGGAAATACTGGAGAACATTGCAGCCGTGGAATCCCTTACATTCGCCCTGATAACAGCGCTTGAATGCCCACTCTACACTGATAATGATTCTGATTCTGATTTACCGGTAACAGGTGGTCAGCATTTTGTTGTTGATCAAAAAGCAGTACTGGCAATTTTTGGAGAAACTATTCATGAGCGCTTCAATATTCTGACTGACCATATTGGCAGACTGAAAAAATTCAGAGACTTACAATAATCACGGCCTCGGCAGTTTTGCCGGGGCTTCTTTATTAATCCAATTACAAAAACTTAACCCAATGAAAAAAGATGAATTATTGATCGATAATGTCGTACAGATTATGCAACTCCGGGCCTTGATGAAAATATCCGGCGAATATTTGAATACAATGTATAAGAAGACCGAAACAGACGATCCTACGAAAAAGGACGCGTTGTTTGAACCGTTAAATAAGGCTTATAACGCCATGTGGAACATTGTTGACAAGCTACAGAATAACGCCAATGAGCTGACCGGCATTGATCAAGGGAATGAATTAAAGAATTAGGAGCATAAAAAAAGGCGAGCCCTCTTGCAGTAAGCTCGCCTTTTTAATTTTTTAGCTCTTTCTTTCTCGTTGATTCCTTTAGAATAGAACTAGTACTTTGAATAATTACATACAGACAAATATACAATGAATTCGCTGAATTCCAACACTCAAGCCAAAAATAATTTCATTCCGGATGAGGATATCCAATCGGTAAAGGACCTTCCAATCAATGAGGTTATTGAAAAATATTTTCCATTAACAAAGAATGGCGCCGGGTACAAGGCGCTTTGTCCGTTCCATAAAGAAAAAACGCCCAGTTTCAATGTTACACCTTCTAAGGATAGGTTTAAGTGTTTTGGGTGTGGCGAAGCAGGTGATGCAATCGCATTTGTGAAGAAGTATAAACAGTTGACTTATCCGGAGGCAATAAAGGAAATAGGCAGGAACCATGGTATTGAAATTCATGAGGAAGAATTATCTGAAGAAGCATCAACCATTCACAAAAGGGAGGATGAGCTATACAACGTAAACCAATGGGCCAGTAAATGGTTTGCCAGTCAGTTACAACTTCCTGAGCATGCAACTGCACTGGAATATGTTAAATCGCGATGGGATGATGAATCGATTGATGTTTTTAACCTTGGATTTGTTCCTGATGGATGGAATAATTTGCTTCCTGCAGCCAAAAAAGAAGGGTACAAGGAAGACTTGCTCCTGGAGGCAGGACTGATAAAGAAAAAAGAAAACAATGGGAAAGAGAGCATCTTCGATACTTTCCGTAACCGGGTCATTTTTCCTATTTCCGATCGGCGCGGTATTGCCGGGTTCACCAGCCGGTGTTTACCCGATAAACCACAGGAGCCGAAATATCTCAATACCGGCGACAATCTGGTATATCATAAAAGCAATATTCTTTATAACCTGCCTGCAGCCAGCAGATATATCAAAGAACAGAAGAATGCTTACCTGGTCGAGGGAAATGCTGATGTGATCAGGCTGAGCCAGATCGGGATCTGCAATTGTGTTGCCATTTCCGGCACCTCTATGACCGCTGGCCATATTGAAGCCCTTAAAAAGATAACCCCTTGTATCACCCTGATCGGCGACACCGACAAGGCTGGCCAGGATTCAGTAAGCCGGTCGGCGAAGCTGATCATTGAAAGTGGCATGTACTGTAAAATCATTACGCTGCCAGAGGGAGAAGAAAAGCAGGATGCCGATTCTTTTTTTAAAAACAAAGCTACTTTCGATGAATATGATGTTGCCCCTCATAAGAAGGATTACATTCTGTATCTGGGAGAGAAGGAGAAGAAAGATGACATGGACCCGAATCAGGGAGCAGTGCTTATTAAGACTTTGGCCGAATTAATATACCGGCTTCCACAATTAAGCCATACTGGTTATATTAATGGTGTAACGAAGATCCTCGATTTGAACAAGAAGGACTTGAAAGATTCCATAAAAGCCTTATTGAAAGAACCCATTGTTGCAAAACCAAAGACCAATATACCTGAAGGGGTTGATGAGGATACGGCCCTTAGTTCGGGGTTTTATGAGAAAAACCATTGCTATTATTTCATTTCAAAAGAGGGAGCGTTTAAGGCCTCGAACTTTACCATCAAACCGCTGTTCCATATCTATTCAAAATCAGATAATAAGCGGCTCATTGAAATTACGAATGAACATGGTCATACAAGGATCCTTGACATCCCTTCGAAAATGTTCACGGTTGACCAGTTTCAGCAGGCGGTGTTCGGAGAAGGAAACTTTATCTTTTTCGGATCGAAAAGCCATTTCATGAAGGTACTTGAGAGGATTTCGAATAATTTCCCATTCTGCAATGAATTAAAGACCCTGGGCTGGCAGCGTGAGGGTTTTTATGCATTTTCAAATGGCATTCTTGATGGATCGTTTGTACAGGTTGATAAGTTTGGCATTACAGAATTCAAGGGATCAAAGTACTTTTCGCCTGCGTTTTCAGTCGTTTACAGCGATGTTCGCGAAGATGATGATGAATATTCGAACGACCGCGAATTCATTTGGCAGCAAAGCCCTGTTACTTTTGGAGAATGGTCGCGGCTCATGTTGAGTGTTTATGGAGAAAAGGCAATGTTGGCTATTGCTTATGTGATTGCAGCCGTATTCAGGGACCTGATCTATGACAAGTACAAACTTTTTCCTCACCTGTTTTTATTTGGAGAAACCCAATCGGGCAAAAGCCAGTTTGCCTATTCGCTTTCGAACTTCTTTTTTAACTCAATGCCACCTTTCAGCCTTAATTCAGGTACCCAGGTCGGATTCTTCAGGCGCCTGTCGCGTGTTAAAAATGCTCTCGTATGGTTTGATGAATACAATAATAATATTGACGAAAAGCGTTTTCAGTCGCTCAAAGCCGCTTATGATGGCATGGGTCATGAAAAAGGCAAAATGACCAACGACAACCGCACGGCCATAACCAAGGTAAATTCGGCCACGGTTATATCGGGGCAGTATTTGCCCACCCTTGATGACAATGCCTTGTTTTCAAGAAGCATCCTTATCTCATTCGAAAAGCAAAAATATACTGCAGAGCAGATGAAGGAATTTTCAAGGCTAAAGGAATTGGAGACAAAAGGGTTAAGCTCAATGGTGAATGATATTATAAATTATCGTGACCAGGTGGAATCAAAATACACGATGGCCTATTCTGATTTGATCGATAAGATGAAAGATGATCTTGCCCGGGAGGGAAAAGCATTTGAGGAGCGGTTGGTCCGGAATTTTGTTTCCGTTTTAACGCCGGTAAAGATCATCCTGGAAAGCAGTTCTCCATTGGAATTGAATTTCACCTTCGATCAGTTATACCAGTACTCAAAGGAAAAAATATCAGAGCTGTCGGTTCAAATAACCAGCAGTGAGGCGCTGGCCAACTTCTGGCAAATGGTAGAGTTTTTATTGGATGACCATAAAATTGAAGAGGGTGTTGATTTCAAGATATGTTCCGGAATAGAAATTACCTATAGAAATAAAAATGAGGATTGGATCACTGAAGAAATAGACATCAAGAAAAATGCCCTGTTAATCCGTTTCACAAAAATACATCCGTTGTACATGGAGGCCCACCGTAAACAGTTTGGGAAAAATGGTGTTGATTTGACAAGTTTGACATATTATATCAAACATCAACCAGCCTACAAAGGATTTGTCAGCAGTATCCGTTTTTCAAATTCGGTGACAAGCTGCTTTTATTTTGATTACGATCAATTAAAAATAAACCTAACAAGGAGTATGGTAATTTCCTCAAATGAAAGTACCCAAAATACCATAACTGATAATTCAGAGAAAAACCTTCCTTTTTAAGAAAAAAAATATATTTCAATTTCCAGAAAAAAATGAATATTTATGACCTACAGACCTACAAAATATAATAATAATTTAATAATCAATAATATAATAAAGAAATGTTGTAGGTTTGTGTAGGTTTGACCCCCTTTTTTGTAGGTTGATGTAGGTCGGTGTAGGTTTGTAGGTCGGTTTTTTCGATTTTAGCTTCAGGAAAACGGAAAAATATTTTTTTTTCATTTTTTGCTCTATTTTTACAAAATATGAAAACTTTAAAAAAGTGCCGAAACATTGATCTATCTAATAAAAGGCAAGAATTTGAAAAAATCATGATGAAAATTCAATTCCGGACCCTTCTGAACAAATTCTGAAAAAATGGTCATTTTTGGGCAAAAACAGGCTTTTGAAACCTACAGACACCTACAAAAAGGGGGGTCAAACCTACAAAACACCCGAAAATTGATTTTTTGTAGGTCGGAGCCATTGGACTTTCTGTTTTACGTTTTTACCATCAATTTACCGTCAATTTACCATCAATTTACCGTTTGAAAATTTCGTTCTTTGATACAACTTGTTAGGGTGACATTTTCAGCATGTCAAACTACCTTGACTATGCCAGATATAGTCAAGGTCCCCTGGATCACACCTGGAATAAACGCCAATATGCGTAAATTAAAAATAAATTCAGATAAATGTTTTCTAATAGAAAACTATTAAGTAACTTTGCAACATGTTTAATATCATTGCCCGAAAAACATTGCTGGATTATTGCCAAAGGTATCCTATGGCAGCGCCTGCCCTGCAGGAGTGGTATTATGAGCTGATTCAGTGTGAATTTAAAAACTTTAATGAACTGAAGGCAGTGTATGGCAATGCAAGCCTGGTAGCCGATGACAGGGTTGTGTTTAATATTATGGGAAACCAGTACCGGCTGGTGGTAAGGATTGTATTTGCATTCAGGGCCATTCAGATAAAATGGTTTGGTACGCATGCTGAATACGATCAGGTGGATGTATCAGGTACAGAATTTAAAAAGAAGAGATCATGAAATTAAAAATCATAGGGTCCGAAAAAGAATATCAACAGTGCCTTTCATGGGCAGATGAAATGTTTGATAAGAACGTAACTTCCGAATCACCTGAAGGCGAAAAACTTCAAATTGTACTCCTGTTAATCAGGCAATATGAGGATCAGTACTATCCTGTTCCAAAACCGGATCCAATCGATGCCATAAAGAGTAAGCTGGTTGATTTAGGGCTGAAGGATAAGTACCTGGTAGGTAAGGTAGGCTCAAAGGGATATGTCTCTGCAATCCTGAATAAACGTAAGCCGCTAACACTGCAACTAGCCAGGTTGTTTCACCAGGAATTCGGGATCCCGGCTGATATTCTATTGTCATAGTTTTAGATTTAACGAACAGTCAAGGCTTCCTTCCTCCTACCTTGACCGAGCCTGGCCTGGTTAAGCCTTCAGGAAATAAATGCGGAATTCGGCTTTTATCATGAGCTAATTATCGGAAATCCGATTATTCAGTTACCATGCCCAGCATAGCAGTTGGATCAGAAAATAAAGTGAGAATTCTAACTTTTCAATGAGATGATAAACCGCAGATTTGCGGTTTTGATATTTAAAAGGGGAATTCCCCTTTTTCTTCCACCCCCAAACACCAGGATAATTTTCCTTCAACAGCATTTTGATCGGTTTTTTCCCCTAAGATTTCTTTAAAATTTTCCAAATAGCAATTTTACACCAGTTTTTTCCTGTTGAAATTCTCCTCCTTAAAAAACCGGAAATCCGGTTTTTTATTAACTCAATATTTTTTTCCTGTTGAAATTTCACCCCTCCGGAGACCTCCGATAATACATTTTCATAGCCGGTTTTAAGGTCACGAAAATTATTTTTTCCCCGACATTGTTACATGCATGAAATATACATATATATACTGTCCTGTATATCAGCAAAATATAAAATTTAATGACCCAATTTCGGAGCCTGAAAAAAGTTGTCCTTTAAATTCAGTAGTACCGATGCTATATTTCGACACAAAAATTACATGCTGAAACATGTGGTTTTATAGTGCTAAAAAACTTGTCCTTTAAAATCGGTATGACAGAAACTAATATTGCTCAAAAAATAATCCTATGCCGAAAGTGAAATTTTATGTCAGAAATGTTTCAATCAGGATGCAAGATCATGAGTACAAAAAAATGATGCAGATCTGCTACAGGAAGAAAAAAAACAAATCGGAGATCATTCGTGAAATGCTCCTTCGTGGAATCGAATCCATGCTAAAAAAAAAACCAACCAATGAACACTGAAAGTAGAAATCTTATCCCAAACTACCTGGAAGATTATTTAATCGGACGACCAATCGCTGCTGGCGGGAGATACGTCTGGCCATATGGAAATGACAATCTTTACCCTCAAATGATACGTGAAGTCACCAGGGAAAATGGCCTGTTGCAGAATATCCTGAACAAACATTTCGAATTGCTATGGGGATCCGGACCGCAATTGTACGAAACCGGCTTTGCCAATGGCCGCCGGATCAAGCGGTGGGTGCAAAATCAAGATATTGAAGATTGGCTCAGTACATGGGATTGGAGGCAATACCTTGAGAGGGTCACAGCTGAGTATCTGTTGCTGAACGGATATTTTACGAAAGTGCATTCTATTGTAAAACCTTTTAGCAGACTGGCAGTTCAAAAGCTGGAATTCATAGAAAGTGATCTGACCCGGCTTCAGTGGACTGGTACCGGCGAGCCCATTACCGGGGTGATCACCGGCGACTTCACACGGCCGGGGCTTTTTGGGTACGACTGGCTGCCAGTGTTTGATGCAGCTAACCCACGGGCTCAGGAGATATCAATAAGTTTTGAATATGTACCTCAATCGGGTGTTGAATTTTACCCGAGAGCCCCGATCCATAGTTCACTGTCCTGGATTCAGGCAGGTGAGCAAACCGCCATCCTAATTGAAGCATTCAACTGTAATTCAATTTCACCCAAATATCACATCGAAGTACCGGCGCTCTATTGGGAGAAGCTTCGCGATAAGCTGATATCAGAATGCCAGGAGAAAGGAACTGTGTATACCGATGCCATGCTGGATAGGGCGAAGGACCAAACGTTTGAAGAGGTTCAAAACGTACTATCAGGCATTGACAAAGCAGGAAAATTCCTGGTAACTGAAATTATGCGTGATGAAGATCATGCCCTAAACGTTGGTTGGAAAGTGACCCCGCTCGAAGCCCACACAAAAGATTACTTTGAATCACAATTGAAAATTGGCCGGGAATCGCAGTTCAATTTAAGTGCAGGACTGGGGGTGCATCCTTCAATAATTGGGCTTCAAAAGGATGGTGGATTATCCACAGGAAGTGAATTGCAATATGCATTGAAACTTTATAAAAACATTTCGGTCGACATTGCAGAAAAAATAATTATGAAAAATTTGAACACCGCAATTGGAATAAACTTCGCCGGTTTTAAGGCCAGGATGGGATTTTGCCATAATGAAATTTGAAAAACATGAAACTATTGATATCAGAAGGTTTCCGCTCATATATCCACCCATACAGGGCATTGACGTCATTTCTTTCGGTAGAGCGGGTCGGCCAGATCAGCGGCTTGGCTTTTGAAAAAACGGGCCAGGTCGGTACCGCGTAACATGGATAAATCTAAAAATAATGGGAAAGCATGATAACGTGTACAAAACTTTTGTAAAAACATAGGCCAATCATGGACTTTTCAGAATCAAAGACCTGTTTTTTAACCAGAAAACGAACGTTTAAGATTCAATAATTTAAAAATCATACCAATGAAAAAAATAAGCAAAACGTGCAAAATGGAAACGGAAACGGAAACGATCATTCTTTTATCGGAAGAAGATAGTAAAACGATTTCAGATCTTGCTTCTATTAATACTGATATAAAAACAATAGCCCGCTCCCTAAATATCAATCCGGATGTTTTCGAAGCTCAATACATGACCGATGGCTCACCCATTCACCGTGCGGTGGAAGCCGGGATAACCAGCGCCGACCAATCAATTAAAGAAATGCAATTCGAATTGGCGAAGGCGGGTGATAAAGAGGCAATCAGAGAATTTAAAAAGGATTCGATCAACGCTCGATGGGAACGGCACAAGCAAAAATTGCTTTTCGATAAGAAATTGAGTGAATATGAAAATTTAAGAATGGCTGTTGAACATGGTAAGGGAGAGCTTCCGGATCATTTAAAGCAATACTATGAAGTCCTTGACTTTATCCGCACACTCTATTCCCAGCTGAATTCACGGTCTTTCATCATAAATATGGTGCGAACCAAATGGCCCGATATATCATATTCGCTGGCGAATAAACTTTTCTATGAATCTTTGAATTTCTTCTATAGCGACAACAGCGTAAAGAAAGCGGCGTGGGCAAACATTTATGCCGACCAGTTGGATTTGATTTCTAACCTGGCAATGGAAAGAGGCCAACTTGACACGGCAGGAAAATATAAAGTTGAAGCGGCCAAGATGCGGGGGGTTGGCAGTGATGATCCCGTGGGGATACCGCCTGAATTACTTGACCGCAGACCGGTATTTTATACCTTCAATATAGCCGACCTGGGATTAGAACCGGTAAACCGCAGGCAATTAGGCTCCCTGATTGATTCGCTTAATATTACCGTATCACAAAATACGATACTAAAAAAAGAGGCCGGTATTGGGGGTATCGACCTTAACTATCTTCTAAAAACCAATGAAGTTGAGGATTAAATAACTCATCATAAATAATAACTGACATCATGAATAGGGAACAACGGAAACGCAATAAAGTTGTAAAGGAGTTTCGGGCAGGGAAGATGCTGAAACTTGAATCGGATTATGGCAACAGGTCTGCTGCCAGTATCCGGGACCGGATCACTGAAGTGGATTGCAAGATTGCTAAGGTGAATGAAATACTTCAGCTCAATCCACAGGATTTTGTCACCAGGGAATTTCTTACAGAACTGGAGCAGGAAAAAAGGGGGCTCATTAATATGACGCTGCAACGCGGCTGGCCAAAAACCTACCTCAAAGAATTGTTTGAGAAACAGAAATCAGAACGGTTAAAACCCACAAGCCATGAGTGAAGGAAATCAAAATATAAAAAACCAAGTTCTCCTGGAGAATGCCATCGGGTTTCTCCGGAAAGCAATAGGTAGAGGAGACCAGCAAGCTGGAGAAACATTGCAGGCATTACAGGATCTTGACCAGGAACAAGAAATAATCAGGGCGAAGGTTGCTGTTATAAACTCAAGGCCCCGCCGTACCCAAACTGAATTTGAGAAATTTTACCGGGCTGCAGTTCCTGCATTGGACCGGCTGATAGAAATCCAAAAGGAAAAACAATGTATTGCCCTGCGGGTAACATGTTCCAATTACAAAAGGATTGCCAGCCTTTTAAAACAAATTAAACAAAAGAAAATCGTACAAAACTTTTTAAACAATTAGCCATGAAAAAACAACCAACACCTGAGGAAGTCATGATCTTCTTTAAACTCGAGGAAAACGACTGGCAGCTTGTGAAAGAAGCATCCCTTCTTGGAGATGAAAAAGCAATCATGGCCATGGCCATGGTGAGATTGATCAATGATGAGATTGAAGCGCTGTGGGGCGACCATAATCAGATCTATTATTCAGATGAGCATGAAAATCTTCCAAGTAAAATATGCCAGTGTAGACAAATCACCGACCGGATCGGCGACCTGATGAAACAACGCCGTGAAATACTTTACTCTGACTATAAAATACAGGAACATCGTTTCCGGATTTATCGCGACTCGCTCAAGCGGCAAATGAAGGGGCAGCCCCTGGATAACGTAATCATCAATTAAATAAACAACAGCATCCCATTTTTGTAATCACATTTTAAACCCAATAATCATGACCGATAAAGAATACATTGAATTTCAGTTTGTACTCACCACACTGAAAAAGTTTGGATTAAACCTTAAGAACATATTTGTAAATGATATCAAGCAAAAAGACCTGGTATCAAAGGGAAAAAATCAAGGAGCCCATTTGAGTGATCGTATTTCTTTTGAGGTAAAGAGGGCCGGGCAAAACGGTGGGGAGTTGCTATTTTATTTCCCAGACTATGGAAGGTTTATCGAAATACAGTACTTCAAAAAGTCTATAAACAGCCAGGCAGCATTCAGCAGGAGCAATACCGGTATTGGTAAATCGATGTCAAACTACCAGGTTATGACGCAAAGTAAATCAAACTTCCAATCAATGATACGAAAGAAAGATACCCGCTGGTACACCCGTAATGTTATGGGAAACCTGAATCAATTAATAGGTGAGCTCATGTTTGGGCTCACAGACGCTGTAGAAAAAGAGATGATTTCGAAATTAATTACACCTTTTAAATAATATTATCATGTTACGTGTTGATAAATTACAACTTGATCTAGTGGTCAATGGCGACCCCGCAAGGCTGGAACTTATAAAACTTAATAAAGAGGCCGCTGAACTCCGTAAGGAAATGATAGGGATCAAAGATCAGGAACTGCTGGGAAAAAAACAGCAGGAGCTGGATAAGCTGAATTCTCAGATGGAAGATATCCGGCACACTATAGGTATTACGGGAATGACCATGAAAGAGCTGGGCGAAAGGTCCAAATCCCTAAACACCATTCTGAGAAATATGGATCCCAATACTGAAGAATTCAAGGCTTACAAAGCGGAACTTGACCAGGTCAATGCCCGACATGCAGAGCTCAGGAAGGGAGCTGTAGCTGTTAACAATGATATTAAGAAATCAATGTCGGGTTTCTCCCTGGCCGGGATAGTGGCAGGGGGCATGGCCGCTTACAACGTGGCCGCCTCTGTCTTTACTGGAATTAAAGACGGGATCGTTTCGTCGATTGAAGCATACCGGCAGCAGGAGATTGCTATCCAGAAAGTGGAACAGGCCATTAAACAGACCGGAGGATCTGCAGGACTGAGTTTAAAACAACTCACTGATGAAGCGACCCGGTTGCAGAATACAACCCTGTTTGGTGATGAAGAAATACTTAATTCGGCCTCGGCACAGCTGCTTACTTTCACAAATATTGCCGGTGAAAACTTCCTGAAAGCCCAGGTTGCTGCAATGGATCTGAGCACTGTATTGGATGGTGATTTGAAAGCGGCCAGCATCCAGTTAGGCAAAGCGTTGTCAGATCCGGTTAACGGCCTGACTGCATTACGCAAATCCGGAGTCACATTTTCTGAGGATCAGCGTAAGCTCATTAAAGAATTGACTGAAACCAACAGGCTTGAAGAAGCCCAGGCCCTGATTTTAAAAAGCATCAACGAACAGTATGGGGGCCAGGCAGAAGCCGTAGCCAAAGGTACCGGCGCCCTGAAAGCTGCAGGGATCCAGATAGGTGAAATAGCTGAAACCTTTGGCGGATTTATTGGTAAACTTATTTCGCCGGTTGCCTCTCTCATTGGCGAGTATGCCAAAAAGCTCAATGAACTTATCACACCATCTAAAACAGCACTGGAAACCTTCGAAGAGCATGGTCGCTCAGTGGCCGTACTGGTTAAAGACATTGATCCACTACTTGACCGGTACGATCAATTAAAATCAAAAACCGCGTTGAATGCCAGTGAGCAAAATGAACTATGGAAGATCATTGGCCAGGTTGCAGCAGTTATGCCCGGCGCGGCCACGGCCTTTGATCAATACGGCAATGCTATTGAAATTTCAACGCAGCGGGTGCGCGATTACATCAAAGGCCAGGTACTTTTATTGCGCTATGAGAACCGAAAGGCCATAGAAGAAACCATCGCAGATCTGGCTGATGTCAACGTGGCCATAGATCAGGCAAAACCAACCATGAATACAATAGCGAAAACGGGGACCTTTCCGGTCTTTGAGCCACAATCAAACATGGGAGCCAAGACAGGCGGGACCGGCGCCGATGTGAGATCTGCAAACAACACCGAAATAGCCGATGCCATAAGACGTAACCAGGAACTGATCAACACACAGGTAGCGCTGAATACCAAATTATCGCAGCTGAGAGGTGATGCTCTTCAGCAAGCGCTCACTGCTTATGCAGCCGAAAAGGATGCTGCAAAAGCTGCAGCATCTGAAACAGTGTCCTATAAAACCATGTCAGCTGAAGAGCTCAAGGCGCTGGGGGAGGATGGAAACGACACCCAGAAAAAGATGGCAAAGGAAGAGATCAAATCGCGTGAGGCTTTGAAAAAAATGCAGAAGAATACGCAAAATACCTCACTAAAATTGCCAATGACCTCGAGAATGCCACAGCGCAAAGTATCGCGGATAGCCATGATCGGGAGCTGAAGATTGAGGAGCTCGCGTACAGAAGGAAGCTTTCTGATATCAAGGGCAATACAGATAAAGAGAATCAGCTCCGATCCGCGCTTGAGCAGGAATATCAAACAAAAGTTTCCGGAATCAACAATAAGTACAATGATAAAGAGAAGCAGGAGTCGCTGAAACTGGAAAAAGACAAATGGGAGGCGAAGCTCAAGGGACTGGTAGATGGATCGATGGAATGGTTCAATATTCAACAGCTCATGCTCGCTGCTCAACGTGAGGCCGAATTGAGTAATGTCGAACTTACTGAACAGCAGAAATCGGACATTGAGGACAAGTACAGTAGTCTGAGGCAAAACCTGGTCAAACCAATCGACAACTCAAAATCACAAGCCGATCTTGATGCCAGGCAAAACGTAGAGTGGGAAGCCACTAAGATGATGCTTGAACGCACAGGCCAGATGACCATTGAAAAGAAAAGGGAGATAGCCGCACAGGAACGCGAAATGGCCCTGTCTGCCGCCGAAGGAAATACGGAGCAACAACTGCTTATATGGGAGCAATACTATGTAAAACTGAAAGGAATTAGTACAGATTGGGTAGATGTGACCATGCAGGCCCTTTCATCCCTGGTTAATTCATTCTCTTCATTCGATAGCGCCATCACTGCATATGAACAGGCGCAGTTGCAGCGTGACGAAGCGAAAAACAATTTGATGAAAGAGAATATGAAGCGTCGGCTGGATTCTGGCTTAATTTCCCAAAGAGAATATAATGCCGGTGTTACCAACATGGATCAGGAGATGGCAGCAAAAAAAAGAAAAATGGCACGGGATGAGGCCATTCGGCAAAAGGCCCTGTCTATTGTACAAGCCATTATTAACACCGCGCAGGGTATAACCGCCGCATTAACAGTACCATATGTTGGTATAGCATTGGCCATCGCAGCTGGCATTCTGGGAGGCATCCAGGTAGCATATATTGCAGCAACGCCAATCCCTGAAGCCGCGACTGGCCGGTATAATGTGATAGGAGAGAATGACAAAAAGGAATATCGCAATGTGCCATATGAAAAGTCTTATACCGGGATCCCGGGTACACCATTGCTGATAAATGAAACTGGTGATGAAATTGTGATTGATCCTGAAACAACCAAAAGGCTGCAACGCGAAGCTCCATATGTTATCGATGCGATTAAGAAGGCAAGGAAAAACGAACTCGCTGCCGGTGGCGCTGACAGTCCAAATCTTAAAGATGAAGCCGGTGAAAAGATTGTCATGTCGCCTGCAACATTAAAATACCTGCAGCAGAATGCTCCAGAGGTTATTACAGCTATCAACCGGGCAGCTCAACCAGAACCCGCGATCCGGGACAAGGTTTCAGCATCACCGGTGATAAGCCTGAAGGGATCTGCTGAACCGGCCACTTCTCAGGATCAGCTACAGCCACCAGCAGCTGAAAGCCCTATAATCATTAACCCGGCTTCGCCTGAACGTATTCATCTTATATGGCCTGAAATCAATCGGATGCGATTTGATCCCGGTCTTTATAATATCATTCGGGGAATGCCTCAACAACGGACGGGAATTTCGCCCACCAAGGAAATCAAAAGCGAGCCACCGCAAATCACCATCAATACTGATAATTCAGAGCTGAAAGCGGCCATTGACCTGCTGAATCAGACCCTCAAAAATGGAATAAGGTCATCAATAAACTATGATAACCTTGAGCAAGAAACCCAATTGGTAAGTAAAATACTCTCCAACACAACCAAGTAAATCAATTTCATCTATCTATAAACAATCAAAAATAATCAGCACTATGTTATCTATGAAAATTGACGGCACCCTGGTTGAACTCTCCCCAGATTTTTCTGTCACCATGAATCTAAAATCTCCCATTTTTAATGAAGCAGGGAGTTATTCATATCCGTTTCGTATTCCCAACACCCCGCGCAATGCAATTCTGATGGGCTTCCGGCACCGGGTGGCAAATACCGGATATGTTTATCATGAATTTAAGGGAGCCTATTTCTGGAAAGGGATTTCCATTTTCACAGGAACGGTCAACATGAAAGTGTTAAATTCCAGTTCGTTTGAAGGCTACCTGATGGAAGGAAATGGCGATTTTAATTACCAGAGAAAAAACGGCACCCTTCAGGATGTTGATTACGGACAAATGGTTTTTGACACTGAAGATGAAAAAATGCAATACATAAATGACTGTGCAAATACGATTTATCCTAACAGGGATCTTGCTTTTCCGGAAGTTCAGAATTTGTCTTATTTTGATGAAGTTCCAACTGAACCTGCCTTGCAGTATTTTAATTATTATTTTCAATCAAGGATTTTTAAAGGGGACGGAGATAACCGATTTGTTATCGTTCCGATGCTTTATTTGCGGTATGTTCTTAACAAGATTTTTGAACAACTGGGCTTCACTTTTGATGATTCCTTCTTTACTTCTGATGTTGATTACAATTCACTTGTATTGTACAATTCTGTTGATTGCAATGGTGGAGTAGATGGGTTTTTTGGTTATGACGATCTAAAAATATTATTGAATTACCATGTGCCCAGGATGAGTATGAGTGATTTTTTGGGAGGGCTGGAATCCTTTTTTAATATCCGTTTTTTTGTAAATAACGATAACATGATTGTCAGATTGATTTCGGTTGATAAAATTGTAAAGTCAACCGAATGCATTGAATTCTCCAGCCAATTGATTTCAATAAGTACCGAGCCAGAGGATAAGGTTACGGGATTTCGGATTAAGATGCAAATGGACACGGAAGATGCTTCCTATAAAATCAGAAAACCACAGCACGATTCATTGCTGAAATTCATCAAACCTTCCGTTCAATCAATTTCAGAGCTGAACCCCTGGCCATCTGCAACGATTTTTGACACCCGGTTTGTATATGATAAGGACCAGTATTATATTTTGTCATCTGCCAAGGTTTGGGAGCCAATAGGTGAAATGTATTGGAGCTGGAATTTGAGTTTTGAGTGGGTTTTTAAAAATGATGATCAGTCGATAAGCACAGAGTTTTCATCACTGATGAGTGAAACGGTTCATCCTTATAACGCGATTATTGGAAACAAACGCGAGAATTGGAAGGATGTCACGCCTAAGCTGTTTTTTATTCGTTATCAGGAGGATGACCCACTTAACAAGAAGGTTGCGGGCCGGTGTTTTGTGGCGCCTCATGTCCTGGTTACCAACGGCCTCTTTTATGCAGGAGAGACCGGCTTGTTAAACAAACATTACAAGGCATATTTCGATTTTAGGATCTCCGCCAAACTGGTGAAAATCGTTAAACAAATGGAATATTTAGAACTCAAGAATTTTGATTTTTCAAAAAAGTACATGATTAATGGGACCAAATATCTTGTAAAAAGCATCCAGGTCGTTCTCAAAAGGGACCGTATTATGCCTGCAATACTTGAATGCTATACCTGCAGTTAGTATTGGCCTGGCTATTAAAAACCTGCGAACGCGGGTTTATTTCTTCCATACAGAATTCATTTCACGAATTTTCAAAGTAGGAACAATTTTAACGTAGATCTTTGTGGTTTTGTAATCCTGGTGTCCTAGTAAATCACCCACGGTAGGCATACTCATGCCGTGCGTGATGCAATATGTTGCAAATGTATGCCTTGAGCTATGGAAGGTTATTTTTTTATCAATCTGACACAGGGAAACAGATTCTTTTAAGTACCTATTAGTTGTTTGATTACTATTTACACGAAACACTTTCTCATTTGGAAGGCCATAACCAATGAGATCTATGGCACATTCTGGTAAAGGAATTTCAACTGGATCCTTGGTCTTGTGCATTATGATCCTGATGATAGTTTCTTCTGTACCATCATACACTTCCTTTTTTAGATTCTTGTACCGGAGTGCCTTTATATCAAGGAATCGCAAACCACAATAACAGCAAAATAGAAAATATTTAAGAACGTTAATCTGGTAGTTCTTTAATGGAACATTCACATAAAGTTGCTCAAGCCGGTATAATTCATTTTCGGTCAGATAGGCCCGTTTACCAGGTACTTTTTTCAATGGATATTTTCTATGAAAAACATTTTCATTAATTATTCCCTCATCCATGGCCCGGTAAAGAATGGTCCGAATAAATGATAGTGACTTATGGCATGTATTTTCGCCATTATTAAGGCTGGTTACCATGTATCCATGATACTTTTTAATGAATTCCAGTGTTATTTCAGAAAATAGGAGTGAAGGACGGAAAGCTTTGAGTTTGCTGAGATAACTATTATAACCCCTGACCGTTTCACTGCTTAGTTTATGATCTGAATCAATTACATTGCGGGCAAAATCAAAGAATGATGTTTTGATATCACCTTTTGCTTTGAGCAATAATTCAAATTCTTCAGCAGATATGGCCTTTTTTGCAATTTCAGAATCGAAAATGATTTGTCTGGCACGGTTATAATTATTTTCTATCTGCAGATTATTCTCCCTGAGCGCAATTATATTAGCACCGGGATAGCGTTTTATCTGGAAGTTAACCGGATCCCAGTACTTTTTAGGCTCAGGAAGAGAAACATTCAGGGAATAATAATTACGTTTGCGGTTGATGGTCAAACGCAAATAAACACCATACTGACCGTCTTTTCTCTGAAAATCAGTACGCGGTAAAATCTTAAAAGTAGGTTTCATTTATTTTGGCTGTTTTTAGTGTGGCACATTTGTGTACACAATTACGCCAAAATTATGAAGAAGATCACTTCAATCCTTAAATCTTGTCCTTTGAAAACCCTTGACAATACTAATATTTGAAATAATGTATTTCAATTGTTTTGCGCAGGTGGTGGAGCTGGAGGGAGTCGAACCCTCGTCCAAACAAGTAGCAAAAATGCTTTCTACATGCTTAGCCTTTGGTTGATTGTCGGGGTCAGGCCGGTCAAGGGCAAACCTATCTGATCCGTAGTCCCGGTTATTTCGCCCGAACAGCGGGACAATGCCCGGGCTATCTCAACATTTGCGATGCCTCATCCGGAACACCGTTGAGAAGGGTTTTCCGGGAGACAAGACGCACTTAATTTCTAAAATTAAGCAGCAAGTCTGTAAGAATAATTGTCGCCATTTATAGGCTGTGAGAACTGACTTTTTACGAGGTCGGCTCACGAACACTCGGCATGCTTACAATCCCACTCCCTTGCTGTCAAAACCGGTCAGCCCCGGGATGTTTAAAGCGGTGCAAAGATACGAAAAAATCGTTGATTTATCAAGATTTCGCAGAGAATCCGCAAGGAAAGATCAGGATTCTTTTTTCCGGTAGATACCCACCAGGTAGCTGCTGATCTGTTTTGAATTGAATCGGCGGAGAAATTGCATGTTGAAGGAGAACAGGACCATCAGCACGCGGATGAAGAAATAGATGACCTGGTTTCCCGCGGTTTTTACCTCCAGTTTTTTCATGTTCAGGGGTTCAAATCCGCCAATATAGCCAGTGAACAAAGGCTCAACGGGAAGTTTTTCAACAAAGAGGTCCCATGTTGATAAATCCATGGATTTCATGTTATGGGTCTGTTCAATGGAGGGCGCCAGCCGTTTTAGGACCTTCCTGTAAATGCCGCTGTAGTTGGGAACTCCCAGGAGCAAAATCCCTCCCGGCTTCAACAGATCGAGATGTTTGGCCACGGCATTGATCGGTTCGTCGAAATGTTCAATAAAACCGAGGGAATAGACAATGTCAAATTTTGGCAGGTCTCCGTTATCGGCAAACAGGTCGCGCTCGAATACCTCGACAGGAACCCCGGCACGGTTAAAGGTTTCCAGTGTCTGCTCATTCCCGATACGGGAATAATCAAGGGAATAGGCTTTATACCCAAAGCGCCGCGTCAGGTACAGAAGGTATTCGCCATAGGCCCCGCCCACTTCAAGAATGGTTAATCCCGGTGTTGCCGGAAGTTTCTGATCGAAAACCTTCAGGATCTCCTTGATCGTAAGGCTTGTTTTCTTTTTCTTTTGCCCTGGTTTCTCCTCCCAGTAATCTTCCCAGAATGTTTGACCGGTAAGGGTCGGATCTTTCACGGTCATATGTTATTCCTCCTTAAACGATAAAATCCGCTCGACAAACGATGAAACATCGTATTTTGTGCTGAAGATACGATAAAGTTCTGCGATCATTGGGTAATGATCCTCCACACACATCGTTTTGGAAATCTCTTTATAGAACACATTCACCGCCGTTTTTCCTTCAAGGACCAGCTCATGGGAAACATGTTCAGTGAAAAACCCTTTGCCGATGAGCAGTCCAAGCGTGCGGTTGCGGCTGAGATCGTTGAGGGCGGTCAGCGCAAAGTCACCATATCCGCAGTAGTTGAACAGCGTATCCTCTTTGCCACCGAACTGGCGCAATACCCGCCTCATCTCGCGAAACGCTTTGGTGAGGACAAGAAACCGCAAGTTGGGTGAATTAAACTGCGCATCAACGATACCCAGGACCACAGCATAAATATTTTTCAAAATACTCAGGATTTCTACACCGCGCAGGTCATCTGAAAAGTCAAGGTGAATGTTGGTGTGGTCAAAAAGTGCGGGAAGCATCGAAATTTGCACCTCCTTTTCATATCCAAGCGTAAAACCCGTGGGCTGCCGGTTAATGATTTCGCGGGCAAAGCTGGGGCCCTTCATGGTGCACACAGGATTGGGAAATTCCGCTTTCAAACATTCGAGAATGGTTTGATGTCCACTTCCGAATCCCTTGGCAAGATTCACGAACAAGGCATCTGAAGGAAGGTGGGCCCTGATCGATCTGAGATAATCAATCATGATCACAGAAGGGATTGCGAGGAAGATTATTTCGCAATGTTCGAGAAGGTGGTTATCCGTTGTGGCATGAAGGGCGGGATTTAAACGGAGCGTAGGAAAATATTTCGAATTAATGTGGGTCAGGTTGATATCTCTTACAACTTGTTCTTCAATTGAATGAAGAAGGATGGGCTCCCGGCCGGTTTCTGCCAGAATATTTCCCAAAGCAGTTCCAATGGTCCCGGCACCGACGATAGCAATTTTACAGGATATATGTTCCATACATTATTTTTCTTGTTTGGTTGAAAACAGGATACGGAAACAGGTGCCGTCGTCGACCGTGAAGTCGAGCTGGGCCTCGACCTGTTCCACCAGTATCTGCACGATTTGGGTTCCCATCGATTGGGGCTTTTTTATGTCAAAATTTTCCGGAAGCCCAATCCCATTATCACTGATGATGATGCTGTGCTTCTCATCACCCTCCGGCAGAAGCTTGACCCAAACAGTGCCAGTCCGGGTCCCCGGGAAAGCGTACTTGTAGACATTGGTTATCAGCTCGTTCACAATGAGGCCCATGGGCAAAGCCAGTTCAATGGGGAGGGTGCAGGCCCTGATGTCCGTCATAAGTTTAATCCGGTCATTTTTAAATGAACTGGCAATAATGAGGGTGAGGTTCCGCAGGTAATCATCGAAGGGAATCGCACTGATATTCTGGGTGTGATAAAGTTGTTCGTGCACCAAGGACATGGTTCTCACCCGTAACTGAAGATCGGAAATTGAACTGTTGAGTTCAGAATTCTTTGCCTGGTCACGTTGCATCTCCATCAAGCTGATGAGGATTGCAAAATTGTTTTTGACGCGATTATGGATCTCCTTTAAAAGATAGTCCTTTTGCCGCTCATTTTCTGCCAGCTCCTCCTCATAAGTTATCTGTTGAGAGATATCCCGGACATTGGTAATCATTTCGGTGATTTCATCTGACACAGGGTCGATAATGGGACTGATGACGGACTCAGCCCAGAATGAAGAACCATCTTTTCTTAATGCCCGGTACCTGTATTGAGACATTTTTTTTGTGTGAAATAATTCGAGCAGGTGGTAATTCACAGTCACACGATGCGATGGTTCAACAAGCTCAAGCGGACTGCTCATCTGCAGGATTTCTGCGGGGGTATATCCATAAAATTTTTCACAGGAGGGGCTGATGTATAAACGATGCATATTGGCATCAAGCAAGGAGGTTACATCGATGGAGTGTTCAGCCAGAAATCGATACAACGCTTCATTGCGAAGCAATCTCCCCTCCGCTTCGATACGTTCCTGGATTTCTGCTTTCAGCTGGTCATTCAAAGCCAGAAGTTTCTTTTTGCGTTTCATGTTGGTTCTGGCCATCGTATTGATGAATACAATCAGTGCCATCATGAAAAGAAAAACAACTTCATAAAGAATGGTCTTTATTTGCCCATGGTTAAACTGTAATTCCTGAATCTGGTTCTCCTGCTTTAAAAGGTCGTTTTTTGCAGCAGCGTCCCTGATGGAATGGTTAGCGGCAATAAGGCCGATCTCTGCTTCATTTTGCTCATCTCTATACTTTTTACGATAATCTACACTTTTGGTGTAATAGGTGAAGGCATCCTTAAACCTTCCATCCTGATTGGCGAAACCAGAAAGTTCTCTGTAGATAATCTCCAGAAGATAGATGTTGTTATTTTGTTCAGCAAGTTTAAGGGCTTTTTCCAAAAAGAATCTGGCCGAGTCCTTTTTTCCGATCAGCCAGTAGGCCTCCCCTACATTCAGGTAGGAATTGTTAATCATCTTGGAGGCGCCAAGTTTTTCCCTGATGTGTAAGGCTTTCAAGTTGTAAAGCAGATTGTATTGGTTGTCATCGCGCACCTGATAAATATGCGCCATACGGGTGTAATTGACTGCGATTTCGAGCTCATCAGCGCTCTGGAGAAGGAGGATTGTGGAGCTTTTGTAGGCATACAAAGCTTTGTTGTAAAGCTTCTGCAGTACGAACACATCTCCAAGTAGTCTATAGCCCCGTGCTTCAAGCCGGGTTTCTTTCCCTTTATGAAAATAGTAGATGGAGATATATAAATTACGTATGGCTTCATCCAATTCTCCCTTGCCTGAATTTAGCTGTGACTGGTTTGAAAAAAGCCAGCCCTGGAAAGCATCATTTGGCCTCCTGCCAATAATCTGGGCCAGAATCCGCTGATATTTCTCTGCAAGGTCAAAGGCTTTTATTCTGATAAAAACATTGACGATCCTGTTGTAACTCCTTGCCATGTTTTCTATGTCTCCCAGATTGCCGTAAATCTCTGTGATCATAAAATTGTATTCGAGAACCTTCTGGAAGTTTTCCTTTCCCAGATAATGGTTTATAAGATTGTTCAGCGAATCAACCTGACTATTGGGAATAACAGTATCATTTACCGCTCTTTTTTCTGCTGAAAAGGCAATGAATGGGAAAAGGAAAAGAACCGCACAAATCCTGATTGTTTTCATATGGCTGGATGGCCGAAATTCCTTTGTTATAATTTAATAATTGGATTTAGATCCTCATTTGCCCTGTAAGATTCTGGCGTCTTAACCGGAATAGATAGCAAAAATAGAAAATAATCTTAATTTTGTAGCTGGCTTGACTTTCATTCGACCCATTTAAATCATGGAAATTGCAAATAAACGCATTCTGGTTACAGGTTCAGGGGGATTCATAGGCAGTCACCTGGTAGAAGAACTGGTTAAGATGAACTGCCATGTAAAGGCATTTGTGCACTATAATTCCTTCAATCGCTGGGGATGGCTTGATTCATTGTCCAAAGACGTTATGCAGCATATCGACGTTTTTTCAGGCGATATCCGCGATCCGAATGGGATGCTGGAGGCCATGAAGGGCGCCGAAGTCGTTTTCCATCTGGCAGCTTTGATAGGGATTCCTTACAGCTATCATTCCCCTGATGTTTACGTCGACACCAATGTGCGCGGAACACTGAATGTGATGCAGGCTGCCAGGCAGCTTGGCATTCAGAAGGTTGTTCATACCTCGACCTCCGAAGTTTATGGAACGGCACAATTTGTCCCCATCACCGAGGAGCATCCGGTCAACCCGCAATCACCCTATGCAGCCACCAAAGCGGGCGCTGATTTCCTGGCACTGACCTTTTACCGTTCATTCGGATTGCCGGTCACCGTTGTTCGGCCATTCAATACATACGGTCCACGCCAATCGGCCAGGGCCATTATTCCGACCATCATCACACAGATCATGGGAGGCAAAACAACCCTTACCCTCGGCTCCCTGACGCCGACACGCGACCTCAATTTCGTTCGTGATACGGCGATGGGCTTTGTCAAAGCCGGCGAAAGCGAAAATGCTACCGGCGAAGTGGTGAACCTGGGCAGTAATTTCGAGATCAGCATCGGCGACCTGGCTCATAAAATTGCCGGAATGCTCGGGAGCAGCATCACCATCCAACATGCAGAGGAACGCATGCGACCCGAAAAAAGTGAAGTAGAACGACTTTGGGCAGATAATAAAAAAGCAGCCAGCCTGCTGAACTGGGCCCCGAAATACACCCTGGACCATGGCCTTGAAGAAACCATCGCCTGGTTCAGAGAACCACGGAACCTGGCATTGTACAAAACAGATATTTATAATATATAATTACCCATGCTGCATGCCGATTTGGGATGTGATGCAGGTAAAAAGCGCCTATGAAAGCAGTAATTCTCGCCGGAGGAAAAGGAACAAGATTGAAGCCCTATACCACTGTAATTCCCAAACCACTGGTTCCGGTAGGAGAGAAGGCGATACTCGAAATTCTGATCACCCGGCTCCAAAAAGAGGGGGTAGACGAGGTGTTTATCTGCCTCAACCATTTTGCTGAGATCATCATGGCTTTTTTTGGCGATGGCAGCCGGTTTGGATTGAAGATCAATTATTCCCTTGAAGACGAACCGTTGGGTACCGTTGCACCGGTTAAACTTATCAAAGGATTGCCGCAACATTTCCTGGTGATGAACGGCGATCTGCTTACCGACCTGCCTTTTCGTGATTTGTACAATGATCACCTGAAAAGCGACGGATTACTTACGGTATCAACCTATACGCGAAAGACCAAAATAGATTTCGGGGTCATTGATTTGGATCCTGTAACCCTCCTCGCAACAGGTTTCCGCGAAAAACCCGAATACACCTTCGAGGTCAGCATGGGGGTTTATGTGATGAACCGCGACGTGCTTGACCTTGTCCCCGCCCATACCCATTTTGGTTTCGACGACCTGATGCTCACGCTGCTTGATAAACAGCGTCCGGCAAAGATTTACCCCTATCACGGCTACTGGCTCGACATAGGCCGACCCGACGATTATGAAAAGGCCAATGAAGATATTGAAAGGCTCAACAAGCTGTGGTGAGTACGATCCTGGTCACCGGTTCCGCTGGTTTTATCGGGAGTGCCCTTGTGAGGCAGTTGCGTAAAGCAGGACATGTGGTGCTGGTATTCGATGTAGCACAGGGCGATATCACCTCTGAAAAAGTGCTGCTTCCTTACGTTGACAAAGGGATTCAACATGTTTTTCATCTGGCTGGAAAAACCTTTGTTCCTGAAAGCTGGAAAGATCCGTTTGGTTTCTATCAGGTAAATGTGATGGGAACGGTTAACGTGCTCGAATTTTGCCGGAAAACGGGTGCAGCAGTTACCTACATCAGCTCCTATTTGTATGGCGAGCCCGATTACCTTCCGGTTGATGAAAAACATCCGGTCAAATCTTACAACCCATACAGTCAAAGTAAAGTGATGGCCGATGCCACCTGTCAGTTCTATGCGCGGCATTACCATGTCCCAGTCACCATTTTCAGGCCATTTAATGCATATGGACCGGGCCAGCCCACCCTGTTCCTGGTCAACGAAATCATTTCAAAGGTGATGGATCCGGCCATCCCGGTGGTCGAGGTGATGGATCTTCGCCCGAAACGCGATTACATCTACATCGATGATCTGGTACGGGCCCTGATCCTCTCCATGGGAAAACCGCAAGGGATTTATAATCTTGGAAGCGGTTATTCGAAAAGTGTGGAAGAAATCGTATTGCTGGTGCTGAAATACACCGGCATAAACAAGCCGTATCATTCGAAAGCGCTGATACGCCCCAATGAGATTTTCGACCTCTATGCCGATATCAGGAAGGCGGGCAGCGCATTGGGCTGGTCCCCGCAAGTCTCATTTGAAGAGGGCGTTGAACGCTGTATCCAGGCATTTTCATCCACACTTTGAGGTTTTGTGCCGATGAAGAAAATGCTCTATATCAAACATGCAAATTCATCCTTCATCCTTTCCGACCAAAGGATCCTTGAACAACAATATCAGCTCCTCCCTTTTCTGATCAACCAGAAGAAATCGGGATTGTATTTTGCCGGAAGGATGATCAGCCTCATCCTGTTTATTCTTCGCCATGGTCCGGGCAGCGCAGCCATGGTAACCTGGTTTGGGGATTATCATGCCGCCGTAATGGTTTTTTTTGGCAGGCTGTTCCGCAGTAAGGTGATCATCTTTGCCGGAGGACAGGAGGCCATTTGCTATCCCGAACTGCGAAAAGGGGTCTATAATAAAAAGTGGAGGGGCCGTTTTGTGAAGTATGCCCTGCGTCATGCGACCATGATTATTCCAAACCATGCTTCACTGCTGTACCATGAAAATTTCTATTACTCCGCCGATGGCAAAAAGGATGGTATCCGGCATTACATTCCCGGAATCCAGACACCCGTCACCATCATCCCCAATGGCATTGATACCGGAAAATATTATCGGGACGAGTCGATTCCGAAAGAGCCCGCAAGGGTGCTTACCGTGGGCACCATGAGCAGCGCCACAGATTTTATTAACAAGGGCTTTGACCTGTTTGTTGAAATGGCGCGCAGAAATTCCGATCTGAATTTCACCCTGATCGGAATCAAAAAGCAATTCATGCCTTGGATAGAACAAAACTACCAGATCAGTTCAATCGCCAATCTCCATCTCATCTTTTCCTATTGCCCCGATGACAAACTTTTTCTGGAATATAACAGGGCCAGGGTTTTTGTTCAGGCCTCCATCACCGAAGGGATGCCCAATACCCTGAACGAAGCGATGCTGTGCGCGTGCATACCTGTCGGATCCAATGTCAATGGAATTCCGGATGCCATGGGCGATACCGGCGTAATCGTCCTTAAAAGGGATGTTTCAGAACTGGAGCTGGCGGTTCGCAAGGCCCTCACCCTTCATACAGGAGAGGCGGCGCGGATGCGGATCCTGTCAAATTTCACCATGAAACTCCGCGGGGAGCGGGTACTAAACGTGTTCCGGGAGCTAATTTAACCTGTCACCGATAATTATTTTAATGATTTGTCCGTTATACCATTAACCATCCAGGCATGATCTCCCGAGGTTTTTTTAAATCTTCTCTCATCTATTCAATTGTTGGTGCACTTCCCTATGCCTCGGGATTCCTTTTGCTGCCGTGGTTTACCAGTTACCTTACGCCGCAGCAGTTCGGAATCAATGCATTGTACATCGCTTTGATGTATCTTATCCAGATCATATCCTCCTATGGAATGGATATGTCGGTGTCGGTGCTCTATTTCGATTATAAAAATGATAAAACAAAATTGCGCGAATTCCTCGGAACAGTGTTTATCGGAATTGCCATTCTGGGAATCATCACCTTCATGGTCTTCTCACTCGGAGGTCTCCGGCTTTTCAACTTTGTATTTAAAAGCAGTGATTTCATTGAGCTTTTCCCTTTTGGCCTTTTAACAATCATCACCGGGGTCTTCAACAGCGTATTCAAAACATATTCCAGCCTCCTCATTTACCAGCAGCGGCCGGTTCGTTTTTTCTGGCTCAATATCTCCAATTTCCTGCTCACCATCGGAGGTTCACTCACCATCCTCTACCTGTTCCCATTTACCATGTACGGGCCTATCCTGGGCCGGTTGATCCCGGCTGTTGTGGTGGCCTCCTTTTCCCTTTCACTGGTTGGACGTGAATACGGACTTGCATGGAATCCGGCCTATGTAAAGAAAATTCTTGACTACAGTTCGCCCATCGTACTGTATGCCTTGCTTACCTGGGTGGTAACCTATATCGACCGGTTCCTTATCGTAAGTTTAATGGGCGACACAACCTATGTTGGCATTTACGACATTGCGGTGAAAATTGTCATTGGTCTTGAACTGGTGATGGCCGGGTTGATTAATACGGTGAATCCCAAAGTTTATTCGATCTGGAAGGATAAAAATCTCCATGAGAGCACTCCTGAAATCAACCGCTATTACAATGGCATCACGGCCTTGTTCCTGCTGCTGATCCCCCTGTTTGTGATCGTGACTCCCATGCTGATCCCCCTGGTAATTTATAAACCTGTCTACTATCAGGCCTTCGGATTCCTGGCCATCCTTGCTGCAGGGTATGCAACCAGGGTGTGGTTCTATATGTTCCTTGCCCCATTGATGTTCTTTAAAAAAACCGCCGCACTGCCCCGGGTTTTCCTGATCAGCGCCATAATCAACATTCTGGCGGGCCTTGTTTTGATTCACTATTTTGGATTGATTGGCGCGGTTTGGACCAACTTCATGATAAAACCGGTTCAGGCCTTGCTGATGTATCTTGAATGCAGGAAAGTGTATACATTTAAACTCAATCCCTGGAAAATATTTTATACCCCCATCATCTTTATAGCCATTGTGCTGATATCGGAAACATGGGCCCCTCAAAACCTGAAATTCCAGATTGAAATCGGACAGTTCATCGCAGCCGCAGCCCTGGTCTACTTTGCCTACCGCAAAGAACTTTTCCCAATTTTGCAGAAAATTTTCCAAAAATAAGGTGTCACGCGTCACGCGTCACGCTTTTTCGTCACGCGTCACGTTTTCTTCCCCGCGGTTCGTATACTCGCGTTGAGCTCAAATCCCACGATCAGACTGATGGAATTGATGTAAATCCATACCAGCACGATCATGAGCGTTCCCAGCGATCCATAAAGCACATTGTACCTCGAAAAATTATCTACATAAAAATTAAATCCGAGGGTCGTAATCACGACAAGAATCGTGGCCAGCAGGGAGCCAGCTGAAAGGAACCGGAATGACCGGTGCTTTGCCGGGGCGAGATAATAGATGATGGAGATGGCCATTAACAGCAATCCTGTGATGATAAGCCATCGCAGAAGTTGAAGCAGAAATACCACGATGATGCTGCTCTCAATATTATAGGGGAGGATCCAGTGTAACAGGGAAGATCCGAAGGTGATCAGGCCAATGGCGAGGATCAGCAAAAAACTGTTGATCAACACGATGAGGATGGAGATCAGGTATTGTTTGAAGCTTGATCGGGTTTCGTGGGAATGATAGGTGTTGTTAAAGGCCTCGATTAGGCTGTTTACACCATTGGTCGAAAAGTATAATGTTAATATAAGGTTGATGATCAAAAGGCTGCTTCTGGGCCGGGTTACAATATCGATAATTGTCTCCCTCACGGTGTCATACGCCATGGTGGGCATAAAATCTTCGATGATCTTCAACAGGGAGAGTTGGAAATGTTCGATGGGGATGAAGGGTATGATGGTAAAGAGAAAAATCAAAAAGGGAAAAATGGCAAGGAAAACCGAAAACGAAATTGAAGCAGCGCGTGAAGTAAGATAACCCTGTGTGAGCCCCCGCACGAAAAAAACCGTCACATCATAGAGTGGCACGCCGTCAAAGCCGGGCAGGATGATGCGCTTTGAAATTTTTATGGCCCAGGCCACCGGCCCCCATGCTGCCAACCGGTTATAGAGGTGGTTTTTTATTGGAGATTGAGGTCGCATTTATTCCGCTTTAAGGCTCATATCCAGGCTGTTTATATGATGCGTCAAGGCCCCCATTGAAATATAATCTACGCCTGTTTCAGCATAAGTACGTATGTTTTCCCCGGTTATCCCGCCGCTGGCTTCGGTTTCAAAACGGCCTGCAATTCGCCGTATGGCCTCCTTCATCAATTCGGGTGGAAAATTATCGAGCATGATCCGGTCTACCTTCCCATGATCAAGTACCTGTTGCAACTCATCCAGATCGCGAACTTCAATCTCGACGGGAAGGTCTCTTCCGGTCAGCCTGAAATAGGCATGCACCGCGTCAATGGCTTTGACAATACCCCCGGAAAAATCAACATGGTTGTCCTTGATCAAGACCATGTCATACAGGCCCATCCGGTGATTTTCACCGCCCCCTGTTTTTACGGCATATTTTTCAAGAGAACGCATCAGTGGAGTGGTTTTGCGTGTATCAAGCACGATGGTTGTCAACCCTTCAAGTTTCCTGACAACCTGGTTCGTGGCCGTAGCAATCCCGCTGAGCCGCTGCATGAAATTCAAGACCAGGCGTTCGGCTTTCAAAATAGAGGCCTTTCTGCCTCTTACTTCAAAAACAATATCCCCTGTTTTGATAGATGAGCCGTCAAAATAATAAATGTATAATTGCAAGGCAGGATCAACTTTGTGGAAAATCTGTTCAGCCAGTTTGACGCCGCAAAGTATTCCATTTTCCTTCACAAGCAACTTCGCCATCCCTTGTGAATCAGGCAGGATCGTGGCCAATGTGGTGTGATCTCCGTCGCCAAGATCTTCGGCCAGGGCCTTTTCTATAATTTCTTCCGTGGACATCAATAAAATGTAAATGATCGATGATCAGTTTTCCTGTACCTGAAGCTGGTGAATAAGATTTTGACCGTTCACCGACTTGATCAAAAAATAGATTCGAAAAACCTTCTTGCCGGTTTCGAGGCTGCCGATGGAATAATGTGAACCATCGGGAGAAGACCCCTGCCGTGTGATTTTAAAACTTTTGACAGCATTCAATGTGAAGAACTCCTTCATGATCTGCCCCGCCTGGGCTTTGCTGTATGAATCATCGTAACCCGGAAGCGTCAGATCAACCATCGCATTGAAATATTTCGACATTTCAACAGAATTGCTTGTCTGGATGGCCGATGCAACCTGTGCAGCCGTCTCTTCCGGCCCCGGAACAGCGGTAAAACTGATCCAGAGAAATGCAGAAACCATCAGCAGAATCAATCGTGTAGGTGTGTTTTTCATGTGTCAATCGTTCTTTTCGTGATCTTAACTCTCACAAATTTATAAAAATTCGTCCGAATTTCTCATCTTTGTATCAGAATTATGAAGATCCGGCTCCTACTGATTGGCAAAACCGAGGAAGATTTCCTGAAAACAGGAATCCGTGAATATGAAACGCGCATCAAACGGTACATTCCGTTTGAACTGGTCGAAATTCCTGCACTTAAAAATGCGGCCACACTTTCAAAGGTTGAGCAGACTCAAAAGGAATCAGAATTATTCGGAAAATGTATTCAGCCTGGCGAAATCGTTGTTTTGCTTGATGAACGCGGAAAAGAGATGCGTTCTGTTGAATTCGCCTCCTTCCTCAACAAGCAATTTATCACCGGTAGTAAAACCCTCTCATTTCTGGTGGGCGGTCCGTTCGGATTTGATGCACAATTAAAAAAGCAGGCCTCCTTTATACTTTCGCTCTCCAAAATGACGTTTTCTCACCAGATGGTTCGCCTTTTTTTTACAGAACAGCTCTACAGGGCGCTCACCATCCTTCGTGGCGAATCATACCACCATGAATAAAGCCCGGATCGCATGGTTGCATTAACACTTTTTTAACGGAATGGTTAACAAATATTAACATCATTACTTGCGTTTGATTTTTTTCATTTGATAAATTTGCACCCTCAAAATTTCAATATCATGGTTGAAACCGACATTAAAGAATTAAACGAACGGATCCAGAAAGAAAGCGCCTTCGTCGATATGGTGACGATGGAGATGCACAAGGTGATCATCGGACAGAAACAGATGATTGAACGTCTGATGATCGGATTGCTGGCCAATGGCCACATCCTGCTGGAAGGGGTTCCCGGATTGGCTAAAACATTGGCCATAAAGTCATTGGCGAACTGCATCGAAGCGAAGTTCAGCCGCATCCAGTTTACCCCGGATCTGCTGCCGGCCGATTTACTTGGCACACTGATTTACAGTCAGAAAACTGAGGAGTTCAAGGTGCGAAAAGGTCCTATTTTCGCCAACTTCATCCTGGCCGATGAAATAAACCGCAGTCCGGCCAAGGTTCAGAGCGCCTTGCTTGAAGCAATGCAGGAGCGACAGGTTACCATTGGCGACGAGACCTTTGTGTTACCGGAACCTTTCCTGGTGCTTGCCACGGAAAACCCAATTGAACAGGAGGGAACCTACCCATTGCCTGAAGCCCAGATTGACCGCTTCATGCTCAAAGTGGTGATCGGCTACCCGGATAAGAAGGAAGAAAAGATGATTATCCGGCAAAACATCGGGAATGAAACCTTTCACACAAGCCCGATTATCAAAACGGAGGATATCATGCGCGCCCGCGCCATAACCCGCGAAGTATACCTGGATGAGAAAATCGAAAATTATATTACGGATATTGTCTTCGCCAGCCGTTTTCCAGCCGATTATAAATTAAAAAAATTCGAGGGACTCATCAGCTATGGCGGATCTCCGCGCGCCAGCATATACCTCGCTTTAGCGGCCAAAGCCTATGCCTTCATCAAACGCCGCGGCTATGTGATTCCTGAAGATATCCGCGCCATCGCGCACGATGTCCTCCGGCACCGCATCGGGCTTACCTATGAAGCTGAAGCCGAGAATATCACCTCTGAAGACATCATCAATGAAATTTTAAATACAGTTGAAGTACCTTAATTAAATGGAATCTGCTGAGCTTTTTAAAAAGGTTCGTAAAATAGAGATCAAAACCCGGGGATTGAGCAATCATATTTTCTCGGGTCAATACCATTCTGTCTTCAAGGGACGGGGAATGGCATTTTCAGAGGTACGTGAATATCAGCCAGGCGATGACATCCGAAACATTGACTGGAACGTTACCGCGCGACTCAACCATCCTTACGTTAAAATTTTTGATGAAGAACGGGAATTGACCGTGATGCTCCTTATCGATGTCAGCGCATCAAACCAGTTCGGTACACAAAAAACACTCAAGCAGGAGGTGCTCACTGAAATTGCCGCCGTACTGGCCTTCAGCGCGATTCAAAACAATGATAAGGTAGGGGTGATCTTTTTCAGTAAAACAGTTGAGAAGTTCATTCCACCCAAGAAGGGGACGTCGCATATCCTGCGCATTATTCGCGAACTGATCGAATTCAGGCCAGCGCAGCAGGGAACAAACCTCACCGAGCCATTGCGATATCTCACCAATGCCATTAAAAAACGCTGTACTGCTTTTCTGCTCAGCGACTTTCTTGACAGGGGTTTCGAGGATGCCATTAAAATTGCAAACAACAAACACGACCTCATCGCCGTTCGCATTTACGACGAACGCGAAATGGAGTTGCCCGACGTGGGGCTGATCCGGGCCCGGGATGCTGAAGCCGATAAGCAGATTTGGATCGACTCCTCCGACCGCAGGGTACGCCGCCAATACAACAATTGGTACATCGCCCACAACGAATACCTTAATGATACCTTTATGCGGAGTGGCGTGGATGTGGCAAAAATTGCCACCAACCAGGATTATATAAAGCCCTTGATGGGCCTATTCAGGAAACGAAGTGCAAGACGTTAACCATTTTGATTATTCGGGATGAGGAGTTTTAAGAAATTTCTGTTATTAATTGTACTGGTTTCAATGGTCTTGGTGGCATTTCCCCAGGATATCCGTGTGACGGCAAGGCTTGATACCAATGCCATGCTCATCGGCGACCATGTGGGGTTGACGCTAAAATACACGGGCCCCTCCAAATCGCAGGTTTTGTGGCCTTTTTTACCTGATACCATCTTGGGGAAAATTACGGTTATTGGACGCGGCAAGATCGACACCGCCTATTCCGCTGATAAAAATTCAGTGACCTTTTCACAGCAATTGAATTTCACCTGTTACGATTCAGGATTTTATACCATCCCGCAAATTCCGTTTAAATACAGGCTTCTTCCCGATACAACCAGCAGGATGGCTGCTTCCAATATGATGCTGCTGGCCGTTCATACGGTGAAGGTGGACACAACCCAGGCCATCAAACCAATCATGGGCCCATTGAAGGTACCCATTACATTTCGTGAGATGCTTCCATGGATTCTTGCAGCCCTGGCGGTGATTTTACTGATTGTTTTGGCCATCTGGTATTTCAAAAAGAGAAAGAAAAAGGAACCAATCTTCAAACTCAGACCAAAGGTGGTTCTTTTGCCCCATGAAATGGCCCTGCAGGAGATGGAGAAACTAAGGGTGAAAAAATTATGGCAGGCAGGAAGAGTCAAGGAATATTACTCTGAACTGACTGAAATCATCAGAAAATATATAGAAGACCGTTTTATATTGCCTGCGCTTGAACAAACCAGTGCTGAAATCACTGACAGTCTGCGGGGTCATGCAGGCTGCCCGCCAAAGGCCTTGGAGAGACTCGGTGAACTGCTCGTGCTGGCCGACCTGGTTAAGTTTGCAAAAACAAAGCCTGGTGCCGCCGAGAATGATAAATGCCTGACAGAGGCCATTGAATTTGTTTATGCCACGATAGAAGGAAAGGCTGCGAATGTGGAAAACATGGCAGACCCTGAGAAGAGGTAGCATTGTATAGGTTTTGAATTTTGATTTTGAGATATAATTATGTTTAAAACGCTGACGTTCGGCAATCCTGGGTTTCTTTTTCTGTTGCTGGTAATTCCAGTGCTTGTAGCGTGGTATTTCTACCGGAAAAAGAGGTATACTGCTGACCTGCAGGTGAGTACCACTGAGGGATTTGCCCGGGTCGGACGAAACCTGAAATTTTACACCTATCATGGCCTCTATGTTTTGCGTTTGCTGGCCATCTCATTGCTCATCATGGCCCTGGCAAGGCCACAGACCAGCCTCAGCCGCCAGGATATCAGCGTCGAAGGCATCGACCTGATCATCGCCCTCGATGTAAGCGGATCAATGCTTGCCATGGATTTTAAGCCCGACCGGCTCGAAGCGGCCAAAGATCTGGCCATCGAATTCATCGACGGCAGGCCAAATGATCGCATCGGACTGATCATTTTCAGCGGTGAAACCTTTACCCAATGCCCGCTCACCACCGACCATGCCATATTAAAAAACCTGTTCAGGGATATCCACAGCGGCATGATCGATGATGGCACTGCGCTGGGCGATGGGTTGGCCACTGCGGTAAACCGCCTGAGGGGCAGCAAAGCAATCAGCAAGGTGATTATTCTGTTGACGGATGGAGTGAATAATATGGGCTCGCTGGATCCCCGTTCAGCAGCTGAAATTGCCAAACTTTATGGTATTCGCATTTATACCATCGGAATCGGAAGTATGGGACAGGCGCCCTATCCGGTTCAAACCCCCTTTGGAATGCAAACGCAGATGATGCCGGTGACCATTGATGAGGCCCTCCTGCAGGAGATTGCCAAAGGGACGGATGGAAAATATTTTCGCGCAACCAACAATGCCAAGTTGCGCGCCATTTACCAGGAGATTGATAAAATGGAGAAATCCAAAATCGATGTAACCGAATTCCGGAAGAAAAAGGAGGAATTTTTGCCACTGGTGCTGTTGGCTTTCATCCTGATCGGGTTGGAAATGCTCCTGAGATATCTTTACTTAAAAAACATACCGTAGTGTTTCGATTCGCACACATATATTACTTTTATCTTCTTGCGCTGATTCCGGTATTGGCGGGATTGCTGATCCTTTTTCTGATCTGGAAGAAAAAAACACTGGCAAAATACGGTGAATGGAACGTGATCCGCCAGTTAATGCCCGATTATTCAATAGGAAAGTCCATTCTTAAATTTATCATACTCATCCTGGCTATCTCCAGCCTGATCGTTGCCCTGGCCGGCCCTCAAACCGGATCGCGGCTCGAAAAAGTTAAACGCAAAGGGATCGACCTCATGATCTGTCTCGACGTCTCCAATTCCATGATGGCACAGGATATCAAGCCAAATCGCCTCGAACGTGCAAAACAAGCCATTGTCCGGCTGATAGATAACCTCGAAGGTGACCGCATTGGCATTATCGTCTTCGCAGGAAAGGCCTACACACAACTACCCATCACCACCGATTACGCCGCGGCAAAAATGTTTACCGCATCCATCAGTACCAATATCGTTCCCACCCAGGGAACTGCAATTTCTGCTGCCATTGAAATGGCTGCAAATAGTTTTGGTGAATCGAAACACAACAAGGCCATCGTTGTCATTACCGATGGTGAAGATCACGAAGGGAGCGTTCTGGAGCAGGCTGATGCAGCGTTGAAAAAGAATATTACCCTGTATACGATTGGCATGGGATTGCCCGAAGGAGCGCCAATACCCGTTTTCAGCGGTGACATCCAAACGGGCTATCGCAAAGACCGGGACGGCCAGACCATCATGAGCAAACTGGATGAGACATTACTCCAGAAGGTCGCCGGCGTTGGCAAAGGGATGTATGTACGGGCCACCACCTCCGAAACCGGGCTGAAAAAAATATTTGATGATATCAGTAAAATCCAAAAATCAGAGATTGAAGAAAAGCAATTCAGCGATTATGAAAACAGGTTTCAGTACTTCGTTGCACTGGCCCTTTTCCTGCTGATCCTCGATCTCTTCATTTTTGAGCGGAAAACAAAATGGCTGCAACGTTTTAAGCCATTTGAAAAATAACATATTGATGCGTTTTAATCTGAAAATGAACTATAGTATCCTCCTGCTTGTCCTGATTCTGTCGGGCCTGACTGCCTATCCCCAAAAGGAAAATGCTTTGCTGCGCCAGGGAAATCGTGAATTTGACAAGGGTGATTTCAAGGAGGCGGAAAAGGATTACCGGAAAGCGCTCGAGCTGAACAAAGAGTCGGTTAAGGGTCAGTTTAACCTGGGAACAGCCGTTTATAAGAATAACAATTTCGAAGAGTCCGCCAAGATTTATTCTAACTTAGCAGAAAAGAATACCGATCGCGAAGTCAAATCCAAGGTGTTTCACAACCTCGGAAATTCCTATCTGCAATCAAAGGAATACGAAAAAAGCATCCTGTCGTATAAAAATGCACTGATGAATGATCCGAAAAATCTGGATACCAAATACAATCTGGAATATGCCAAAATGATGCTTAAGAAGCAGCAACAGCAGCAGCAGCAGAAGGATGACAAGAAGGACGAAAAGAAGGACGAAAAGGATAAAAAGGATCAAAACAAGGATCAGAATAAGAATCAGGATCAGCAAAAGCCGCCTCAGGATCAGAAAAAAATCAGCAAGGAGGATGCTGAGCGTATGCTTGAAGCCATGAAAAATGATGAAAAGAAAACCATGCAGAAGGTGAAGAAACAAAAGGCCAAAGTTCAGGTAACGGGAATCGAAAAAGATTGGTAGTTATGTTAAAGAGCATCTTGTTAAGTTTTGTCACCTTACTTACGGTCATAGCGAACCTGCAGGCCCAGGATGTGCAGTTTACTGCACAGTCAAAACCTGTTGCGGCCGTAGGGGAGACCTTTACCCTGATTTACACGCTCAATGCCCAGGGTAGCAACTTCCGTGGCCCGAATATCCAGGGGCTCGACATGCTCAGCGGCCCCAATACCAGCACCAGCTCAAGCATTCGAATGGTCAACGGCAGTACAAGCATGTCCATTACCTATACGTTCACCTATCTGCTTCAGGCTACCAGGGAGGGGACCTTCCCTATTCCTGCAGCCACCGTAACGGTGAATGGGAGGCAATTCAGTTCGAATGCACTCTCCATCAAAGTAATTAAAAATTCAAATGTCTCCGGAGCACAAAACCAAAGCAATGCCGGCCAAAGCAAAGGAACAGGATCCCCTTCGGGAGGAGTTTCAGGCACGAGCAACGACGTGTATGTTAAAGCCTTCGCCTCCAATGCCGCTCCTTTACAGGGTGAGGGTATTGTGATAACCTATAAAATATTTACAAAAGTTCCGATTGCCCAGATAAATATCAGTAAGCTCTCCTCCTTTTCGGGATTCTGGTCTCAGAACCTGATGAAAGAAAATGATAAACTGCAACAGACAACCCAGGTTATTGACGGAGAACAATATGTAGTGGCCGATATCAGGAAAATTGCGCTGTTCCCTCTTAAAAGCGGCCGGCTTGTCATTGACCCACTCGAGCTGGCATGTGTGGCCCAGGTGAGAAGACAAGGCAAAACCAGGACAGGGGATCCGTTTTTTGATGATTTTTTCAATGACTCATTCTTTAACTCCGGTGTTGCAAATGTGGAGAAAACCCTGAAGTCAAACCCGGTTATTATTACGGTACGGCCACTTCCTGAAGAGGGTAAACCAGTTGATTTCAGTGGTGCCGTTGGTACCTTTACACTGCATTCAGAGGTGGACAAAACCAGGTTGAAGACCAACGAAGCCGTCACACTGAAGTGTACCATCAGCGGCAAGGGAAACATTCAGCTGATTGACAAACTGAACCTGACCTTCCCCCCCGATTTTGAGACTTACGACCCCAAGGTAACCAGTGATATCCAGACCACGGCTGCCGGGATTTCAGGTAATCAGATTTTTGAATACCTTATGATTCCGAGAAAACCCGGGAAATTCACCATCAAGCCTCTCGTTTTCAGTTATTTTGATCTGGATAAAAAGCGCTATGTTACCCTGACCAGTCCTGAATTCTCACTGGATGTTGAAAAGGGGACAGGAGAAGCCGGGGCCGTCATCTCCTATTCAGGAGCCAATAAAGAAGAAATTAAATACATTGGAAGTGATATCCGGCACATCAAAGACAATGAAATTATACTGGCTCCTGTCGGATACAGATTTTTCGGATCGGTTGGTTTCTGGCTTTTGCTGGCAATTCCACTGCTGCTGTTTCTGCTCTTCCTTTTTCTATGGCGAAAACTGGCCGCCCGCCGCAGCGATACGGTTTTAATGAAAAACATCAGGGCGACTAAAATTGCCCGGAAACGGTTGCAAAAAGCAGATGAATTTCTTAAACTTAAGAAACAGGACGATTTCTATATTGCCATTTCCCAGGCCTTGTGGGGTTATCTGAGCGACAAGTTCAGCATCCCCATGTCTGAACTCAGTATTGATTCTGTGCATGAAGCCCTCGTTCAGAAAAATGTAAACGAAATGATCATAACCCAGTTCATTGGAACCCTGAATAATACCGATTTTGCCCGCTTTGCGCCAGGTGAAAAATCGGTCAACATGGAACGAATATACAATGAAGCACTGGAGATTATCAGTAAAATAGAAAGGGAATTGAGATGATCCGCATGAAACCTTACTTTATTTTGCTATTGTTGCTATGTACCACCCTGTCGGGGTATCCGGTTTCTCAGCGTGACTATATTTTTAAAGGCAACAAGGCCTATTCTGCCGGGTCCTATTCAACCGCTGTGGAAATGTATAAAAAGGTAACCGATGCAGGTTTTGAATCGCCGGAACTCTTCTATAACATAGGAAATGCATATTTTAAAATGAACGATTTCGCCAGTGCCATTCTGTGGTATGAACGAGCGAAGCGCATCGATCCCGCCAATGAAGACATCGATTTTAACCTGAACGTGGCCAATACCAAGATCTCCGATAAAATCGAGCCACTCCCCGAATTATTCTATAAGCGTTGGTTCAACGCACTTATTCAGTTTTTTTCTGTTGATGTTTGGGCTTCCATTTGCGTTGTCCTGTTTATTGCCGGTTTATTATGCGGCATATTATACCTCTCCTCCAGGGTGCTCGTTCTGCGCAAAATTGGATTTTGGTTAGGGTTTGGACTTCTTGCCATGGCAGGGTTGTCATTTGTTTTTTCATGGAGTAGCTACAGCTTCACCAAAGCTACAACAGAAGCCATCGTATTTGCTCCGACCATCACAGTGAAAAGTTCTCCTGATGATAAAAGTACCGATCTTTTCGTGGTACATGAAGGCACCAAAGTAAGGCTTCTGGATAACATCAGCGGATGGTACGAAATCCGCATTGCAAATGGCAGTGTGGGATGGCTTCCGGCTACTTCGCTTGAGAAAATCTGAACATAGCAAAATAATTTTGCAGGATACTATTTTTACTTTATATTTGTTCGTTTGAAAAAACAGGGTATCAATACCCTCCACCTGTTGTTTTTTACGGCTTTTTGAAATACAATTCGAAAAAATATAAGTCATATAATAAAACGAATAATATGAAAAACAGATTTTTACCCTTTGGCTTGATAAGCGCATTTCTTGGATTCTTCCTGGTTTACATGTCTGCGGGTTCAATGGCCGGCCAACCTGGGACCCCGGATCTTAAAAAACATAATGGATCACGGATGGATATCATCAGGGGCAACCAACATACAGGAACGGTCGATCCGCTTGATGTGTTGAAAGGTCGGCTGCAAGCTGCTGACATGAATACAAAAAGCACTTCAGGTCCAATGAATCTGGACTGGATCAACATGGGGCCCAATAATTATTCCGGCGCGGTGTGGTCTGTTATTTTTGACAATTCCGATCCCACACAATCAACCCTCATAGCCGGAGCAGCAGGTGGTGGTCTTTGGAAATCAATCAACCTTGGACTTACCTGGTTCCAAATGCCCTCACAGGATAATGTAGTGCCCAGGGTTTCATCGCTGGTGCAAACTTCAAGCGGAACGGTATATGCCGGAACAGGCGTGACCCAATGTAAAGTTGTTGATGTTGCCGGCACAGGGATTTATCGTTCAGATAATGGCGGCGTGTTTACTGTGATTCCGTCAACCCAGAACAATCCCGATTTCGCAGCGGTAGCCAAACTGGTCATCGACCCCAAATCGGGCCGGATTTTCGCAGCTACTTTTGGAGGACTCTATTACAGTGATAACGGAAATGACTGGGTAAAAGCAAAATCAGGATATACCATGGATGTATGCGTCGGTTCTGATGGCACGGTTATCACTGCTACCGGCGATTCAGCCTATATCGCGCCAGAGGGCAACCTCAATGGCTGGGTAACCCTTACAACGGGACTGAATAACGCCCTTCCGAAAATTGGAATTGGATGGATGGTCTTCGCCATTGCCCCCTCCGATCCCAGCGTAATGTATGCAAGCTTCGCCAAAACCGATGGTAATTTACTTAACTTATACTGCTCCATAGATAAAGGTGCAACATGGTCAGTCATTTTTCCGAACAACCCCAGCTTTGAACCCTTTCGTACCAAGGGCTGCTACAGCAATACCCTTGCAGTATTTCCCTCCGATCCCAACAGGCTTCTTTTAGGTGGCATTAACATGTGGTACGGTGAACGGATCCAGTCAGCAGGATTTTTTAATTGGGAAATGGTTAGTATTGGAGCCTATTCTCCATGGTTTCCCAATAGCGCACCGGAATATCAGCATTCCTTTATTTTCAGACCAAACAACCCCAATCAGGTTGCGATGGCCACAGATGGCGGTGTTTGCATCGCCACCATCTACCCCAATGGTTTTGCCTTCAAAACGATCAATAAAGAGATGACGACCGGACAGTTTAACTCTGTTGCTTTCTCAGCCCAAAAATCCTATGTGATGGGTGGCGGAGAGAATATCGGAGTGCTGGGCATGGGCTATTTCTATCCGCTCTTTACCAACAGCGCCAATGACGGATACCCTGTATGGATGCCCGAGGGCCTTTTGACTGGTGGCAACGGCGGAACCTGCGTATGGTCAAACATCGATTCACGCATCAGCGTATTTACCAAATATCAACTTACTCCTACCGCTTTCGCAGCCACCCCATCAACACGGCGTCGCGATTTCACCGACCTTACCTATGTTAACGACTTTATGAATGGGATTCATCCGGTTGACTCCTCCTATATCCCGATGCGCCTGTGGGAAAGCTTTAATTTCACCCAAACCCGCGATAGCGTTAAAGTCTATGCCCGCATCAATACCATTCCAGCCGATACGACCCTGATGGTTGAAAGCGCCAATAACAGATTTCCATTCCCGTATGTCACAAAGGCCCCTCTTGTCAAGGGAGATAGCCTGACAATAGCCGATCCGATTGCAAACCGCTTCTTCTACTTTGGGAGAAGTGATGAAACCGGACGGGGAATTTATATGACCAAAGACATGCTGAAATTCAACAGAGACCCTCGGTATTTCCTCGTATTTAAAGATACCAAGCTTACGGATCCCATCACCACCATGGCCATATCTGCGGATTTGAATACCTTATGGGCCGGTACACAACTTGGACGTCTCATTCGCGTTTCCGGCCTGATCAACGCATATGATTCAGCAACCGCCAACGTAACCAGTTCTCAGTGTGTGCTGACCGATTCAGTGTTTAGCTTTCCGGGAGTGACGGGCCGCTATGTCACATCCATATCAATCAATCCGTCCAACTCCAGTCAGGTATTGGTTACCCTGGGGCAATATGGGAATACAACGTATATCTATCATTCACAGGATGGGAATGCCCCACGGCCGACTTTCTCCCCGAAACAGAGTAATCTTCCACAAGTACCGGTCTACAGCGGAATCATTGAAATGCACAACAGCAGCAGCGCCTTTGTAGGTACTGAACTGGGTGTATTCAGCACAACGAATCTGAACTCAGATAATCCAACCTGGGGTGCTGATATGCAGAACATCGGAGATGTTGCAATTACCGAAATAGGCCAGCAGGTGATCAATGATTACCATATCCTGAATAAGGGGGTAATTTACATTGCTACGTACGGGCGCGGTTTGTGGATGGATACGACCTATTCTATTCCGGTTGGCATAGAACCAGTACAGGGTCAGCCTGCTCAACACGGAACATTGAACCTGAGCCCAAATCCGGTGACGGATGACCTCAATATCACCTATGCCAGTGAAATGTCGGGAAACCTTACTGCCGTGGTTTATGACCTTACCGGACGTACGGTTTTATCAAGGAACTTCGGAACACAGCCCAAAGGCACCTTCATTGGCCGAATCAATTTGAGCAACCTGCCCAAAGGCACCTATCTGGTTAAATTAGGAAATGGATACGGAAAAATAGTGAAGATGTAACGTGAAATTAACTCAGCGATTTCTTAAAATCCTGTAGAATTTTTACATCAGAATCTGTTATATAGCCTATTTCAAGCGCTTTTTGTAAAAGATGATCATAGTCGGTCAGCGTGATCAGTGAACAGTCCGCATCTTTAAATGCCTTATCAGCTTTTGAGAGGTTGTAGGTGAAAATGGCCACCATGCCTTTGACATTGCAGCCTGCTTCACGCAATGCATGTACGGCGCTCAGGCTTGATCCCCCCGTGGAAATGAGGTCCTCTACAACAACAATGCGCTGGCCGTGACGAACCTCCCCTTCAATCTGGTTGGTCAGCCCATGTTCTTTCTTTCCTGAGCGGACATAGGCAAAAGGCAACCCCAGTTCCTGTGCAACGAGTGCTCCCTGTGCAATGCCTCCTGTTGCGACACCCGCAATGGCTTCGGGTTGGAAACTGCTCTCTTCAATTGCCTTTACAAAATGCTGACGAATAAAGGTCCTGATTTCCGGATAGGATAGGGTGATGCGATTGTCGCAATAAATGGGTGACTGAATGCCTGATGCCCATGTAAATAAATCTTTGGGACTGAGCTTTACCGCTTTAATTTTTAACAGTTGTTCAGCTGTTTTTAACGCAATATCTTTGTTATAAATCATAAAAATAAATTGAATTAATTTTGGGTAAAGGTAGGAAAAAAGGATGTATTGGCTGTCAACAGTATTCATTGAAAAAACGTAATTTTACACTGTAAATTATCGATAAATGAAAATTTTTCTGAATAACCGCACGATACAATTCACTGCCGTTGCCCCCGAAAATACCCTGCCGACAGATATGGTTGTAAAGTATGAATCGGCCGGCCAGCTGAAAGAGGCCTTCGGGGACTTTGAGCGATATGAAAAATATCTTAACTTATGGATTTTGCATGACGATTCGGGGTCTCTCAATGGAATTTCCGCATGCCAGGAGTTCGTTTCACTTTTTAAACTCATTCCTGCTGCGGGTGGCCTCGTTAAAAACGAAAAGGGGGAATATCTGTTCATTCATCGTTTGGGCCATTGGGACCTTCCAAAAGGAAAAATTGATAAAAAGGATATCCAACAACCGCTGGCCGATGTGAAGAGCTATGTTTCGATGGCCGGAAACCGGAGGGATTTTCCGCCTCATCCCTCCTCTGCATGCGTGGCGGCTATTCGCGAAGTAAAAGAGGAGACCGGTTTGAAATCAGTCAAAATCACACGTGACCTTACTCGTACATGGCATATATACAAGATCAAAGAACAGCATGTAATCAAACTGACCTGGTGGTTCGAAATGGTGGCCGACAGCTCCCAGACAATAAAGCCCCAGGCAAGTGAGGGTATTTTTCTTGTAAAATGGACGCCTCCCAATGCGATTCATTGCATCCTGTCGCATACCTATGCCTCCATCAGGGAGCTGTTACTGGAGGTCCTTTTTTAACCGGATAACAGGAGATTTTCAATGTTCTCTATCTATTTTTCGGGGTCAGCCTGAAACCTGAACCCAAGTCTTTTGCCGGTACGGATCAGCATAGAATCAAGGGTGGTCTGCATTTCAGCAACGGTAACCTCTTTAATGTTGTCGTAAGGAGGTGTTAACAGATCGAAATTCAGGGTATATAGAATGGCGGAATGCAGGATGTTTCGGATGGCCTCCCTGCTCAGGTTGCTGCCTGGAAAATTATTGTAAAGCAAACCGATTTCACGCTTCCCTTCTGTAAAATAGTGATTTTCGCGGTTCACGAAGATCCGCCCGATGCAGTATCCGATATCATTTGTGCGATTAAATTTAAACGAATCAGCCAGAAAATTGAAAATGTGAATGATGCCGCAATAGGACCGGCTTTTATCTTCCTTGATATAACTGCTTTTCATCATCAGATGATCGCGGGGGATCTCAAAAACATTCGAGTGCATGAAAAAGATCAGAATGTCTGATCCGAACTTGAGTTGAAATTCAAACTGGCTGCGGTCACTGTATTCAAAAAGAAGCGGGTAGGGGGCCTTTTTTACAGCAGCAGCATGGGTCGTTACAAAGTATTCACTCTCAGATTTGAATATGTTGAAGTCATCCAGGGTCTTGAGGTAAACCTCCTGTTTCAGGCTGCTTTTTTCAATGAGGGCTTTGACCAGGGCCTTTGAATTTGAAATGGGGTTTGGCATGGCGGGAAAGTGTATTTTAGTGCAAAAAAACAGGTAAACGTACTGCTATCGTATGAATCCGAATTTTTTCAATTTCCCCAACAATTCCAGCCTACTTACTGGTTTTGTCAGGAAATCATCAATCCCTGCCTCAAATGCCTTTCTTTTGTCCTCGCTTAACGCATAGGCGGTGACTGCGATGACCGGCAGCCCCTTCCTGAAGGACTTTATCTCACGGGTAGCTTCCAGCCCGTTCATCACCGGCATCTTCACGTCCATCAGTACGAGCGAAATTTCCGGATGCTGACGGCACATTTCCACCGCCTCTTTCCCATTGCAGGCCTTGAAAATAACCGAAGCGATGGGTTTCAGTACAATGTCCAGATAGATATCGCTATAAAGGTCATCTTCGGCTATCAGTATCACAGGATGTGTCGACACGGCATGCTTTATCATGCGGGGAGCGGGTTCGGGATTCTCCTTTTTCCCGGGTTTCATCGGCAGTGACAAGTAAAAAGAAGCACCCTGCCCTTTTCCCGATTCAACGCGTACCTTGCCGCCATGAAGTTTCAAAAACCCTTTGGTAATCGCTAACCCAAGCCCGTTGCCTTCATATCCGCGCGTATCGTCGATGTTTTCCATCACAAAAGGCTCAAAAATCCGTTCTTGTGCTTCCGGGTCAATTCCGATTCCAGTGTCCTTCACGAAAAATTCAATGGTGTGTTGTTTTACCGTATAGCCCATGGTGATGGAGCCCTCGCTGGTAAATTTGATCGCATTGTCGACCAAATGGGAAATGCATTTTTGCAACAATTCCTGATCGCCCATCATCGTCAAATTTTCATCATCTGCCGGTGTTTCTATCTTAAACGCGATGCTTTTTTTAGTGCAGAGATCCTGGTATTTCAATTGTAAATTTTTCACAAATTCACTGACATGATAGGACTGACGATTGATCTCAACATTCCCTGATTCGATGAGTGAAATATCCATATAATCTGTGATCGTATTCATCAGGCGGTTACTCGATGCTTTTATCAGAAAATTGTAATGCAATTTCTCTTTGGCCGATAGATTTGGCTGTGTGAGCATCTCACTAAAACCAAGGATCCCATTGAGCGGCGTGCGAACTTCATGTGAAATGTTTTGAATGAAGGCCGTCTTCAGGCGATTGCCGGCTTCAGCCTTAACCAATGCCTCTTTTACAGCATTGGTCGCTAACATGCGCTCTGTGGCATCAATCACGAAAACGGAAACGCCTACGGTGTTTCCATCAGCATCTTTAATTGAATTATAGTGATTTTCGTAAAAGGTCCGGCGAAGTAGGTCATCTCCATACGCTTCATTGATAATAAAATGGTCTCCACTAAGCGCCCTGTCAAAATTATTTTTGGCCTTCTGCCTGTCATCAGGATATGATATCAGATCAAGCATATTCATGCCGGTTTGAATATCAACGCCCCAGATGCTTTTCATGGTTTCCTTGTGAAATTTTGAAAAAACAGTATAGCGATAATGTGTATCCAGCGCGAAAATGATGATGTCGGCCGGACTCTCAAGAATTGAGTGAAGTAATTGTAAATCATTACGATATTCATCCATCGGAACATTTTTATCAATCATTCCCTTAACTATATAAATACAAAGATATTATTAAAGATTCGTAATTGGTGTTTTTTAGTAAATTTAACCCCTCAATTCGAACCAAACCAATCAACACCCAGCTACCCTCCTCCAACCCATATTTATGCGTGAAATATTTTTGACATTTGATGTCGAAGAGTTTGATCTGCCATTAGATTTCGGCAGTACGATTTCCTTACCTGAACAGATAGAAATTTCCAGACAGGGATTGATTCTGATCCATCAAGTCCTGGACAAACTGTCAATAAGAGCAACATTTTTCATAACAGGAACTTTTGCACTTCACAATGAAACCCTCATCCGCGATATATCATTAAAGCATGAGATTGCATCCCACGCCATGTTTCATGGCAGTTTTGATGCAAAAAAAGATTTGGCGGACTCTAAAAAAATCTTGGAAGAAATAACGGGAAAGCGGGTCACAGGTTTCAGACGGCCTTTTTTGAAGCCAGTGAATGAAGCCGATCTGGTTGAAGCGGGATACAAGTATAATTCATCACTCAATCCCACCCATATTCCCGGAAGATACAATAACCGGGATAAGCCCCTGACTCCCTTTTTTGATGACCAAATTTTAAATATCCCCGTTTCCGTAAGCCCCTTCCTCAGGATCCCGTTGTTCTGGTTGTCGTTTAAAAATTTTCCGATGCCCTATTACAGGTTTTTGTCAAACCTGACCTTAGGCAAAAATGGCTTTCTGAATCTCTATTTCCATCCATGGGAATTCACCGATATATCCGCCATTAACCTTCCCTGTTATATGAAAAGGCATTCCGGGCCATTTTTGCTCAAACGGCTTGAAACATATCTTCAATGGTTAAAGGGAAAGGGGGAATTCATTACCCTGAATGAATATGCAGAATCTATTTGCAGTGTTAAGAGTTCATTGATTCAAAAATAGTTGATGTGGCGTACGTTTTTCAATTTCTTCTTAAAAAAAGAACGGTCATCGGTCTTTGGGTTTTAACTGGCCTGGGTGCTGTAATCATTCAATATCTGTTGGGGACCAATTTGGAAATCAACAACTTTATCATTTTCAAATCCAGCTATACCCACCTTACAGGCCTGAAAAATCTCTATGTGGCTTATCCCAATGAGTATTTCGACCTGTACCTGTACGGGCCTGTATTTGCCCTGCTCATTGCCCCATTTGCATTATTGCCGGCGTTGATCAGTTATACCCTTTGGAATATCCTTAACGCGTTGGTTTTACTTTACGCGATTTACCAACTGCCGGTCAGTGATAAGAACAGGGCGATCGTCAGCTGGATCGTCCTCAACTGTCTGATCACTGCGCTGGTCAATAGTCAATTCCATGCCATCTCCGTTGCCTTGATGATGTTAAGTTATACGCATATCCATAAGAAGCAGTTTTTCTGGGCTGCATTCTTTCTTGTTCTTGGGGTTTTTATCAAGTTATATGGGATCATTGGTTTGGCATTTTTCTTTTTTGTTGAGGATAAACCTAAATTTGTGCGCTATCTTGTTTTCTGGACCATCATCCTCTTTATCCTGCCAATGGCCTTTGTGGGAATTGATTACACCATTCAATGTTATGTTGATTGGTACAAGGTTCTGATACATAAAAATTCGCTGAATGTCATGCTGGAGAATAGCCGGACCGATGTGTGCGTGATGGGCATGTTTCGCAGGTTGTTTAACAATTCAACATTATCCAACCTCTATTTTATTATTCCGGGACTCCTGATATTCGCATTATCCTATATCAGGATATCTCAATTCGGAAACGTTGTCTTTCAACTCCGGTTACTGGCATCGGCGTTGTTATTTGTCATCCTTGCAAGTACGGGCAGCGAATCTCCCACCATTATAATCGCCTTTGTGGGTGTGGCCATATGGTTTGTCCTCAGTGAAAAAACAAAACTGGATATTGTTCTGCTGTTGTTTGCCCTCATAATTTCAAGTTTTTCACCCACCGATCTTTTCCCAAGATATATCAGGGATAATTTTATAAATCAATACGCATTGATCGTGTTGCCGCTGCTGCTTGTGTGGCTGAAGCTGAATTGGGACATGGCAAGAGATACATCTAAAACCATGAAGGTTGATCAATAGAAAAAACATACAGGTGATCAAAAAAGGTGATCCAAAAGTGATCCGTGGATGGATCATGTACGATTGGGCCAATTCGGTTTACCAGCTCACCATTGCCTCCACCATCTTTCAGATCTATTACGGGAATGTGACCAAAACAGCCTCGGGTTCAGAAGTTCCCTTTTTTGGGATGCATGTTGAAAATACCGTTCTTTACTCCTGGGCCATCGCTGTGGCCTACTTTCTGATTGCGGTTTTCTCTCCGCTCTTTGCCTCCATGGCCGATTATACCGGTCGCAGGAAATCCTTCATGAAAATATTTACCTGGATCGGAGCCACCGGTTGCGGGGCGCTCTTCTTTTTCACGGGGAGGAATATCGAATTGGGGATACTGGCCTTCGGCCTGGGCACCTTGGGTTATGCAGGCAGCCTGGTGTTTTATAACTCCTTTCTCCCGGTGATTGCAGAACCCGGAGAGCAGGACAGGATCAGTGCACGCGGCTATTCGATGGGATACCTAGGCGGTGTCATCCTCCTGCTGTTCAACCTGCTGATGATCGAACAGCCTGCATTGTTTGGTATTCCTGCAAATTCTGCATGGCCGGCCCGGATTTCATTTTTAACCGTATTTTTCTGGTGGATCGGCTTTTCGCAGATCACCTTTCGCTCGCTGCCGAAATATACTTTCCGGAAACGGCTTGGACAGGCCAAAGTTCTTGCCAATGGCTACAAAGAGCTCATGATGGTGTTCCGTCAGGTACGGAAATCAGCCCGGCTCAGCCTTTTCCTGGTCGGATTCTTCTTTGTTATGATGGGACTGCTCTCCGTCATGTACATGGCGGCCTCCTATGGGCAGAAGGAGGTGGGGCTTGGCGACAATGTACTGATCATGACCATTCTCCTGATCCAGTTTGTCGGCATGTTCGGCGCCTGGCTTTTTGCCAGGATATCAGGCAGGATTGGCAATCTCAAGGCCCTTATCATTGCGGTCGTCACCTGGGTTTTTATCTGCTTTGGTGCCTACTTCATCACCAATGCCGCCGGCTTTATCACGGCAGCCTTTTTCATCGGACTCGTCATGGGCGGCGCCCAATCCCTGGCCCGTTCCACCTATTCCAAAATGCTCCCTGTTACCACCGATCACACCTCCTTTTTCAGCTTCTACGACGTGATGGAAAAATTAGCCACCGTAGGCGGGTTGTTCGTTTACGGATTGATAGAACAAAGCACACGCTCGATGCGCTATTCCATTGTGGCCATCGGGGTATTTTTCCTGGTTGGCCTGTGCTTTCTGCTGCTAACATTGAAAAAAGAGAAATTGACAGATTTTTAATAAATTGGATTTTTGAATTCACATCCCTCCATCTGCCATCTGGCATCCCCTGCATCTGAAGAATACCCTTATAGATCAATAGAAGAAATAAATCGGACACAATAATCGATTCGGTACCCCATTCGGCACCCGGGAAATAAAAAACCCTGTAAATCGTTGATTTACAGGGTTAAATTTGTGTTTTTGGTAGCCCGTAGGGGAATCGAATAGCTGCTTTCGTTTACCTTCAAATTCAGTTAATGTGCTATTAATCAGATTAATGCATTTTTTGGCGAAGCAAAGAAAAGCATTAAAAAGCAGAGAAAAGAACAAAATGTTTTACCAATTGTTTTACCAAGTTTTTTTTGTATTACCTTTATAGCAAAGGTTTTCGAGATGGCAACAACAAAGTTACTTTTAAAAACTGAAAAAGAAAATAAAAACGGAAAAATTCCACTTTTTCTCAGAATCATACAGGACCGGAAGCCAACCTACATTTCGTTGGGGGTCTATCTGAAACAAAATGAATGGAATGATGATGAGAAGAAGGTAAAGAAAACACACCCGAATTCAACCCGGTTGAATGCGTACATCGCAAAAAAGGTGGCAGAGGCAGAAGCGAAGATGGTCGAACTTCAAACCAAACAGAAACGACCCAGCGGGAAAAGAATCAAAGCCGAAATCATGGGAGGCGCCGCTGTGAACTTTTTTGAATTTACAAAAGCACATCAGGAGGCGATAGAAAAGGCCGGGCACATCAACATGGCCAAAAGGATAAAGTCTATTCAGGAAAAACTAAAGACTTACCTGGGTCATGAAAACCTGTTTCTCACGGATATTGATGTGGAGTTTCTGGTTAAGTTCAACGATTACTTAGCTGGGACCCTTCTTAATAAAACAAATACCATCACCAGCAACATGAAATTGATCAGAAGAATGCTGAATGATGCCATCCGCCAGGGGAAGATGAACCGGAATGATTATCCTTTTTACTCTTACCGATTGAAAAACGAGCCCACCAAAAGAGACTACCTGGCAGAGGACGAGTTGCTGGCGATTGAAAAACTAGCGCTTGAACCTGGTTCAAGGTTGGCAGAGGTCCGGGATATGTATGTCTTTTCATCCTATGCCGGGGGGATCAGGGTGTCGGACCTGCTCATGCTGCGATGGAAAAATTTTGATGGGGAGCGGCAGCATTTCAAGGTGCTTAAGACCGGGAAAGAGCTGCATATCAAACTGCCGGAAAAGGCGCTTGAAATTCTTAAAAAATATCAGACAGGGGAAAGCAAACCCGACTCTCTGATCTTCTCCATACTCCGGTCAAATATTGATTTTAACAATCCAAAACAGGTTACCGGGGCCATTTCATCGGCCACCGCCCAGATCAATGAACGGTTAAAGATCATTGCAGATAAGGCCGAGGTTGAAAAAAAGATAAGCTTTCATACAGCCCGTCACACTTTTGCCACACGCGCTCTGAGAAAAGGGATCAGGATAGAATATGTATCCAAATTGCTTGGCCATGCCACCATCAAAGAAACACAGGTTTATGCCAAGATTGTTGATGAGGAGTTGGATAACGCCATGGATGTTTTTAACGAGAAAAAGGTGGTGCCGAGGAAAAGGGTTGCTAAAAAGACTGGGACTTCAAACAAACCTATAGCAAAGCATAAAAAATAAATATTTGAAGTAATAACTTTAATAGTGTTTTAAATATTTAAAGTAATAGCTTTATATTTGCATCGATAAATTAAAGTAATAGCTTTATGAAAACACAAGAGTTGATCTTAATCCAAACCGATAAAAGGATCAGAAAGATAGCCCAAATAAAGGATGATAATCCGCCAAATGGTTGGATTTACGCAATTCGAATGGCTCTTGGAATGTCGATGCGACAGCTTGGGAAATTGGCTGAAATTACGCCACAAGGAGTTAAAGATATAGAAACCCGGGAGAAAAATGGCAATATTACACTTGCATCTTTGGAGCAAATAGGCAAAAAGCTAAACATGAAGCTGGTTTATGGTTTTGTACCTTTAGATGGATCTTTGCAAAAAATGATCGATAAGCGAGCGATTGACATAGCCACAAAAATTGTAGCAAGGACAGCAAATACCATGAAATTGGAAGATCAGGCAGTGAGTCAAGCAATGCTGAAAAAATCAATAAAGTCCAAAGCCCAGGAAATCAAACAAAATAATCTAAAGTCACTATGGGAATAAAATTGGATTACATAGGAGGCCAGACCCCTCTGGATGAAATAGAGATTTCTGGCCTGAAGATCAAGACTATTACTACTGTGGGTGAGCTCAACGAACATGAACAGAACAATATTGAAGAGGCTTTTCATTGGGCGCTTAATCGGAAAATTCCCTTAGAGACCCTGTTAACACGAGAATGGATTTTCAACATGCATTACAGGATGTTTAATAAAGTTTGGGATTGGGCCGGAGAAAAACGCACCTCAAATAAAAATATCGGAGTTGATAAATATTCTATTGACCCGGCATTAATCCACATGCTCGATGATATAAAGTACTGGATTGAAAATAGAACTTTTGATCCTGTTGAAATTGCAGTTCGATTTAAGCATAGATTGGTGTCAATCCACTGCTTCCCAAATGGCAATGGACGACATGCGAGATTATGTGCTGACCTACTGATAAAGCAATTGACAGGGCAGGATGGCTTTACCTGGGGAAGTCATAATAGTCTATATCAGGAAAGTGAGTTACGGAGCGCATACATCACTGCTTTAAAGAAAGCTGATACCGGTGATTACCAGCCATTAATTGAGTTTGCTGGTTCTTAAGAATTCTCAATCGATTATAATCTATATTTTGGCAGTAACGGCATCTTACTGCCGATTTATAGAAATTGTTTGAATTACCTCCGGTTTCTCAGGAAAAAAAAACCAAAGGCCAGTAATGCAATTAATCCGGAAATGAGCCAGGGGATGGCTGATATAAGGTTGTCAAGTTTATCGGGGCGGACAATCTTAAACTTTTCGACCGGGAATCGGCGATCGATATAGATGGTATCGGCCTTGCATTTTCCACGAACGAATAAAGTATCATGAAGGCGATGAATGGCCACCTCAAGCCGGTCTTTATGGATATATATGGTGTCATGAATGCTGTCGATATTCAGGATTGTATCGGCTTCTGCCTGGGGGATGGGTATTGTGTCAAGGATAAACAGAGTATCGGGGGTCTTAAGTTCTGGGTGAAGAGCCAGGAGGCGATTGAGGCGATGGGTAGGGGAGCAGGATGCTGAAAGCAGGATGAGGATTAGGATTGAGAGGATGGTTTTCATAGGTGGGTTATTTGAATTTTGAATATTGATCAACGAAGCAAGAATTTAGAACTGCTTATAAATAAGCGTTCAGCCGGTTGTACCAACCGCGTTCGAATCGACTTTGGGTTGGATCCTTTTTGATAATGTTCATAATGAAGGCAACCCTGGAATTGTAAATCTGGATGAGGAATTGATAAGGGTTTACACGATTCACTGCTTTCAGGGTTACCGGTCCAACAATGCCATCGGCCGGAACACCAAGAATTCTTTGTGGGATGATGATGCCCCATTTCCCGCTGCACCAGAGCCAGTCGACCAGGATATCGGCTACCTTCTGATTTTTGATCTCATCGGCGTGCCAGCGATCCCAGTAACATTTTTCGAGTACCAGCATGGCGTCAGCAGGTGACAACAGCCGGATATCGTCGATATCGATATCGGAATCACCGTCTTTATCATACCCGACTTTACGCCAGATCGAAAGGGTTATCCCCCGGTTGGTGGGGCCCCCATGATCGATCGGATCATTTGCAAACAGTCCTTCACTGAGGAAGAGCTTTGTTGCGAGATGATTAATGTTTGCCATGAGATGAAATTCTATAAGGTGAAAAGTGAACTATAATCTAGGAAATGATTAAAGCCTGGAGGTGATCTTCAAGACAGTGTCCCGGACGTAAATGAGACCGAGGATGGTGGGGAAAAAGGCTGAGAACTCACCCAGAGTGATGATTCTCATAAAAAGCAGAACCACCGCAAGGATTAATAGTATGATGCCAAGGGCGGTGGTTTTCCAGTTGTTAAAAATTCGCACTTTCATGGTTATCTGTTATTTCTGAGGTAAATCTGAATTTCATCGATGCGTTTGAGGATCTCCTTGGTGTCGGCTTTAATGTCGGACCTGATGATGTCGAAGTTTCGGGTGTTGTCTGTCTTATGCAGTAACAGATCCTGTTTAAGGTTGGTGATCTCCACATTCAATTCGGCCAGGCGGATTTCCATATGAACCCAAATAGAGATGATTGCCAACAGGAAGGTAAACAGACTAATGGCCTGTGCAAGCGGCATTCCCAGTATGTTCGATTTCATTGTCATAGCTTATGGAGTATTATTGATTTGGGGATGGTAAAAAAGATGCCCCTGATCGATCAACCAGGGGCATCTAGAAAAATTATTGAAC
>Ga0247839_1000581_pt1 | contig 64740 bp, 63 predicted proteins | sample LaCruzMarch2015__6_FD_192405 | JGI IMG/M metagenome (GOLD analysis project Ga0247839, IMG submission 192405) | Freshwater microbial communities from meromictic Lake La Cruz, Castile-La Mancha, Spain - LaCruzMarch2015_16m | ecosystem: Environmental > Aquatic > Freshwater > Lake | place: Spain...
TCCACCGAATTGAGTGCGAAAAGTCTTTTGCATGCGTGGAACGGTGGCACGGCTCACGCCAAGGATGGATGCGATTTGTTCCAGCGTGGCTCCGATCCGCGAGGGAAGCAAAACAGACTGGCATAGGCGAAGGGTGCTGGCGCACTTGGTATCGTTGGCGATTTCTTGGGCTTTATTGACGAGAGTCGGATCGATGGTGGGTTTTCGTGGCATCCCGAAAAGAAAGCATAATACATCTCATCTTGAAAGCGAATTAGAATTACACGCTCGTTCCGCCGGGGTGCGTAGCGCGTAAGAGAATCGCCACTCGCCACTCAAAAATGGACTTAGCAATTAAAGTCGCAAATGTCAACAAGAAGTATCGTCTCGGCACGATCAACTGGCGTATGATAAAAAAGGATATTCTTATAAATGAGCAAAGAGCGATTTATTGAGCGGCACGCCAATGCCAAAGACAGCGTAGCGCGCTTGCTGGAAGCAGTGGTTTTGAAAAAAACCGAGATTGTGCGCGATGCCGTCATTCAGAGATTTGAGTTTTCTTATGAGGCCGTCTGGAAAGCGTTGCAAATTTATTTGGAACACCAAGGGCATGAGTGCCCAGGGTCGAGGTCTGTGGTTAGGAAGGCCTTTGCGGAGCGTTTTATTTCGACGGCCGAGGAGGCGGATCTATGGTTTCAGATGATTGTGGATCGCAACCTGACCAGCCATGCCTACGATGAGCAACTCTCCGAGCGCATCTACGCCAACATTGTATCGAAATACGCTGCGTTGCTGGAATCGGCCGCGCAAAGACTTCAAAACTTGGAATGGGATTAAACATGGCTTTTGGCTTGAGAAATAAAGATTTGAAAACGATCCAAGGAATCTTGAAGGGTAGGCCATTTGTTCGCGGGGCAAAGGTTTTCGGTTCGCGTGCTTTGGGGCGGGAACGCCGAGATTCCGATATGGATTTGGCGGTTTTGGCTCCTGAAGCCACGGCGGAAGAGTGGCAGGATTTGTGCGAGGCTCTGGAGCAGGCTCCCGTCGTGTTTGATGTGGACTTGCTTCGCTTCGGGGAATCGACTCCCCGAGGATTGGTAGAAAAAATTTCCCGTGAGGGGAGGGATTTCTTTTCTCGCTGAAACAATTCCCCTTCAATACTTTTTTATCCTGCTCGTATTGAATGAACGTGGTCTTTGAATCAAGCCCGGTAGTCGAGCAAGTCTCGTTCGATCCCCGTAGCAACGAAATTCATGCGCTCATCGCGGGGATTGAGTTTGCTTTTCCTCTTTCCGAAATACCGGAAGAAGATTTTGAGTCTGCTTCACCAATTATCGGGTTTGCCATCGGTTGTGAGGGAGTTGTCGTTGTTTGCAAGCACAGGGATGGCTCTGAAACCTGGCTTCCTGCAGACATGTGGCTGCCGCAAGAGCGGCCTTGAAAATTGATTCTCAGTTTCAGACTTTGCTTGTTCGTTCCCACTCATCTCGCCCTACGGGCTGCCGGAGTCAGTGTTGGTTCGCAATTCTTCCCGGGAGCGTCTCACTCTGCGGTCTGTTTATTCAGCCTACCAGGTATTCTTTTTGTATCTTTTTGTGCCTCTTTGCGGCAAAATCCCACCCGCTACCAGCAACCCGTAACTTTCCTCTTCACGCCGGAGTCGCGCAGCGCGTAGGCGGATTCCACTTCATCCTTCCTCCTTCTAACTTTTTACTTTCCCCATGCTTCCCGTCATCCGAGTCGAAAATCTCTCCAAAAAATACCGCCTGGGCGTGATCAACCGCCAGATGCTTGTCGACCAGATCGAGAGCTGGGTCGCGCGCAAGCTTGGGCGGCCGGATCCGCACGCCTCTGTGTTTGAGAAAGCCACAGACCGCATGCCCACGCCGTATGATTTCTGGGCACTCCAGGATGTGAACTTCGAGATCGAAAAAGGCGATGTCGTAGGGGTGATGGGCCGCAACGGCTCTGGCAAGTCCACCCTGCTTAAAATCCTCTCCCGCATCACCGCGCCCACAGAGGGTAAGGCTCTCCTGCACGGCCGTCTGGCGTCGCTTCTGGAAGTCGGCACCGGGTTCAACTACGAACTCACCGGCAAGGAAAATGTGTTTCTCAATGGCAGCATCCTCGGCCTCAAGGACCGTGAAATCCGGGCCCGTTACGACAGCATTGTCGAATTCGCCGAGATCGCCGACTTCATGGAAACGCCTGTGAAGCGCTACTCCAGCGGCATGCGCGTGCGCCTCGCCTTCGCCGTCGCCGCCCACCTCGACCCTGATATCCTCATCCTCGATGAAGTCCTCGCCGTCGGCGATGCCAAGTTCCAAGAAAAATGCCTGAACCGCATTGATGAGATACGCCGCTCCGGCGTCACGGTGCTCTTCGTGAGCCACTCCGCCGAGTTGGTTACCAAGCTTTGCACCAAGGGAATCGTTTTGCAGGAGGGCAGGGTGGTCGCCACAGGCACGGCCAAGGAAGCCACCAGGCATTATTTGAGGTCGATGAATTTGAGCGCAAGCGGCGAGATTCTCTCCGGCTTTCCTGAGCCCCGAGTCGGAATGCTCTCGGGCCATGTGGCGAAAATTCTTGCTGACCAAGCTCCGCCCGGGCGTGTCGTCGTGAATATTCCCGTTGAGACACGGGAGGGGGTTTGCGTCGTCGATGTCGGTTGGGCCTCAGAGGTGAAAATGAAAACACTCCGCACCGAGCCGACATGGAGCGCCGCACCAGACATTTCCGTCCAAGTTATCTCTTCCTCTCACTCCGAAGAACAAATCGCCCGCAATATCATCCCCTTGATGAATGCCTCCGCTCGGGAGGTCTGGGTGGTGCATCCCGATGGAGCGCTTGTCAAGCACAAACAACGGGATTTGGAGTTCATGATTCCTAATGCGCCAACGACATTAGAAAAAATTTAAAATGCCAATCATATACTCGACCTCTATACCTAAATTCGGCAGTTTAATATTGCAATTCGAACAAAAAAGCCTGCATTACTCGGCAATATCACGAAATCCTTCTTAAAAAATTCTCAATCAAATTCTATAACCGAAAATGAAAGTCGTTATTCTCTGCGGCGGTAAGGGCACGCGTCTTCGCGAGGAGACAGAGTATCGCCCGAAGCCGATGGTGCCTATCGGCAATCGCCCGGTTATTTGGCATATTATGAAAACCTATGCGCATTATGGCCATCGAGATTTCATTCTTTGCCTTGGTTACAAGGGGGATATGATGAGGGAGTATTTTCGCAACTATCTTTGGAACACTTGTGATACCACGCTTTCCTTGGGGCGGAATCCTTCTGTGGAGTTTCATACTTCCCATGAAGAAGAGGATTGGACGGTGACGCTGGCTGACACCGGAGAGGACTCCATGACAGCTTATCGCGTCAAACAAATCCAAAAATACATTCCCAAAGGTGACAGTTTCCTTCTCACTTATGGAGATGGGCTATCCACGATCGATATCAACGCCTCCATTGAAGCTCACCGTCAGTCAAAAAAAACCTGCACAATTTCAGCTGTGCATCCAGCCGGTCGTTTCGGCGCTCTTCGCATTGAAGATGATGGAAAAATTCACGCCTTCAGTGAAAAACCTCAATTTGAAGATGCCTTCGTCAACGGGGGTTACATGGTCTGCGACTACGGGCTTTTTGATTATCTTCCAAATGATCCGAATATGATGCTGGAACGCCAACCAATGGATGATCTGGTTCGCGACAGCCAGCTCCATTCTTACAGGCATGAGGGCTTCTGGCAGCCGATGGATACCTATCAAGAAAGCCAGTATCTCAACCAACTTTGGGCTGAGGGCAAAGCGCCGTGGAAAGTCTGGTGAGCTCTATGTTCGAAAAAAACATCGCTGGCAAAACGGTCTGGCTCACTGGCGGCACGGGTTTCAAGGGATCGTGGCTTGCGGAGTGGCTTTGCATGATGGGTGCGAAGGTTCGCATCTTTTCGCTTCCTCCGCCGACCGAGCCCGCGCTTTTTGACCAGTTGGGGTTGCCGTCGCGCGTGGATTGGCATGAAGGCGACATCCGGGATGCCGCTGCCGTTGGCAAGTCTTTGCTCCACTGCCAGCCCGATTTTGTTTTTCACCTCGCCGCGCAGCCTCTGGTGCGGCTCTCTTACACGGAGCCCGTCGAAACCTACCAAACCAATGTGCTTGGAACGATCCATGTTTTGGAAGCCCTGCGGCAGTTGGAGAAGCCTTGCGCTGCCGTTATGGTGACCACGGATAAATGCTACGAGAACCGCGAGTGGCTGCACGGCTATCGTGAGGAGGATCCGCTGGGTGGTCATGATCCCTATAGTTCCAGCAAGGCGGCTTGCGAGATCGCGATTTCATCTTGGCGTCGATCTTTCTTTCAAAATCATCCTGTCAAAATTGCGAGCGCTCGTGCTGGCAATGTCATCGGCGGCGGCGACTGGGCCAAGGATCGCATTGTGCCCGATTGCATCCGTTCCCTTAAAAATTCCACAGCCATTCCAATTCGAAATAAAACGGCAACACGCCCTTGGCAGCATGTGTTGGAACCGCTCTCCGGTTACCTCCTGCTGGCCTCGCAGCTTGCCACAGGCAACTTCCTCTCCGGCACGCTTGACTCTGCTTTCAACTTCGGCCCGCATCTCAGCGCCAACCGCACAGTGGCGGATGTCGTCTCGGAGGCGCTCAAACACTGGCCCGGCGAATGGACCGACCAATCCGACCCGAACGCACCTCACGAAGCAGGCAAGCTGAATCTCACCACCGAAAAAGCCTTTCACCTGCTCGGTTGGCAGCCCCGATGGGGCTTTGAAACCGCCGTCCAAAAAACAGTGGAATGGTATCGCGCCATGCACGAAGGTGCCGACCCTGCGGAATTGACGCAGCGTCAAATCAAGGAATATTTAAGAAAAACTTAATTTTAAAAACTATGACTGCAATACGAGCTACGCTCGACCATGGAAATCTTTTATTGGAATCGCCTTTGCCGAAATTCTCAGGCCGCGTGCCAGCGCTTATCGTTATTTCCGATGAAGAGCAGACAACGCATGCTTTGCCTGCCAAGAAACTTGGAGAACATTCTTTTAATGCCGAAGAGGAGTTCGAGGCCATCGGTCTTAGGGATTTCTTTGGAGATCCTGTAGATGAAAAAATAAACTGGGATAAATACTTTAGCACTAAAGGATAAATTTTATGCCAATCTTCACCTCCGGTGAAATCGTTCTGCTTGATTTTCCCTTTAGCAATAAACAAGGCTCGAAATACCGGCCCGGTCTTATACTCGCAAAGGCAGACTACGATGCTGATTATGTCGTAGCATATATCACGAGCAATGCGGATTTATCCCTTTCTTTTCCTCATTGCATCTCTTTTGATAATGAAGATCTCCTTCTTGGATCAATGGCGTCGGATTCCGCCGTGCGGGTTGATAAAGTTATTACCGTAGCATCAAAAACCATTGGAAAGGGACCGGTAGCAAAGTTAAGCCCCAATAAACTCGCGGAAGTTCTTAAAAAATGGAACGAACTAACTACTCGCACTTACTCCCGCACATTTCACACCGCCAACCGCCCGGGCGACGACCCGCAGCGCCCGGCGTTTGTCCCTGGGCAAAGTCTCGTTCCTTACGCTGGCCGCGTTTTCACCGAAGACGAAGTGCAGGCCGCCGTCTCCTCCACGCTGGATTTCTGGCTCACGCTTGGGCCCGAGGGCGAGGCCTTCGAGAAAGAACTTGCCGCGCTCCTCGGCGTCCGCCACTCGTTGCTCGTCAATTCCGGCTCCTCGGCCAATCTCGTTGCCTTCGCCGCACTCACCACCCACAAGCTGCCGCCTCACAAACGCATCCAGCCCGGCGACGAAGTCATAACGGTCGCCGCAGGTTTTCCGACCACCGTTGCGCCGATCATCCAATCCGGAGCCGTCGCCGTCTTTATCGATAACGACCCCACCACTGGAAACATCCGCGCCGAGCAGTTGGAGGCCGCATACTCGCCTGGCAAAACCAAGGCCGTCATGATCGCTCACGCCCTGGGCAATCCCTTCCCGATCGCTGCCGTCCTCAAGTTCTGCCGTCAGCACGATCTCTGGCTCATCGAGGACAACTGCGACGCCCTCGGCTGCACCTACTCCATGCCCGTCGAGTTGGCGCGCGAACTCGCTCTCGACCACCTCCTCAAAATCGCCGAAGCCGGCACCCACCCGCTCATCCGCTTTGAGAGTGATCCCTCTCAACCCTCGACTCTCGATTCTCGACTCCTCACTGCGCCTACAGGCGTCTGGGGCGACATCTCCACCCAATCCTTCTATCCACCGCATCACCTCACGATGGGCGAGGGGGGCGCGGTGAATATCATCAAGCATCCGCCTCTTAAAACCTACGCTGAGAGCTTCCGCGACTGGGGGCGCGACTGCTGGTGCGCCTCCGGCAAAGACGACACCTGCGGCAAACGCTTCGGTTGGCAACTCGGCGAACTGCCAAAGGGCTACGATCACAAATACATTTACAGTCACCTCGGCTACAACCTCAAGCCGCTCGACCCCCAAGCAGCCATCGGCCGTCAACAGCTCAAAAAACTCCCCGCCTTCATCGAAGCCCGTAAACGGAACTGGGAAATCCTCCGCGCCGGACTCGCCGACCTCGAAGATGTCCTCGAATTCAGCCTACCCACCCACGCCACAGCATGGCACCCACCCGCAACTCGTCACTCGCCACCCGTTACTTCTTTCTTCTCCTGGGACTCCACCGGCTGCCGCACCGATTGCTCATGGTTCGGCTTCATGATTCGCGTCAAGCCCTCCGCTCCCTTCACCCATAGTGCGTTGGCTCACCACTTGGATGAAAAAAAGATCGGCAACCGTATGTTCTTCGGTGGCAATCTCCTCAGGCAGCCCGTCTTCGTGCAGATGCGCAAAGACCGCCCCGAGTCCATTCGCTTGGTTGGTTCCCACGGCGCAACTCTCCCAGAAATCAACGACTCCAGCATCGCCGCCGCATTCCCAGGAGCCGATGCCATCATGAACACCGCGATCTTCCTTGGCACTTACCCCGGCCTGACCCAAGAAATGCTCGACTACGAGATTCAAGCTATTCGTGAGTTTGTGAAGAAGAGCGCATAGCACGCAAAGATTAGCCCTCCAAATGACCGCCCCAAAGACCCAATATCCCGATCAGAAGGCTTTGCTCTCTCGATTGATGGCAGATGTGTCCGGTGGTGAATCCATTACTTTGGAGTTCAAAAAATCCACCGCTGAAAAAGACAAAGCTTGCCGCACGCTCTGTGCTTTTGCCAATGGGCAAGGTGGAGAGCTGCTTTTTGGTGTGACACCTTCAGGCAAGCTTGTTGGCCAAAAAGTCACCGACCGGACATTGGAAGAATTGGCTCAGGAATTCCAAGGTTTCGAGCCTGGCTTGAATCCCCATATTCAGCGCATTCCTGTTTCGGACGCAGGCGAACACGAGCTTGAGGCGCTGTTACTCCGCGTCGAGCGCTCGGCCAACACGCCGGTTTCGTTTCGAGGCGTGCCCTATGAGCGTGTGCTCAATACCACACGCGTCATGCCCCGAAGCGACTATCAGCGCCATCTGCTTGAAGCCATGCATGCCAGCGACCGCTGGGAAATTCAACCTGCAAAAGGTTGCAACATCGATAATCTTGATCTGAATGAACTGGTAGTCACTATCGAGGAAGCGATCCGTCGCGGTCGTCTTGTGGATCCAGACACGCGAGATCCTATTGCATTGCTTCAGGGTCTCGGACTCTTGGTGCAAAACGACCAACTCAGCTGCGCTGCAGTGGCACTGTTTTGCAAAGACGATCAAGCGTTGCCCGCGTTCCCTCAACTCCAGCTCCGACTCGCCCGCTTCAAAGGCAAAACGCGCGAAGAGTTTCTGGACAATCGCCAATACAGCGGCAATGCATTCGGTCTCCTTCGACGCGCAGAGCGGTTCTTGCTCGACTGGTTGCCCATTGCCAGCAAGATCGTGCCCGGTCAATTGGCTCGCACGGATACGCCTGTGCTCCCGCTGGAGGCCGTTCGCGAGGCCTTGGCAAATGCCTTTGCGCATCGCGACTACAGCAGTCCATCTGGAGCAGTTTCTGTTGCCTTGTATGACGACCGATTGGAAATCATTTCACCCGGAGAATTGCACTTTGGGCTCACACCCGAAAAACTTTACCAACCCCACGAATCTAAGCCTTGGAATCCATGGATCGCTAAAGTGTTCTACCGTCGCGGCCTGATTGAAACATGGGGTCGTGGCACCCTGCAAATCGTTAAATTAATGCAAGACGCAGGCCTTTCCGCACCTGAACTTCGGACGGGCGCCGACACTGTCAGCATCACATTTGCTCTACCCAGCGTGCCCATGCAGGATAAAAGTTCGGATAAAAGTTCGGAGAAAAGTTCGGAGAAAAGTTCGGAGAAAATACTAGAATTCCTCAAACGAGAACCCAGCTTATCCGCCAAAGCGCTTGCAGAAAAAATGCACATGACCTCCAGAGCTGTGGAAAAACAAATTGGTCTACTCAAAAAAACCGGTAAACTCCGCCGCATTGGACAACCAAAAGGCGGAGCTTGGCATGTTGAGAATTGAGTAAGAATTTAAAGATTTCCATGAAAACCGTTGCTTCCGCCATAGAATTCAAAATCTAGCATTCAACATTCAAAATTTTGCCTCCTAACTTCTTATCGCCTATACAAGCCTGACCCAAGGAATGCTCGACTACGAGATTCAAGTCATCCGTGAATTTGTGAAAGCAAAGCCCTGCTAAAAATTGCCCAATGAAAAGCCCGATCAGCATTGAAAACCTGCAAGCTTCGATTTTGGAAATTAGGGGGAATAAAGTCCTGCTTGATAGCGATGTTACCAAGATTTATGGCCTTGGGACAAAAAGCACTCAGAGTGCTCGGTATCGAAGTCGAAATTTTCGACTTCAACCAAAGCTGGGGAGTCTTCCGTCTTTTTGATTTTCCCTTTTTCTCCCTTGACAACCTCTCTCCAGCGTAAGACCATCTTACCATGACTGCTACCCTCTCATCCAAAGGGCAAATTGTATTGAATGCGAGCCTGCGTCGCGTGCTGGGGTTGACTCCCGGGATGAAGTTTGAAGTTCGTGGGGAAAGCGACCGCATCGTTTTGGAGCCGATTCGCCTGTCGAGGCCAGAGGCCAGAATCATCAAAGAAAACTCCAGTGGGTATTCTGTTTTGGATGTTGAAGATGCCCCCACGCTCACCAGCGAGCGTGTAGCAGTTGCGCTCGCTGACTTCCCATGAGCTATCTTCTCGATGTTAATGCACTCATAGCAATCGGCTATAAAAAACACGAGTTCCATCAACGGGTCGCTCTGTGGGCAAAAGGAAAAAATCTCCTCACTTGCAGCATTTCAGAGATCGGCTTCGTGCGTGTTCTTTCTGGTCTGCGGGAGGCAGATGTCACGACTACATTCTGCCAACAACTCCTTTTGCAAATGAAAGCCGATTGGAAAATGCAGCTTCTGCCAGATCACCGCACTGCTGAAACTTTGCCCGATTGGGTGCGGAGTCCGCGACAAGTTACGGATGGACACCTTCTCGATTTAGCTCAAGCCAATAAAGCCCAGTTGGCCACAACCGATGCAGGAATTTCCGGCGCATTTCTCATCCCAAATGTTCTATAAAACCTCCTTCTTATATCGCTCCACACCTTTACTTTTTTCGCTTTCCAATCCAAAATCCAGCATTCAACATTCAAAATTTTGCCTCCTAACTTCTTATCGCCTATACAAGCCTGACCCAAGAAATGCTCGACTACGAGATTCAAGTGATTCGTAAGTTTGTGAGATCAAGGCCCTGCTAAAAATTGCCCAATGAAAAGCCCGATCAGCATTGAAAACTTGTAATCTTACAGCTTAATTCCAAAAAACTCTTAAAAAAAACCAGTTTGAACACACCTCAACAGTATCAGGTAGAACTCAAGCCCAAAGCTGTTAAAGATTTGAAATCATTGCCCAAAGCAGATCAGGCGAAAGTTGCGATTCGTTTGCAGACAATGGAAAACAATTTGAAGGGAGATGTGAAGAAACTTACGAACCATGCTCCAGAGTTTAGAATGCGCGCAGGGAACTATCGTGCTTTATTTGAAATTGAGGGAAAGAAAATTATCGTTTATCGTATCCTTCACAGGAAGGAAGTTTACCGCTAACATCAAAATGAGCATACATCCGCAAATATTAGAAAAAGATGGGATTAAAGAGTTCGCTGTTCTTCCTTACCAAGAGTTTTTGGAGATTCAGCAAATTCTTGAAGATTTTGAAGACCTTCAAGAACTACGCGAAGCCAAGGCCGAGGAATTTAACGCTCCAACGCTTCCCCTCTCTCAAGTTCTAGCAGAAGTCAGTCAGAGCTAATTATTCGAGTCGAAGCCCAATCCAAAATCCAGCATTCAACATTCAAAATTTTGACCTCCACTCACTCAAGTCTCACCCAAGAAATGCTCGACTATGAGATTCAAGTGATATGTAAACTTGTAAAAGACATTTCAATATGGAGAAGCCCGTCTTTTTAGCGCCTGATATCCATTCTGTCATTAGGACTTTTAGAGGTTTTAAAGTCATTCTCGATTCGGATTTGGCAGCTATCTATGGGGTGCCAACTTTCCGTTTCAACGAGGCAGTTCGTCGAAACATCGAGAAGTTTCCGGGCGATTTTCTTTTTCAACTTACCAAGCAATAATATCAAACTTTGACATCGCAATTTGCGATATCAAAGACCGGTCGAGGTGGCCGCCGGACGCTTCCATGGGCTTTTACCGAGCATGGAGCATTACAAGCAGCCAATATTCTAAACAGTCCAGCAGCTTCCGCTATGAGCGTCTATGTGATTAGAGCTTTTATTCGATTGCGGGATGAATTTGCGGCCAATGCAACACTAGAAAAACGGCTTGCTGTTATTGAAAAGACATTGATTTCACACGATACAACACTGCGCGATGTTATTCAGAAAATTCGGCCCTTGTTATTACCGCCAAATGAAGTCCCCAAGCGAAGGATTGGATTTCATGCCAATGATTAAAGCGCCAAATGACTTCTTCTCTGGCTCCAACTGATGCCTATCCAGACTTTAAAAATTTGACCTCCACCTACCCAGGCCTGACCCAAGAAATGCTTGACTACGAGATTCAAGTCATCCGTGCTACATGCCAGTTATCCGTGGTTAGTTCCACTCCAACCGCGCCCGCCCATGGATTGCTGAAATCTGAAAGCTTCTGCACTTAGAAACAAATGCCTCAACCTGTAATGCCGCTCCCACTCGAAGACCTCGCGCATGTGCTTGAGCACACGCGCGAACTTTGGTCCGAAGCCAGCGGGAAATCGTTTTTTATCACGGGTGGCACGGGTTTTTTTGGCATGTGGCTGCTGGAAAGTTTTGCCCATATCAATGACCAGCTTGCGCTTGGTATGCGGGCTACGGTTCTAACGCGCGATCCCGCCGCTTTTGCCTGCAAAGCTCCGCATTTGGCTGCTCGCGCCGACCTTCGATTTATCCAAGGTGATATCCGCTCCTTCCCATTTCCAGAAGGCCGGTTTGATTACATCATCCATGCAGCCACAGAGGCGAGCGCAAAGCTTAACGAAGAAGCACCTCAGGAAATGCTTGATGCGATTGTTACCGGCACCCGCCGCGTGCTGGATTTTGCCGCGCAATGCGGAGTTCAAAAGCTCCTCCTAACCAGTTCCGGCGCGGTCTACGGCAAGCAACCTTCGGACATCACTCATATACCCGAAGATTACCTTGGCGCTCCAGATCCCTTGCTTCCAGGTTCGGCGTATGGCGAAGGCAAGCGCTTCGCTGAGCACATGTGTTGCGTCCATGCCCACCAGCACGGCTACGAAGCCAAAATCGCGCGCGGCTTTGCCTTTGTCGGCCCTCACTTGCCACTTGATGCTCATTTCGCCATCGGAAACTTCATTCGCGATGCCATGTCTGGAAAAGCGATACAAATCAATGGCGATGGGACGCCTATGCGCAGCTACCTCTATGCCGCAGACTTGGCAGTATGGCTTTGGACGATTCTATTTAAAGCACCACATGCTCGTGCTTACAATGTTGGTTCGGATGAGGATATTAGTATTAAAAATCTTGCGGATATTGTGGTTATGGCGCATGGCAGGGGCTTGCCTCTCAAACTTGCTGTGTCGCCGCAATCTGGATGCTGTCTTTTGCGTTACGTGCCTTCTATAAACAGGGCTTCGGAAGAATTAGCTTTGCGAATTCGTATCAACTTGGTTGAAGGAATAAACAAAACTTTTATTTGGAATGAAAAGATATAATTTTGCGTTTTATTTGTATTGATTTTTGAAACCAAATTTCCATGAATAAAACGCGGGTTGCAATTCTTGGCACAGGTAATATCGGCACAGATCTTCTGCTGAAGATAATGCGTTCCCCTGTGCTGGAATGCCGCTTGTTTTCTGGGCGCAATCTGGCATCGCCGGGCATGACTAAGGCTAGCATGTTAAATATTCCAGTTTCTGCGAAAGGATTGGAAAGTATTCTTGATCTTAAGAATGAAATTTCCCTTGTTTTTGATGCGACCAGTGCCGAAGATCATATCAAGCACGCCCCACTCTTCGAAAAGGCAGGCATCGTTGCTGTGGATCTCACACCGGCAAAAGTAGGGAAGATGTGTGTGCCGGCCGTGAATTTAGGGCAATGCCTCAATTTGCCGAATGTAAATATGGTGACCTGCGGCGGTCAGGCTTCTATTCCGTTAGCTTATGCGATCTCTCAAGCGAATGACCAAGTTCATTATATTGAGACCGTATCGAGTATAGCTTCCCGTAGCGCAGGCCCGGCTACGAGAATCAATCTCGACGAATATCTTTCCACGACGGAGAACGGATTGGCTTCATTCGCTGCTTGCCAACATACAAAAGCGATTCTCAATCTAAATCCTGCACAGCCCTGTGTGCATATGCAAACGACGGTAATGGCCAAGATAACCGAACCCAATCTTGATAGGACTCAAAAAAAAGTATCAGAAATGGTTGCTTTAATAAAAAAATATGTTCCAGGCTATCACTTGCTGATTGATCCAGTTGTCGAAAGTGGACGATTAATTACTATGGTTCGTGTTGATGGTTTGGGAGACTATCTCCCGAAATATGCTGGCAATCTTGATATTATAAATTGCGCTGCCATCGCTTTTGCCGAAGCCTATGCGCGCCGCGCAGTAGCTTGATCTCCTCCAAATCATGAAGCCATCTCCTCCAATTATCATTTGTGACGCGACATTGCGTGATGGTTCGCATGCCTACAGCCATCAAATCAATTTGGATCAAGTCAAGTCCTACGCTGCTGCTGCTGAGGTTGCAGGATTTTCCTATCTGGAAGTAGGTCATGGGAACGGACTGGGAGCCTCATCTTTGCAAGTTGGGGAAAGTTTGGTGCCTGAGCGTGAAATGCTTCATGCCGCCAAGGGCAGCCTGAAAAACACCAAGTTAAGTGTTCATGTCATACCTGGTTTTGCAACGATCAAGCGTGAGATAGTAAATGCACTTGAGTTGGGGGTGGATCTTTTTCGCATTGGTTGCCACTCCACAGAAGCGGATATTTCTCAGCGTCATATTAGTTATGTGCGTGCTGCTGGTCGGGAAGTATGGGGGGTTCTCATGATGAGTCATATGGCATCTGCGGATATCCTCCTCGAAGAGGCCAAAAAAATGCAATCCTATGGTGCGCAAGGTATCGTGTTAATGGATTCCGCTGGGGCCTATTTTCCAAAAGATGTCACTGAAAAAATCGGTTTGCTTGCCAGCAGACTCGAAGTTCCAGTTGGCTTTCACGCACACAACAATCTTGGGCTTAGTATTGCCAACTCCCTTGCAGCACTTGAGTCAGGAGCTCGTATCTTAGATGGAACGTCCAAGGGATTTGGTGCCGGAGCCGGTAATGCGCCGCTCGAAATGTTGGCTGCCGTTTTGATGAATAAAGGTTACAATACCTCGGTCGACCTTTACAAAGCTCTAGATGCTTCAGAACTCGCTGCGCGGCTTTTTGCCGGCTCGTTGCCCGACTCCAATGGCATTACAATCGTCAGCGGTTTGTCGGGAGTTTTCTCTGGTTTTGCCAAGCCTGTGCAGCGAGCCTCCCTGCAAATGGGGGTAGATCCCCGAGATGTCTTTTTTGAGCTGGGAAAGCGCCGTGTTGTTGGCGGACAAGAAGACATAATTATAGAAGTCGCATCTGAACTGGCTCGCCAAAAATCTAACTCTGCCAAATAAATTGATGAATCCTGCTTTAGCTCTCGTTCACGCCGATGTCGAAGCCGTCCTGAATGGTCGGTTCCAACGCTTGGATTCTTTACGCGGGCAACATGTTTTTATTTCAGGGGGAACTGGTTTTCTAGGCACTTGGCTGTTGGAATTTGTGAAAGTGCTTAATGAGCGCCACGGATTTGCCATGCGAGTGACTGTTTATAGTCGGCAAGCTAAATCATTCGCTTCGCGCTTTCCGCACTTGGGACAGATCGAGGGCGTGCATTTTGAAGATGGCGATATTCGCTATTTTTCCGAATTCGCTCGCGATGTGCGCTACATTATTCATGCGGCTGCGCTCACTGATCGGCGCCTGCTCGCTTCCCAGCCCAGCGCAGTAGCAGAGGTTAACAGCGCAGGCGCCCATCGACTTCTGCGGGCCGCCAATCTCCTTGAAGATGTGCAGAAGTTTGTCTTGCTCAGCTCAGGTTTGGTTTATGGCAACCAGCCTTGGGACTTGCCTCGCGTGGATGAAAACTTCGCCGGGTCGATGCGCTGCAACGATGTCAACGCTGTTTACGCCGAGTCGAAACGCTTTGCAGAAGTCATCGCCCACAGTGCTATCAGCGAGACAAAGTTGCCGGTTGTAATCCTGAGGCCTTTTGCTTTCCTTGGCCCATATCAATCTCTTCAACTCCCTTGGGCCGTCACCGACTTTATCCGCGATAGTTTTACTGGAGGTCCCATCCGTATCATGGGCGATGGCTCGACTGTGCGCAGTCTCATGTATGCCAGCGATTATGCCTTCTGGGTTCTGGCCGCACTGGCGAATGGGCGCCCGCGTGAGACTTACAATATCGGCAGTCCCGCGCCTGTTGATCTCTCCACCTTAGCTCAGATGATTACGCAGTCATTTACACCCATTCCAGAGATTCACACTCGTGTAGGCCAGACAGGTCACGAGCGCAATAGGCTTGTGCCTGATATTAGCCGAGCCCAACGCGATCTTGGCGTCGAGGTCACTGTGCAGCTATCCGAGGCAATCCATCGCACGATATCCTGGCACCGGTATATCCGTTCCTTATGAAAACAAAAGTCAGCGATCTTATTGTTCGTTTTTTTGAGCAGAAAGGAGTCAAGCATGCCTTCGGTATTATTGGCTCCGCAAACGCCCATATTTTTGATTCGGTTTTTCACAACTCGGACATCGAGCTTATTTGTAATCACCATGAACAGGCTTGCACCATGGCTGTTCAGACCTACTGGAAAATAAACGGGGTTCCCACTTTTGCCCTCGTCACCGCAGGTGCAGGCTCAAGCAATGCGATTACGGGTGTGCTTTCCGCTTGGGCGGATTCCATCCCATGCATAGTCGTTTCTGGTCAGGAAAACTCGCGCTATATCACGCCCGATCATGATTTACGCATGTATGGTATCCAAGGCTATGATAGTCCTTTTGCGGTCAGCAAAATGACCAAGTATACTTCCCGAATCATGGACCCCGAGCAGGTTCTGTATGAATTGGAGAAAGCTTGGCACTTTGCAACCACTGGCCGACCTGGTCCCTGCTGGTTAGATTTTCCCATGAGCGTGCAATCAGCCATGGTTGAGGAAAAAACTCTACCGCATTACATTCCAGACACAGATTTGCAATTCTTGGGCTCACCAAAAATTGAAGGAGAGGCGCTTGCAGAAGCCGTTCATAAGACTTTAGACCTAATACGCTCAGGAAAGCGTCCACTGCTTTGGCTTGGCGTCGGAATCCGTATGGCTGGAGCGGTTAACCAAATTGCTCACCTTTTAGATAAACTCGGTGTGCCTGCCTTGGTAACATGGTCTGCCATTGATTTGCTGCCTTCAAGCCATCCGCTGGTTATGGGAAGTGCTGGAGTTTATGGCCAACGGGCAGCGAATTTGATCCTGCAAAGTTGTGATTGTCTTGTTGCTATTGGAACACGCTTAGCAATACTTCAAGTCGGATATGATATTACAGAACTTTCTCGTGCAGCTAAAGATATAACAGTAGTTGATATTGACACCACAGAACTCAAAAAATATCCAGATCGTTTCAATCATCCCATATGCGCCGATGCAGGTGATTTCATTGCGGAAATGCTGGATCAGTTAGAAACAACAACAAGGCCGCCTAAATCTGATTGGATCGAATGGTGCCATAAAGTGAAGCAAAAATTTCCTTGGATAGGACCGGAACATGAAGAAAAAGATGGATTTATCAATTCATACCGTTTCATGAATAAGTTGGCCGATGTCATGAAACCCGACCAGGTCGTCGTAACTGATATGGGGACGGCGCTTCTTAGTGGACACCAAGCTCTGCCCATCAAACCGCCTCAACGCCTCCTGACATCTCAAGGACTTGGCGAGATGGGATTTGGACTGCCAGGAGCCATAGGTGCATCCATTGCTCGTAACCGAGGCGAGGTCCTCTGCCTTAACTGTGATGGGGGCATGATGATGAACTTACAGGAATTGCAAACAATAGTTCACTATCAGTTGCCAATTAAATTGATAATCTTTAATAACGATGGTTATTTGATGATCAAGCACACTCAGAAAGCCGTGCTCAAAGGCCGTTACGCTGGCACCGATAAAAAAACCGGCGTTTCATGTCCTAACTTTAGTAAGTTAGCACAAGCTTTTGATATTCCCTCCTACCAAATTCGAACATGGGAGGATTTTGATCGTGAAATGCCTAAAGTGCAGGCTGCCGCGGGGCCAGTTATCTGCGAGGTATTTATGCACCCAGAGCAATTTTTTCACCCCAAATTGGCAGTGCATGTTCAGCCTAATGGAACTCTTATCTCACCACCACTTGAGGACCTTTCTCCGTTTTTGTCGCGAAAGGACTTGGCCGATAACTTAAAAGTTCCGATTCACTTGAAATCAGAAAAAATAGCAATCTAAAGTAAATTTTTTTTCTTTATAAAAAATGAATAATATAGCAAATATAATCAAAAAAATAAAAAGCGCTTTTTTGGAAAAAAAAGAATATGATAGATATGTATACAATTATCTTTTGGATCAGCATCTACAAAAATATCAAGATTACACAATAGAATCGTTTGATGAAGGATTTAAAAATAGATTTAACAATAAGAAAATTGATAAAAAAATAATTGAGCGAATTATAATTTCATATAATAAAGCTAAGGCAGATCAGAAATCGGCTGGTCAAATATTTTTTGAGAATAATGAATGGACAACCATATATCAGTCACACTTAAAAAATATAATTAGTTCATTGTTAAATAATGATGTAAATTCAGTTGGGAATAGCTATGAAAACTTTTGGCGAGATCCTTGCAGCACAGGGTTAGTTGGTCTTCCATTAGATATGAAAAAGCACTACTTTGTATCAAATATTAAAAATGAAGACAAAATGGTGGCCTTGCGAGATGGTTTTTGGCGATTTAATTTATGGAAAGCCCTTGCTGGGAAAAATGCTAACAGTGATTCTCTGCTTTCGCCCAATGTTGGAAACCCCTATGGTTTCGTTTTTGAGGGTAAATTTATCAGAAGTGGAGCTGATTATCACAGTCACTATGCCTCTCAAATTATTGAAATTGCAAAAACATGTAATAAAAAGATAGTTTTAGAGTTGGGGGGGGGATTTGGTGGGATGGCATACTATTTCCTAAAACAGCAAACTCGGGGCGTTAGATATTACAATTTTGATCTCCCTGAAAATTTAGCACTATCTGCATATTACTTATTATCAGCACTTCCTGAAAAAAAATATGCTCTCTATGGCGAAGTTGATCTGGAACAAGAGTCGCACAGCAATTATGATGCAGTTTTATTTCCAAATTTTGCAATTGAAGCTTTAGCTTCAAATTCAGCTTCAATTGCATTCAACTCCTACAGTCTTGCTGAAATGTCTAAAGAGACCATTGAGTATTACATAAAAGAAATAACACGAATTGTTTCTGATTATATTCTTCATGTAAATCATACGGTCAATTCGCTGGTGGTAGCTGATGACTTCGGTATTGAGAATCATGGATTTGCAAGACTATACAAAGCACCAGCACTTTGGAATGTTGGTAGAAATATTCATATGGATGAATATGAATATCTCTTCAAAAAATATGTTTAACGCGCTATTTCTTAGATTAATAATAAATGCTCAGTGTTTGGTTGATAAATATTGGTTCTTCACGGAATTTCTTGCGTAAAACGGAAGCGCAAAGCGCTTGTAGGAGTAAAACAGCCAATGATCCTAAATTCGGCAGTTGAAGGGGTAAGTTTGAATGAAAGAGCCTATTTTTGAGGGTAATCCAACTGTTCCGCAGTTCACCATTTGGGATAGAAGGCTCTTATCTGCTTTGCTTTAGATTTCAGCTTTTTAAACCCAGTTTACCAATCCCAACTGCCGAATTTAGGATGATTGATTCGCGATGCAACCTCATACCAACTTGCTTGCGTGGCAGTTGTGTTGCAGGGAGATCATTGGGACCCCATCCCAGGGCTACCACCCACAAAAATCCGCGAAGAACCTAAATATTGTAGTTTTACTCACCTTCAGTCAATAAAGCATCCGATTTCATTCTGATAGTAACCATTTATTTTCAAGTAAAACGTCCACAAAAATGATTAAATTGTCTATAGCTATCCCTACTTTTAATCGGTCCGTCCTTCTTCAAGAAAATTTGAGTGTTTTGCTTCCGCAGTTAACGCCTGATACAGAACTACTCGTTATTGACAATTGTTCAACTGACTCCACTGAAGAGTATCTTCGAAATTTTAAAAGTTGTCTTAGATATATAAAAAACTCTTCTAATATAGGTGCAGACGCAAACATGATGGCATGTTTAACAGAGGCGCGGGGCGAATACATATGGCTCTTATGCGATGATGACATTCCCGCTACGAATGCAGTCCCACTGATTTTATCAATTCTAAACTCTAACGAAAAACCTGGTCTTTTGAGTCTTCGCACACACTGGTGCGGAATAAAAATGGAAGGATATAAAGCATCTCCTGTCGTTACAGGTTGGGATATGCATGATAAGAATAAGTATTTAGAGACTGTTGGAGACATGTTGACTTTTTGCTCCGCAATTATTGTTAGAAAAGACATCATTGATTTAAACTTTGTAAAAAGTTTTACTGGAACTTGCTTATTTCCAGCAGCAATAGCGATCCAGGCTGCGGGCAAGAGCAACATTGTTGCGATTCCGCGTGAAAAAATTCTTTTTGGTCGATCTGGTAATGCTGGAGGCTACGATGCCTTTACTGTATTTTCAAAAAACCTGAGCCTTTTGCTAGGTAAAGGAAAACAATTTGGTTTTAATAGGCAATCACTCGCATCTGTCTATCGAAGCGCGTTAAAAGGCGTGATGCTGTATATAATCTCTGTCTGGCCTAAAACATTTAAAGGCTCATTCAATCTTTTTTTCTACTCCTTTTTGTATAAGGAATTTTATTTATATACACTGCCTGCTTTTATTAGAAGCGTCTATAAAAATAATCTTCATAACATAATTTCACGATTCATTAAGCAAAACAAAAATCTTGGTCCTGACTTAAGCAACATTGAAAAAATTCAAGACCATCTTGATGCTAAAACTAACGAACAGTGGTATAAAACTTTTTTTAATGGAATTCAAAATGGTTCTGTTAGATATCCATACTATCTTATAGGTAATTCGTATATCGAAATAGGGAAAAATTTTATAAGTGGGCCCAGCTTGAGGTTGGAAGCATGGTCGGAATTTCAAGGTGAAAAATTTACACCGAATATTAAAATTCATGATGATGTTTGTTTGAATTGGAATGTTCACATTGGCGCTGTAAATTCTATTGAAATCGGAAATCGTGTTTTGATAGGAAGTAATGTGTTAATCACAGATCATATTCATGGGAATACCTGTCTCTCTGATTTAAAGATCCCTCCTATTGAACGCAGATTGATCAGCCCTGGTCCTGTCAAAATCGAAGATGATGTGTTGATTGGTGAGAATGTCTGCATTTTACCTGGTGTTGTAATCGGTCGGAATTCTGTTATTGGAGCGGGTAGCGTTGTAACAAAAGACATACCGCCTTTTTCAATAGCTTGCGGCGTTCCTGCAAAGTGGAGAGAATCTAAATGACTGCATTTTGCTCAATAATTGCTAGGAATTACTTTGCGCAGGCGATTTCACTTATCGAGAGTTTACGAAAAAGTGGGCATACCGAGACATTCTTTTTATTAATAATAGACTCTGATAATGAAGATAAGAAGCAGCATTCGAATGCTTCATTGGAAGTATTGATTTGTGATGATTTGGATATTCAAAATCTGCTAAAAAGGAAATTCAAATATAATATCACGGAGTTTTCAACCAGCGTTAAAGCCAAGCTCATTCACAAATTATTTGAAAACGGTTACTCCAAGGTTATTTATTTGGATCCAGATATACTGGTCTTGAACTCTTTAGCTGGGCTAATCCATAAACTGGATTGTTGCGATGTTCTTTTAACGCCTCATATGGATAAACCTACGCCTGATCGTTGGCAGGGCGTTGATCATTTTTCCATGATGGCGACAGGCATCTACAACTTAGGATTTATTGGTATTCGAAAATCTGAAAACGCCCTTCTTTTTCTAAAATGGTGGGATTCTCAGCTTGAAAATCGATGTGTTGATGAGCAGCAGAGTGGAGTTTTTACCGATCAAAAGTATCTGGATATCGCAACAACTCTTTTTCGAGGATTTTCAATTCTTGAGGAACCTGGCTACAATGTAGCTCCTTGGAATCTCCACTCACGGAACATTTCGAAAAATAATGATTTTTGGCTATGTAATGGCGAGCTGCTATACTTCTATCATTTTAGCAACCATAACATTAAAAACCCTGAAAAAATAGCTGGTTATATGGATGGTATAAGCTTTTCATTGTTTCCTCATCTGCGGTTACTTTATCAAGAATATCAAGATTACTTAGTTAAAAATAACTATTCATTCTATTCAGAATTACCTTACAAGCACGGCTATTTTCAATGTGGTATCAAAATTGATAATTCAATTCGTAAAGTTTACAGGGAAAAAAGATATTTATACGAAACCATCTCAGACCCGTTTAGTTCGCAGTTTTTGGCGGCATTTCAAGTAAAAATCTTACATGGCACTTTAGTGTCTATCTTATTCCGCATAAAACATCGTGCCATAGCTTTGATAAAAATGTTTTATCCTTGATAATAAATGCTTTTCAAAAACATTGCCTTTTTGTTGCGCCTTCCTTGGCTTGCGGTTGAAAAGCTGATAAGAGGCTCTCTCCTTAAAAATGCACCAGTCGTCGGGGTTTCCATGGCGGGATACCATCCCGATATTGGAGGGGTAGGTAATTACGCGATTTCTTTGTTAAAGGCATGGCCAATCGCCTTTTCATTTCTCCCGCTTCGCGTATTTTGCACGAAGCAAAATTTTGCCTTTGTGCAAAAATTGCCTTTTGTTTCGCGAATCCATCATTGCTACTTAGGCGAGCCGGCGGATATCCTATCTGCTTCTTCCGGGTGTGATATTGTCTTTTATCCCTGTGCGAGCTTGGATATTGTTCCTCCCCCTTCTGGCACCGTTTTTCATCTCGCTGATCTTCAGGAATGGTTTTTTCCGGAATATTTTTCGGAGCAGGAACATTGCAGGCGCCGCAATCGTTATCGATCGCTGCTGGCTTACGCCGCTGGTATATTTGTTCCTTCCGATTTCTCGCGCAAATGTGTGATCGAGTTGCTGGGCTTTGATGAAGAGCGGGTGTTTACGGTTCCGGTTCTATCTGCCGATCTCCCGCAAGTTGGGGCGCGCCCGGCAAATTTGGATTTTCCTGAGTATTTGTTTTTTCCTGCCGATGATTATTCGCATAAAAATCATCATAGGCTTGTTGATGCCCTTCTGGTTTTGAAATCACAAGGGTATTCCATTCCAATGGTTTGCACGGGGTCGAGGGTTTCAGATGGAAGTTGGCTGCGCGATGCGAAGCAGAAGGGTCTCAAAATACAACACCTCGGTCGTGTCTCCCGGGAAGAAATCCGCTGGCTTTACGACAATGCGCGTGCGCTTGTTTTTCCGAGTCAATTCGAGGGTTTTGGCATTCCTGTGCTGGAAGCGTTTCGTTGCGGCACACCAGTGGTCTGCTCCCATTTTTCCAGTTTACCCGAGGTTGCGGGAAACGCGGTCATTTATTTTGATCCATTTGATACTGAGGATATGGCTCGGGCATTGCGCAAAGTTTTTGATGCACATCGATGCTCCGAACTGATAGGCCTTGGGTATAAGCAGGCTGAGAAATACTGCTCAAAAAAACTTATTCAGCGCCATGCAGATGCTTTTGCAATTATCAAAAAGCGCCTCGCCGCTTCCGTGACGAAGCCAAAAAATGCAACTCTTCCGGAAATCGATTCAAAAAAAGCCTGGAGCCTTTCGGGAAGGGAAAAGCCCGAAGATCGAGGCCCCGCTGCAAAGCCCGATGTTCCGTTTTCCAGCTTCGTCTCGCATTCCGCAGAAAAACTGCCTATCCATTTTTTTACCATTGTATTAAATGGTATGCCATTCTTAGAAAGGCAACTGGCAAACTTTTCGAGCATCAGTGTGGATTGGCAGTGGCATATCGTGGAGGGATTGGCCGAATTAAGGCATGATACAGCTTGGAGCCTCAAAAATGGCGGATACTGCCCAGACCGGTTTCATAAACATGGGCTGAGTGTGGATGGAACGACAGAGTTTTTAGACGACATGGCGCGCTCGCATACCGGTAGGGTTTCTCTATACAGAAAGCAGGGACTCTGGGATGGCAAGACGGAAATGTGCAACGCGCCTCTTGATTCAATACCAAGAGAGGCCCTTCTTTGGCAGGTAGATGCGGATGAGTTCTGGGCACCCCAAATCATCGAGGAGGTTCACAGATGTTTTCTAGACAACTCTCAAATTCAAGCGGCTCAATTTGCTTGTCGTTTTTTTGTAACCTCGGACTTCGTTTTGGATAATATCGGTTTTTATGGCAACAATCCCGCTTGCGAGTGGCGGCGTGTTTGGCGTTTCAAGCCCGGCGATCGTTGGGAGACCCATGAACCACCTGTGCTTGCCCGAAACCGTGTTGATTTGTTTGATGCCAAGCATCTCTCTATGGATGAAACAAGGGCGAATGGATGGATTTTTGACCACTTGGCCTATGTCAGCGAGAGGCAAGTGGAATTCAAGCAAGACTATTATGGATACCAAGGCGCTGTTGAAGGCTGGAAAAACCTATGCCAATCTTCCGAAGATGAAATAATCCCGGGTCTCTATTTGCCTTGGATACCAACAAATGTATGGGCTAAACGGTCTGGTAATTTGCCATTCAGACTATGACTGAATGAGCACGAAAATATTTCTACTCACGCCTTGTCGCGATGCCGGGGCGCTTCTTTTGCCGACTCTGGAATCCATCCATAGCCAGAAGGCTCTTTTGGCTGCCAAGTGCGAATTGGTTCACATGATCTGCGATGGGGCTTCACGAGATACTACGCCCGCCGTTGCCAAGCAGTTTCTCGCATCGAGCTTCCTTTCCGAGCCTGATTCTGGGATGTATGACGCTTTGGCCAAAGGATTGTCCCGAGTGGATGGGGATATTGTCGGCTACCTGAATGCGGGTGATGTTTTATTCCCATGGGCCTTTGATGTGCTCTTGGAGGTATTTTCAAATTCCGATGTGCAATGGGCCACAGGTTATTCTAGTCAGGTCAACGAGCAAGGGCAAGTCACAGCCTGTTGGAAGCCGCCGAGGTATCGGAGAGAGTTTGTGGCAAATGGATTCTATGCCGACCCTGCATACCAGGCTTGTATCCAGCAAGAGTCCACCTTTTGGTCCGCAGATCTGAGCCGCAAGATCGACTTGGAAAAACTCAGGTCTTTCAAGCTGGCTGGGGACTATTTCCTATGGACCGAGTTTGCAAAGCATGCAGACCTCCACGCGATCATGGCACCCCTCGGTGCTTTCCGAATTCATGGCGGGCAACTCAGCGAGCGCAAGGCGGAATACCAAGTCGAGGCCCAGAGATGCACGCGCCCCCCGACCCTTCGCGAAAAATTCACCGCATGGTGGGAAACAAGGTGCAATCCACTCCTCAGGGGGCCCCTCTGGAATTATACTTTGGGAAAAAGCCCGGCGAAAATTTTTGAATACGACCACTCCATAAGCCGGTGGAATAGTCGTTAAGTAAAATTCCACTAAAAATGATGAATATCAAGTTTGGCCAGTTTCTTTATGGGTTGAGGGGGCTGTATGCTGAGTTTTTTGGTGAGCACATCAGCGGTAACATAGGTAATTTTTATACGGAGTTTGATTCGGATGGTGCGCAAGAGCTTATTAGGGGGAAACTGGCATCATCGCAACCTTTCATGGCGGCGAGATTTGGCACGGTGGAATTGGAGGCGCTCGCATGGGAATTTTACAGGCGCAAACCTTTGTATAAGTATTTGGATTTCATCCAGCATAATATCGGACACTGGGATTTTCCAAAGCATGTTTATGAGACCATGGAAATCAATGCTGGTTTTTATCCAGCAAACTCAGGCACATTAAAAATGTTTTATGAACTTTACTTGAGTGACATGCGTGAAATTGACATCCTAGCATCTTGGCAAAAAAGGGAAATCCTGTTTTGCGATGCTATGCCCACTACCCGCAAGATTCGATTGGGCGACTTGGGCCCGCCCATTGGGTGTTCGGAACCATGGACGGAATTACTCGCTGGGAAAAATGTGCTTGTTGTTCATCCATTTGAAGACACGATAAGGCTCCAATACTCACGCCGAGAAAATTTATTCAAAGATCCTCGTATTCTCCCTCCATTCAATTTGAAAACGATCAAGGCAGTTCAAAGCATAGCAAAATGTCAAACGCCTTTCGCTTCTTGGTTTGAGGCGCTGGATTGGATGAAACGTAAAATGTCCGAAGTGGATTTCGACATCGCGTTGATTGGATGCGGGGCTTATGGAATGCCGCTTGCAGCGCATGGCAAGCGACTCGGTAAAAAAGCAATTCATCTTGGAGGTGCGCTCCAAGTTCTATTTGGAATTCGTGGCAAAAGGTGGGACGAGAACTCTGTATCACAGTTTTACAATTCCTATTGGATTAGGCCGTTAGATTCTGATCGGCCAACCAATTTTATGAAGGTGGAAGATGGCGTGTATTGGTGACGCGCAGCCTAGCTGCGCCAGTGCAACACATGAAATAGGAAAAAGTCACGCGGTAAGGTAGGCTCCTCTGGTGGGACAAACACAAGAAGGAGAAAATGACTTACAAACGCGTGACTGAAGAAGAACGTAGATTGATAAATAATTGGAGTCAAGCGGGCGAGAGCCTGAGGGAGATAGGAAGGCGGTTGGAGCGAGCGGCGAGCAGCATTTGCCATTGAGATAAGGCGCAACAAAGGAGGGCGAGGGTATCGAGCAAAGCAGGAACAAGAGAAGGCCCAGGCAAGGGGAAAGAGAAAAGGGGCGCGACGATTTACGCCAGAAGTGAGAGAGGGAGTTGATCTGAGGCTACAAGGAGGATGGACGCCGGAGATTGTCGGCCAAATGGCACGCTTGGAAGGGAGGAAGACGGTGTGCAAGGAAACGATCTATCAATATATTTATGCGGAGGCAAAGGCAGGAGGAGTTCTTTGGAAGCAACTCCCACGAGCCAATCAAACCGGTCGAGGGTCGGGCATTTGCCGCGAAGAGGCGCGATCTGCCTACGCGCTGCGCGACTCCGGCGGGACAGGTGATGGTGCGTGGCGAGTAACTGGCAAAAGGTTAAATAAATACTTTTTCAAAAAAACACCATTGGTATTTCAGTATTGCTAAATTGTAAGACGGGCCTTATATTTTGCTCATGAAGCGAAAAATAACAAAGCTGTTGACGCGTTGGCATTCCTCTAATGTGCGAAAGCCTTTGGTATTAAGGGGAGCGCGGCAGGTGGGAAAGTCCACGCTGGTCCGGCTTTTTGCGGAGGAGCAAGGCTTGGACTTGCTGGAGGTGAATCTGGAGCGGCACCGGGACATGGACCGGATTTTTGCCGGTTTGGATGTGGGGCTGATCTTGGCGAACCTCGAGGCAGTAGCCGGGAAGCGGGTGGGGGCCCGAACGCTAGTCTTTTTGGACGAAATCCAAGCCGCACCCCATGCGCTTGAGGCGCTTCGCTATTTTTTTGAGGAAAGGCCGGAATTGCCGGTGGTGGCGGCAGGGTCCTTGCTGGAATTTGCTCTGAGCCGCGAGGCTTTTTCGATGCCGGTGGGGCGGGTGCAGTATCTCTTTATCCAGCCAATGTGTTTCATCGAGTTTCTTGAGGTGGTGGATCCCGCTTCGCTGGAATGGTTGAAATTCTTGGACCAAGAAGATGTATTCCCGCAGGAAGCCCACAAACGGCTTTTGACCCGACAGCGGGAGTATCTTCTAGTGGGGGGTATGCCGGAGGCGGTGAAATGTTTTGCCGAAACCCGGGATTTTGCGGCTGTGGCGAGCATTCAGAACGGGATTCTCAACACCTATGTGGATGATTTTTCGAAGTATGCCCGGCAGTCTGATCTGGCCGACTTGCAACGGCTTTTTCGAAATCTGCCTTTGCACCTCGGCAAAAAAACAAAATACACGCATTTGCTCTCGGATGCTGTCAGCGCGCATTCCAGAAAGCTTTTGGAGTTGCTCATCAAGGCGCAGGTGGCCTTGCCCGTTTATGGGAGCGATTGTTCTGGCATCCCATTGCGCGCAGGCATGAATCCCAAGGTCTTGAAACTTTTTTTTCTGGATGTGGGCTTGGTGAGCCGTTTGCTGGGGCTTGATTGGATCGATATTCAATCCCAAGAGGAGCGCTCCTTGGTGAACGAGGGACCATTGGCGGAACAATTCATCGCGCAGCACCTGTCTCTGGATCCCAGCTTCGAGATGCCTCCGGAATTGTTCTATTGGTTGAATGAGAGTAAAAATGCGAATGCGGAAGTGGACTTTGTGGTCTCTCAAGGCAATCTTCTTGTGCCAGTTGAGGTGAAGGCAGGGAAGAGTGGTTCATTAAAATCGCTTCACCTGTTTTGTGGTCGCCGACATCTCAAGCACGCGGTTCGTTTTGATCTTTCACCGCCTTCTATTCAAGAAGTCAACACGACTGTGACCGATAAAAAGGGGAGTGATTTGACGAGTTGCTATGATTTGCACTCAATGCCGCTCTATGCTGTCGAAAAGTTGCCCGAGCTTTTACAAAAAATCCGACTAGGGAAAAAATGATCATCAAACAAACGCTTGATGTTTATAGGGAAAATAATTTTGAGCAATGCTCAATGGGGAATCCGCCTGCGCGCTGCGCGACTCCGGCGGGACATGGAAGTGGCGGTTGGCGGGTAAAGACCCAGAATCAGTGATAAAAAAGAAAAAGTTGAAAAATCAAAGTTTTTCAAGAAAGATTATTAGCAACATATGGCGCGTTCCAATTTACCTGTGAATTTCGATGAGCAAGCCGTCGCTGAATTTTGTAAGCTTCGAGGCATTCGTCGGCTGAGTTTGTTTGGCTCTGCTGTTCGTGATGACTATCAACCTGGCGAAAGTGATTTGGATGTTTTCGCGGAATTCGAGCCAGGCGCCTTGAGAGGTGTTGGCTTGGATTTTTTTGCATACGGTTCCGACTTGGAAAAAATTCTTGGAGGGAAAGTCGACTTTTTTTCGAAACTAAATAAATACATTAAGCCATTGGTGGAGAAGTAATTTATTCATCTTTATAAGCAAGTTTGACCCAGTTATAACTTTGCGCCAGACAGCGGATTTTATCAAAGAAGCTCAAGATTTAGTCAAGGAAGTAACACTTGATGAACTTTTGGCCGATTCGATCAAATTACGAGCCTTTGAGCGGATCATGGACCTTGTTGGGGAGTCAATAAAAAGGGTCCCACAAGATTTCCGAGATTCCTATCCTGAAATACCTTGGAGAAAAATAGCCGGCATGCGTGATGTGATTAGCCATGCTTACGAAGATTTGGCTTACGAAGTTCTGTGGGATGTGGTAGAATTGAATTTTCCGGTAGTTTTATCTGATTTAGAACGGATTCTTGCTGATTTGTAAAAAATCCTCCTACGCGCTGCGCGACTCCGGTGGGACAGGGAAGTAGCGGGCAAAGGGTAACTGGTGGCGAGTAAATCTGGAAATTTTGTGAATTTTGAGCTTTTTTGTGGCAACAGTAAACCGGTCGAGCGCCCAGAGTCGACGAGGAAATGAAAGGCAAACGCAGAAGACACGATGGTGCCTTCAAGGTTGGTATGAAAGTGTCTTGATCGAAAAAGGGTGATTGCTACCTATTATTGGGGTTGACATAATTACTCGTTAAAATTACCATTACCATTATGAAAACTGTAAGCATTCAAGAAATGCGATTTGAATTTGCTGGGGTGCGTGCCGCTTTAGAGGCTGGCGAGGAGTTGGTATTGACTTTTCGGAATCGGCCTCTTGCGCGCCTCTTGCCGTTTACTTCTCCCGCACAACCGGCGGGGTTGGACCCTGCGCTGCAATTTGCCGATGAGCCGGAAAATATTGAGCCGATGAGTAACGCCCAAATGGATGCGTTGATTTATGGCTGATCGCGTTGTTTTTTTGGATACAAGCGGCATTTTTGCTTGGATCAACCAACGCGACCCGAATCATCAAGCCATGGTCGCCTTACCGCATGAACCGGGTTGTCGCCTTGTGACAACGGATTACATCCTTGATGAAACGCTCACTCTTTTTATGGCAAGGGGCATTCCTCATCAAAGGAAACGCCTTTTGGCCATGGTGGGTTCATCCACAATCCTTAAAGTGGTATGGATTGGACAGGAGCATTTTCGAGAAGCAACCGAGTGGATGTTCAAATATGAGGAGAACCCTTTTTCCTTTACAGACTGCACATCTTTTGCTTGCATGGTTAAGCTTGGCATTCGCCAAGTGGCCACTACTGATGAGCATTTCGTAAAGGTGGGTTTTGAAAAATTGCTTCGGAATCCCACATAACAGCATGTAAAAGGGCAGGGTGTGGCGGAATGCCTGCGCTCTGTGCGACTCCGGCGAGACATGGAAGTAAGCGGGTAAGGGAGAAAAAGGCTCGGTGGCCTAAACCACTGTTTAAGATTCTAAAAATAAGGGTTGCAAAAATCTAACAAGTTTCATATGGTTTTTTTTGAGTTTGGAGGCTGTGGAATTCATTAAAATTTTTGAGGCATTGCCTGTTGGAGTCGCACAATGATTTCAACAACTTGTTTGGATATGCGTGAGGTTCCTTGAATCTTTTTTGTGAATTTTGAGGCTTTTTGTGGCAATGACAAGCCGGTCGAGGGTCGAGGGTCGAGGGTCGAGGGTCGAGGGTCGAGGGTCGAGGGTCGAGGGTCGAGGGTCGAGCAAGAATTTGCCGCGAAGAGGTGCGATCCTCCTGCGTGCTATGCGACTCCGGCGGGACAAGGTGGTGGCTGGTGGAGGGTAACTTGTAACGGGTTATTCGATTTTTTGTGAATTTTGAGCCTTTTTGTGGCTATAATGTCTAATATTGTCATTTTTCAGTGGATTGAAAATCCCAAGAGCACGCGCTTGGCGGGTGCCCAAGCGCGCTTGGAGGATAGCATCTCTTCCTACGGCCTAACGCCTCTGCGTTACCCGGCTGGCCGTGACTTGAGACCGATTGGCGATGTCCTCGCAGAAGCGCGTCGCCAGACCAAGGGATCCGCATTTATCTGGTGCAACTCGGATGTGGTGCTCACAAAGAACCCGTTTGAGGTTCCCGATCCGCAACAAGTTTATGGATTTTATCGGAGGGAGGTTCCATCAGGCGAAATCTGTGGCGGGGTGGATATGTATTACATTCCGGTGAAATGGTGGGATGATTATCTTTCCAAGGATGTTCCTAAGCTTTATCTCGGAGCCTCGTATGTGGATTGGTGGATTTCCCGGGCGATGCAAAAAGTGGGTGCCTACGAAAATCTGGTCGGCTACATCGACCATGCCACACACCCGCAATCCGAAGCGGCGGGTAGTGATGCCAATCCATACTATCAGAAAAACTTCCGCGCCTACAACGCCTGGGTCAAGCGGAATGGATTGGAGCCTATTCCGGCTCCGCCATTTTTGATTCCAAAGATTGGGCACGTGTGGGGAGCGAGGGATGCCTTGAAGAAATTTTTGGCCGCAAAGAGGCGTAAAAAACACGAAAAAGAAGTTAGATTTTAGCGAGCGCTTAGTTAATTGTGAGTTTTCTTTGTGATTGTTGAGCCTTTTTGTGGCTATACCAAACCAGTCGTGTCTTGAGGGTCGAGAACAGATTCGCCGCAAAGAGGCGCAAGAAGACGCAAAAACAGAAGCGTTCCCGCCGAGGACTGATGGCGGGGTCGCATAAGCTCGGCCCATGCGACTACCCGGTGCGCAGCACTCAACAAACAAGCGCTTGGCCTCAAAAAGGCAAGGTGAAATGGATGACCTCCGCTGTTCTGAGCCCTCGACACTGGACTCCCGTCTCTCGACTTTCTTTTCGTGAATTTTGAGCCTTTTTGTGGCCATTAAATTTTTTGGTGGTATGCTTTTTAAAGTGAAAAGTTGGATTCGTAATCAGATAAAATGGCATATCTCGCTTCGTTTATCAAAATGTAAAAATCTTATTTTAAGGAAGCGGGTAAAAATAAAAATACTTGGTTCAGATAATAATTTAAATCTGAAATTTACGAAAATAAAATCAAATATTTTTATTCAGGGAAATCTAAATAAAATTGAAGTTGATAGCCAGTCCAAAATAAATCAAATCAAAATAGAAATACAAGGAAACTCTAACAGTGTTGTAATAGAAAAGAATGTTTCAATAGAAGGATTAAGCATCTATTTTACAGGAGATGAATGCAGGTTGTATATTGGACCGGGTTCTTACATAGCTGGAGCGGTTTTTATTCTTGCCGAATCAAATACTCAAATTCAAATTGGTGATGGTTGTATGCTTGCTGGCGGTATTGAAATCCGGACAGGTGATTCCCATGGTATTTTCGATATTGAGTCGAAAACCCGTATCAATTTAGGAAAAAATGTAGCTATTGGAAACTATGTCTGGATTGCAAATGGGGCGACAATCCTAAAGGGAGCCAGAATTCCAAACGGCAGCATTATTGGTTCCAAAACACTGGTATCAAATGAGCTAATATATAAAAATGCTGTTTATGTTGGGAATCCAGCCAGGGTTGTTAAGCAAAATGTTGCTTGGAGTTGGGATTTAAATCGTTTTCCGAATCACAGGTTTTAATATGATTTCTCAAATTTTAAACCATTTTAAGCCTCGTTCAATTACGAAGGAAGCACTTGCACCCCAGATTGATGCTTATTTGACATCTCAATTTATTGCCAAAGCGATAACCAGTGGAGCGCCCTTTCTGGCGAGCCGCCTTGGGTTTACGGAGGCGCGATGCCTTTCGCAGCCTGAAGGGATAGAAAATCCTTCGGATTTTGTTATGGATTTGATCTGGCGGTATTCAGGGGTTTTCCCTGCTTCGCGAGAGCAATTCAGGGAATTTGGCTCCATTTATTTGGAGGCCTTATCCCAAGTTGATCTACTTGGCCTCATCTGTAATCCTGCCGAAAAGAAATTGGTTGATATCCATGCTCGGAATGTGGTGACTTGCGACCTGGGAAGTTTGGAGCCCTATCTTTATCCTTTTCCATGGTCGAAATACCTGAAGGGCAAGCGCGTTTTAGTAGTTCACCCGTTTGTCGAGTCTATTCAGGCCCAATACAAGCAACGCGAAAGACTTTTTGTAAACCCCGATGTTTTTCCCGATTTTGAACTGAAGCTCCTGAGGGCTCCGCAAACCTTGGCAGGCAACTCGGATGGCTACACTTCCTGGACAGACGCCTATGAAAAAATGTGTGGCGCGATCTCGGCAATGCAGTTCGATGTGGCAATCCTTGGGTGTGGTGCTTATGGACTTCCGTTAGGGACTTTTGTTAAAAACATGGGAAGAACAGCTATCCACTTGGGAGGTGCGACACAATTGCTCTTCGGGATTTCAGGAAAAAGATGGATGGACAAACCGAATTTCCGGGCCATCATGACCCCGGCTTGGCAATCGCCTCTGGACTCGGAGCGGCCGAAGAATCTGGATAAGGTGGAAGAAGGGTGTTACTGGTAGCAAGGGAATCATGGAAACTGAAATTTGGTTTGCGATAGATCATCGCACTTCGGAATGTGGCTATGTGGCGGCTGCAAGTTTGCTGCAGAATCGTCCGGAGGGCTCGCATACGAACCTCCGCATTGCATATGTCCAAGGCCAGAGTGCGCCAGCCGATTGGTGGCGGGGAAAGCTCTCTAAAAAATCAAAAAGTTTTTCCTTCAAGCAAATACCTGTAGAACTTGGAGAATTTTTAGGTGCTAAGCAAATTTTTGACTCCATGGCAACCTATCTCAGGATCGCAATTCCACTGTATGCCGGAAGCGATCGAATCATTTATTCGGATGCCGATGTCATTTTTCAAGATGATGTTTCGAAGTTGGAGTCGAACTTTGGCAACGAATTGGCGGGAATGGTTCAAGACGGTTTTTGTTCGAATCGTTGTGAAAGGGAAAAACATGTTCTTTGCAAGCATGGTAAAAAACTAAGCGACCCCTACTTCAACGCAGGGGTTTGTGTAATGAATTCAAAAAAGTTTTTGGATAATGATATTTACAAAAAGGCTGTTAATCTCATCAGAAATGATTCTGCATACCTTGCAGTTTATGACCAGACAGTTTTAAATTGTGTTTTTTCGAACCCTAAAATAATTGAAAATCGTTGGAATTTTTGTGCGTTCCCTAAAGCAGAAAAAAATATCTGTGATGTTGCCTCGAAATGTATTGTCCACTTTGTTGGAAGTCCCAAGCCTTGGGATTTGTTTGGTGAAATCTACCATCCTTATTCGCAAATATGGGTTGATGCAGCCAAGAAAGCGGGGCTTCTATTCCCAAGAATCCGGAAATATTTTCAGCTCTACAGTTGGCAAAGGGCCTGGCGAATTCGCAAGCAGTATTCTGTGTGGAAGTCCCAGCAAAACAAAAAATAGTCACAAAGAGTCGCAAAAAAGAACGGGAGTTCCGGTAGGCTTTTCAGATTATCCAAGGCAAGCGGCATCGAATTTTGGCTGATGTTTTTTTCGGTGTAGGTTGCTGTTTAAGGTTTTTCTTGGATCAAAAATAAAATGGTAGACGCATCTACTAAATATAGCAGATTCATTGCGTGATGAAAGCGTTTCGTGATCTCAGCAAAAATTAGAAGTTCGTTTGTAGGAGTGGTTAAATCTTATTCAGGTGGTGACTGGAACGCGCCAGCTGGGAAAGATGGTTGAGAACTAAACTAATGGCTGATGGGGCTCGACGCTGGACTCTTGTCTCTCGACTTTCTTTTTGTGAATTTTGAGCCTTTTTGTGGCAATACCAAGCAGGTCGAGTGTCGAGGGTCTCTACGCGCTGCGCGGCTCCAGGGTGAAAGGAAAATAATCCTTGAATAAAACTACAATATTGTTTAAATCGTCACTATGAATAGTGACAACTTAAAATATGTGATTCGGCAGTCCGTGGAACGCATTTTGCCAAAGTGTGTTCCCAGAGAGTTCAAGTTGCCTCTTGGAACGGGAAAAGTGGTCGGCTTGGCGGGTGTGCGGCGGGCCGGCAAGACATTTCATTTTTTTCACGCGATGAGGTTGTTGGCGGAGCAAAGGGTGCCTCGCGAGCGGATGCTGTATCTCAATTTTGAAGATGATCGGTTGCAACCGATTCGTGAGGGGGATTTGGACTTGGTCTTGCGATGTTTCCGGGAATTGTATCCAACATCGATCGGGGAGAAGTTGTATTTGTTTTTGGACGAGGTGCAGAGCGCGCCGGGTTGGAAGTTGTGGGCAAGGAGGTTGCATGATACCGAGAGAGTTGAAATTTTTGTTACGGGGTCTTCTTCTCAACTTTTGGCCCGGGACCTTGCTACTGCTCTGCGCGGACGGAGCATCACAGTGGAAGTTTTTCCCCTTTCGTTTGGTGAATTTTTGAAATTCCGCTCGATTCCCGTAGTGGAGGCAGATGCAGACAATGAAAGCCGCCTGCGTGCCGCGCTGGTGGAATTTCTGGAATGGGGTGGATTTCCGGAAATCGTTCTGGCGGATATGGCATTGCGTCACTTAATTCTTGAAGAATACACCTCGCTTATGCTGTATCGAGATATCGTGGAGCGTTATGGTGTGCGCAACGAGAAACTCATGAGGGAACTATTGCGCCATTCTTTTCGAAACACGGCAAGTTTATTGAATGTTAGCAAATTGCATCGTGATCTTTCATCTCAGGGATATCAGGTTTCAAAAAACACGCTTTTCGAGTATTTGGGCTATCTTGAGGATGCATTTCTTGTGTTTTTGCTTCCGGTCCAGGAGGCATCCATCAGAAAGCAGGCGCACAATCCCAAGAAGATGCATGTCATCGACACAGGCTTGATCTCGGCATTCAAAACCCATCCAATGCGCGATCTTGGGCATCGCTTGGAAACGGCTGTCTTTTTGCATCGGCGCAGGCTCAGCAAGGCTCTTTTTTATTATGCGGATTCTGCAGAAATTGATCTCTGCGATGGCGAAGGAAGGGAGTTCGTAAACACTTGTTGGGATTTGGGAAATCCGGAAACTTTAGACCGCGAGTTGCGGGCCATGCAATTTGGGGGGAGTCGTTGGCCTTCAGCCAAGGGGCGACTGGTTTATCATGAATACCAAACGCAGGCAGTCGCCCGCTTCGCGAATCCTATGCCCGCATGGAAGATGTTACTGGGGTGTTTTGATGACTGATTGCATGGCAAAAGTCGATGCTACCGCCACTATTGTCCGTGGATTTTCCGGCCCTCCAATCCTTTTTATCCACTATGGTCCCGCCTACTACTTGCCGTGGACGCTGGCGGTCGCCCGCCGTTCGAATCCCAACAAACGGATTGTCCTGCTTGGCGACGCTACCAACAAACGGCGTGCACAAGGTGTTGCTGAGTTCGTCGATTTCGAGTCTTTGAGCGGCACGGAAAAAGAACATGAGTTCCAGCGGGTTTTTCAAGTTATCCAAGGCGAGCGCCATCGATTTAACAAGGCGAACGGGGTCGAATTTTGGTTAAAGTTTGTTTTCCGGCGCTGGTTTCTGATCGAGGCTTTCATAGAACAGGAAGGCCTTGATTCGTTTTGGACCTTCGACAGCGATACGCTCGTGCTTGCCGACTTGTCGGCGCGTGAAGAGAGATTTTCGAGCGTTGCAGCCACCGCGCAATGTAAAAATCAATGCTTGAACGGCTGGATTGGTTCGCGTGAGTTGGTGAGTCGATACACGCGCTCGATCCTTGATCAGTTCTCGGACGAGGCTTTTTTGGAAGCTCAGAGGGAGCGGCTTAAAATTCATGCGGGTCTTTCGTTTAACGAAATGGATGCTTTTGCGGAGTTTCGAAGCAGGCAATCTGTGAAAACTTGGCATGGTGAAAAGCCAATCGACGGTGAAATTTTTGATGATGCCTTGGCATTCACCGAGGGCTTTGAGGTGGCGCCTGAGAACGTGCTTGGCAAGACGGCGATCAAGAGGCTGTGGTCGAATGGCCAAAATATCTACGTGAGGCATCTCGAATCGGGCGAACTCGTGCGGCTGCTTAGCTGCAATATGAGTTGGATGCCGGACTACATGTGGAGAAGGGTCATGAACGCCTCAAAGGGCGGCGGGCTCGAGAGACCAGAGACGAGAGTGGACCTGATTGGGCCCGGATCAGGGCAATTTCGACGGAGGAACCGCTGGGGGATTGGGTTTTGCGAAAGGCGAAATTGGCTTTCTGGAAACTACGGAGAGGAATTTAGCCGCAAAGAAGCGCGAAAAAACGCATAAAAAAGTAGCCAGTAGCTGGTGGCGTGTGTCTGGTAAAAGCAACTTGAGGCTCTCGACGCTTTTTTTGTGAATTTTGAGCGTTTTTGTGGCCACGTTGCCGAGGGCGAGGGACCAGAGTCGAGTGGCGAGCGAGAATTTGCCGCGAAGAGGCGTGAGAAGACACAAAAACGGAGTGGCGTGTGGCGAGTAACTGGTGGCGGGGGTAAAAGGCCCCGGTGGCTTAGACCACTGATTGAGATTCTAAAAATAAAGGTTGCAAAAATCTAACAAGTTTCATATGGTTTTTTTATGAGTGTAGAGGCTGTGGAATTCATTGAAATTTTTGAGGCATTGCCTGTTGAAAAAAAAATTGAAGTCACGGATTTTGCTCGTTTTCTGTTTGAAAAGTCCGAGGATAATCGCTGGGAACAAATCATTAATGGTGAGAAAGCGCGCATGAAGCTTGAGGAATATGCGCAAAACTGTGAAGAAGAGGACTCGGAACCGCTTGACCTCGAAAAATTGTGAAGTCTTTTGCCCGGCCAAGCTTTTGGCGCACTTACTATGCCTTGGATTCCGTAGTGCGCAAAGATTCAAAACAGGCATACAAACTTTTTGAGTCTTCTCCGGAGCATCCTTCTCTGCGTTTTAAGAAGTTATCTGGAACAAAGGATATCTGGTCTGTAAGGATTTCAGCAAAATATCGCGCAGTCGGCCGGAGGAATGGTGAAGAGATTCATTGGTTTTGGGTTGGGTCGCACAATGATTTCGACAACTTGTTTGGATAAGCGTGAGGTTCCTTGAATCTTTTTTGTGAATTTTGAGCCTTTTTGTGGCAATAGCAAACCAGTCGAGCGTCCAGAGTCGAGTGTCGAGCATTTGCTACGAAGAGGCGCAAGAAGACGCAAAAATTTTTATCGGTAACTGTAGGAGTGAAAAAATCCTGAAAATCCAATAAGCATGAAAAATTGCGGTAATTAAACTTGATTATTGCCGCAAAAAATGCGGTGATTACTGAATGATGTATGTTTGGCAAAATGCTTCGTGGCCGCAATGGCGGTGTGATTTTGAGCGTTTGAATCCACTATTGCAGGATTTAAGGTTGCAGGTTGGTCGGCTTCAAGGGAGGATGGAGATGATTGGACTCGAGGCTCGGGGGCGTGCGCGTTTGGAGACGGTTGTGGCTGAGGCGTTGCAGACAAGCGCGATCGAGGGGGAGGTGTTGAACCCGGCGGCGGTGAGGTCTTCAGCAGCGCGGCGTTTGGGGTTGGAGACAGTAGATTTTTCGCCGCTTGATCGTGTTGCCGATGGGGTTGTGGAGATGGTGTGTGACGCAATGAGGAACACGGGAGGGCCTTTAACCGAGGAGAGGCTGCTTGGTTGGCATGCGGCGCTTTTCCCTACCGGATACAGCGGGACTTCGAAAATCAAAGTGGCCGCCTGGCGTGATGATGCGATGGGGCCGATGCGAGTAGTTTCTAGGGAGATCGGAAGGGAGCGCGTGCACTATGAGGCTCCTCCGGCAGATCGTATCCCAACCGAAATGCGCATTTTCTTTGAATGGATCAACTCCGATGAACAGGACTTGGATCCGTTTGTGAAGGTAGGTCGCGCACATTTGTGGTTTGAGGTTCTTCATCCGTTCGAGGATGGCAATGGCCGAATCGGGCGGGCGATCGTGGAGTCGCTTTTGGCGAAGGCGGTTGGTGAATCGGGTGCAGGATACTTCAGCATCTCGCGGCAGATGGAGAGGGAGCGGACAGACTATTATCGGCAACTGGAAATGTCTTCGCGTGGAGAATTGAACGACGAATTGTGGCAGGGCTGGTTTTTGGTTTGTATTAAGCGAGCGATCAAGAATGCCGATGAGATTTTGGATTGTGTTTTGAAAAAGGCCCATTTTTGGAGTAATTGGGCGGGCGTGGCATTGAATGAGCGTCAATCGGCCATGCTCAATAAGTTATTGGATGGGTTTGAGGGGAAACTTACTTCATCAAAATGGGCGAAAATCATGAAATGCTCTCCAGATACAGCGCTGAGGGATTTGAGTGATCTGGTCGCTAAAGGAATTCTTGTTAAAGCCGAAGATGGAGGTCGGGGCACGAATTATGTTTTTCGGGAAATCGGGAAGGCTGGATAAAAAGCTATAAATGATATGATTGAAAAATTAAAACAAGTCGGAAGCATTCTGTTTCCGCTCAAAAAAGATGTGGTTCGTTTGAAACCCAAGGGATCATCTCGTGGTTGTGCGGTGATTTCTTACATCACTTGGCCTTTTTTGGAAGGGGTGGACTCTCCGAAGATGCGAGGGCATACAAATACTTACGAGGTAACTGTGATGGCGCAGGTCTTTTTGGATTTGGGATTTCGGGTGGAAGTTTGTAATTATGATGATGAATCGTATCGTCCGCCGCAAGATTGCAAGGCGGTCGTCGATATTCATGGCAATCTGGAGCGGTGGGAATTGCCAGAGGGTTGCAAAAAAATCCTTCATGCCACTGGGGCGCATTGGCTTTTTATGAACCATGCCGAGTTGTCCCGGTTGATCTCTTTGAGACAGAGGCATGGAGTGGCGCTTAACCCTCAGAGACATGTTAATCCTTCACGAGGCGTGGAAGTTGCGGACGAGGTGGTTGTGCTGGGTAACGACTTTACGCGGGGAACTTTTTTGTTTGGAGGAAAACCTGTCACGCGGATTCCTATTTCGTCGGCGTATGAGTTTGCGTGGCCTGAGGGCAGGGATTTTGAGAAAGCGAAAAAGAAGTTTCTCTGGGTTGGTAGCTATGGCATGGTGCACAAAGGCTTGGACTTGGCTTTGGACGCTTTCGCTGGCATGCCCGAGCTGGAATTAACGGTGTGCGGGCGGCCGGAGAAGGAGGCAGATTTTTACAGGTTGTATGAAAAGCATTTGAAGCATACTCCAAATATCAAGTTGCATGGTTGGCTGGATATGGGTTCGGCGGATTTCGTGGAGATTGCACGAACCCATGCCGCTGTGATTTACCCTTCGAGTGCCGAGGGAGGGGCTGGATCGGTGATTCATTGCATGCACGCAGGGTTGCTGCCGATTTGCACCACGGAAGCCTCGATTGATCTCGGGGATTTTGGAGTTCATGTAGAGACGGCTTCGGTCGAGTCGGTTCAAAAGGCGTGCCGAGCAGTGGCTGGTATGTCGGCGGGTGAGGTTAAGAATCGGGCGAGGTCCGCTTATGAGCATGTGCGGCGGGAGCATACGAGGGATAAATTCCAAGAGAATTACCGAAAATTTGCCGCAAAGATTACGGACAATTTATAGCCGCAAAAATGCACGAAAAGACGCGAAAAAGAAAACATGGGGAATGGGTAATTCAGCTTGGAGTAAGTGAGTTTTTTTGTGAATTTTGCGCCTCTTCGCGGCCATTTAAATTTATAGCCGCAAAAAAGCACAAGAAAGCGCGAAAAAAAGCATGGGGAATGGACACTTGATTTTGGAGCAAGTGAGTTTTTTTGATTTTTTGGCCTTTTGCGGCTAATCCTTATGAAAACTATCAACGAGTTATGCGATCTTGTTCGCGAAACATCTTTCGCGATTCATCAATATCACCGGCATGGTCATTTGGAGAAAATCTACTAGAATGCCTTGGCGCACAGACTGGGTAAAGCCGGGTTGAATATCCAGCAGCAGCATCCGATTCAAGTTTTTGACGAAGATGGCACAATACTCGGCGATTTTTACGCGGATTTGATTATTGAGGGGCGGATTGTTTCGAATTGAAGGCCGTCAAGTCCATTGCCGATGAACATGTGGCGCAGTTGCTCGGCTACTTGCGTTCTTCTCGGATGGAACATGGGTTACTGATAAACTTCGGAGCGCCTGTGTTGTTTGTAAAAAAATTCGTGATGAGCAATTAAATGGCCGAAAAAAAGCACAAAAAACGCATAATATGGAAATGCAGCCGAGGACTGATAGCAGAAAATTTTGCGCTCGGCAAAAAAACGGACATGCCTCTCGACTCTTTCTTCGTGAATTTTGAGCCTTTTTGTGGCCAATCAAATTTTTAGCCGCAAAAAGGCACGAAAAAACGCAAAAACTACGGAAGTGTTGCCCGGGACTGCAGCGAAGGACTGATGAAGGAGAAAGGACAACTCTGGACGCTGGACCCTCGACCTCTCGACTCTTTCTTTGTGAATCTTGTGCCTTCTTGCGGCTAAAAATTATATGAATTGGAAATCGAATCTAATTCAATCAATACCTGTGCGATTTTTTCTGGATCCGTTGCCTCAAAAGTTTTGACACCACGGGTGGTTGGTTAGGCAGGGAAATTGCGAAAGTCGGGTAGGCTCGTTAAAACCCCGCCTTATCAAAGCATGTTAGACACTTCATTATTTTACAGTTAAAATGTCCATCGTGGAAGACAGAATTAAATTGTTGCGTTCTGGTCTCTCGTCTCTCGACTCTTTTTTTGAATCTTGTGCTTTTTTGCGGCTAAAATTTTTATGAATTGGAAGTCGGATTTGATTCGGTCGAGGACTGGGCGATTCTTTTTGGAGCGCTTGGCGAAGTTTTATGATCAGTTTATTTGCACGGCGGGAGCTGTGAGAAGGCAGGCTCGCAAGTCGCGAAAGACTGGCACGGGATTGCGGTTTTCCGTGGGAATTCCGCACTATAATCGAGGTGCCCTGATTTACAGGCCTCTTTTTCATTTATTGGACCATCCGGCGGTGGAAAAAGTTGTGATTGTTGATGATGGTTCACGAGAGGAAGAGTTTTTGGAATTGAAGAAGTTTGTCGATTCTTTGGGGTGTGGGGAACGGATCAAGGTTTTTCGGAGGGAGGAGAATCGCGGGGCATTGCTTACGAAACTGGAGTGTGTGGAGCGATGCTCTACAGATTGGGTGCTTGTGCTGGATAGCGACAATACGGCTTTTCGGCGATATCTGGATATTCTGGGAGGGATCGCTAATCCGGATTCGCAAGCGTTTTACTGTGCCAGTTGGGCTTGGCCGTGGTTTTCCTTTCACGAGTTTGAGGGGCTTCGAATGGATTTTGACACTGCTTGCGAATGGACGCGGAGCGGGGCCTTGAAGCGCGTCTATATCTTCAACGATGGAAATTATTTGGTAAATCGGAAGGCTTACATAGAAGCGGTTGGCTCCATGGGGCGAATTGCGAGCGATGTCGCTGATGTGATGGTGGTGAATTATCAATGGCTGTCGAGTGGTGGTTGCTTGGAAGTTTTGCCGGGGGGCTCGTATTTTCACAGGGTGGATGCATCGAGTTTTTGGAACCGGACTGCGGATGAATCGAAGCGAAGAGTGATAGAGGTTTATTCCCAACTCGAAGCGGGGCGTCGGATGGTTTCGGGAATGTTTGGCAAGTCGTGATCTTCAACTCACTGGCATTTTTGGTTTTTGCGGCGGTGGTGGTGTCGTTGTTTTGGGCGTTGCGCTCCGACAAGTGGCGGTTGCCGCTTTTGTTTGCGGCCAATTTTGTTTTTTACGGGTGGTGGGATTGGCGGTTTATGGCGCTTTTGCTGGCAGTGGTGGTGCTGGCTTGGGGCTGGGGGATTGGAATTGCGCGAACTGCGGCGCGGGGCGGTAAGACGCGGAGAGTGATGCTGTGGGGATGCGTGGCGCAACTGGCGGTGCTGGGGTATTTCAAGTATGCGAATTTTTTTTCGGAGAATTTACGGAGCGCTCTTTCGGCGGCGGGCTGGGAGCCGGGGTGGACGACAATGAACATCATCTTGCCGGCGGGGGTGAGTTTTTACATTTTCCAAGCGATCAGTTATCTGGCTTCCGTCTACAACGGATCGGTGCCTGTGGAGCGGAGTTTTTTGCGGATGGGGGTTTATTTGGGATTTTTTCCGCATTTGGTGGCAGGGCCGATTATTCGGGCGCATTTGTTTTTGCCGCAGTTGAAAAGCGAGCGGGTATTTGATGCGGCGTTGTTTTGGGAGGGCTCTCGGAAGTTTGTCATTGGTTTTCTCTACAAGGCGGTGTTCGCCGACAATATCGCGGCAGCTATCAACCCGATCTGGGGTGGCTTGGAAAAAAGCTCGGGTATGGAAATACTTGGTGCCTGTGTGGGGTTCTATGGGCAGATTTATTTTGACTTTGCAGGGTATTCGTTGATGGCGATCGGGGCGGCGAACTGGCTGGGATACACGATTCCGGAGAATTTTTGCTTTCCGTATCTTGCGGCATCGGTCGTGGATTTCTGGCGCCGGTGGCATATCTCCCTGAGCAGTTGGTTGCGGGACTATGTCTATATTCCGCTGGGCGGAAACCGGCTTGGGGAGAAGCGGAGATATGTGAACCTGACTGCGACGATGTTACTGGGGGGATTGTGGCACGGGGCGAGTTGGAATTTTGTGATTTGGGGCGGATTGCACGGAGCGGCGCTGGCGACGAATCACCTGTGGGCGGATTTCAGAAAAAAGAGGGGGGCTGGCATGGCGGGGTCGCTCTGGGCGGGGTTTGTGGGGCTTATGTTGGCTTGGGTGTTGACTCAGGGGTTTGTGATGCTTTGCTGGGTGCCGTTCCGGGCGGAGTCGTTTGGGGATACAGTGCGGGTGTTTGAGGGTCTTTGGAGTGTCGTGAGTGGCGCGGGCGGGCGGGCCAAAAATTTCCCATGGATGCTGGTGCTGGTGCCACTGGCGGTGGATACTTTTCTGGTTTCACAGCGGGAGGGAAGTGGGCGCTGGGTGGTGCGGAAACCGGTTCTGGCCGCAGTGCTTTTGACCTTGGCCGTGCTGGTCGGGATTTTATTCATGCGGGTGGAGTTAATACCGTTTTTGTATTTCCAGTTTTGACCAGCAGATTTAACCACAATCGAAAATGCGGGGCCTTTGAGATAGAGCAACCGAAGGTTGGCCCGAAGGGCGAGCCGAGCGGGAGCGAGCGAGTCAAAGAAAACAGAGAGCACTGAGCAGGAATGGTTTCATCATTTTTACAAAACTCACATGAAAAATCTGTTCATGCTGACTTCCTTCAAAAAATTCGTTTCGGCCACAGTGCGAAATTTGGATTGCAGTCTAAATAAATTGCTTTAAATTTTGACTCTACTCCAATGATTGAAATTATTTTGGAAACATCCAAGCGTTTGATCGACGCGGTTCCGGAGGGTATGCACCGCTTTTTGTTTGATGCCTTTTCGATGGAAGAGCGCTTGAATGGGTTGGTCGGGCCGAGAGGGGTGGGAAAGACGACCCTTCTTTTACAGTATTTACGGGAGAAGCGCGGCGCTCTGGGAGAGGCTGTTTATGCCTCGGCAGATCATATTTTTTTCAATCGAACCGGACTTTTGGAGTTCGTTCGGGAGTTGCACTTGCATGATGGAACGAGATTTTTCGTGTTCGATGAAGTGCACAAGTATTCCGGATGGGAGCAGGAGTTGAAAAATATTTACGATTCCTTTCCAGAGGTGCATGTGGCTTTTTCGGGAAGTTCGAGTCTGGCGCTGCAACGAGGGAGGCATGATTTATCCAGGCGCGCCGCCTTGAGCCATTTGCCAGGGCTGTCCTTTCGGGAATTTTTGAATTTTCGCACTGGTGCTGCACATGCTTGCATCAAATTCGAGGATTTGCTGGCGAATCCATCTGGCATCAGTGGGGAGTTGGCTCGGATTCCGCGCGTGGCGGGTCTTTTTCAGGATTATCTGGCATCGGGCTACTATCCCTTCTTCTTGGAAGGCGGCGGTCATTTTTTTGAAAAGCTTCGGGCAGTGGTTGAGAAATCCATCCACGAGGATATCGCGGCGAATTATAGTTTGCGCACGGAGAGCTTGCCGAATTTCAAAAGAATGCTCGCATTTCTGGCCACGATTCCTCCGGGTGGAGTGAATATTCACAAGATGGCGACGAACCTGGGAATTGATGATAAAACGGTGGCGCACTACTTGGAGATTTTGCAGGAAACGGGGTTGGTGCGTCCGGTTTCAGCAGGAGCGAGAGGACATTGTGCGCTGAGAAGGACTGGGAAAGTCTATTTGGACAACACTGCGCTGATGCACGCTGTATGCGAGGGACTTGGACAGGGGGTGGATCTTGGAACCATGCGGGAGTTATTTTTTGTGCAATCTGTTGAAAATGCGGGTTTAAAAGTTCAATTGAGCGGGAAAGGGGGGGATTTCCAGATCGGCGAAAATCTTTTCGAGGTGGGCGGTGCTAATAAAAAGCGCGGTCAACTTCCGGCGACGGATTCAAACGAATTTGTTGTTAAGGATGGAATTTTGGTGGGTGGTCGCCGAGCAATCCCGCTTTACTTGTTTGGCTTTTTGTATTGAGGGTTTTAATGGATGCACTCGTTTTGATACCGGTCGGGGCATTGGTTTTGGTGGCTTCTTTGCGGTTCGATAGCGCCGTCGGGCGAGGATGGAGGTGTGCCGGCGCGGTGGGGGCTGTGATTTGTCTTTTCCTTGGTATCCGTGCGATGTTGCCGGACGAGACGCTTTTTTTCGCATCGGAAGTTGCCAGGCGCGTGCGGGGTCAAGTGGCGGAGTTCCAAAAGAGCAATGCTCGGGATTTTGTTGTGGTGGAGGGGAGCAGTGTCGCCGCGCATGGTTGCGATCCCAAGGTATTGAGGCAAGAGATGGCGAAAAAGGGCGAGGATGCCTGCGTGCTGCAATTTTCAGCGCAGGGAGCGAACCACTTTGAACGGGCTTTTTTGATGGAGGCCTTTTGGAGGGGATTGGCACCCGGGGAGCGCGAGCGGTTGGGTGCGGGACGGGTTGTAGTGCTGCGGGAAGTGTTCGACGCTTATGACCGCGATCCGCTTTATCTTTTTGCAAAGAATTCCTACACCGAGCGGGCGAAAGTTTACATGTCGCCGGAGTATGCATGGGCTGCGTGGCGGGCATTTCTGGCAGGGATGCCGAATGGAATTTCTGAAATGGAAAAATGGAGGCGGAGTTTGGAGATAGGAGGGATTGTTTTGGACAGATTGCTGTTGAACCGGTTTGCCGCTGGTGCGCTGAGCGGCATGGATGCGAGGGCGAGGAAACGAAGGACCGGTGCGTTTTTTCCTCTGCAGGGTGTTAAAGAAAAATTTGACTTCGCTGCCGCTGCGGCGGCCACGGCGGAGTGCAAGGATGACTCGGTTGAAACCGATGGACTGCCGCCGGGTTGGTTGGCAGGTCGTGACTTTTTTCATGCGCGGACGAAATCCTGGGTGGATGAGGAAGTTTTTTTTGCGATGCCCTCGCTCGAAAGTCATCGGAGGGATTATCAATTGGGTTTCAAAAAGAGCTTTGAAGGCTTGATGGTCGGTCCGCCGAGTCGGGAGGGTTTGGAGCTTTTTCTCGACAAGAACTATTGGTTTGATGGCGTGCACCCAACGGGCGCGGGAGCCCTGCTTTTTACCAAATGGCTTGCGGAACAATTGTCAGTTGATGGTGTGGTGAGATGACGCAGAACGAACGAATATTGCTGGTGGTGCCTTGCTACAATGATGTGGCAAGGTTGTCGGAGTTTCTGCCGGAGTTGGCTCAGGGTCTGAGCGTGAAGTTCCGCGTTTTGGTCTCTGATGATGGTTCAGATCTCAAGGAGCAGGAGGCTTTGCGCAGTTTGGTGGACGGGGTGCGGGAAAAGGGAACGGCTGGATGCACACTGGAGGTTGTTTTTTCAGACAGAAACACGGGAAAGGGCGGGGCCTTGATGAGGGGGTGGGCCAAACTGGGGAATGAGGCGTGGGTGGGGTTTGTGGATGCCGATGGAGCTGTGGGGCTCTCCGAGATTCTGCGGGCGGAGGCGTGGCTGGGTGAGCAATCGGGCATCGATGCCTTGTTCGGAAGCAGGGTGAAGATGCTGGGGCGCCGGGTGGAGCGCTCATGGAAGAGGCATTTGAGTGGTAGGATTTTTGCAACCATGGTGTCGGAATTGGGCCGCGTGCCGGTGTATGATTCGCAATGTGGCCTGAAGTTGGTTTGGGCCGCTTCGTATCGAAGGCTGGCCCCGTTTTTGCAGACGGAGGGCTTTGCATTTGATGTGGAGTTGTTGCTCTTGCTCATGAAGCTGGGGTGTCGCGTTGTGGAGTTTCCGGTCGATTGGCGCGATGTGCCGGGGAGCAAGGTGAGTTTGTTACGGGATTCCTGGCGCATGGCGCGGGAGGTTGTGAGGATTCAAAAGCGAGTAGCTGGATTGGATTTGGATTCCTCAAAAACGGTTTGAATATGGTTACTGTTGATTCATGGCGGGGTTGGTGTGATTCCGTGTTTTGGGCGGATGAGGGGCCTCAAGGTTCGATGGAATTTGGCGCAGGGGATGTTGTTTTTTGCAAGATCGACGAGGTCATGCGCTTTTTCGAGCGGGTGAGGTTGACGCGCCGCAGGGTGGTATTGGTGACAGGCCAAGGAGATTTCCCGTGCGATGGATGGCGGCAGGGTTTTTTACCGGCGAATGTGGCGCATTGGTTTGCAACGAATGTGACGCACCCTCACCCGCGAATCACGGCATTGCCGCTTGGTCTTGGATCGCCATCTTCGCTTACGACTCTAACTGTGGAAGCCATCTCGGAGGGGCGGCGGGATGCACGGCCACGCGACAGGTGGCTGTATGTGAATTTCCGTCCCGATACGAATCCATCGGTGAGGGGGCCGGTTTTCGAGTTTTTCCAGAAGCGGCGGAAGGAGTGGGTTTCTTTCGAGCCGCCAGGTGAGAGGGGGAACAACGGAAGGTTTTTGGATCAAATCCTGCGGCACCGTTTTGTGCTGTGTCCGCCTGGAAATGGGGTGGATACGCACCGGCTGTGGGAGGCTTTGGTTGCAGGAGCGATTCCTGTGGTTCTACGCTCCCAAGCCATGAAGCCGTTTGAATCTTTGCCTATTCTTTTTGTGGAGGATTATTGGGAGGTCACAATCGAGTTGCTGGAGGCGGCTTGGGCTAAAGTCAAAACTCCCGAAGAGGTTCCTGTCATGATGCACGAGGATTTTTGGGCTCCTCAAATTTTAAAAGAGAAGAACGGATTGAAGGGGCGCGAAACCATGCCTCTGCCGGAGTGGGTTCGGGAGTCGGTGAGGTATGGTTTTGGCATGGTGGCGAGGAGGGTGTCTCGGTGAAAATGCTCAGGGGAAATTGTTGCGAGTAACGAGTGGCTGGTAACGGGTGTGGGGCCCAAAGGCTCCAATTTTTTCTTGCATGAAACTGTCATTTTTCGACAGTATCTAACAAATGCAGGCTTTGACGGAATGGGTTTTATTGAAGACCAAGAAAGGATGGTTCACCAAGAGGGAGGCGCTTGATTGGTTGGGCAAAGGAGGGGCGGTTTTTGATGGGGTATTGAAGCGGGCGTTGGCTGCGGGAGAAGTTTTGCGGGTTGCACGTGGTTTATACTGCCTCCGTTCGGATTTACTTACTTGTAAGTTGGACCCGCATGTTTTTGCGCCGTTGATTTGTGAGCCGAGTTATTTAAGCTTTGAGTCGGCGCTGGCTTATCGGGAGTGGATTCCGGAAGCCGTTTTTTCGTTTGCGTCGGCTTCGCTGGGTAGAAGCAGGGAGTTTAAAACACCATTCGGGATTTTTTCTTATCGAAGGGTTCCCCAAGTGAGTTTTTATGCGGGCGTGGAGCGTGTAGAGTTGGAAACAGGTGGTGCATTTTTTGTGGCCGAGCCACTGAAGGCCATGGCGGATTTGGTTTACTTGAATGGGTGTGATTGGGATTCCGCAAAGCCGGTGGTGGAAAGCCTGCGTGTCGAATGGGACAACCTGCGTGAATTGAAGGGAGCGGATTTCGAGGAAATCGAGGGGTGTTACCGGTCGGGGCGTGTGAAAAATTTTTTGAGGGGATTAAGAAAGGATCTGGGGCAATGAGCGTTCGCGTGATTCAGGAGCGCTTGAACTCCTATGGCTGTGCCTCGGCGATTGAGGAGGAGCAGGCGCTGCGTGAGATCACCCAGGAAATTGTCTTGGCGGCGCTTGGTCGGACGGCCTTTTTCGACAAAGCGGCTTTCCAAGGTGGCACTTGCCTGAGGATTTTCCATGGGGTGAACCGCTTTTCCGAGGATTTGGATTTTGCGCTGCGGGTGCCGGACAGCGCTTTTGAATTGGGCGGGTATTTGAGAGCGGTCGTGGAGGACTTGGGGGCATTTGGCTACCAGATCGAAATCGACGACCGAGGTGGCGTGGACGAGGTGGTAAAAAAGGCCTTTCTCAAGGACGACTCGATCGGGCGCCTGTTGAAGTTGGGATTTCGACCGAAGAGCGGCCCGATGCGTAAAATTCGAATCAAGTTCGAAGTGGATAGCAATCCTCCAGCAAGTGCGGCGTATGAGGTGAAGGTTATGGATTTTCCGTTTCCCGCAGCGGTTTCTCTTTTTAATTTGCCGAGTTTGTTCGCGGGCAAGATGCATGCGTTGCTCTGCCGGGAATATGTGAAGGGGAGGGACTGGTATGATTTCCTTTGGTATGCTGCGCGATCCACAAGGCCGAATTTCGATCTGCTTTCATCGGCTTTGGATCAAACTGGTCCTTGGAAGGAAAAAAAACTTTATGTGGATGATTCTTGGTGCCGTCGGGAATTGTCGGCAAAGATTGAATCTTTGGATTTTGCGAAGTTGCGTGAGGATGTGAAAAGGTTTCTCAGACCGGTCGAGGTGGCGTCGCTGAATCTGTGGACAAGGGATTTTTTTCTGGAACGCGCCGCGAAGCTTTTTCCCGCATCGATAAACGGATCCACCAGCACCAATGGATGATAGAATTTCCATTGTTGTTCCCGCGTTCAATTGCGCGCAGTGGCTGAAAGCTGCTGTGCGAAGTTGCCTGGAGCAGAGTATGACGCCTTTGGAGGTGATTGTGGTGGATGATGGGAGCACCGATGCCACGGAAGAAGTCTGTGCGACTTTTGGGGGTCAGGTGCGTTATGTTCGATTGGAAAATGGCGGGGTCTCGCGAGCACGAAACATCGGCGCAAAAATGGCTCGCGGCGATTGGTTGGTTTTTTTGGATGCGGATGATGTTTTGTTGCCACACGCGCTGGCGGCTTTGCTCGAATGCGCGGAGAGAGAGAAGGCGGGCGTGGCGTATGGCATGGTGATCGAGCGTTCTGAACCGGGAAAGCTGGCTAGGCTGAATGGCTTTGATTTTGCAGCAGGAAACCCGCCAATGGCGGCGCAACGCACGCTAAGACGAGGTGCGGTAGCGACGCCTGGTTCTGCGATTGTGCGGGCGGATTTGCACCGGCGGGTGGGGGGATTTATTTCGGGATATGAGCCGCTGGAAGACCGTGACTACTTTGCAAAGTGTGGTTGCCTCGAGCGAGTGGCATTTTGTGACACAGTGGTCTTGGATAAAACATGGCGTCCGTCCTCGCATGGGTCGCAGCACGCCAAGCGGATTTTTCGAGGTCAGCGTGCCCAGCGGGATTTGAGGCGCTGGTTGGATGGTCGCGGGTTGGACTCGGCTTGGATGCCAAGTGATGTCCAATTTTTGAAATGGGCTCTTGACGAGGCGGTGTGGTGGAGGTGTCCTGAGATTATCGCCGCTTTAAGGAAATTGGCTCATGAAGCGGGGGTGCCTCATTGGAGGTCGTGGCTGTATGGTATGGTGGTGCGCCAAACCGAGCCGGCATGGATCAATGTGGAGCCACAGGTGCTGCAAGAGTAGCCGCAAAGAGGAGCGAAAAAACACAAAAGGAGAGACCACAGGTGACGCTTAATAAACATTTGAAGTGGGATTTTTTGTGAATTTTGAGCCTTTTTGCGGCTATCGGATTCCTGAATTTTGTTGACGAATGGATTCACCGTTCTTTTCCGTTATCACGCCGAGTTGGAACCAAGGGAAATTCCTGCGCGGCTGCATCGAGTCGGTGCGGTCACAAGGAGACTCCGATTTCGAGCACTTGATTTTCGATAATTGCTCGACGGATGACACCGCAAATGTGGCGGCGGAGTTTCCTCATGTGCGGTTTTTCCGCGAGAAGGATCGCGGGCAGTCCGATGCCGTCAACAAAGGACTCCGCGCGGCCCGAGGCGATATCATTTGCTGGCTGAATTCAGATGATGAATATGAAGCTGGAGCCTTCGCCACCTTGCGTCGGACTTTTGAAAATCTAGACATTCAAGTGGTCTTTGGAGATGTGCGCCAGGTGGGATACGACGGTGCTGGTGACGCTCTGGCGAGGGGTTGTTTCGACAAGCGTTTGGACTTGGTGCGATGGTGGAGCGGTCGGGTCAAGCTGCACCAGCCGGCCGTTTTTTTTCGCCGTTCCGTGCTGGAAAAAACAGGGCCGCTTTGCGAGGATTTGCACTACGCGATGGATTATGAATTTTGGTGGAGGATGTCGGAAGTTTTCAGGTTTGAGTATCTGCCTCAGGTCTTGGCGGTGCAGCACCGACAGCCTGGCTCCAAGACGATCTTGGCTTGGCAGAAAGTGCTGGAGGAGCGTGAGCGGATTTTCTCCCCCTTCTACGGATTGGTGGACTGCGGATCGCGGCGGGAACTGATGAAGCAAAAGCGAGATGCGCTCTCAAAGATTTATTTGGATCAAGCCTACGCGGTTGCGGGAACCCGTCCCTCGCAGGGTCTTCAACTCATGCTGCGCTCGCTTGTCGAAAGGCCTAGGAAATTTTTTGGTTTCCAGTGGGCTGGGGTTCTAAAGAGGGCTTGGGAAGCGTGAGTCCCGTTACGGCGATTTTGGTCAGCACATTTGACCGCTATGAAGCTTTGGCCAGATGGACGGTAGGCCGGATTGACAAGGAGTGGCCTGAGCATCCTCCTGTTTTCTTCTCGGGCCTTAGCTGTCGCACTCCGGAATCTTTGGGCTTCGAGGGCGATTCGAAAGACTGGATGAGCGTCACGCTTCAGGCGACGAAGGCTCTCCGGAGCCTTGGATTTTCCTACGCTTATCTTATCTTGGATGACCATCCGCCAATCGGAAAATGCAATCTATTCTTCCTGAATGAAAAGTTGCCACGATTGGCCTCGCAAATCAATGCGGCCCATATTTCGCTTCTGGGCTATGGCCAGCATAGAAAGCAGGAAGGTCTCGTTGAGGTGTTTGATGGCATCAGGCTCGAGAGGTTGCCAAGTTCTTATCGTTGGAAATTTTCGCTCCATCCCGGGTTATGGAATCTGGCCGATCTGCAGTTTTTGCTTGAACAAAGAATGGCTCAATATGTCGGCAGGGAGCGGACGCCATGGAATTTCGAGCGACATCGGGATTTACCTGAAGATCGAGCCACCAGTCATTGCGGCACTCGATGCCATCGGATAAACGGAGTCGAGAGCCTCGTTGAAGCTAGGCCTATGCATTTGCTGCGCGAGGCATGGCTGCGTTTCGAAGCTGATGTCGCGATGTTTCTCGCAAAATTAACTGGTGGCATGCCTGCAAGAACCTCCATGGAACAAAAAACACACTGGCGTTTTGGTCACTACGCAGGTCCGTATCCCATTTACTGGAGCGGGTGTCTGCGTCAGGGGAAAGTTCATGCTGATTTTGAGAAATGGATGTCCCGTTTTGGAGGCGATGATTTGCGTCAAGATTGGGATTCCTTTGTCGTAACATTTCAAGAATCCATGCTAGAAAGCGGCTCCATATGATTAAGGCACTGCGGGCCATTTTGAGATCGGTGTTGCGGACTTTTGGTTCCCGCATTGCTTTACCGGTTGTGACTGCTCTGGGGCGGCGTCCGAATGGTGCGGAAATACCCGTTTCTGTGCATTTGCTTGTTTCCTCGAAAACATGGCGCATGGGTTTGCTTTCCGCTTTGAGCTTGGAGTTTTTCACGGGGCAGCGGTGGCGACTTTTCGTCCATGAGGATGGTTCTCTGGACGAGTCGGCACGCAACGCGATAGAGAGCAAGCTTCCCGGCGTCCGGTTTGTTTCACGCAGCGAAGCGGATGCGACTGTGGCGGCGTTTTATAAAGATTTTCCGGCATGCTTGCGAAACCGCAGCAGGCATAATTTGTTTCTGAAATTTTTCGATCCCTATGTTTTCGCTCCCGGCGACAAATATCTCATTTTGGATTCGGATTTGTTTTTTTACGATAAGCCGGAGGCGCTCCTCAACTGGGCCAACGGCACGCAAAATACCTGCTATTACAATCGGGATTTAAAGGAAGTTTACAGTTCTCCGCGTGAAAAAATCGAAGAAGTTCTCGGTATTAAGCTCTGGGAGTCTTTTAACAGCGGCCTTGTGTGTTTCTCCAAGGAGGCGATGAGCCTTTCCTTGAGCGAGAAATTGCTTCTGCACTTTGAAGATAAGGCCGACTATCCGCAGTTTTTCGAGCAAACCCTATATGCGTTAAATTGTTCTGCTCACAATCAAGGCGGTCCACTACCGCCGGAATATGAGATTACATGGAATATCTTCCGTAGTCCCGATTCCATCTGCAGGCACTATGTTGGTCCGGCGAAGTTCGATCATTTGTATTTTGAAGGACCCGCCACACTGCTTTGGCGGATGATTTTGTCGCCTCGATTTTAATTTTTTCTTATATTTTTGTATGGCCTATCTCCGACACACTCTCATCCGCCCCATCCACCCTGGGTTTTGGTTTAAAACCGCCATGCATCTTCTTACTCCAGGTGGCTTTGGCTACATACGAAAGCTTCGCCGCATGCAGGACGCTGCCTACAACCACGAGCGTGACAAACACGAGGTGCGGAAGAAGCACCATGGGGAGGGAGGCTGGAAATCCGAGAAAGATGGCGATGTGCTCAAGCGCGACTACGCCACCTACGAGGAGTATGTGACCCACCAGAAGCAGAAGCTGGAAGAGATGCTGAAAATGAAGGGTGGTTTCAGCAACTGGGACATTTGCGAATATCGGCTGAAGTTCTACTCCCGCTTCAAGCATATTCAGGGCTTGCTGCCCAAAGACGCAAAAATTCTTTGTTGCGGTGCCCGCCAAGGCACGGAGGTCGAGGTTCTGCACGATCTGGGGTTTCGCAACGCCTATGGAATCGACCTCAATCCAGGACCCGACAACCGCATCGTGCGGCAGGGCGATTTCATGAATATCGACCTGCCGGAAGGGTCACTCGATTTGCTCTACACAAACTGCGTCGATCATGCCTTTGACCTCGAAAAAATGATGACCGAACACGCGCGGGTGCTGAAGGCCTCCGGATTTTTGCTCTATGACATGGGCATCAACATGGAGGAAGGCAAGGGTGGACCATTCGAGGCCGTATCCTGGGACCGCACTGAGGATTTGGTGGTCAGCCTGCTTGGCAGATTCCACAAACTTATTCGCTCCGAGCGCGATGAGCGGTTCGGCGGTCAGTGGCTCTGGGTGCTGTTGCAAAACAAAAAGTGACTCGCATTGTCGGCATTGTTCTCGTAAAAAACGAGGATCGCTTTGTGCGCCAGGCTGTTGAAAGCGCCCTCCCGGCTTGCGACGAGATACTTCTGGTGGACAATGGATCGACGGACGCAACAGTGCCGATTCTCAAAGAAATCGCCGGTCAGCACTCCGCTAAAGCCCGCTTCCATGCCATATCCCATCCGCGTGAGTCCCATGATTTGTTGAAACCCCTCGCCGGTTCCGACACCTGGGTGTTAGCAGTGGATGGTGATGAAATCTACGATCCAGCAGGTTTGGAAACATTCCGCCGCATGGTTTTGAGTGGAGACTTCAAGGAGCAGTGGATGGTTTTGGGAAATGTCCTGCACTGCGAAAAAATCGATGCCAACCGCGCCTGCGGTTGGATGTCCCCGCCGAGTCGAAGCATTACGAAGTTTTACAATTTCGCCGCGATCGAGTCATGGGGGGGCGACACTCCCGAGCGCTTGCATGGGGGGTCTCCGGTCTTTCGCCCCGGTTTTTCGGAATCGCTCAAACGCCGCTTGGAACTCGAGTATGCTTGGGAATCCTCGCCCTTGCGTTGTCTCCACACTTGCTTCATGCCGCGTAGTAGTGCGGATGCCGCCGTCCAGTCGCGCGAGAACATCATGGAAACCTACCGTGGAGGATTGACCAACCGCATCAAACGCACTCTCCGGCGCCTGCTGTGCAAACCCGAGGAATCCCGTTGGAAGCTTGAGCGCTACATGCGCGGCGAGCGTGTCTGCGTCGATGCTGCGCCATTTTTCATGCCTCGCTGATGTCTATTTTCTCCAAAAAACCCGTGGCCACAGTCGCCCTGAATCTGCGTCCGCGGAGAGGTTCCTGGGGCGGGGCCAACCAGTGGACATCCCAGCTTGTGCGTTTTTTTGAATTCAGCGGATGGAGGGTTCGATTCGATCTCAAACGGGCGGTCGATGCCGTTGTTCTCACGCACACGGGACTGAGCGCGCACACGGAATTCGGCGTGGAGGAGTTTGAAAAATTCCAAAAAAACCACCCACGCGTGCCTTGCCTGCATCGCATCAATGACAATGATATTCGCAAAGAGACTACCAGCATGGAGGAGCTGCTCGCCCGCACCAATCGCCTGGTTGACCATACGGTCTTTGTGTCCGGTTGGCTGCGCGACCATCACGCCGCAAAGTGGTTTGACGCCTCCAAGCCCCACTCCGTTATCGTTCCCGGTGCCGACAGCCGGTTTTTTCATCCGATTGGGGCACGCAAACGCACGGCCGGGGAGCCTGTTCGATTTGTGACCCACCACTGGTCCGACAACTGGAAGAAAGGCTTCGATGTTTACCAACAGATCGACGAACTCATCTCCGGTCCGCTTCGGGGGAAAGCCGAACTTTGGGTGATCGGGCGTTGGCCTGCGGAACTCAAGTGGAAATCCGCCCGCACATTTCCTCCATCCAGCGGAGCCGCTTTGGCTGCGATTTTGCGCGAGTGCGACGCCTATGTGAGCGCCTCGCGTTTTGAGCCGGGAGCGATGCATGTCGCCGAGGGCCTCCAGTGCGGGTTGCCGCTGCTTTATCACCGCGATTCCGGCGGCACAGTTGACCAGGGGCGGCTTTACGGAATGCAAATCAGCGATGATCTCGAGGCAACTCTTCAAGAATTCGTCTTGCGCCTGCCGGAATTCAAAAAGGCGCTCTTGGAATCGCCCCCTTCCGGCACCCGCATGTGTGCCGAGTATTTCAACCTTGTGCAGAAGCTCATAGTCCATGCGTCTTAAGGTCCATTTCACAGCCGGCGACGGCAAGGGGTGGGCGCTGGATGAGGATCTCCGGCAGATTCGTGCATCGCTCCAAGGCAAAATCCAAGAAAGCTCGGCAGCGGCGGCGCAGGTCATTCATGCGCCCTTCTGGCAAAACCTCGCCATGGTCGAACCTGGCAGCTTGCGCAGGGCCTTTGTTATCGCCCATGCTGATAATCCCCCGTTTTTCTATGTCAAACAGCCGGAGTTCGCGCTGGGGCAGACTTGGGTGGACCTGTGGGTGGCGCGTTCCACCGAGGCGCTCGAGCAATTCCAGGCTCTCGGGCTTCCGGCGGTTCATATCCCTTACACGATCGATCCCAAGTTATTTTTTCCGATCGAGGATAAAAAGGCGCTGCGACGCGAATTCGGAATTCCTGAAGACGCCTATGTGGTCGCGAATTTCCACAGGGACACGGAAGGCTTCGATTTAAAGACGCCCAAGTTTCAAAAAGCTCCGGAGATGATTGTGGCCATTCTGAAGCGCGTGCGCCAAGCGGGTGCCAGCTGCCATGTCCTGCTCGCCGGGCCCCGCCGTCACTGGATCAGAGACGAGCTTAATCGCGAGGGGATTCCTTTCACTTTTGTAGGCCAGGCAGGTATCGCGGGTGATGACTTTGGAATAAACATTCTCTCTCGTCACACACTCAACAAACTCTACAACGCTGCCGACCTTCACCTGGTTCCCTCCCGCTGGGAGGGTGGACCTCAATCTGCGATGGAGGCAGCCGCATGCCGGTTGAAGCAGTTGTGCCCGCCGATCGGTGTTGCGCGGGATATCCTCGAGCCCATTTCGCTTTTTGAATCCGCCCCGCAAGCCGCCGAGAAAATCATCGACGATATTCGGAAGAGCGCGCTGGCCCCGACAATTGATCCGCAATTCAACCGATGGCACTCTTCGCATACCACGCCGGTCCTCGCTACAGAATTGGTGAAACTTTACGAAGGCCTGCCTTCCAACGAGGTCTTTCAAAATAAAGTATCTGTTCAGCGGCCTTCCTTTCTTGCCACCCACATCAGTCAATTTCGTTTCACCATTCAACGGCGCACCCGAGCTCAATGCCTTCCATCGGCCATTCGCTGGAATCACTTGGCCGGACGCAACGCGGACTTGGACGAAATAATGGACTGGGTTCGGGCGACGCTGCGGGAGTGGAATATCCCCTGCACAAATTCGAGTGATGCCCAAGTGGAAGTGGCCGGTTGGCCAATCCATGAGGCCCCTGCATCCATTATTCGTTTTCAATTTTTAGTCCATGGGATGCCCTTGGAAAAAATTCTTCCCGGTGCCACTCTGGTGGTGCCCGCCGTGCAAGATGTGCTGAATCTTCGTATCGCGGAAATTTGGAATCCCTCTATCACTTTGCCCGTTCCCATGAGGCCTTTTGGTGAGCCTGAGGACTGGCATATTCTCAAGCCCGGCGATGCTTCTTCTTCTCTTCCTGTCTGGAGGGCCTTGGCCGCTCGGCGGGCCGTGCTCTATCCCCGAGGCTCGCCTTATTTCGAGCAGGTTTTCTGGGGGGGCTTGGCTTTCGATGGTTGCCCCGAGCCTTTTCCCCAACCGCCTGCCGGCGAAATTCTCCCGCTCATCCGTATCCCGGAGGCCGCCAGTTCGGCGGCAAATCTCCGAAAACTCCTGTCGTTTTGAACATGGCCGATCACCTCGAATCCCAAGAAAAACCACCAAAGGAAAAGCGCGGCGCTATTGCCTACCGCAAAAAGCTCGCCTTTTACCTGAACCTCATCATTCCCGCCACGGCTTCCATTCTCGAAATCGGTTGCGGTTCGGGCCGGTTGCTTTCGTTTATCAATAGCCGCCGCAAGGTCGGCATAGAAGCCTCACCCTCCCAAGCCTTGCAGGCGCGATCCTCGAACTCGGACGCCGAAATTCATACGGGGGATGCCTGCGAACTCTCGCTGCAGGAGACCTTCGATTACATCGTCATTGCGGATACCTTGAACCATTGCAGCGATGCCCAAATGTTGATGCAGTCTGCGCATCGTTTCGCATCAGATTCAACAAGGGTCGTTGTGACAACTTACAATGGCCTCTGGCGCCCGGTTCTCACATTCCTGACATGGATCGGTCTTCGAGAACGCCATCAGGTTCTCAACTGGCTTTCGCCCGGGGATGTCCGGAATATCGCCGAATTGGCAGGCTGGGAGTGCATCAAAAACAGTTCCCGGATTCTTCTGCCTGTTGAAATCCCCATTCTCTCCAATTTCCTCAATCGCTGGATTGCCCCACTCCTCTCCTTCCTCTGTCTCTCAAACATCTCCATCTTCAGGAAAGCTGGCGCCCGCCTTCCGGCACCTTCGGTTTCCATCGTCATCCCCGCGCGCAACGAAGCTGGCAACATTGCGGACGCCATCCGTCGCACTCCCTCGTTTGCCGGGGATATCGAGTTTATCTTTGTCGAAGGCCATTCGAGCGATGACACCTGGTCACAAATCCTCAAGCTTCAAGCCGCCCATCCTGATAAAAAAATTCTCGTCGCCCGACAGACAGGGCGAGGCAAAGGAGATGCTGTGCGGCTCGGATTTTCAATGGCCACGGGCGACATCCTTATGATTCTGGATGCCGATCTCACGATGCCCCCCGAGGATTTGCCAAAATTTTATGAAGCCGTTGCCCGTGGCCATTGCGATTTTGCCAATGGCTGCCGCCTCGTTTACCCCATGGAGAAAGAGGCCATGCAATTTCTGAACCTTTGCGCGAACAAACTTTTTGGCATTCTCTTCTCTTGGCTGCTTGGTCAGCATGTCAAGGACACGCTCTGTGGCACGAAGGTTCTGACACGCGTCAATTACGAGGCCATCGCGGCGAACCGCAGTTATTTTGGTGATTTCGATCCGTTTGGTGATTTCGATCTCCTTTTCGGAGCCGACAAGCTCAACCTCAAAATCCGGGATATTCCTGTGCGTTATCGCGAGCGGACCTACGGGTCCACCAATATCCAGCGCTTTCGTCACGGCATCCTCCTTTTCCGCATGGTCGGATTCGCAGCTCGCAAGCTGCGATTTGTGTGAGTGCGCTTATGGGGGCTTGGAACAACCGGACAAGAATCCTATTGGCGATCACGCTTGTGGTCGTCGCCTTCGTGCTTTCGTTTCCTTTTTGCCTGGGCCTCTCGAAGCGTGTTGAAATCCAGCCTGCTCAGGGAGAGGGGTATCTATTGGTATCCAAGGTGGAAGACGCCATGCCAAGGATCAGGGGAAGAGCGATGGTCCCACCGGAAATGCCGAGTCTCCTGGAAAATGGTGTTTCCTTGGCAGTGCCCAATTCCTCCGAAAAACACATTCGCAATGGGGGATATGGCCGCCATGCCTTCAAGGGGCGGGAGGTTTTGTTTTCCACAAGCGACGGCTCTCAGTCGGGAAATCGGCGTTACGAGGTGGTGTGGCCCTTGTGGTCGTTGCCGGAGGGCCTTTTGTTGACTTTCTGGGCGGTTGCCCTTGCCTCTTGTTTCTGGGCCTCGCGCAACTTTCCCACCCAGCCTTCGCGTTGGACCCTTCCTTTGAAAACAGCCGCCACAGCGGCTTTCCTTCTTGCTTGTTTGATTTGGCCGAGTCAAACGGCGGCTTCTTTTTTTGACGGACTTGCCGTGCCTGCACTTTGGGCTGGGCTCGTCGCGTTGTGGGCTTTGCGTCCCGGGTGGTTCGCCTGTATGGGGACATGTCTTCTCTCCCTCGTGCCTGTCTGGGCGGCCACCTTTGTCTACCTCCTCGAGGCACGCTCGCAGGGGTCCTTTTTGGTGGCGGGAGTCGTTCCGCGCAGCGATGCGTGGCTGCACTTCATACAAGCCATCGAAATGGCCACCACAGGCGGGACTGATTTGTTTTTCAATGGGCGTCTCATCTATCCCGCTTTCCTTTCGTCGCTCCTCGCGCTCGCTGGGTTGAACCTCTCGATTTCCGTTTACATCTCGGTCGGCTTGGTGATGTTGGCATCCGGGGTTGCCGCCCGTTTTTTGGCCTGGAGGGCGGGATGGTTTGCTGCTTTCAGCCTCAGTCTGATTGTATGGGTTTACTTCAGGAATGACGGCTGTGGGGCCGTAATGACTGAAAACTTTGGATTGCTCGCCGGGTTGTGTGCGCTTCCCTTTCTCGTCAAGGGATTCCATGACTCCCGTGTGCTTGTCTTTTGCATCGGCATTTTTCTCCTGGGCATTGGATTTTCTGCGAGACCTGGCGCATTGTTTCTTTTGCCGGCTCTCAGTTTGGCTGCCGGATTTCTGGCGCGCCGGCAGCAGCCTTCGGTTTGGCGATCGTTTGCATCGGTGGCTCTCGCTGCCTTTTTGGGGCTGTCGGGCCTGTTGTCCAACGGTTTTTTAACCTCCACACTTTTGCGCTGCGAGGGCGTCGCATTTGGAAATTTTGCGTATTCCCTGCATGGCCTTCTTCACGGCACGGATTGGGAGGACAGCTACTTCAAGTATCAAGGCGACACGAAACGAATCATGCAAATCAACAGAGATCGTCTTCGTGACGATCCTGCATCTCTTGCCCGGGGTGTGGCCCGTGCTTATGGCGAGACATTTTCCCGCCGCTTTCTTTTTCGCTTCGGCCGTGAAACGAGACTTGCCGCTTTGGCAATGTTGGGATTTTGCATTGCGGGCGTTGTCGGGTGGTTTCTGAAGAGTTGGAAATCCGACGCGCCTTGGCTTACAGCTTCATTTCTGGGAATTCTGGCATCAATCCCGTTTGCACCACCTTGGGACGCTTCCGTGCGGCCTTATGCCGTTACGATTCCCCTCCAAGCCTTTCTTGCTGGCTCGGGATGGATCATGCTTTGTGAGGTGGTTCGAATTGTGGCTATTAAAACTCAAGGTAGAACCGCTCAGGACAGCAATGTTCGTGAAGCCCCTGGCTTGGGGATCCCGTCATGTCTCTCCATTCTCATGCTTCTATTGGCATTCGCCGGTCCGTTCCTGTTCCGATCCGAGTTGCCAAAATCCACGCACGGTGAAGTGACCTTTTTGCCAGGAGCTTCGGTCGCGGTCATTGAAGATTCGTCGCTGTTGGCTTCGACTGTTCCAGCATCGACATTCCGTCGCGGCCTTGCGGAATTAGCTGCATCCTACCCGGAATCGCTTCAGCAATTCGCCAACACGCCAGAAAGTTTCAGATTTGGGATATCAACACCCGATATGGAGGTGGCTCTGGTTCCTTTACTCAATCCAGAAAAAAAAGCAGGGGAATGAAGGAGGAAATCTCCAGTTTGATTCCATGGAAAATCCGCGAGGGATTTCATTCCTTGCTCAACCTGCCGAATGCACGGGCTCTGCACGAGGTGCGCTCTGCAATTCTAAGGTCTGAGAACTTGGTTATCGGGTTTGGAGGTGTTTTGGACGATGGACGCCCCGTTCACGGCGGGGCTGTGAAGTTGCTTGCCCTTCGGGATGCGCTGCCTTGCGACGAGCGCAAATTCTCCGTCCTTTATGCCGTCAGTAGCAGCCTTCCACAGTGTGCGGAGGCTCTCTTCAAACTTTGCCGGGCGCGCGGCATCAAAATTCTCTGGAACCAAAACGGCGTGGGATACCCGGCTTGGGCCGGAAGGGAAAGCGAGCGATTCAACAGGCCGATGAGACGGCTGCGTGAAATGGCCGACTTCGTCATTTACCAGAGTCGCTTTTGCGAGGAGTCCGCCCATCGTTTTCTTGGTCCTTGCGATGCCCCCTCCGAGATCCTCTTCAATCCGGTCGATGTTGAAAAATTCCAGCCTGCGTCGTCACTCGCCTCCGATCAGCCACTACGGTTCTTGGCCGCTGGCACGCACGGCACCAGGGATCGCGTTATCCATGTCCTCGAAATGCTGGCCATCTTGCGCAGGGAGGAAATCGATGCCGCTCTCACGGTTGCTGGAAGCTTCCAGTGGCCAAACGGGGAGTTTGATTTTCAAAGCCAGGTCGCCCGGCGAGGAGTTCAAAACCATGTGCATAGGATTGCCCGATTCTCTCAAGCCGATGCCGCGTCGCTTTACACTGCCCACCATGTTCTCATTCATCCGAAATACATGGACCCATGCCCCACAGTTGTGCTTGAGGCCATGGCGTGCGGTTTGCCCATCATCGGATCGGCAAGTGGTGGAATGCCCGAATTGGTAAGCGAAGAGTGTGGCGTTCTTGTTCCCTCGAAGCTGGACTACGATAGACTCCACACGCCCACCGGAGAGGAGTTGGCTGATGCCTTGAAAAAAGCCCTTCCCCTGTTGCCTGAAATGTCCGCCGCCGCCCGTGCGAATGCGGTTGCGCGCTTCAGCATCGGTCCATGGGTCGATGCCCATCGTCGAATCATGGAGCATTTGCTCAAATGAACGATAGCCCCGCCATCACGGTTTTGATGACGGTTTTCAATGGAGGCCGCCATCTTGCTCCTGCCGTTCAAAGCATCCTCTCGCAAAGCCACACCGATTTTGAATTCCTCATCGTGGACGATGCATCCACGGACGGAAGTATCGAGATACTCCAGTTTTTAGCAGCTGGAGATTCCCGCATCAGACTTCTTCTCAACGATCGCAACAAGGGCCAGACGGCCTGCCTCAACCAAGGTCTTCGCCAGGCCAAGGGGAGGTGGATCGCTCGTCAAGATGCCGACGACATCTCGCTTCCAGGGCGCCTTGCCTCGCAGTGGGCTGTAATTCAGTCCTGTCCGGACCTTGTTCTTGTTGGCGTGAATGGCTGGATCATCGACGAAAAAGGAACCTGCTGCGGACTCATTCATACACCGATGCACGACTCCGGAATCCGCTGGTCGATGCCTTTCAGGAATCCTTTCATCCACACAGGCGCCATGTTTCGAGCAGCCGAAGGCTTTTACGATGAGGAATTCAAAATCTGCCAGGATTGGGAATTCTGGAGTCGCCTCGCAGAGCGTGGACGCCTTGCCAACCTCCCGGATCGTCTGGTCGCCTACCGCCACAGCGAAAAATCCCTCTCCCATGTTTCGGCTGAGCGAACAGAATCTGAATCTGCGAAGATTGTGAGCGGCATTTGGCTTGGCCGATTTGGTGAAGAACTTACTCAATCATCGATACTCGCAAGTTTCAGAAAGGGTTTGAACTCTCAAAATCGAAGCAAATTTTGGAATTTTTATCGGGATTTGAGGATGCGTTGGACACTTGGCGACACAAGGCAGGCGGTCGCTGTTCATCACATGCAGACCGCTGGAGCCATTGGTGGAAAAAACATGTCCGCATGTGCCGCCGAATTGCTGGCAGCCCTTCGCGAGTCGCCGCTTTGGTCGATCCGGGTGCTTCGCGAGAGACTCTTCATGAAATCCCAGTTATGACCTGAGCTTTTGGTCGAGAACGCACACAGCATATTGCTTTGACCAAAAAAGCCATCGCTGCGAATTGCTCATCGACTTCCATTTTTCGAATGCAGCCGGGAGATTTTTCTCGAGCAAATCCACCCAAAGATTGCGAACGGCGTCACGATTGCGTGACGCCGATTTTTTTTGTCCGGCTTCGACGGTTGCCTTCCTCAAGGCGGGATTCTTTTTTAGGTGGGCGAGAAGTTTGAGGAGTTCGGTTTTTGATCGTGCCGTAAAATACTCGATTCCGTCCTTTGCTTCAGCTGCACAGGCGCTGTCACAACCGGATATGAATGGCACTCCGGCGATCCAGGCGTTGTAGAGTTTGGTGGCAGGCTTGTGGAGATGTCGGGCGTTGGAAAAATCCCTCACGGCCAGCACCGCATCGACGGCGGAATAGTCATGCCACTCGTTGGCTTTTTGAATCCGCAACTGTAATCCGCACACCTCCCACAATTCATTTTTGAAAGCCTCCGTTCTTAATTCGGGTGCGAGATTTTGTTCATCGCCAAAAAATGCCACGGTTTCAAACGCATTGCCTCGTGCTGGGTTGCGTGGAATGAGATTCGGCTGCGGCCAGTGGGGCATGAAGATCGAGCTGGGAAAGCGTTTCACATGCGCTGCGTTTTGAAGAATCTGAAGCTGCGCGCCAGAATGCGGCAGAAAGTCGGCCGCCACGGCGGCGATAAATTGATTCCTTGAGGCGCGGAAGTTCGGTGGAAGAAAATTGGACAGTGTCACCACGATTCCTCTTTCGGGGAGGCTTTGAGCGATCGATGAATCGACTTCATCGCGCACGGCCATCCAGGTTTGAAAAAGCCAGGCCTGCGCGCATGCCGCCTTGCCGCTTGGAAGCAGATCGGGGACCCCTCCGGCCTCCCACTTGGCCCGTCGCTCCTTGTCGGGAAGATGGTGTTCCGGTATGAAAAACTGGATATGCACGGTATCGATTGCTGAAACAATGGCTGGAATCTTTCAAGACTGGAAGGCCAACAAGGGAAACCCCAAAGGACGCATCGTTCTTTGCTTCTTCCGGCTTTGTCAGGGGATCCGCCGCGCCCCGTTCTGGCCACTTGGGCTGCCGGTTCTCGGGCTTTATGTGGTTTTGATCCATTGGATCATGGGCATCGAGCTCGACTACAAGTCGGATATCGGCCCGGGCTTGGCACTCCACCACGGAATGAAGCTCGTCGTTCATCACAAGGTGAAGATCGGCGCGGGCTGTGTGCTTCGGCAATTTGTCACCATCGGGGAGAAGACTCCCGGCGGACCCGTGCCCGTTCTGGGCCAGCGTGTGGAGGTGGGAGCGAATGCCGTCATTCTCGGGGATATCCGTCTGGGTGATGATTCTGTCGTCGGCGCTGGATCGGTCGTTTTGCATGATGTGCCGCCCCGCGCGGTGGTGGCTGGAAATCCCGCACGAGTTCTTCGCATCAAGCCGTGAAAATCCTTTTCCTCTCAAGCCACGCGCACTGGATTCTCGATGAAACACAACAGCGCACCTCGGGCGGCGCCGAGCTCCAGGTGGCTTTGCTGGCACGCCAGTTGGCAATCACCAACCACCATGTCACCATCGCAGCGGGACACACCGGACAGGCTGATCACATTCTTCTTCAAGGCGTCAAAATCAGAAACGCCGGCAAATTTCACACTGGCCGGATCGGGGAGATGTTGGGTGCGATGCCCCGTGTCTTCACAGTTCTGCGCGAAGAGAAACCCGAGTGGGTTGTCGTCATGGGATGGACTGCATGGCTTTTTGCCTTGTGGCTTTTCCGCCCTCTTCTCGGCTACAAGCTCGATTTCATTTGTGCACTCGATAGCGAGATCAATGGAGCCTTCGTTCGCGAGAAGCCCGTTCTTGGCGGGTTGTTTGATTTTGCGGTGCGTCGATGTGACGCCCGACATGCCATCACCAGAGACCAGAGGGATGTCTTTATAAAGCGCGGCATGTCGGCCATCCTCTACAGGTATCTGATTTTGCCGCGAAAAACGGAGCTACCATCTGTCAAAGATGTCGATTTTCTCTGGGTCTCCCGCTGTCAAAGGATCAAACGCCCGCATCTTTTCCTTGATCTCGTCGAGGCCATACCCTGCAGTTCCTTTGAAATGATCTGCCCTCCCGAGAATCGCGAGCTTTGGGAATCTGTGGCATCCCGTGCTTCGAAGCTTCCCAACCTGCGCTTCATTGAAAAAGTCCCCTACCACGAAATCCAGAGCCGCTACGATGCGGCACGGGTTTTTGTGAATACTTCGGAGTGGGAGGGGTGGCCGAACAGTTTCATTCAGGCAGGATTGGGGAGGACGGCTTTGCTTTCGTTGGCGGTGAATCCGGATGGGATTTTTGAGCGGTTCGGATTGGGGCTTTATGC
>Ga0247839_1000586_pt1 | contig 64573 bp, 61 predicted proteins | sample LaCruzMarch2015__6_FD_192405 | JGI IMG/M metagenome (GOLD analysis project Ga0247839, IMG submission 192405) | Freshwater microbial communities from meromictic Lake La Cruz, Castile-La Mancha, Spain - LaCruzMarch2015_16m | ecosystem: Environmental > Aquatic > Freshwater > Lake | place: Spain...
TCTACCTCGCCGGGTTCGCCGGCACCGGCAAGACCACGCTGGCCAAGCGGCTCGCCGCCGATGCCGGGAAGGTCGTGTTCGCCGCGTTCACCGGCAAGGCCGCCCTCGTGCTCGAAGGCAAGGGATGTTCGCCCGCCTCGACGATCCACTCGCTGATCTACCAGCCGAAAGAGGAAGCCTCCGGCATCGTTCACTTCGTCCTCGCGCTCGATGGCCCGGCCAGCGGGGCCGATCTGATCGTGATCGACGAGGTGTCCATGGTCGGCCCCGACCTCGGCAGAGACCTGCTGAAGTTCAAGAAGCCGGTGCTGGTCCTTGGCGATCCCGCCCAGCTGCCGCCGGTAGGCGACGAGGTGGGGTTCTTCACCAAGAACACCCCCGACTTCATGCTCACGGATATTCACCGGCAGGCGGTCGACAACCCGATCATCCGCATGTCGATGATCGTCCGCGAGGGCGGGAAGCTGCCCTATGGGGAGTATGGCGACAGCCTCGTGATCCGCCGCGACGAGCTGGGCCGGAATATGGTCCTTGGTGCCGACCAGGTTCTCTGCGGCACCAACAAGACCCGGCGCTCGAAGAACGCCCAGATCCGCAAACTGCTCGGCCGCGAGGGATGGTTCACCGAGGGCGAACGCGTCGTCGGGCTAAAGAACAACAAGGAGAAGGGCTTCCTGAACGGCTCGATGTGGACGGTGCAAGAGGTCGACTTCAGCGACACCGAGGAAAGCCAGCTCGTCCTGTTCCCCCTCGATGCCGGGATGGCCAAGACACCCGTCGAGGTCAGGACAAGCCACCTCTGGATCGAGGGTCGGGAGAAGGAGCTCCCCCCCAGCGAGGCCCGCGAGTACGACCCGGTGGACTACGGCTACGTCCTGTCGGTGCACAAGTCGCAGGGCTCGCAGTGGAACAGCGTCGTCGTGCTCGACGAGAGCTTCGTGTTCAAGCAGGACGCCGCGCGGCACCTCTATACCGCGATCACGCGGGCCGCCGAACGCGTGGTGGTGGCGCGATGAGCAGGGCCCGCCGCGAAGTCCTGCAGCTCGCCAGCTACTGCGGTTGGGGCAACCTCCTGGGGCTGCTGGCACCGCTCTCGGGCGCCCGGCGGCCGGGCCGGTCCCCGTTTTATAAGCTCCCCCGGCTGGCCGGGGCGTCGTTGCCGGTCGGAAGGCGGCCATGAACACCGCCTTCCTCCTGATGGCGCAATATGACGGGCAGGCGGTGATCCCGGTGGACGCGGTCGTACGGGACTATTTCTCGCACCTGACGGCCGACAAGTTTCTCCGCAAGATCGGGGCGGGCGAGATCGCCCTCCCGATCGTCCGGATCGAGGCCAGCCAGAAGGCCGCCAAGGGCGTCCACCTGCAAGACCTCGCCGAGTATCTCGACGCCCGTCGGGCCGCAGCCCGCAAAGAGCTCGAACAGCTTACGCGCTAGACCCGCCGACGAGGCGAAGTCCTCTGGGCGCGGTCGCGCGCTCCTGCCATTTCCACCCTGCAAATTTGTCGCCGACTTGTCCGAGGTGGGTGTACCGCTTAAGAGACGCCCACGTCCGGTGGCCCGACACCAGCGCCGCGCGCGGGATCGAGTAGCCGATCTCGAACAGCCGTGACACGCCCTCATGGCGGAGGTCGTGGAAGTGCAGCCGGTCGTGATCCGCCATGCTCTCCTCGTTGATCCCCAGCAGGATCGCCGCCCGGGTAAAGGACGCGCTGATCGAGCCCGGGTCGTAGGGGAATATCTCCTCGGCCTTCCCCCGCACCGTCGCCTTGATGATCGCCACCGCCTCGTCCGGAAGATCGACCCATGTGTCGTTCCCCATCTTTTCCCCCGGGTGTTTCATGTCCCGGACCAGCACGCGCTTTTGAGCCTCGTCGAAGTCGGCCCACCGGAGCCGAGTGATCTCGTCCTGTCGCCGCGCCGAGAAGATCGCAAAGGGTACGATCCGGGTCATGGGGATCACGCCGCGATAGCGGGTTTCGCTGACGAGGAAGTGGGACAGGAGCCGGTCGAGCTCGTCCAGCGTCGGGCGCCGGGATCGGCTCTTGGACTTGCCGGTGATCCCGAGCCGCTTGGCGCCCTTGAGGGCGTCCTTCATCGCCCCCTCGTCCAGGGGCGCCCCCCACGCGATCCGGGCGATGGCGAACACCGCCCCGAGGTGGGACAGGTAGTTGGCGACCGTCTGCGGCTGGCGCCCATTGGACAGGTCGCGGGCGAAGTCGAGGACTTCGACGCTGCCGATCTTCGAGCACCGGAGATCGGCAATGTCGTAGCGCTTGATGGCTTCGAGCACCTGCGCCTTGGTCTTGCCAATCTCCTTCCTGCTGTCGGCCACGTAAAGGTCGATCACGTCCCGGAGCAGGGGGTCGCGGGCCTTGGCATCACGCCCGAGCAACTCGGGGTTTTCTTTGAGCTCGGCCTCCCGGCGCGTGATCCAGGCCGCAGCCGCCGGGCGCCGATCAAAAGTCTGCGCTTCGGAGTGGACCCGCCTGCCGCCTCTCGTTATTGAGATTTGGGCGAGAAAGCTTCTGGAGCCGTCCGCTCGCTTCCTAAGCACTATGGTTCCCACTTACAACACCCGCTTATCCATCCACAACATATGTTGTAACTCGGATTGGAAACGGGCGCAAATGGCCTGAAATAAAACGATGAACGGCGGTGAAAAAATGCCTGAAACGCCCGGAAAATATAATGTTTCCGTGGATCGCCGGTTCTCAGTAGCCCCCATGATGGATTGGACGGATCGTCACTGCCGGTTCCTGCACCGGCTGCTGACGAAGCGCGCCCTGCTGTTCACCGAGATGGTGACGAGCGCCGCCATCGTGCACGGCCCGCGCGAGCGCCTGCTGGGGTTCGACCCGGTGGAGCAGCCGGTGGCGGTGCAGCTTGGCGGCTCGGACCCCCGCGAACTGGCTGAAGCCACCCGGATTGCCGCCGAGTTCGGCTATGCCGAAGTGAATCTCAATGTCGGCTGCCCGTCGGATCGGGTGCAGTCAGGCCGCTTCGGCGCCTGCCTGATGGCCGAGCCGACGCTGGTCGCCGAGTGCGTGCGCGCCATGCGCGATGCCTCGGACATGCCGGTGACGGTGAAGTGCCGCATCGGCATCGACGACCAGGACACCGAGGCGACGCTCGACCGCTTCGTCGACACGGTGGTGGCGGCCGGTACGGATGCGCTTTACGTGCACGCCCGGAAAGCGTGGCTGAAGGGCCTGAGTCCCAAGGAGAACCGTGAAATTCCGCCGCTCGACTACGACCGGGTCTACCGGCTGGCGGCGCGGCTCGACCTGCCGGTGCTGATCAATGGCGGCATCAAGACGCTGAAGGACGCCGAGGGTCACCTCGCGGCGGTCGGTGGCGTGATGCTGGGGCGCGTCGCCTACCATGAGCCGATGTTGCTCAGCCTGGTGGACGGCCGGTTCTTTGGCGATACGGCCAAGCCACTGGACCTGCGCGAAGTAATGGTCGCGATGGCCGAGTATGCCGAACGCGAACTGGGCAAGGGCGCGCGGCTCAACAACATTTCCCGGCACATGCTGGGGCTCGCCAACGCCCGCCCCGGCGCCCGCACCTTCCGGCAGATCCTGTCGGTGGAGGCTGCCAAGCGCGGGGCGGGACCGGACGTGATCCTGCGCGCCTTCGATGCGCTCGAGCCCGAGCTGGCGCTGGCGGTCTAGCCCCGGTTTCGCGCCCGTCTGCGCTGTCATTGAGTCAGCCGTGGGCTTTCCAGAAATCCGCCTGCAGCTGTGCGGCTTCGTCCGCGAGCAGCGGCCCCACGATCTCGGTTGGCCGCTGGCCGGCTTCGAAGACGACGTGACAGGGCAGGTCGAGGGTAGGGTTTTCCTCGTGGGCGCCGGTCTGCGCCTTGAGGTCGCGCTCGGTCTGGCCGAAGACGACGCGGCCGATGCCGGCCCAGTAGATGGCGCCGGAACACATCGCGCAGGGTTCGGCCGAGGTGTAGAGCGTGCAGCCCTGCAATTCCTCGAGGCTCAGGTGCTTGGCCGCCCACGACGCCAGCAGCTTTTCGGCATGGGCGGTGCGGTCGTTGCCCTCCGACGTGTAGCCGTTGCCCTGTTCGCGCAGCACCTTGCCGTCCTTGTCCGCCAGCACCGAGCCGAACGGGTGGTCGCCGCCGTCGCGGGCGCGGGTGGCCACGGCGAAGGATTGGCGAAGCAGGGCTTCGTCGTAAGGGCGTTGCGGCATCGGTGTCTCCGGATTGTTCGGGAAGCGTCCTCAGGAAAAGCTGCAGACTTTTCCGGTTCGAGAGCGCGATCAGTGACCCGGACTATGCCCGGCTCAATCCACCAGTTCCAGCGCATTGCCGCTGACCGCGTAGCGGGTGAGGGTCGACAGGTAGGTCATGCCGAGCAGGCTGGTGTCGAGCGCACCCTGCTCGGCAACGAAGGCGCGGACGCGGTTGCGGGCGATGCCGCCTACCTCGATCCGGTCCAGCGTGACCCCGGCGGCGCGGCCGGTGCCGTTGGCCGTCTGCACCCGAATGTCGTAGCGCAGCGTCTCGGTGGCGATGCCGGCCTTGATCGCGTCGGCATGCGACAGCACCACGGCGCTGGCGCCGGTATCGAAGATGGTCCGCACGGTCGCGCCGTTGATCTGGGTATTGATGGTGAAGTGCCCGTCGATCCCCGACCGGAAGGTGGCGGTGCCACGCTCGGAATCGACCACTGCGCTGCCCGGCACAAGTTCGCCGAACACCCGGGAGGCAACGCCCGACAGGTCGTCGCGATAGGCGTAGCCGACCAGCGCAACGCCGAAGATGCCGACCCAAAGGACCAGGTTCCCCATCATCTCGCCCAGTCGGTAGCGCTGCCGGCTGAACAGTCCCGCCGCAATGAACAGCAGGATGACCAGCAGCGGGATCAGCCGGCCGAACTGATCCTGCGACAGCCCGATGAGCGTACCCGCATCCGAAACGATCAGCAGCACGAGCCCGATGGCAATGACGATGGCGGCGCCGATGAACAGCATGCGGTTGGGCTACTCCCCGTGGAGTTCAGATAATGGGGGTGTGGCGCGGCAATTCAAGCGCCGCGTCGGCAAGCGGCGCATGAACTTTCGGAAACCTCACGCAAACGCCAGCAGCACCGTCAGGGCGCCGATCTCGATCAGGGCCTGCAATGCGCCGATCAGGTCGCCGGTCTGGCCGCCGACGAGGCGTCGGCAAACCGCGGTCCAGCCCCAGGCGATCAACCCGGCGACGAGGAAGGCCAGCACCACTGCGACAAGGCTGGTGAAGGGCGCTGCGGCGATGAAGGCGACGATGGCCGCGAACAGCAGGCCGATGCCGAAGCTGGTGCGGCCGACGCGCCCCGCCGAAGCCGAGACGCCGCCGGACCGCGCATTGGGCAACTCGAGGCTGAGCCACAGGCTGCCTGAGCGGGCAAGGATGCTGGTGGCGAGCCAGATGGCGGCAGCGGCGAAGGGGTTGATGGCCGCGATGCTGCCCAGCGCCACGATGCGGAGCACGATGTAGAGGCAGAGCGCTGCGACGCCATAGGTGCCGTGGCGACTGTCCTTCATGATCTCGAGCCGCCGCTCTGGCGTCGCGCCGCCGACGAGGCCATCCGCAGCGTCGGCTAATGCATCGTCCGACATGGCGCCGGTGACGGCGAGCATGGCGCCCACCGCCAGCGCGGCGGCGAAATAGCCGGGCAGCACGAAGCTGAGCGCCAGCAGCAGCAGCGCCGGGCCGATGCCGATGACGATGCTGGCGAACGGCAGGGCGACGGCCATGCGGCTGAGGTCGGGCGCCTCGAACGGCCGGGAGCCGTTCGGCAGGCGCGAGAAGAAGCGCAGCGCCATCACCAGGTCGGCACCGGGGTCGCGGTCGAGCCGGGGCGGCGGTGGCTCGCCGAAATTATCCTGCCGGATGCGCGGCGCTTCACCGCGATCGGAGCTACCGTCGTTCAATTGCAAATGCCCGCCGATTGGTCCAAACCACGCCTCCCTTACCACGACAGCCCGGAGTCGCCACGCCATGGCGTCAGCATTCGCCGACATCATCGACCTGTTGAGCATCGGACCTTCGGGCGATGAAGCCGCCGTCGAGGCGGTGCGCGCCCATGACCGGCAACTCACCAAGCCGCCGGGATCGCTGGGCGCGTTGGAGGGCCTCGTCGAGTTTCTCGCCCGCTGGCAGGGCAAGTCGACGCCGACGCTCGACAACCCGATGGTCGCGATCTTTGCCGCCAACCATGGGGTGACCGATCAGGGCGTCTCGGCTTTCCCGCGCGAAGTGACGGCGCAGATGGTCGCCAACTTCACCGCCGGCGGCGCCGCGATCAGCCAGATCTGCGCGCTGCACGAGCTGAACCTGCGCGTGTTCGAACTGGCGCTGGACCTGCCGACCGGCGACATCACGCTGGCCCCGGCCATGGAGGACCGGATGTGCGCCGCCACCATCGCCTACGGTATGGAAGCGATTGCCGGCAAGCCCGACCTGCTGGCGATCGGCGAGATGGGCATCGGCAACACCACGGTCGCTGCGGCGATCTATGCGGCGCTGTTCGGCGGCACGGGCGCTGACTGGGTGGGGCGCGGCACTGGCGTCGACGATGCCGGGCTGCAGCGCAAGGCCGACGCTGTCGACCGGGCGCTGGCTTTCCACAAGGATGGGCTCACCGATCCGCTATCGATCCTGGCTCGGCTGGGCGGCCGCGAGATCGCCGCCATGCTCGGCGCCATCATCGCCACGCGGCAGCAGAAGGTGCCGCTGATCGTCGACGGCTTCGTCGCCACGGCCGCGGCGGCCGTGGCGCAGGCGGTAAACCCGGATTCGATCGCCCACTGCATCTTCGGTCACGTCTCGGCCGAGCACGCGCATGCCAGAGCGCTGGAAGCGATGGGCGTGAAGCCGCTGCTCAACCTCGACATGCGCCTCGGCGAAGGCTCGGGCGCCGCCCTCGCCATGGTGCTCGCCAAGACCGCCCTGCACCTGCACAAGAACATGGCCACCTTCGGCAGCGCCGGGGTGAGCGACAAGGGCTAGTCACACCTGCGTGTTCTGCTAATGTTCCGGCGTCGTGAGCAAGCAGCAGTATCGGGCCATCGATACGACCGGCGAAGATAGGCTGCGCCGGCTGAGGCATGCAGCCCATGCTCACGATAGGAGTGACGCACATGTGGCTTTGGCCCATCAGCGTCAGCTTGAGCCTGAAACGTAGAAGGCACACGTGGCGCGTGTGCCTTCAGATTACGATAGGTCTCTAGCTAAGGGTGTCGGGGCGAAAGCTCCGGCACCACTCCCTTAATATAGTGACTTGCGCCCAGCCACGCAATCCCGGCGCCCTCAGCCCGCTTCCGAGTAGATCTCGAGCCGGTTCTTCTTTTCCACCACCGGCGCCAGTGCGTCCATGACGCGGGCGCGGGGGAAGGTGGCGATGACTTCGGTGCCGAAGCGGAGTTTCGAGAACAGGTCGAAGCGGCCCTGATGCAGCTCCATGATCTTCTGGACGATGGGCAGGCCTAGGCCGGCGCCCTGCTCGGCGGTCTTCTGGGCCAGCGATCCCTGGCCGAAGCTCGACAGCACCGTCTCGATCTCGTTCTCGGGGATGCCGGGGCCGTTGTCGCGCACGCTGATCAGCTGGCCGCCATCGCGCGAGCGGGTGACCATCAGTTGCACCTTGCCCGACTGCGGCGTGAACTTCACCGCGTTCGACAGCAGGTTGAGCACCACCTGACGGATGGCGCGCTCGTCGCCCCAGAGCTTGGGCAGGGTGTTGCCGTAACTGACCGAGAGCTCGATGCCCTTCGCTTTGGCGCGGATCTCCACCATGCGGCGGCAATCCTCGGCGATGTCGACCAGCGACACCGCCTCCTCGTTGAGGTCGTACTTGCCGGCCTCGATGCGGCTGAGATCGAGCAGCTCGTTAATGAGGGTCAGCAGGTGCTGGCCGGAGCGGTGGATGTCGCCAGCATATTCCTTGTACTGAGGCACATTGTGCGCGCCGAGCAGTTCGGACTGCAGCACCTCGGAAAAGCCGATGATGGCGTTGAGCGGCGTCCGCAACTCGTGGCTCATGGTAGCGAGGAAGCGCGACTTGGCGATGTTGGCCTGCTCGGCATGGCGGCGGGCTTCGTCGCTCATCTCGCGCGCTTCCTCGAGCTCGGCGATCAGCGAGTCCTTTTCGGCCTGGTGGGCGACGGTTTCGAGATCGGAGTTGTAGAGCTGCTTGGCGAGGTAGACGAAGAAGATTTCCCCGCCGACGGTTACCGCCGCCAGCGACCAGTTCAGCAGGCCGCCCGACAGCGCCAGGATCACCGTGACGGTGAAGGCGAGGGGCAGGGTGCTCATCAGCGTCGCTGGTGGCAGCGTGCGGGTGGTGACGGCGTTCGAGGCGATGCCGACGAGACCCATCGCGAACATCGCCACCTGCAGCGCCGCGGTATCGTCGCCGATGAAGCTGAACACCGCCAGCAGCGCCCAGGCGGCGCCCAGCACGGTCTCGGCGGCCACGAAGGTCGTGGTCCAGCGTTCGGCGTTGAACTTGGCCGGGTCGGCGCGCTTGAAGCGCCGGCAGAGCAGGGCGCCGATCGAATTGGCGATGATGACCAGTGCTGCCCACCCGGCTGCCGCGAACGGCGAGACCCACAGGCTGGCAAACACCGCGAGGATCAGAACCAGCGCCGGAACCGCCAGCACGCTCGACAGCCGCGAGTTGGCATACTCGTCGATCAGCTCGAAATCGAAGGCGGAGCGGGTGCCGGAACTGGAGGTCAGGCGCTGGCGCGCGTCCTCGACCGCCTTCTGCGAATTGCGTTTCAGCTCGCGACCCATATGGGCGCGCACGTCGGAATCGTGCATCGCGGGCTTAGCCGGCATTACGCTCTACTCAACAACGACAACTGACAATGCGAGCCTTTGAAAGCGCTCGCTACGCTTGCACGCGAGAGCCTACGCGAAGCATGGTTAAGCGGTGGTGAAAGCGGAAGGTCCGGGATTTGGACAAGAATGACGGAAAGGAGCCGCCGCGCATGCGGGTGCGGCCGATGCCAGCCTGGGCGAGCGGACGCCGGAAGCGTCAGCCCTATGTCCCGAGCTGGTCGTCCCGCCTGCTGGTGCCGCTGGTGGCGTTGGGCCTGCTGGTGATCTGGGTGGGAACCCCGCCCGGCCTGCCGTCCGGGGTGATTGTCGGCAGCAGCCGCGTCGTCGATGGCGACACGCTCGATGTCGGCAGCCGGCGAGTCCGCCTGGTGGGCATCGATGCACCCGAGCGTGCGCAGGAGTGCCTCGACGCAGAGGGACAATCTTCGCCGTGCGGCGAACTGGCGCGAAAGCTGTTGGCCGATCTGGTCGGGCGGAGCGAGGTGACCTGCCTGCCGATCGAACTCGACCGCTACAGCCGCGTCATCGCCACCTGCGAGCATGCCGGGGCGGACCTCGGCGAGGTGATGGTGACCGCGGGGCAGGCGGTGGCGGATGGCCGCTACGGCGACGCCGAATACGACGCGCGGGTGGCGCAGCGGGGCATCTGGGCGGGGCGTTTCGAGTTCCCGGCGGACTGGCGCCGGGCGCATCAGGTGGAGGACGCGAGCGGGCCACCGCAGTCGCCTATCGTAACTTTCTTCAATTGGGTCCGAAACATGTTCTTCCGTTGACAGGCGCAACATAGTTCCGTTTTATGGCCCGTCTCTTCGGCAGGCTTTGCGCGAGACGGCGCAAAAGTTCCCCTAGCCGCAATCTCATTTCAGGGGGCTGAAATAGCTTTGGACAAGATCGACCGCAAGATTCTCGCACTCCTGCAGAAGGATGCGACCACTCCGGTGGCAGAAATCGGCCGCAAGGTGGGGCTGTCGACCACCCCGTGCTGGCGCCGAATTCAGAAGATGGAAGAGGACGGCGTGATCAAGGGTCGCGTTGCGGTGCTTGATCCCTTCAAGGTGAATGCCGGCGTCACCGTGTTCGTCTCGATCCGCACCAACGAGCACAATGATGCGTGGATGCGGAAGTTTTCCGCCGTGGTCGATGACTTCACCGAGGTGGTGGAATTCTACCGGATGAGCGGCGAGACCGACTACCTGCTGCGCGTCGTCGTGCCCGACATCGCCGCCTATGATGCGTTCTACAAGAAGCTGATTTCGAAGATCAACCTGACCGACGTGAGCTCGTCGTTCGCCATGGGGCAGATCAAGTACACCACAGCGCTGCCGCTGGAATTTGCGATCGTCAGCGACGACGACAAGTAGCGGTCGCCAAGTGAAGCCAGCACCGTCGCTCAGGCCAACCGGGGTGCCCTCAACGCAACTCGCCACCTTACCGAATTCCGGTGATCTCCAGCTCCTGCTCGCCGAGCACGGCGGTGTCGCCGACCATCTTGCCCGATAGCACCCGGGCGATGGGAGAGGCGTAGGAGATCGAGCCGGCCCTTGGGTCAGCCTCGTCTTCGCCGACGATGCGATAGGTCTGCACGCGGCCGTCGTCGCGGGTAAACGTCACCGTGCTGCCGAAGCCGACGGTGTCGGTGCTATCAGGCGGTGGCACAAGCTGTGCGGTGCGCAGGCGTTCGGCGAGGTAGCGCAGGTCGCGGTAGGGCAGGGCGGACTGGCGGCGACGTTCGTTCACATCTTCGGTTGCGTTGGCCGCATCGTAGGCCTGCTCGGCCTCGCGCAATTGCCGGGTCAGCGCATCGAGCCCTGCCTTCGTCACGAGGTTAGGGCCCTCCGGGATCGGCCGGTCGGGCAGCAACAGTTCGGCAGCAGTCTCGGCGCTGTCTTCCTTGGTGAAGGCGACGCTCATCTCAGCCGCCCGTGACGCTCATGTGCCGCGTCAGGGCAGGGGCTGTGTGGTCGCGATCGAGCATGAAATCGTGGCCCTTGGGCTTGAGCAGCATGGCCTCGTCCATTGCCGCATCGAGCGCGTCGGGGCCCCCGTCGCGGATCGCGGCGCGCAGGTCGACCATCGCGTCCTGTCCGAGACACATGTAGAGCTGGCCGGTGGCCGTGAGGCGGACGCGGTTGCAGCTCTCGCAGAAATTGTGGCTCATCGGCGTGATGAAGCCGATGATGCCGCCGGTTTCCGCCACCCGGTCGTAGCGCGCCGGGCCGCCGGTGCGGTGCGAGGTTGGCTCCAGCGTGTACTTCGCCATCAGCCGTTCGCGCATTTCCTTGAGCGGCAGGTAGGCATCGACCCGGTCCATCCCGACCTCGCCCAGCGGCATCCCCTCGATCAGGGTGAGGCCGTGGCCGCGGGCATGCGCCCAGTGCAGCATCGGTTCGATCTCATGGTCGTTGATGCCCCGCATCGCCACCATGTTGAGCTTGATCTTCAGCCCCGCTTCCGTTGCGGCCTCGATGCCGTCGAGCACGTCGGCCAACCTGCCGCGCCGGGTGATCTCGGCGAACCGATCGGCGTCGAGGGTGTCGAGCGAGACGTTGATGCGGCGCACGCCGGCCGCGGCGAGGCCGCCAGCAAACTTGCGCAACTGGCTGCCATTGGTGGTGAGGGTCACTTCCTCGAGTCCGTGGCCGAGGTGGCCGCCGATGCGCTCGACCAGTTCCATGATGTCGCGGCGCACCAGCGGTTCGCCACCGGTCAGCCGGATCTTGCGCACGCCACGCGCCACGAAGGCGCTGGCGATGTGGTCGATTTCCTCGAAGCTCAGCACGTCCTTCCGCGGCAGGAAGGTCATGTGCTCGCTCATGCAGTAGGTGCAGCGGAAATCGCAGCGGTCGGTGACCGAGATGCGCAGATAGGTGATCTGGCGGCCATACCGGTCGATCAGCGGCGTATCGGCGTTGCGCCCGGCGGTTCGCGGCGCAAGGCCCGGTTGTTCGATGAGGGTAATCGACATGGGGGCATCATATCGTAGCGCGGCGCCAAAACAAAAGGCCGGCCCCGAGGGACCGGCCCAATTCTTCGCGATGGTGCGCCGCTTAGTGGTGCACTACCACCAGGGCGCCGACCTTCACGCGCTCGTAGAGGTCGGTCACGTCCTCGTTGGTGAGGCGGATGCAACCCGACGAGACGGCCTGGCCGATCGTCCACGGCTCCGACGTGCCGTGGATGCGGTACAGGGTCGAGCCGATATAGAGGGCGCGGGCGCCGAGCGGATTGTCCGGGCCACCGGGCATGTAGGCCGGCAGGTCGGGTACGCGCTTGCGCATCGCTGCGGGCGGCGTCCAGCCGGGCCACTCAGCCATGCGGGTGATCTTGTGCTGGCCGGCCCAGCGGAAGCCGTCGCGGCCGACGCCGATACCGTACTTCCTTGCCTTGCCGTCCTCGAGTACCAGGTAGAGGCGGCGCTCCGACGTCTCGACGACGATGGTGCCCGGCTTCAGCTTGGTCTCGTACGCGACGAGTTCGATCGGGATGCTGCTGCCACGCTTGTTGCGGGCCTTCACCTGCGTTGCATCTTCCCACGTGTTCGTGTCGGCGTTGTAGACCCGGGCCGCCGAGGCCGGAACTACGAGCGACATGCTGAGGATTGCCGACAACAGCGCGGCAATCAGAATTCTTATCTTGGTCATCTTTGTCAAACTGCGCCTCTTGACGAATAAGCCCCTACCGCGGGCCTTCGATGCCCCACGTGATAGACTGTTCGTTACGGTTCCGGAACGGGACTTGCCACGATTCGACCATGAGCCGAACACTCGTGCGACATTGTGTTGCGTCGAAGCGACATTTGCCACTGACTTTCGCGTGACAGAGCGGCTTGACTCGCCTTCCGGCGGGCCGTTTATCGCCTGCAACGGGAGGAATGCGAGGTGAGTGACGATTTGAAGGCCGCCGCGGCGCGCGCCGCCATGGCCGAAGTCCGGCCGGGCATGCGACTCGGACTGGGGACTGGTTCGACGGCGAAACACTTCGTCGACCTCATCGGGGCGGAGGTGAAGCAGGGGCTCGACGTGCTCTGCGTCCCCACCTCGGAGGTGACCGCGGCGCAGGCCCGGTCTCTCGGCATCCGGCTGTCGACGCTCGACGAGACCCCCGAGCTCGACCTGACCGTGGACGGCGCCGACGAGGTCGGTCCCGGCCTGGCGCTGATCAAGGGCGCGGGCGGCGCGCTGCTGCGCGAAAAGATCGTCGCGGCAGCATCGAAGCGCATGGTGGTCATCGCCGACGCAGGCAAGAAGGTCGACATGCTCGGTCGCTTCCCGCTGTCTATCGAGGTCAACCCGTTTGGCGCCGCCGTCACCTTCAAGGCGATCTGGAAGGTGGTCCGGCAGTTCAGCGGCGATGGCCCCGTCGGCTTCCGCATGCGCGGGCAGGAGCGCTTCCTCACAGATGGCGGGCACTACATCGTCGATGCTTCTTTTGGCCGTATTCCTGAGCCAGAAGCGCTATCGACCGCGCTGCTGGAAATCGCTGGCGTGGTGCAGCATGGCCTGTTCATCGGCCTCTGCCAACGGGCCTATGTTGCTGGCCCAGGCGGTATCGAGGTTCTGGACGCGGGCGACCCCGTCCGGTAGATGGGCGGGGACGGGGTATTCTAACAGATGGGCCACACGCCGATGACCTTCTCCTTCAAGCACGCGTCGATCGTACTCGCCGCCATGCTGTCGCTTTCCGTTTCGGCCGGACTGGCCGTTCCCTCCTTCGCCCAGGACACGCCGGCCAGCCAGCCGCAGGAAGTGTCGCCTGAGGCTCTCGCGCTGGCGCGCAAGTATCTCGACCTGACCGACCATGGCGGCATCTACGAGACCACCATCGTCCGCGCCGGCATCAACACCTACCAGCAGCTGCTGCCGCAGAACCCCGAGATCGCCGGGCCCCTGAACACTGCGATCGAGACGACGATCGCGTCCTACAAGGACCGCAAGGGAGAGCTGTTCGACCAGATGGCGCGCCTCTATGCGCTCACCTTCGACATGGCCGAACTCCAGGCGATAGTCGACTTCTATTCGAGCCCCGCCGGCATCAAGCTCTCGAAGGCCAACTCCGAGCTGAACCTCTCGGTGCAGCGCATCATGAATATCTACTCGGTGAACCTCTCCAAGGAGTTCTTCGCCAAGGTGCGCGCCGAGCTGAAGGCCCAGGGTATCGACAGCTGAGGTCAGCCGACCTATCTGCCAAAGGCCCCGCCGGTGCGGGGCCTTTTTTCTTGTTCGGGGGTATCGATGAGCGACAGCTATGATCTGGTGGTGATCGGCGCGGGGTCGGGCGGCGTGCGGGCGGCGCGGATCGCCGGCGGCTACGGCGCGCGCGTCGCCATCATCGAGGAGTACCGGGTCGGCGGTACCTGCGTCATCCGCGGCTGCGTGCCCAAGAAGCTGTTCGTCTACGGCGCTCGCTTCCGCGAGCTGTTCGACCTCGCCCCCACCTTCGGCTGGACCGTGGAGGCCAGCTTCGACTGGCCGACGCTGCTGGCCAACAAGGACAAGGAGATCGACCGGCTGGAAAAGGCCTATGTCTCCGGCCTCGATGGCGCGAAGGTCGACATCATCCGCGATCGCGCGGTCCTCGCGGGCCCGAACACGGTGACGCTCGGGTCGGGGCGCGAACTGACCGCCAGCACCGTTCTTGTCGCCACCGGCGCCCGTCCCTTTGTGCCGGATATTCCCGGGCGTGAACTCGGCATCACCTCCAACGAGGCGTTCCACCTCGCGAAGCTGCCCCACTCCATCCTGATCGAAGGCGGCGGCTACGTGGCCGTGGAGTTCGCGACCATCTTCGCCGGGCTGGGCGTGGCAACGACCATCGTCTATCGCGGCGAGCAGGTGCTGCGCGGCTTTGACCACGACATGCGCGAGGGACTCGAAGCCGGGCTGCAGACGCGCGGTATCCGCCTCATCTACCAGACGAGCATCAGGTCACTGCGCCAGGCCGGCGACGACATCGTGGCCAGCTTCTCGGACGGGGTGGAGGCGCCGTTCGGCGCCGTGATGTTCGCGACCGGCCGTTCGCCCAACAGCGCGGGCCTCAGTCTCGAGGCGGCGGGCGTCGCGACCGACGGCTACGGCGCGATCAAGGTCGATACGTTCTCGCAGACCTCGGTGCCCTCGATCTACGCCGTTGGCGACGTCACCAACCGCGCGCAGCTGACCCCGATCGCCATCCGCGAGGGACACGCCTTCGCCGATACCGTGTTCGGCGACAGGCCGACCGCGGTCGACCACTCGCTGATCGGCACCGCGGTGTTCGCCGACCCCGAGGTCGCGACCGTCGGGCTCGCCGAGCATGATGCGGCGACCCATGGCGACATCGATGTCTACGTCGCCCGCTTCCGGCCGATGATGAACACGCTGTCGGGCAAGTCCGAGCGGATGATCATGAAGCTGATCACGCTGAAGGACGGCGGCAAGGTGCTTGGCGTCCACATCCTCGGCCCCGGCGCCGCCGAGATCGTGCAGATGGCGGCGATCCCCATGGCCATGGGCGCCACGAAGGCCGATTTCGACCGCGCCATCGCCATGCATCCGACGGCCGCCGAAGAACTGGTGACGTTCAAGAAGCCGACCTATGTCTACCGCGACGGGGCGAAGGTGTGAGCGCGCCGAGGCTTCACACTGCCACGTCCGCCTGATATTCCGGCGCGCGACCGGAGGAATTGGGTATGACGACGAGTAACTGGACACCGCAAAGCTGGCGCGACAAGCCGATCCTGCAGGTGCCGGCCTATCCGGATCAGGCAAAGCTCGAGGCTGCCGAGGCGCAGCTGAAGAAGTTCCCGCCGCTGGTGTTCGCCGGCGAGGCGCGCGACCTGAAGCATCAGCTCCGCGACGTGGCCGAGGGCAGGGCGTTCCTGCTGCAGGGCGGCGACTGCGCCGAGAGCTTCGCCGAGCACGGCGCCGACCATATCCGCGATTTCTTCCGCGTCTTCCTGCAGATGGCGATCGTGCTGACCCACGGGGCGAGCAAGCCGGTGGTGAAGGTCGGGCGCATCGCCGGCCAGTTCGCCAAGCCGCGCTCGGCCGATACCGAGACCATCGACGGCGTGACGCTGCCTTCCTACCGTGGCGACATCATCAACGACATCGCCTTCACGCCCGAAGCGCGCATTCCCGACCCGGAGCGGCTGCTGCTCGCCTACCGGCAGTCGGCGGCGACGCTGAACCTGCTGCGCGCCTTCGCCTCGGGCGGCTATGCTGACCTGACCCGCGTCCACGAGTGGACCATGGGCTTCATGAAGGACAGCCAAGCCTATCCGCGCTTCGAGCAGTTGGCGCAGAAGATCGACGACGCTATCGACTTCATGCGCGCCCTCGGGCTGACCGGCGAGAACACGCCGTCGCTGCGCGAGACCAAGTTCTACACCAGCCACGAGGCGCTGCTGCTCGGCTACGAGGAGGCGCTGACCCGCCGCGACTCGATCACCGGCGAGTACTACGCTACCTCCGGCCACATGCTGTGGATCGGCGACCGCACCCGCCAGCCCGATGGCGCGCATGTCGAGTATTTCTCCGGCATCCGCAACCCGATCGGCATCAAGTGCGGCCCGAGCCTCGCTTCTGACGACCTGTTGCGCCTGCTCGACAAGCTGAACCCCGACAACCGCGCCGGCCGCATCACGCTGATCTCGCGCTTCGGTTCGGACAAGGTAGAGGAACACCTGCCGCGCCTCGTAGACGCAGTGAAGCGCTCCGGCCAGACGGTGGTCTGGTGCTGCGACCCGATGCACGGCAACACCGTCAAGGCCTCGAGCGGCTACAAGACCCGGCCCTTCGAGCGCGTGTTGTCGGAAGTGAAGAGCTTCTTCGACGTGCACCGCGGCCTCGGCACCCACGCCGGCGGCATCCACATCGAGATGACCGGCGACGACGTCACCGAGTGCACCGGTGGCGGCGTGGCGGCGATCACCGAGGCCGGCCTCTCCGACCGCTACCACACCTATTGCGACCCGCGGCTCAACGCCAGCCAGGCGCTGGAACTGGCCTTCCTCGTTGCAGAGGAGTTGCGGGCGCAGCGTCCGGCGCGCGAGCGCGTGGTGGCGGCGGAGTAAACCGCCCGACCGAATAAGGTGCAATGCGGGCTCAACCAGGCGGGGTATTCTGGCGTTGTTGAACCGCCAGTGCGTTCCAGGTGGACGCAACGCGTCACTGGAGCGTGCATGCCAGATACCCTCTTCCCGCTTGCAGATGAAGCGGCAAGGACCAGATTGAGCCAGGACGAGCTGGTCCGGCTCACCGACAGCTTCTGCTGGCGCCAGACTGGTTCGGCTCCCGGCCGATGGCGCTGAGCGTCGAGGGGCGCAGCTCAGGCGCACCCTGACGCGACATTGGGAGCAGGGCCGCCTCGTGGCGGAGGTGGCGATGCCCCCGCAGCTGCGCTGAGGCGCAGGTCAGCCGCGCTCCTGTAGATGACTTAACAAAACGTACATTCGGCCAGTCCCGCCATGCACTTACATGGCGCCCGCTTGCATATGGCAAAAGCGCTTAGCGGAACATTAACCCTAACGGAGCATAAAGGAGGCAGTAGAGTAGTCGTTGCGGAGTTTGTTCGATGTCGCGCCTGGCACCGAGTATCGCCATCCTGATCGCCGCCTCGGCGGGTCTGCCTGCCATTGCCGCCGATCCGGGCGAAGACTGGGGCGGGGAGATGGATTTCCGCTCCGGCTACCAGACCTATGGGCCCAAGGACTGGAACGCGATCGGCGAAGACGACGACGGCATCCACTTCGAGACGGGCCTGCGGTACTGGTACTCGATGGGTACGCAGAACTTCGAGGCCGCAGGGGAGACCTTCGACTCGACCGATACGGCGCATTCGGGCGAAGCCCACCTGCGGATCGAGGATGATGCCACCGCTACCTATGTGAAGGGCTGGTTCGGCTACACCGCGGCGATCGCCGGCGAGCACGAGGACCCCAACGGCCTGGGCGACATCGTCGACGGCAGCATGACTTATGCGGGCGCCGATTTCGGCTGGAACATGTTCAACGATGGCCAGGGCAACGGTGCTGGCGGCTTCGTCGGCTACAACTACTGGAACAACTCACCCCGCACCTCGCGCACCAGCTTCACCACGGCCGAGGGGTCCGGCGACATCAGCTATGATGCCGATAGCGGCATCTGGGGTCTGCCGGGCGACAGCATGGACGACCGCATCGAGTATCACATGCTGCGGCTGGGCCTGAGCGGCAAGGCTGAGTTCAGCAATTTCTTCGACATCTCCGCCGAAGTCGCTGCAGTGCCCTACGCCACCGTCGAAGGCGTGCTGGGCGGCCACGATGCCGGCTTTGACGGCTACCTCGGCCCCTATCCGGGCTGCGCGCTGGGCGATCCATGCTCGGCCTACGTCTTCAAGGGCTCGGAAACCTCGGTCGAGGGCTGGGGCTATGGCGCCATGGGCGAGATCATGGCCGGCATCCACCCCACGGAGAACCTGACGCTTCGCCTGGGCGGTCGCGCCTGGTATGTGCAGGGCACCTACGACGCCACCTGGCGCCAGGTCACCGTGGCCCCGCCGGTCGAACAGCCGCCCGAGGGCGATCCGCCGGCACCGCCCGATCCGCTCTACTCGGCGCCTGACCTGAGCCAGGGCTACGTCATCTCGACCGAGAACCCGTTCTCCGCCCTCCGCTTCGGCCTCCTCGCCGAGCTGACCTACTCCTTCTGAGCCGATCCCCTGCGACCCGCTCCCGCCTTGCCGAGCAAGGGGGGAGCGGCTAAGTCTCGCCGCGTTCTCTCCTGCGGCGGACTTGTCCCGTGACCGATCGACTTCGCATTGCGCTTGCCCAGCTCAACCCCACGGTCGGCGCCATCGCGCAGAACCTGCAGCTGGCGAAGGAAACGCTGCAGCAGGCGGTCGACAGGCAGGCCGATATCCTGCTGTTCCCCGAACTGTTCATCACCGGCTATTTCCCCGACGACCTGCTGTTCAAGCCGCGCTTCGTCGCCGACGCCATGGAAGCCGCCGAAGAGTTCGCGCGCGCGACCGCAGGAACCAATGTCACCGCGATCATGCCCTGCGTCTGGCAGAATGGCGGCACGCTGTTCAACGCCGCGCTGGTGTGCGAGGGCGGTGAGATCATTGCCCGCCGTTTCAAGCGCGAACTGCCCAACGACGACATCTTCTACGAGAAGCGCTATTTCGAGCGCGCCGAGCTGCAGGAGCCGGTGACGATCAAGGGCGTCTCGATCGGCATCCCGATCTGCGAGGATATCTGGCACCCCGACGTCTCTGCCCACCTCGTCGACCATGGCGCGCAGCTGCTGCTCTGCCCCAACGGCTCGCCCTATTGGCGCAACAAGCAGGCCACCCGCTACAAGCTGGTGCGCGACCGCGTCGCCGAGGACAACGTGCCGCTGCTCTACCTCAACCAGGTCGGCGGACAGGACGAGCTGGTCTATGATGGCGCGAGCTTCGCCGTCGAGCCTGGCGGCCGGCTCGTCGTGCAGGCGAAGAGCTTCGAGCCCGAGCTGCTGATCTCCAGCTGGCACCGCACCCCCGATGGCTGGCGCTCGACCGACGACCGCGTCGAGCAGCTCTCGTCGGTGGACGAAGCGCCGTGGCGCGCCTGCGTGCTGGGGCTGCGCGATTATGTGCTCAAGAACGGTTTCAAGCATGTGCTGCTCGGCCTCTCGGGCGGCATCGACAGCGCCGTGGTTGCCGCGATCGCGGTCGATGCGATCGGCGCCGACAACGTCCACTGCCTGATGCTGCCCTACCGCTACACCTCGCCCGAAAGCCTGGCCGACGCCGAGGATTGCGCCCGCCGTTTGGGCGTGAAGTACGATGTCGTGTCGATCGGCGACCCGGTCGAGGCGGCGCTCGCCGAACTCGCCCCGGTGTTCGGCAATCGTGTCCCGGACCTCACCGAGGAGAACATCCAGTCGCGCATGCGCGGCGTGTACCTGATGGCGGTGTCGAACAAGCTTGGCGGCCTGCTGCTCACCACGGGCAACAAGTCGGAGATGGCGGTCGGCTACGCCACCATCTATGGCGACATGAATGGCGGCTTCAACCCGATCAAGGACATGCTGAAAATGCGTGTCTACGAGCTCGCCGACTGGCGCAACAAACACAAGCCGGCCGACTGCCTCGGACCCTCGGGCGAGGTGATCACCCAGAACATCATCGACAAGGCCCCCACCGCCGAGCTGCGCGAGAACCAGAAGGACCAGGACTCGCTGCCGCCTTACCCCATCCTCGACGAAATCCTCGTCGGGCTGGTGGAGAAGGAACTGTCGCTGGCGGAAATCGTGGCCAACGGGGAAGGGCGCTTCGATCTCGCACTTGTGCAAAGGATAGCGCGGCTCACCAACATCGCCGAATACAAGCGCCGCCAATCGGCCCCGGGGGTGAAGATCACCCGCAAGGCCTTCGGGCTGGGGCGGCGCTACCCGATCACCAACGGCTATCGCGATGTGCACACGGCGGTCGGCGGGACCGAGACGATCGACAGCAAGGGGCTGGAGTAGTGCATTCGGTGCCTCGAGCCTACCCCCACCCTAGCTGCGCTAACTCGCTGCGCTCGCAAGCTGCGCTACCCTCCCCACAAGGGGGAGGGAGACGAAGGAACCGAAGCCGCGATGGCGAGCCCTCCCTCCCCCTTGTGGGGAGGGTAGTGGAACTAGGAGCGAAGCGACGTAGTGGAACTAGGGTGGGGGTGCCCTTCCCATGACCATGACCCCCATCGTCCGCTACGCCCCGTCCCCTACCGGCCGCCTGCATCTCGGCAATGCCCGCCCGGCGCTGCTGAACTGGCTTTTCGCCAAGTCCCGGTCCGGCCGCTACATCCTTCGCCTCGACGACACCGACCGCGCGCGCTCGACCGAAGTGTTCGCGGCGGGCATCGAGACCGACCTTGCCTGGCTCGGCATCACGCCTGACCTGAAGGTCCGCCAGTCCGACCGCACCGCGCTTTACGACAATGCCCGCGACCGCCTCATCGCATCGGGCCGCCTCTACCCGGCCTGGGAGACCGAAGAGGAACTGGACACCAAGCGCGCCCGCGCCCGGCTGCTCGGCCGCCCGCCGGTCTATGACCGCGCGGCGCTCAACCTCACGCCCGAGCAGAAGGCGAAGTACGAGGCCGAGGGCCGCACGCCGCACTGGCGCTTCAGGCTCGATGGCAAGCCGGTACACTTCGACGACCTGATCAAGGGGCCGCAGACGGTCAACACCGCCTCGATGTCCGATCCGGTGCTGATCCGGGCCGATGGCAGCTACCTCTACACGCTGCCCTCGGTGGTGGACGACATCGACCTCGGCATCACCCATGTCATCCGCGGCGAGGATCATGTGTCGAACACCGGCACCCAGATCGAGATATTCGAGGCGCTGGGCGGCGCCGTGCCGTCCTTCGCCCACCACAACCTGCTGACCGGCGCGGATGGCGAGGGGTTGTCGAAGCGGCTCGGCTCGCTGTCGCTCATGGATTTGCGCGAGGCCGGCTACGAACCGATGGCCGTCGCCATCATGGCGGTGCTCACCGGCACCTCGCTGCCGATCGAGCCCTACGCCGACCTCGCGGCGATCGCGGCCTCGTTCGATCTGTCGACCGTTTCCCTCGGCTCGGCGCGCTTCGATCCGGCCGAACTCGACAGCCTCAACGCGCGCATCCTGCACGCCATGCCCTACGCGGCGGCCGAACCACGGCTGTCAGCGCTGGGCCTCGCGTCCGAGCCACTATGGCTCGCCCTGTGCGGCAACCTTGCCCGCTTTGCCGATATTGCCGACCTCGCAACCCTGGTGACGGGGCCGGTCACGCCCGTGGTGGCCGACGAGGACCGCGACTACCTGGCGACGGCGAAGGACCTGCTGCCGGCCGAGCCCTACGACGAAACCACCTGGTCGGTGTGGACCACGGCACTGAAGGAGCGGACGGGCCGCAAGGGCAGGGGGTTGTTCCACCCGCTGCGGCTGGCACTGACCGGCCGCGAGCAGGGGCCCGAACTCAGGGCGCTGCTGCCTCTACTTGGGCGTAAGGCGTGTCTGGACCGACTACCCTGACGCGCTTGCCGCCGAAGCTGACCACCCGCGCCGGCTCGACCGCCGCGACAGTCGCCGATACCGGCACCGCCACCACCACCGGCGTCTCGCCGGGCGCCGCAGGACGCGGGCGCGGCAGCGGCACGTCGATATAGGTCACCGCCGCCACCGTCGCGGCCGCTGGGGCCTCGACGAACGTGGTGATGTTGCGGGGGTCACGCACCGGCAGCGGGAAGGTCGCGCCCTCATGGGTGATCATGGCGCGCGTCGTTCCATCGGCCAGCGTCGCGACGCTTACGTCGCCGCCCGTCACCTGCTGCTGGCACTTGGCCGTCGTGTCGAACTCGGTGCGGAACTTGAACGCCGTCGGCAGTGAGGCGTAGGGCTCGCCGAACTGGTTGACCATCTGCTCGGGCTCCTGCCCGGGATTGTCGTAGTAGTAGAGGTCCACGTCGAGGGCCGGGCACATGGCGCGGCACTGCTCGGCATCGTTGGGGATATAGTCGGTCAGGGTGGAATAGCTGATCGGCCAGTAGAAGCCGTCGGTCTTGCGGACGCAAAGGGTGCGAACCGTGTTGTAGTCGCCGTACGGGTTGAACTCTTCGCCGCGCACCCCGCCCTCGCCATCGAACCCGTCGTCGGTGAACACGTCGAACAGCTGCTCGAACAGGTTGCCGCGGTTGCGTTCGCGGTTGTCGTTGACGCGCGAGCGGTTCTCGCAGCCGAAGCGCGACATTTCCTGCAGGATCGCCTCGCGCTGCCCGGCCACGGCATCGGCGGTGCTGACGGTGTTTTCCAGCCGCTTGACCTCTTCGCGCCCATCGAGCACCCGGCGCGCGATCTGCTGGCACTGCGCGTTCAGCCGCCGACCGGCCTTGGCGTCGGCATTGCAGCCCTCGCGCACGTAGGAGCTCTCGGCCCGCTGCACTTCGCGCTGCGCCTGCCGGAGCTGCTGCGAGTTGCCGCGAGAATCACGGAAATCCGAGTTGCGGTCGAGCGTCTGCAGCGCCGAACTCAGCCGCGCGCAGGCGTTCGATTGCGCGTACGCGGTCGAAACATCGAGGGCCAGCCCAGCGAATGCCGCGAACAGCAGCACCAGAGCTTGCAACAGATATCGCTGGACGAAGTGCATCAAATCCCGAACCGGATCCCTTTGGCCCCTGTTATCGCCGGTTTGCGCCCAAACCGCGACCACCATCAATCGCATGAAACATTAATGCCCGGTGCAGGGTTCCACCGCGAGCAGCGCCTGATAACCAAGCCGTGATGGAATATCTGCTCCTGCGTGTTGTTATCCCTCTGTCGCGCCTCGTCCGGCACGGCTAGGCTTCACCCCGCATCTTGCCAAGTTGCTGCGGCCGCTGGCGAAAAGCGTCACCTAACTCCCTACCCAAGAAAGTCCGGAGTCCTCACCGATGCGCCTGTCAAAGTTCGTAGTCACCGCCGCAGTTGCCGTAGCCATCGGCGCCGCGGCTTTTACCTCCATCGCGCAGGATGTTGTCATCACGCCCGATCCGATGCTCTCGACCCTGTCGGTTGAGGCGATGGTGGCCAAGCGCCAGGAACTGATGAAGCTCAACGGCGCCACCCTGAAGGCCGCGGGCAGCCTCACCGGCGCCGAGGCCGTCGCGGCAGCCGATACGCTGATCGCCAGCTTCTCGAGCTTCACCGTGCTGTTCCCCGAGGGTTCGGGTGCGGGTACCGATGCCAAGCCCGAGATCTGGCAGAACTTCGATGCGTTCCAGGGCATCCTGACCCAGGGCGTTGTCGCTGCCACCGCCATGAAGGCAGCTGCCGAGGCCGGCGATGCGGCGGCATACGGCGAGGCGATGAAGACCATTGGCGGCACCTGCGGCCAGTGCCACCAGCAGTTCCGCGCCTGACAAGAACCACTTCGCGTGGCTTCAACCGAAAAGGCGGCCCCAATCGGGCCGCCTTTGTTGTATCAGGTGACGACGAGTTATTGCGTGCCGCCCGGTGCGCCTGCACCTAGGAGTCCCGCCGTGTTCCGCTTCACTCTTGCTGCTCTGATGGCGGTCTCCGTCCTCGTCGCCATTCCCGCCGTTCAGGCGCAGGACGCCCCTGCGGACCTGTCCGGCTTCAACGCCGCCTGCGCCGGCGCCGAGCTGTTCCTGCTCGGCGAAGTCCCCGAAGGCACCGATGCGACGTCGATCCTCACTCCGCTCTGCGGCTGCCTCGCCACCGGTTTCGGCGACCTGCCGCAGGCCGATATCGACATCCTCGCGATCGACCTGCGCGGCGAAGGTACGGATGAGCTGCACACCGCCCATGGCAACTACCAGTCCGTCGAGGACAAGGCCCGCGACGTGCTCAACGCCTGCTACGCCTCGCCGGAAATTTCGGCGCTGATGGCGCCGCCGGAGAACGAGGTACCAGCCGACGCAGTAGCCCCGGCCGAGACCGAAGCGCCCGCCGAGACGGCGCCTGCCGATCCCGCGGCGCCGGCCGAAACGGCCCCGGCACAGTGACCAGAACAGGGGCGCTTCGGCGCCCCTTGCTTTTTCTGCGGCATCCAGCCATTTTGCCGCCCATGAAAACCGCCGTCGCGATCTGCATTTCGGGCTGCATTATTATCCGCTAGGCAATTGCTGGCGGCGCGGTTTTCTCATTCCCCGATCTCTCCACTGAGGAAGAAGCCCGCCGCGAGCGCGTGACACGCATTCGAGGGAAATGGCTTTGGGCGACACTCAGACTTTGCGGCTCTACAACACGCTGACCCGGACGAAGGAGGTTTTTGCCCCCATCGATCCGAACAACGTCCGCATGTATGTGTGCGGGCCGACGGTCTACGACTACGCCCATATCGGCAACGCCCGGCCGGTCATCGTCTTCGACCTGCTGTTCCGGCTGCTCCGCCATCTCTATGGCGAGAGCCACGTCACCTATGCGCGCAACGTCACCGACGTCGATGACAAGATCAACGCCCGCGCGGTGCGGGATTTCCCCGGCCTCGAGCTGAACGAAGCGATCCGCCGCGTCACCGAGACGACCGCCAACCAGTACCAGAAGGATACGAGGGCGCTCGGCGCGCTGGAACCCACGCACCAGCCGCGCGCCACCGACAACATCCCGCAAATGCAGTCGCTGATCACGTCGCTGATCGGCTCGCAGCACGCCTATGAGGCGGCAGGCGAGGTGTTGTTCGCCGTCGACTCCATGCCCGACTACGGCAAGCTGAGCGGCCGCAACCTCGAGGACAATGTCGCCGGCGCCCGCATCGCCGTCGAAGCGCACAAGCGTAACCCGGCCGATTTCGTGCTGTGGAAGCAGTCGAACGAAGCCGAGCCCGGCTGGCCGTCACCCTGGGGCAGGGGGCGTCCCGGCTGGCACATCGAGTGCTCGGCCATGAGCGAGCGCTACCTCGGCCAGGTGTTCGACATCCACGCCGGCGGCCTCGACCTCATCTTTCCGCACCACGAAAACGAGATCGCCCAGTCGCGCTGCGCCCACGGCACGCACACGATGGCCAACTACTGGCTGCACAACGGCTTCCTGCAGGTCGAAGGCCAGAAGATGTCGAAATCGCTCGGCAACTTCATCACCATCCACGACCTGCTGGAGACCGAGAAGTTCGGCGGCCGCAAATGGCCGGGCGAAGTCCTGCGCCTCGCCATGCTGATGACGCACTACCGCGAACCGATCGACTTTTCGCTCAAGCGGCTGGAGGAGGCCGAAACCAAGCTCCGCGACTGGCAGCGCGCCGCCGCCGACGCGACGCGGGGCGCGTTGATTCCGCCAGCCGAACCCGTGCTCGAAGCGCTGTCGGACGACGTCAACTTCCACCGTGCCTCGGTGGCGATCGACGCGCTGGCGAAAGAGGCCCGCACGGAGCAGGTTGCAGCCGACACGCTTGGCGCAACGCTCGAGTTTCTAGGCTTTGGCCTCGACACGCTGCTACAACCGGCCGGCCTCTCGGCCGATGCGTCAGTCGATATCGAGGAAGCGGTGAACCGCCGCCTCGCCGCCCTCAACACCCGCGATTTCGCCACCGCCGACGCCATCCGGACCGAATTGCTGACACAGGGTGTCCAACTCATGGACTACAAGGACGAGGACGGCCAGCGCGCCACCAAGTGGGAGATGAAGCGGTGAGCATTTTCGACCATGTCGGGCTGAAGGTCACGGATTTCGATCGCTCCCTCGCGCTTTATCAAGAGGCGTTGGGGGCGCTGGGCATCAAGTTGCTCGCCAACTTCACCATCGGCAGAGAACGCCACGCCGGGTTTGGCGAAACGCGCCCGACCTTCTGGCTGTCCGATGGGCTCGCGACGCGCGGTTCGGCCCACGTAGCGTTCAGCGCGCATAGCCGTGCCGAGGTCGGGGCCTTTCACGCCATCGCCGTATCGATGGGCGGTCGCGACAATGGCGCCCCCGGGCTCCGCGCTCACTATCACCCGACATACTACGCCGCCTTCGTGCTCGATCCCGACGGCCACAACATCGAAGCGGTCTGCCATGACCCTGAGTAACACCTCCTTTTCCGGCGGCTGCCAGTGCGGTGCGATCCGCTTTCGGGCCGAAACGGTCGGACGCGCCTCGATCTGCCATTGCCGCATGTGCCAGAAGGCGACCGGCGGCTTCTTCGGGGCGTATGTCACCGGCCGCGGCGTCAGCTGGACACGCGGCGGGCCGAGCTACTTCCTCAGCTCGAACAAGATCAGGCGTGGCTTCTGCAGCGCCTGCGGCACGCCACTCACCTTCGAGCAACTGGAAGGGCTGCCGCCCGGCCAGGTGGAACTTTCGATCGCCGCCTTTGATGAGCCGACCCGCGTCGCCCCGGTGATCCAGGTCAATCTCGAGGGCAAGCTGGACTTCGTCGACCACCTTGCCGAGCTGCCGACGGCGGCAGAGCCGGCCGCCTGGACGGCCTTCAAGGCGAGCATCGTCTCCCACCAGCACCCCGACCACGATACCGAAACCTGGCCCCCGGCCGGAGGCGACACCAATTGACCCAGCTGCGCACCTACTACCCCGAGATCGAACCCTACGCCTCCGGTCACCTCGATGTCGGCGGCGGCCACTCGATCTATTGGGAGCGCGTCGGCACCCCGGGTGCCAAGCCGGCGGTGTTCCTGCATGGCGGGCCGGGCGGCGGGCTGAGCCCCAACCAGCGCCGCGTCTTCGACCCCTCCCGCTACGACGTGCTGCTGTTCGACCAGCGCGGCTGCGGCAAGTCGCTTCCCTTCGCCGAGCTCGAGGGCAACACCACCTGGGACCTCGTCGCCGATATCGAGAAGCTGCGCGAGATGGTCGGCGTCGACCGGTGGCAGGTGTTCGGCGGCTCGTGGGGCTCGGCGCTGGCGCTGGCCTACGCCGAAACCCATCCCGAGCGCGTCACCGAGCTGATCCTGCGCGGCATCTTCACGCTCCGCCGCGCCGAACTGCTCTGGTACTACCAGCACGGCGCGAGCCTGCTGTTTCCCGACAAGTGGGAGCACTTCATCGCGCCGATCCCGCTCGAAGAGCGCGACGACATGATCGAGGCCTATCGCCGTCGGCTGATCAGTCCCGACCCGCAGGTGCGGCAGGCGGCGGCGTTGGCCTGGTCGAAATGGGAAGGCGAGACCATCACGCTCCTCCCCGATCCCGCCGTCAGCAACGCCTTCTACGGCGGTGAGTACGCGCTGGCCTTCGCCCGCATCGAGAACCATTACTTCGTCCACGCCGGCTGGTTCGACGAGGGGCAGCTGATCCGCGATGCCGGCCGGCTGCGCGACATTCCCGGCATCATCGTGCAGGGCCGCTACGACGTCGCGTGCCCGCCGCAGACCGCCTGGGACCTGCACACCGCCTGGCCCGAGGCCGAGTTCATCATGGTCGAGGGCGAGGGCCACGCCCTGAGCCAGCCGGGTATCCTCCACCACCTGATCGAGGCGACCGACCGGTTCGCCGGGAGTGCGTTCATATGAGTGACGAGAGCTATCGCTTCCGCGAGTATTCGGGCGGCTGCCAGTGCGGGGCAGTGCGCTTCCATGCCACCGAACTCGTCGACAACCCGCACCTTTGCTATTGCCGGATGTGCCAGAAGGCCACCGGCAACCTCTTCGCCGCACTGGTCGGCATCCGCCACGAGCATCTGACCTGGACGCGCGGCGAGCCGGCGCGCTTCCGCAGCTCGGGCGAGGTCGATCGCGGCTATTGCCGCGAGTGCGGCACGTCGCTGTTCTACCACAACACCGAGGGTCGGCACGTTTCGATGTCGATCGGTGCCTTCGATGCGCCCCAGCTGATCCCGGTGCTCTACCAGATGGGCATGGAGGGCAAGCACCCCTCGCTGGTCAGCCTCGACAGCGTCGAAGTCGTCGGCACCACCGAAGACGCCAACGATCCGGCCTGGGCGGCCGCGATCCGTGCCAGTAACCACCAGCACCCCGACCACGACACGGCCGAGTGGCCCCCGCAGCACTGAGTACCCAGCATGTCCACCCAAGCCCCCGCCAGGGAACGCCTCTACCTCTTCGACACCACGCTGCGTGACGGCGCGCAGACGGCCGGCGTCGAGTTCTCGCTCGAGGACAAGATTTCCGTTGTGCGCCTGCTCGAGCAGCTTGGCGTCGACTACATCGAGGGCGGCTATCCCGGCGCCAACGTGGTGGACGACCAGTTCTTCGCCGAGTCCCGCACCCGTGACGCCACCTTCACCGCCTTCGGCATGACCAAGCGGTCCGGGCGCTCGGTCGAGAACGACCCCGGCGTGCAGGCCATCCTCAACGCCGTATCCGATGCCGCGTGCTTCGTCGGCAAGGCGTCGTTGAAGCAGGTCGAGATGGCGCTCGGCATTTCGGGCGATGAGAACCTCGACAGCCTGCGCGACACCATCGAAGCCTCCGTCGCCGCTGGCAAGGAGACGCTGGTCGATTGCGAGCACTTCTTCGATGGCTTCAAGCACGACAAGGCCTACGCGCTGCGCTTCATCGAGACTGCGCTCGAGGCCGGCGCCCGCTGGGTGGTGCTGTGCGACACCAATGGCGGCACCATGCCCGACGAGATCGACGAGATCGTCCGTCAGGTCCGCCGCGTGGCGCCGGGCGACAAGCTGGGCATTCACGCCCATGACGATACGGGGCAGGCGGTCGCCAACACGCTCGCCGCGGTAAACGCCGGCGTCCGCCAGATCCAGGGCACCCTCAACGGCATCGGCGAGCGCTGCGGCAATGCCAACCTTGTGACGCTGATCCCCACCCTGATGCTGAAGCCCGCCTTCGCCGATCGCTTCGAGCTCGGCATTTCGGTCGAGCAGCTCGGCGGCCTCACCAAGGTCGCCCGTGCCTTCGACGAACTGCTGAACCGCGCCCCGTCGCGGCAGTCGCCCTATGTCGGCACCGCCGCCTTCGCCACCAAGGCCGGCATCCACGCTTCAGCGCTCGCCAAGGATTTTTCCACCTACGAGCACGTGCCGCCCGAAAGCGTCGGCAACGAGCGCAACATCATGGTCAGCCAGCAGGCCGGCAAATCGAACCTGCTCGCTGCGCTGGGCCGTCACGGCATCAAGGTGGCCAAGGACGATCCGCGCATCGACCGGCTGCTGCGCGAAGTGAAGGTGCGCGAGGCTGCCGGCTATTCCTACGACGGCGCCGACGCCAGCTTTGTGGTGCTGGCGCACGAGATGCTCGGCACCCTGCCGCAGTTCTTCGACGTCGAAAGCTACCGCACCAGCGTCGAGCGGCGGCACAACTCGCGCGGCGAGCAGATCACCGTCACCGAGGCGGTGGTGAAGATCGTCATCGGCGGCGAGCGCTTCATGTCGGTGGCCGAGGGCAACGGCCCGGTCAACGCCCTCGACCTGGCGCTCCGCAAGGATCTCGGGGTGTTCTCCGAGCGCATCGCCGATCTCGAACTGGTCGACTTCAAGGTGCGTATTCTCGACGGCGGCACGGGCGCGGTCACCCGTGTGCTGGTCGAGAGCCGCGACGGCACCGGCGAGCGCTGGTACACAATTGGTGTGAGCCCTAACATCATCGACGCCTCATTTGAGGCGCTTTACGAGTCGATTACCTATAAATTGATGAAAACCGAGGCAGCCTGATCGCGTGACGTGACCATGGGCAACACCTCGGCAGACGGAGGCGTGCCTGGGCCGGAATGCCGATCGCGGACCACTGCTGCTCACCCTCGGCGCCGCGGGGGCGACCCTGCTCGTCATGCTGGTCGTGCTCGCCGCCCCGGCAATCAACGCCTGCAACGGTGACGATCGCGGCCTGTTGACCTGCGTACGCGGCTTGATCGACGATCGGTTCGAGCTCGGCCTCGAGGCAGACATGGGGACAACACCCGAGGCCGTGCAGCCCATCACCATCGACGCTCCGGCTCCCGTAGAGCCCGCACCGGAGATGCAACTGGCCGAGGCGATCGTGCCGACGCCGGTCATGGAGCCGACGCGTTCGCTGGTTGCGCCCACTCTCGAAAAGCCGATCGCGCCGCCGGCCACGCCGCCCAAGGTGATCCCTGCACCCCGTGTCGCGGCGATACCCGACCTGCCAGCCATCGAGCGGGAGGTAGCAGCCCCGGCTACCGACGAGATCGACCCCGCGCCCATCGCTGTCCCCATCGTCATTGAGGCAGCTCCGGTCGAGGCGCCCCCCGTTGAGGAGCCAGTCGCCGCGCCCCCGGCCGAGCCAGTAGCCACAATTCCGGATGTCACGACGGTCCCAACAATCGATCCTGCGCCCGCACCCAACGCCGATCCCTGGTTTGTGCCGCCGGCCCCCACAGCCTTGCCCGACGGTCCGCTGCCGTTGATGACTTCGCCCGTCGCTGCCGATCCGGAGCCTGTCGCTCCGGATGCCAGCCCCGTCGTAGCCTCCGATCCTGCGCCCGATGCGGCGCCAATCGTCAAGCCTCCAGTTCCGGAACCTTCGTCCGTCGCTTCGATACCTGACTTTGAGGTTACGCCAGTGGAATCGGCCCCGATCGCTCAGCCCGATCCGGCGCTGGTGGAAATGCCGCCCATCCTCCCGCCAGCACCCACCATTGAGCCGCAGGCGACCGTCGCGGCCATCGATCCGGTCATCCCCGACGATCCCGAACCGGCAGCCCCTGTCCTGGCGCCAACGATCGACGCCATCGAGATCGACGGCGACGGCAACTTCATCGCCGGCAACGGTCCGCCCGGCGCAACCATGCGGCTCTACGTCGATGGCCTGCCAGTCGGCGTCAGCCCGGTGGAAGGCGGCCGCTGGCTGGTCGAGGGCACCGACCTGCTCACCGAGGAGCAACAGGAGCTGAAAGTCGAGGCGCTGGACCCGCTGACCGGCCGAGTGCTCGGCGAGGCAAGCATCGTCTTCGAGGGGCCGATCGGTGTCGCGGAAACCCCGGCGGTTGAGCCTCAGGCTGCCGAAGAGCCCGCACTGGAAATCGAGCCCGCGCCGGCAGCCGAACCGCCGGATACTTCCATCGAACAGCCCGCTCCCGACCTGGCGCCAACCCCGCTGCCGCAGATCGCCCCGGTCGTGCCGGCGGGGGAGAGCCCGTCCGTCATCATCCTCAAGCCCACCGGCGACGCGACCATCGACACGCTGCCGACGGGCGAACCATCGACAGAGGCCGTGCTCACCCTCGGCACAGCCCCGAAATCGCCCGCCATCCTGGCGCAGTTCACCCTTCCCGAGGACGAGCCCCGTCTCACCGTGCTGCGCGCCGTTCCGGTCGGCGATCCTGGCGCCGGGCGCTTCGTTTCCGGCAAGGCGATCATCCGGCGCGGCGACACGTTGTGGGATATCGCGCATCGGTTCTACGGCCGGGGCGTCCACTATCGCACCATCTTCCGCGCCAACCGCGAACTGGTGCCCCGCCCAGGCCGCATCTATCCCGGCCAGGTCCTCGACCTGCCCCTCGTCTACGACGACTGAACTGTCGGCGGCCGCCGATGCCCCGGATCGCCGGTGTCCGCCTAGCCGAACTTCGCCCCACAACTGCCTCGTTGGGCAGGTCGTTTTGCCTTGCGTTCGTCCACCCCTTCTTCTATCGCTCTTTAACGATGAATACGCTGTTGGACGACGACATCGCGAACCTGATGCGGGCGCTGGGTCATCCCGTGCGCCTGAGCATCCTGCGCATTCTCGCGCAGCGCGACAGCGATTGTTGCTGCACTGACGTGACCCAGATGCTGCCGCTGGCGCAGTCGACTGTCAGCCAGCACATCAAGGTGCTGCTCGATGCCGGGCTGGTGGAACGCCACGCCAAGGGCACCCGCAACTGCTACAAGCTCCGCACCGACCGCCTGGCCCAGTTCGGCTCGGCCTGTTCGGGCCTTTTCAACGGCCTGTCGGCCGAACCTGCCCCCATAAAAGAGCTGGTCTGATGTCATCTCAAGGCGAGGCTCCGAAGCGTCCCACCGTGGACGCTGCGGAAGCCAATCTCGGGCGCACCGTCGCCAACCTGTGGCAATACATGTGGCCGAAGGACCGTCCCGACCTGAAGCTCCGGGTGCTGCTGGCCGTCGGCGCGCTGCTGCTCTCGAAGGTGGCGACCACGCTCGTGCCCTTCGCCTACAAGGGTATCATCGACACGCTCGACGGCACGTCGCCTGACAACGTGCTGGTGATGGGCATCGCAATACCCCTCGTACTGGTCATCGCCTATGGCGTCGGCAACATCTTTGACGCCGGCTTCCAGCAGCTGCGCGACGTGTTGTTCGCCTCGGTTGGCCAGAACGCGGTACGGAAGCTCGCGCTCCAGACCTTCGAGCACATGCACCGGCTTTCCCTGCGCTTCCACCTGTCCCGCCGCACCGGCGGGCTGAGCCGCGTCATCGAGCGCGGCACCAAGGGCATCGAGGCGATCGTTCGCTTCACCATGCTCAACACCGCGCCGACCTTCGTCGAGTTCGCCATCGCGGCGGTGGTGTTCATCGTCTTCTTCGGCGTCAGCTACCTCGGCGTGCTAGTCGTCACCATCTGGCTCTACATGTGGTTCACCATCGCGGCCTCGAACTGGCGCATCGCCATTCGCCGCGACATGAACGAAAGCGACACCGACGCCAACGGCAAGGCCATCGACAGCCTGCTGAACTTCGAGACGGTGAAGTATTTCGCCAACGAGAAGATGGAGGCCACCCGCTTCGACGCCTCGATGGCCAAGTACGAAAAGAGCGCCATCCGCATCTGGACCTCGCTCGGCTTCCTCAACTTCGGCCAGGCGCTGATCTTCTACATCGGCACCGTCGTCATCATGGTGATGGGCGGCATCGGAGTAATGAACGGGCAGCTCACGCTCGGCGATTTCGTGCTGCTCAACACCTTCCTGATGCAGATCTACCGGCCGCTCAACTTCATCGGCTTCGTCTACCGCGAAATCCGCCAGGGCCTGACCGACATCGAGGAGATGTTCAAGCTGCTCGACCGCGAACCCGAGGTGCAGGACAAGCCGGGCGCTAAAGCGCTGGCCATCACCGGCCCGGTGATCCGCTTCGAGAACGTGCATTTTCACTACGACGCCGACCGCCCCATCCTCAAGGGCGTGAGCTTCGAGGTGCCGGCCGGCAAGACCATCGCCGTGGTCGGCCCGTCGGGTGCCGGCAAGTCCACCATCTCGCGGCTGCTCTATCGCTTCTACGACGTGATCGAGGGCAAGGTGACCATCGACGGGCAGGACCTGCGTGACATCACCCAGCAGAGCCTCCGCGCCTCCATCGGCATGGTCCCGCAGGACACAGTGCTGTTCAACGACACGATCGAGTACAACATCCGCTACGGCCGCCCGGACGCGACCACGGAGGAAGTCCGCAAGGCCGCTGAACTGGCGCAGATCGGCCACTTCATCGATCGCCTACCCAAGGGCTACGACACCCAGGTGGGCGAGCGCGGGCTGAAGCTGTCGGGCGGCGAAAAGCAGCGCGTCGCCATTGCCCGCACCATCCTCAAGGGCCCGCCGATCCTCATCCTCGACGAGGCCACCTCGGCGCTCGATTCAAAGACCGAGGAAGAGATCAAGTCGGCGCTCGACCTGGTTTCGGCCAACCGCACCACGCTGGTGATCGCCCACCGCCTGTCCACCATCGTCAACGCCGACGAGATCATCGTGCTGCGCGACGGGCAAATCGCCGAGCGCGGCAACCACATCCAGCTGCTGCAGCAGGCCGGCCTCTACGCCAACATGTGGAACCGCCAGCGCGAAGCCTCCGAGGTGGAAGAACTGGTCCGCCGCGTCGCCAACGACCCCTTCGTCAAACGCGGCGCCCCGGCTGCGGAGTAGGGGCGCCGAAGGAGCGACTCAATGGTGAGCTTGCCGAACCAAGAGGTCGCTGGCACTCTGCGTTGATGATCACCATCGTCCCGGTCACCACCGATCAGAAACCGCTTATCGCCAACCTGATCCAGCTCTACCTCTACGACATGACCGAGAGCATGCCGTTCCCGGTCGGCGCCGACGGCCGCTTCGAATACGATTTCCTAGATCGTTTCTGGCGCTTTCCCTACCTTATCTTGTCCGATGAGGAGATCGCCGGTTTTGCCCTTGTCATCGACGAATGCCCGCTCACCGCCGGCGCGCAGTGCTTCTTCATGGCCGAATTCTTCGTCCTCAAGGCCTATCGCCGTCAAGGCATAGGCCAATCCGCCCTGAACGCCATTACCGCGCGGCACAACGGCGACTGGCACATCGGCGTTCCGCTTGCCAATCAACCGGCCCAGGCGTTCTGGGGCAGGGCCCTTGCGCCTTACCGGCCGGAAGTGCGGCAGATCGCCTTCGATGGTGACGACTGGCGGCTGCACGCCTTCGGTGTCTGAAAAAAAGGAGGCCCGCGTCGCCGCGGGCCTCTTCAACTCGATGCAGGTTGAACCGCCTACTCGGCGGCCTGCCGGCTGACCACGGTCACCCCGTCCTGCTCGGTCTCGACCAGCCCCGAGCCTTCCTTCTTGATGAAGCGCTTCGAACTGTCGGCGTCGGCGGGGATCTCCACTGTCTGGCCATCCGGCGTGACGGCGGTCGCCTTGCGGCGGAAGATCGGGGCGAAGATGCCGCCGACCAGCCGGCCGATCCAGCCGTTCCGGATGACGCTCGGCGCCGTTATCATCACCGGCACCATGATCAGTGTCAGGGCAGTGGAGACGAACAGGCCCGATACCAGCGCCGCCGACAGGTGGGTGAACCACGAGCCTGCCAGCCCGCCCCACACGATCTCGCGGCGGATGAAGTCGAACTCGAGGTTGATCGCCATCGGGATCACGCCCAGCGCCGTCACCGTTGCGGTGAGCAGAACCGGCCGCACGCGCTGGCTGGCAGTGATCAGCATCGCCTTGATCGGCTCAACGCCTTCTTCACGGTTGTAGTAGTTGTAGGTGTCGATCAGCACGATGCCGTTCTTCACCACGATACCCGCCAGCGCCACGATACCGAGGCCCGTCATGATCGCCGAGAAGCTCATCCCGGTGACCACCATGCCCAGGAGCACGCCGGCGATGGACATCACCACCGTCGAGAGCGTCACGAACACCTGGTAGAAGCTGTTGTACTCGAGCAGCAGCACCATGAAGATGATGAACAGTGCCGCCAGCAGCGCCTGGACGATAAAGGCATTGGTGTCGCCGATCTGCTCGTCGGCACCGCCGAACACGATGGTCGTGGTCGCCGGTATGCCCTGGGTTCCCACCCATTCCTTCAGCTGCTCGACCTTCTGGTCAGCCGCCACGCCAGGCAGCAGGTTGGCTGCCACCGACATCTGGTAGACACCGTTCTTGCGGGTGATGTTCGCCACCTTCGGCACCGCGGTGCGGTTGATGAAGTTGGAGACCGGCACCAGCCCTTGCGCCGTCACGATGCGGAGCGAGTCGAGGGCGTCGAACGAACGTTCCTCGATCGGCAAGCGCACCTTGATGTCGAGTTCGTCATCGGCATCGTCCGGCCGGTAGCTGCCGAGCTTCACGCCAGAAGTTACCAGCTGGACATAGGGGCTCAACTCGCGAACGCCGATACCGTACTTGGCGGCGGCCTCGCGATCGATCGTCACTTCCCAGTCGATGCCGGGCGAGGGGCGGCCGTCTTCCACGTCGATGGCGTCGCCGAGGTCGTTCTCGATGTAGTTGCGCAGCTTGGTGACCGTCGGCACGAGGTCGGCGTAGACCGAGCTCTCGACCGACAGGTTGATCGCCTTGCCGGCCGGCGGACCGTTCTCCTGCGCCGCGATCTGCACCTCGAGGCCCGAAATTCCGGCCACCCGATCGCGAATGTTCTGGAAGATCTCGGCAGCCTTGACGCGCTCGTTATACGGCATCAGCTGCAGGCTGAACTGGCCGATGGTATCCGGTGGGCCGCCGGCGCTCATGCCGCCGCCGCCGCCCGCGAACGTCATGATCGAGTCCTGGATGCCCTGCACCTGCAGGATCTCGTTCTCGACCTCGACCAGGTAGTCGCGGATCTGCGTCGGCGAGTAGTTGCCACGGGCGATCACGTTCACCGTGCCGAACTCGGCTTCCGAGGCCGGGAAGGCCTCGACGCCGGTCGGGTTGGCTATGTAGTAGCCGAACGATGCGACAATCAGGGTGAAGCCGATCGCCAGCGTGATGATCGGGTGCCGCACCAGATGCTGCAGCGTCCGCACATAGACGCCCGTCGCGCCCCGCACCTTCTTCACGTCGAACTTGTCGGCGTACATGACGACGTCGGCCGCTTCCTTGGCTTTCTTGTCGACATGTGTGGAGGCGATGATTGCGCCGATCACGGGCATGAACACCAGCGCCGAGAGCAGCGAGGCGACCATCACCACGATCACGATGATCGGCAGGTAACTCATGAACTTGCCGATGATGCCCGGCCAGAACAGCAGGGGCACGAATGCGCCCAGCGTCGTGAAGGTGGCCGCAACCACCGGCACGAACATCTTCTTGGCCGCAAGGATAAAAGCCTCCTTTTTGGAGACACCCTCCTGAAGTTTTCGTTCGGCGTACTCGACCACCACAATGGGATCGTCGACGAGCACCCCCACTGCCAGCACGAGGCCGAACATGATCATCATGTTGATCGTCATGCCCATCGTCTGCACGACGAGGAAGGCGATCATGAACGAGATCGGGATCGAGGTGCCGATCATGATGGCGGGGCGCACGCCGAGCGTCGCCACGCAGACGGTCATCACCAGCGCCACGGCGGTCAGCACCGCGGCCTCGAGCGACCGGAACAGGTTCTTGGTCACGTCGGCCTGATCGACCAGGAACGAGTACTGGATACCCGGCGGCCACGTGGCCGTCAGTTCTTCCGTGGCAGCGCGGACCTGGTCCGAAATGTCGATGACGTTGCTGCCCAGCTCCTTGATCACGCCGAGCGTGATGGCCGGCTGGCCGTTGACGTGGGCGTATTCGGTGGCGTCCTCGAAGGTACGGGTGATGGTCGCCACGTCGCCGAAGGTCACGACATTGTCGCCGTCGGTCTTGATCGGCAGCGAGTAGACGTCGGCGGCAGTGCTGATCAGGCCCGGCACTTCGACGTTGAACGAGCCGTTGCCCGTATCGAGCGTACCGCCCGGCACCACCATGTTGTTCTTGGCCAGCGCATCAAGCAGCTGTCCGGCCGTGAGGTTATAGGCCTCCAGCCGGTTCATATCGATGGTGACCGCCAGCATTTCGTCGCGCGATCCGGAGATGCTCACCGACTGTGCCGTCGGGATTTCCTCCAGTCGGTCCTGCAGTTCCTTGGCGCGCTGCACCAGGGTCCGCTCCGGCACCGAGCCATACACCGCCACCGAGATCGACGGGGTGTTGGTGAACGAGATCTCGCTCACCGTCGGCTCGTTCGCGTCCTCGGGGAGTTCGGCCGACACGCCGTCGAGCTTGGCGCGAATGTCCGACAGCGCCTGGTCCTTGTCGGCGTTCACGTTGAACTCGAGGAACACCGAAGCGTGGCCGGTGGTCGAGGTCGAGGTGTAGTTCTCGAGCCCGTCCAGGTCCTTGATGCGGTCCTCGATCGGCTTGGCCAGCAGCCGTTCGGCGTCACGCGGGGCGACGCCGGTCTGGCTGACCGAAACATAGAAATACGGGATGTCGATCGCCGGGAAGCTTTCCTTGGGCAGCGATACGTACGCGCCGAAGCCAGCGAAAAGCAGCAGCCCCATAACCGTCAGAACGACCCGCGGCATGCGCAGGACGCTCTCGAGGAAATTCATCATGACTGCACCCCTTCAGTGGCAGCGGCCGGCGAGGCCTCAGTTGAGCCCGTCCCTGTAACGTTGGTGGCGTCGACCTTCTGGCCGGGCACCACGAACTCCTGGCCCACGGTGATCACATCGACCCTGGGAGGCAGCCCGGTGACCCACACGCCCTCGCGTGAGTCCGAAACGATCGTGACCGGGTAGAACTTCACTTCACCGGTCTCCACGGCGCGGATGCCGATCACACCGTCATCGTTGAGCGTCAGCACCGACTGCGGCAGCAGGTGCGCCGGCATGGTGCCCATCGCGACCATTGCCGTCGCGGTGATGCCCGAACGCACCGCACCGTCGGCGTTGGCGATCTGGATCTCGACCGGGAACGACCGGGTGGCTTCATCCGCCGTCGGCGCAATGTAGCTGACCTCACCATCGATCTTCTGGCCGGTCACAGTCTCGATCTGGGCCTTGAGGCCGATCTTGGCGAGACCGATCCGCGCTTCCGGCACGGTGCCGACGAACAGCATCGGGTCGAGCTCGACCACGGTCGCGCAGGGGGTGCCGGGGCTCAACATCGAGCCGACGGTCGTCACCGGGTCCTGCACCACGCCGGCCACGGTCGTCTTGACCTGCGTGCGGTCGAATTCCGCTGTTGCCTGGTCAAACTGCGACTGGGCGGCCTTGAGCGCCGCTTCGAGCGCGTTCACCGAGTTGGCCGGGGCCAGCCCCTTGTCTCGCAGCGACTTGTTGGTGTCGAAATCAGCCTGCGCCTGCGCCAGCCCGGCCTGTGCCGTGGCCACCGCAGCAGCGCGCGTTCCTTGGTCGAGCGTGCACAGCACATCGCCCACTGCAACCGTCTGGCCCTTGGTGACGTTGACCGCCGTGACCACGCCGCTGGTCTCGGGGGTGATCGTCGCCATCGACTTGGCCTTGGTGCGCCCGCGCAGCGGCACCTCGATCTTGAACGCCTGCATCTGGTAGGTTTCGGTACGGACCGACTGCAGGGCGGTGGAACCGCCACCCGCCTCTGCGACGCGCTCCGCGATCGTCAGGTGCGGGTCGACTGCGCCTTCGGCGTGGTGCCCGCCGGCGCTCGCATCGGCATGAAGCGCCGGAATGATCGGTCGCTCGCCGTTGCCGGGGCCATTGCCACCGGAAACAAACGTGCCGGTCGCCAGCCAGGCTGCACCAGCAACGAGGATGATTCCGGCCACGCCGTAGGAGTAAACTGCACGCATCTCTGAAAGCCCTCTATTCGGCCGCGGCTGCTTCGCCCGTGTCGGGCCGAGCCATCGCGATCAAGTCACCCCTGTGCGCCTCGATGTAGTTACGGGCCGCCTGCATACAAGTGCGGCCGTAATCGATGACCCACGCATCACCTGGGTGACTGTGTTGTTGTTTGAGCCGGTCAAAATCGGCGAGCGTGGCGTCGACTTCTGCGAGTCGTTCGCTCAGCCGCTGTTCGACCAGCGATTGGGGGAGTTCGGTGGCAAAGCGGAGGAACAGCAGGAACTCGCTGCGGAACTCGTCCTCGCCCAGCTTTTCAAAGAGCGACTGAATGAACACCGACCGCCCTTCGGGGGTGATCGAGTAGATCTTCTTGGCCGGCTTGCCGTCCTGCAGTTCCACCCGTGAGGTGACCAGCTTGTCGGTCTCGAGCCGTGCCAGCGCCGGATAGATCGAGCCGTAGCTCGCATCGATGAAATAGGAAAACTCGCCCTCGACCGAGAGCTTCCTGATCTCATATCCGGTGGCCTCGCCGTCGTAGAGAATGGCGAGGCAGATGGTTCTTACATTCATACGTTCCTCTATCCGTTCGACATATAACGGACCAGCATATGCCGGGCGTATATATGGATCAGACCAAAGGAGCAACAAGGGGCAGGGCGTGTCTGCCATGCGATTTGGGCATGGGCTTAACGAGGCATTGCCGTCTCAGGCCAGCAGGCGCTGCATTTCCGCGAGGCATTTGTGCGCCAGCGCTTCGCTTGCTGCGGCGAGGAAAAAGCCGTTGAGGAACGACTTGTCGCGATGCCCGCAGGTCAGGGACTTGCCGTCGATGCCCCATACCACGCCGCCCGCCGCTTCCAGCACCGCTTGACCGGCCGCCGTGTCCCATTCCGAAGTTGGGGTAAACCGCGGGTAAAGCTGTGCGTCACCGCGGGCCAGCAGGCAGAACTTCAGCGATGAGCCCACGGACACATCGTGCTCCACCTGCATGGTGTCGCAGAGTTCCGCCAGCGCCGCGTGTCCGTGCGAGCGACTGGCGACGATCCGCAGCGGTCCGCCCGTCTCGACCCGGATCGGCCGCGCCCCGGTCACCTCGCCATCCGCGACCTGCGCCGCGAACGCTCCATCCGCATCGCCCCAGAAGAGGTCGCCCGTCGCCGGCGCCAGCACCACGCCCGAGCGCGGCCGCCCGCCCTCGGTGAGCGCAATGTTCACCGTGAACTCGCCGTTGCGCTTGATGAATTCCTTGGTGCCGTCGAGCGGGTCGACGACGAAGAACGGCCCGTCGAGCGATGGGATGATGCCCGCCGCCACGCTCTCCTCGCCCAGCACCGGAATGCCGCTGCTCGCGAGATGCGCCAGGATCACCGCCTCGGCCCGCTGGTCTGCCTCCGTCACTGGCGAGCCGTCGCTCTTGGCCTCCGCCGCGAAGTCCCGCGCGTAGACCGCCATGATCTCGGCCGAAGCCGCGATGGCTGCGCGGATCATCAGGCTGGTGGTCGGATCGGTCATGCGCGGGCTCCGCCGGGGCACCTCCCGGCCGCGCGACGCTTTACGCGCGCTCCCGCGTAAAGTCCATGCTCGACAAGTGCCGCGGATGGCCGTATTTGAACGCCGTTTAGTTGCGGAGTGCATGCCATGGCCCGTCGCGCCGACCACACTCGGGCCGAGCTCGCCAAGCTCGTCGTCGACACCGCCGAGGAACTGATCGCCGAGGACGGCATCGACGCGTTTTCGGCGCGCACCCTGAGCCGCGCCATCGGCTACACCGCCGGCACGCTCTACCACCACTTCAAGGACCTCGACGACATCGTCACCCAGGTCAACAGCCGCACGCTGGCCGGCCTGGCGCAGGCCTTCGACGGGGCCGAACGGGACGCCGACCCGGCGGTGCAGTTGCGCCACTACGCCGACGCCTTCCTCGGCTACATCTCGCTCAAGCGCAACCTGTGGAACGCCCTGTTCGAGTTCCGCCGCAAGCAGGGCGTCGCGGTGCCGCCCTGGTACATCGAGGCCATCGCCTCGCTGATCCGCATCGTCGCCGAGTGCTTCCAGCAGATCCGCCCCGACCTGCCCCCCGAAACCGCCCGTCTATCCGGCCAGCTGGTCTTCGCCTCGATCCACTCCGTCGTCTCGCTCGAAAGCTCCGGCCGCCTCGGACTCGTCATGGACCGCGACATCCAGCAGGTCGTCCACGAACTCGTCGACATGCACGTCACGGCCTTCAGGCATCGGTCGGCCTGAGCGGAGCCTTCCCCCGCCACTCAGTCTTTCGGCGTCGCCGCTATCGCGTAGAGGTGCCAGGTGGCGTGCCCCAGCACCGGCAGGACCACCAGCAGGCCGAGGAACATCGGCGCCAGGGCGAGGATCGTCACGGCGGTCACCATCACGCCCCAGCCGAGCATGGCCACCGGGCTTGCCAGCACTCCCTTGACCGACGTGATCACCGCAGTGACGAAGTCGATCTCGTTGTCGAGCAGCATCGGCATGGCGAACACGGTCGTCGCGAACAGCACCAGCGCCAGCACGAGGCCCACGGCGCTGCCCACCACGAGGAAGGTCAGGCCGCCGGGCGTCGACACCACCGTGACGAGGAACTTGTCGAGGTTGGTCGACGCTGAAAAGCCCATGAGGAGCGCGATCAGCAGCCGGACCTGGTAGACCCACACCCACAGAATGAACAGCACCACGAACGCCATCCAGCCCATTTGCCGCTCGCGCTGGTGGAACACCGTCAGCAGCACAGCCTTCCAGCTCAGCGGCTGCCCGGCGGCGAGGCGCCGGCTGACTTCGTAGCAGCCGGCCGCCACGAACGGACCGATCAGCGGAAAGCCGATGGCGATCGGAATGATCATCCAGGGCATGCTGTAAACGACGAGCAGGGCGTAGATCGCGATGCCGCCGATCGCATACACCCCGCCGAAGAACAGCCCGTAGAGCGGCGCCCGCGCGAAATCCCGCAGACCGCGGCGCACCGCCTCGCCGACATCCCCGAACCCGACCGCACGCAGCTTTGGCGGGCGTGGCGCCGTCATTGCGACATCCGACATAGCGAAATCCTCCCCTCGACCCGGCCCCATACTATCTTCTCCTCCGGAAGAATTTCCAGTGGACTCAATCGGGCTGTCGCGTCGCCCGATCACGGGTTTGTCCTTGTCGCCTCGGGCGATCGATCGACCGTGGAGGGCCTCGGCCAGGGACGAACTCGGGCAGCAGTGGCTTCTGCGCGAAATGCGGCAATCGACGCACCTCGCCCCCTCATCAAAGAAAAATCAAACGACGTTCAATTTAGCTATTGAACATCGTCCAAAACACTGTATCTTCATCCTCGTGAACAGCGTTCAAAAAGCGCTGGCCAAACCGGGAGACGAAGCAATGTTCAACGTATTGAGAACCCTGTTCGCTGGCGCCTCGGCCCGCGCCGAGGAGCAATTGGTCGATACCTTCGCCATCGACCTGATCGAGCAGAAGATCCGCGAAGCCGATGCCGGTCTTGCCGCCGCCAAGCACACGCTGGCCGCTCTCATCGTCCGCCAGCGCAACGAGCAGCAGACGCTGGACCGCGTCGAAGCTCAGGTGGCCGATCTCGAAGCCCGCGTCCGCCAGGCCCTCGCGAACAACCGCGACGACCTCGCCACCGACGGCGCCACCGCCATCGCCCAGCTCGAGAATGAACGTACCGTCCGCCGCGATACGCTGGCGCAGCTGTCGAGCCGCATTACCCGCACCCAGAGTTCGGTGGAGAAGGCGCATCGCCGCATCATCGACCTGCGGCAGGGCATGATCTCGGCCCGCGCCGCCGACGCCGAGCGCAAGGCGCAGAAGACCCTCAACCGCTCGCTCGGCTCCACCGCCGCCGTGCGCGAGGCCGAGGAGCTGATCGCCCGGGTGATGAACCAGTCCGATCCGCTCGCCGAGAGCGAAGTGCTCGACCAGATCGACGCTGGCCTCTCCACCGCCGGGATCACCGACCGGCTCGGCGCCGCCGGCTTCGGCACCAAGGCCAGGATCGACGCCGGTGACGTGCTCGCCCGCCTCAGGTCGCAGTCCGCTTCGACCGCCGCCTGAACCTCACCAGCAACCAAACTCAAATCCAGGGAACTAAAGAAATGAACACCACCGACAACAACCAGATCTACATCGTCTTCAACGCCGCCGCCGTCGCCGCCGCGCTCTTCCTGCTCTCGCTGTCGCTGTGGCTGGCCCCCGTCGATCTCGCCACCAAGGGCTACTGGGGCATGGGCATCGTGCTGCTGATCGGCAGCCTGGTGAACCTCGTGAAGTACCGGATGGATGCCCGCATGCAGCAGGACGTCGTCCGCCAGATCGAAGCTGCCCGCAACGAGAAGATCCTCAAGGAATACGTCAGCACCAACTGATCCCTCCCGGTCATCACCCCGCTGACGAAGAAGGCCCCGGAGCAATCCGGGGCCTTCGCCTTGGTTAGGAGGACACGTCAATGCTTCTGGTTGAATCCGCCGGTGACCTTCTGCTCGGGGTCTGCTTCGCGCTTGTGCTGGCGCTCCATTTCGATCTTGCGGCTCGCCTCGTGCGCCCGCTCGGCCTTCTCCGCTTCGTCATCGGTCGGCTTCACGGTTGCCTTGTCGCCGATCCGGTTCTCTTTGTTGTTCACGTCGCGACCGAACTCGTCCTGGTTGTCGTCGATCTGCTTGCCGCCCTGTCCCGGCTGATCCTGGTGCGTGTTCTGGCTCATGTTCCACTTTCCCGGCGCGCCGCGGCGCCGTCCAGTTCATTCGGACCGCTGCTCGGGATGAGCGCGCGGACCCTGTCGGCCATGTTGCCGGTAACGCTGGCGAGGCTTGCCAACCTGCGCTGAGCCCGGCCTGGCCTGCTGGATCAACGCCCGGCGAAGAGGGCGGTTTCATCCGTTGGTGACGTTGCGTTTTGGCCCGGCCCATCACATTGTGCGGCCGATAAGCACACGGGCCCGGTCAACGGGCAGGGGACTAAATGCACAAGATCATCGCCGCGCTCGACCAGAAGCGCGCCGAAGCCCGCCTCGGGGGCGGTCAGCGCCGTATCGACGCCCAGCACGGCAAGGGCAAGCTCACCGCCCGCGAGCGCCTCGATGTCCTGCTCGATCCCGGCAGCTTCGAGGAATACGACATGTTCGTCACCCACCGCGCGGTGGATTTCGGCATGGAGGAGACCATCATCCCCGGCGATGGCGTCGTCACCGGCTGGGGTACCATCAATGGCCGCCCCACCTACGTGTTCTCCCAGGATTTCACCGTCTTCGGCGGCTCGCTGTCGGAAACCCACGCGCAAAAAATCTGCAAGATCATGGACCTGGCGCTGCAGAACGGCGCCCCGGTCATCGGCCTCAACGATTCGGGCGGCGCCCGCATCCAGGAGGGCGTCGCGGCGCTCGGCGGCTATGCCGAAGTGTTCTGGCGCAACGTCCAGGCCTCGGGCGCCATCCCGCAGATCTCGGTGGTGATGGGCCCCACCGCCGGCGGCGCGGTCTATTCGCCGGCCATGACCGACTTCATCTACATGGTGAAGGACACGTCCTACATGTACGTGACCGGCCCCGACGTGGTGAAAACCGTCACCTCCGAGGTCGTCACCCACGAGGAACTCGGCGGCGCCAGCACCCACACGAAGGTGTCGTCGGTCGCCGACGCCGCCTTCGACAACGACATCGAAACCCTGCTCGAAGTCCGCCGCCTGTTCGATTTCCTGCCACTCAGCGCCCTGGCCAAGCCGCCGGTGGTGGAGGTGAACGACAGCGTCGACCGCGAGGAGCCGAGCCTCGACACCCTGATCCCCGAGAACGCCAACCAGCCCTACGACATGCGCGAGGTGATCGAGAAACTCGCCGACGAAGGCGATTTCCTCGAAATCCAGGCCGCCCACGCCGGCAACATCCTCGTCGGCTTCATCCGGCTGAACGGCTCGACTGTCGGCGTCGTCGCCAATCAGCCGCTGGTGCTGGCCGGCTGCCTCGACATCAACTCATCGAAGAAAGCCGCCCGTTTCATTCGCTTCTGCGACGCCTTCTCGATCCCCATTCTCACCCTCGTCGACGTCCCCGGCTTCCTTCCCGGCGTCGCGCAGGAATATGGCGGCATCATCAAGCACGGTGCGAAACTGCTCTTCGCCTACGCCGAAGCCACCGTCCCCAAGGTCACCGTCATCACCCGCAAGGCCTATGGCGGCGCCTACGACGTGATGGCATCCAAGCACATCCGCGCCGACGTCAACTACGCCTGGCCCACCGCCGAAATCGCCGTCATGGGCGCCAAGGGCGCCACCGAAATCCTCTATCGCAGCGAGCTCACCGACAAGGACAAGATCGCCAAGCGCACCGCCGACTACGAAGCGAGGTTCGCCAACCCCTTCGTCGCCGCGGAGAGGGGCTTCATCGACGACGTGATCCTGCCCAGGGGCACAAGACGCCGCATCGCCCGCTCGTTCGAGATGCTGAAAACGAAGAAGGCCGTCGTACCGCTGAAGAAGCACGGGAACATTCCGCTGTGAGGCACCCCAGCACCCCCTCGCTGGTAGCAGGCCGCCACACCCTCCCCCTTGCGGGGAGGGTAGCGCAGCTTGGGCGCCTTGGCGCCTTAGCGCAGCTAGGGAGGGGGTACGCAGTACGCGAAAGGCCATCCTCGGCGCCTACCCCCCTCCTAGTTCCGCTAGGCGCTGAAGCGCCAAGCTGCACTACCTCCCCCGCAAGGGGGGCGGTGACGATGTTGGCCGACCAGTGCCAAATGAACGCGCGCCCACCCTCCCCCTTGCGGGGAGGGTACCGCAGCTTGGCGCTTCAGCGCCTAGCGAAGGTAGGGAGGGGGTAAATGCCCACGCTCGCGCAGAAACTCCGGTCCGACCCCACTGAAGCAGAGCGCCGCCTCTGGAACCTCCTCCGTCCCTTGCGCACCAGCGGCTACCACTTCCGCAAGCAGGTTGCCCTTGGCCCATACATCGCCGACTTCGCCTGCCTGCACGCCAACCTGGTGATCGAAGTAGACGGCGACACGCACTTCACCAACTCGGCCCGGCGCCATGATCATGAGCGCGCCGCATTCCTCCATTCCCGCGGCCTGACGGTCCTTCGCTTCACCAACGATGACGTGACCCGCAATCCCGACGGCACCTACATCGTCATCGCCAACACCCTCGCCGGCCACGCTCCGCGCCTGCGCGCGATCGTGCCGCCGCCCATCGAGAAGCCCGAGTAATGTTCTCCTCCCTCCTCATCGCCAATCGTGGCGAGATTGCCTGCCGTGTCATCCGCACGGCGAAGCGCATGGGCATCCGCACCATCGCCGTCTATTCGGACGCCGACGCCCAGGCCCTGCACGTCAAGCTCGCCGACGAGGCCGTGCATATCGGCGGCTCGGCGGCCCGCGATTCCTACCTGTCGATCGACAAGATCATCGCCGCCTGCAAGGCGACCGGCGCCGAGGCGGTCCATCCCGGCTACGGCTTCCTCTCCGAGAACGCCGCTTTCCCCACGGCGCTGGCGAAGGAGGGCATCATCTTCGTCGGTCCGCCGCCCAACGCCATCGAGGCGATGGGCGACAAGATCACCAGTAAGAAGCTCGCGGCCGAAGCGGGCGTCTCCACCGTTCCCGGCCACATGGGCCTCATCGCCGATGCCGACGAGGCGGTCGTCATCTCCCGCTCCATCGGCTACCCGGTGATGATCAAGGCCTCGGCCGGGGGTGGCGGCAAGGGCATGCGCATCGCCCACTCCGACGCCGAGGCCCGCGAGGGCTTCGAGCGCTCCCGCTCCGAGGCCCAGTCCTCCTTCGGCGACGATCGCATCTTCATCGAGAAATTCGTCACCGAGCCGCGCCACATCGAAATCCAGCTGATCGGCGACCAGCACGGCAACGTGCTCTGGCTCAACGAGCGCGAATGCTCGATCCAGCGCCGCAACCAGAAGGTCATCGAGGAGGCGCCGTCGCCGTTCCTCGATCCAGCGACCCGCAAGGCGATGGGCGAGCAGGCCGTCGCGCTGGCCAAGGCGGTGGGCTACTTCTCCGCCGGCACCACCGAGTTCATCGTCGACGGGCAGCGCAACTTCTACTTCCTCGAAATGAACACCCGCCTGCAGGTCGAGCACCCGGTCACCGAGCTCACCACCGGCCTCGACCTTGTCGAACTGATGCTGCGCGTCGCCGCCGGCGAGAAGCTGCCGCTGACGCAGGCCGAGGTGCCGCTCAACGGCTGGGCCATCGAATCCCGCATCTACGCCGAGGATCCGTACCGCAACTTCCTGCCCTCGATCGGTCGCCTCACCCGCTATAACCCCCCCGCCGAAAACCTGCCCTTCGTCCGCAACGATACCGGCGTGCAGGAAGGCGACCGGATCAGCACCTTCTACGACCCGATGATCGCCAAACTCTGCACCTGGGCGCCCACCCGGCTCGAGGCGATCGAGGCCATGGCCGATGCGCTCGACGAGTTCGAGCTCGAGGGCGTCGGCAACAACATCCCCTTCGTCTCCGCCGTCATGGCGCAGGATCGCTTCCGCTCCGGCAACATCACCACCGGCTACATCGCCGAGGAATTCCCCGGCGGTTTCAACGGCGTAGCGCTGTCCGTTGAATCACTGACGCATCTCGCGGCGCTCGCCTGCTGCTCCGCCTTCGCCCTCGACCACCGCGTCTACCCAGGCACGCCCACGCCCCGCGCCGTGCTGATCGCCGGCCAACGCTGGGACTTCGCCGTCCGCGCCGATGGCATCGAGTATTGGCTCACCGCGCCGGACGGCAAGAAGCTGCTGGTCGAGACCGGCTGGAAGCCCGGCATGACCCTCTGCATCGCCCGCGTCGACGGCGCGCTACGCCACGTCAAGATCGACCGCGTCACCGGCGGCTTCCGCCTCCGCTGGCAGGGCGCCGACCTCATCGCCAAGGTGCTGCTTCCCCAGGTCGCCGACCTGATGCCGCTGATGCCGATCAAGCAACCGCCCGACCTCAGCAAGTTCCTCCTCTGCCCCATGCCCGGCCAGGTCGTCCGCATCGACGTCGCCGAAGGCGACATCGTCGAGGACGGCCAGACACTCGCCATCGTCGAAGCCATGAAGATGGAAAACGTCCTCAAGGCCGAAAAGCGTGCCCGCGTCAGCAAGGTCCGGGTCAAGCCCGGCTCCGTGCTGGCAGTGGATGAGGTGATCCTGGAGTTCGAGGCGGTATGAGTTTCGCAGGACGCATCCCCACCCAAGTTCCGCTAGGCCGCCATTGCGGCCAAGCTCCACTACCCTCCCCACAAGGGGGAGGGAGCTCAGTGGCTCATGTCAGGCAGCATTGTCTCCCTCCCCCTTGTGGGGAGGGTAGCGAAGCTTGCGAGCATCAGCGAGTTAGCGCAGCTAGGGTGGGGGTGGGTTTCAACCAACATGCCTAGCCCCACCTTCGCCGACTGGGCCAAGCTCGCCGCCCGCGACCTCCGCGACACCCCCGTCGAGTCCCTCAACCGCGACTACGGCGATCTCCCCGTCCGCCCCGCCTACTTCCCCGACGATGCCCTGACCGATCCCGGCCTCCCCGGCGTCGCCCCGTTCACCCGCGGCGTCCGCGCCACCATGTATGCCGGCCGCCCCTGGACCATCCGCCAATATGCCGGCTTCTCCACCGCGCGCGAGTCCAACGATTTCTACCGCAAGAACCTCGCCGCCGGGCAGAAGGGCCTGAGCGTCGCCTTCGATCTCGCCACCCATCGTGGCTATGACAGCGACCACCCGCGCGTCACCGGCGATGTCGGCAAGGCCGGCGTGGCCATCGACAGCGTCGAGGACATGAAGCTCCTCTTCGACGGCATCCCGCTCGATCAGATGTCGGTCTCGATGACCATGAACGGCGCCGTCTTGCCCGTGCTCGCCATGTTCATCGTGGCCGCCGAAGAGCAGGGCGTGAAGCAGGACCAGCTCGACGGGACCATCCAGAACGACATCCTCAAGGAGTTCATGGTCCGCAACACCTACATCTACCCGCCCGCGCCGAGCATGCGGATCGTTGGCGACATCATCGCCTACACCGCCGGGCACATGCCGAAGTTCAACTCGATTTCGATCTCCGGCTACCACATGCACGAGGCCGGGGCGACCGCGGTGCAGGAGCTCGCCTACACCATCGCCGACGGCGTCGAGTATGTCCGCTCGGCGCAGGCACGCGGTCTCGATATCGATTCCTTTGCGCCGCGCCTGAGTTTCTTCTTCGGCATCGGCATGAACTTCTTCCTCGAGGTCGCAAAACTCCGTGCTGCCCGCACGCTGTGGCAGAAGTTTATGGCCCTCGCAGGCGCCAGGGACCCAAAATCACTGATGTTGCGCACCCACTGCCAGACATCCGGCGTGTCTTTGACCGAGCAGGACCCCTACAACAACATCGTCCGCACCACGATCGAAGGCCTCGCCGCCGTGCTCGGCGGCACGCAGAGTCTCCACACCAACTCTTTCGACGAAGCCATTGCGCTGCCGACGGAATTTTCCGCCCGCATCGCCCGCAACACCCAGCTGATCCTGCAGCACGAAAGCCGGGTCACCGACGTCGTCGATCCGCTCGGCGGCTCCTACTACATCGAAGCCCTCACCGCCGACCTCGTCGAGCGCGCCAGTGCGTTGATTGCGCAGGTGGAATCCGAAGGCGGCATGACCGCCGCCGTCGCCGCCGGCACCCCCAAGCTGGAGATCGAAAAGGCCGCCGCGCAGCGCCAGGCCCGCGTCGATCGCGGCGAGGATGTCATCGTCGGAGTCAACCGCTACCGGCTTGAAAACGAAGCGCAAATCGCCATCCGCGAGATCGACAACAACAAGGTGCGCGACGAGCAGGTCGCCCGCCTCGCCGATCTCCGCCGCACGCGCGACCCCGACGCCGTAGCCGCCGCCCTCAAGTCGTTGCAGGATCAGGCGAAATCGAGCGGCAACCTGCTCGCCGCCAGCATCGAAGCCGCCCGCGTCCGCGCCACCCTTGGCGAGATCTCCGCCGCGCTCGAGACCGTGTTCGGCCGCCACGCCGCCATCACCCGCGTCATCTCCGGCGTCTATGCCGAAACCTACATCGGCGACCCGCAATACGCCCAAGTGACTGATCGCATTGCCGCTTTCACAGCAAAGGAAAAGCGCCCGCCGGCGCTCTTCATCGCCAAGATGGGGCAGGATGGGCACGATCGCGGCGCCAAGATCATCGCCACCGCATTCGCCGACCTCGGCTTTGTCGTCCACATGGGCGACCTGTTCGAAACCGCCCCCGAAGTCGCCACCCACGTCTCCGACCTCAAGGTCGATGCCGTTGGCGTCTCGTCCCTCGCCGCCGGCCACAAGACCCTCGTCCCCGAACTGATCGCCGAACTGCGGAGCAGGGGCCTGGGCGACGTCACCGTCATCGTCGGCGGCGTCATCCCCGATCAAGACTATGATTTCCTGCGCCAATCCGGCGTCGCCGAAATCTTCGGCCCCGGCACCAACGTCCTCGAAGCCGCGTTCTCTGTCCTCAACCAGATCGAGGGAAGGCTGAGCAATCGATGAGTGCAACGACGCCCCCTCCACCAAGCTGCGCTTGGTCCCCCTCCCCCGCTTCGCAGGGGAGGACCTTCGCGCCGCCGGTGGTTGCTATCGACGTTCATAGGGCACGACGTCGCCTTGATCCCCCACTGTGGCGCAGCCACGGGGGAGGGGGACCACCCGAAGGGTGGTGGAGGGGGCGTTCCCACGCTCGGAGCGACCCATGATCGGCCGCTTGAATCACATTGCCATCGCTGTCCCCGATCTCCTTGCAGCCGCAGCGAAATATCGCGATCAGCTCGGCGCCCACGTCCATGCGCCCCAGCCGCTGCCGGAGCACGGCGTCACCGTGGTGTTCATCGAGCTCGCGAACACCAAGATCGAACTGCTCACCCCCCTCGGCGACAACTCGCCGATCGCCAAGTTCCTCTACGAGCACCCGAATGGCGGCATGCATCACGTGTGCTTCGAGGTGCCCGACCTCGCCTCGGCCGCTCGCAAGCTCTCCGAGCAGGGCGCCCGCGTCCTCGGCGACGGCAAGCCGAAGACCGGCGCGCACGGCCTGCCGGTGCTGTTCCTGCACCCCAAGGATTTCGACGGCACGCTGATCGAACTCGAGGAAGTGAAGCCCGACCTGCAGCCCGCCTGATGTTCAGAAAGCGTTCATCAACGGGGCGCTGACAAGGCAAAGCCCGACTTATCCCCGTGGGTTCCAGTGCCCCTATCCTTACCGCATCGACTTTGGCGAGGACGGACATGACCGACAGCACCCACCTGAAACTCCCCTACATCCTGCCCGGACAGGCGCAGAAGCACATCACCCACAACGAGGCGCTCGCCGCGCTCGACACGCTGACCCAGCTCGCCGTGCTCGATCGCGACCTGAACACGCCGCCCGGCAGTCCGGATGTAAACATGCGTTACATTGTCGGCCCGACCCCCACCGGCGCGTGGTCCGGCAAGGCAGGGCAGGTCACCGCCTGGGAACCGACGCTCGGCCTCGACGGCCAGACCCCGATGCTCGGCATCAACACCACGCCGGACCCAACCAACCGCCTCGCCGTCGCCAGCGACGCCGTGCTGTTCACATACGGTTCAGACGACGTTCAGCTGAAACTCAACAAGGCATCAACCGCCGACACCGCCTCCCTCATCTTCCAGACCAGCTTCTCCGGCCGCGCCGAACTCGGCACCACCGGCGACGACAACCTCCACCTCAAGGTCAGCCCGGATGGTGTGAGCTGGACGGAGGCGCTGGTGGTGGATTCGGGGACGGTCCAGTCGAACTTCGGTGGTCCAGTCGGGCTGAAGTCGCACCCTGTGTCCGCGCTCCCGCCCGCAACCACGCCCGGCGCCCTGATCTTCGTCTCCGACGCGGCAGGTGGCTCAGTCGTCGCCTTCGCCGATGGCGCCGACTGGCGACGGGTCACCGACCGGGCGGTCGTCAGCTAGATCAGCCCGAATGCGCAAGCTGCGCGCCTGACCGCCACGCCAATGACGTTGAGCGTCGAGTGGACCAGACGGCGGCGGATCGGCGCAGTCATCTGCTCGACCGTGTCCAGCCCGAAGCCGCGGCATCCTTGCTGGAGATGATCGGCTCGCCCGTCAGCGGCCACTCCACCCCCAGCGTGGGATCGTCCCATCGGATCGTGCGTTCGCTTTGGCCGTGCCAGTATGCCGTGGTCTTGTAGAGGAACTCGGTGTTGTCCTCGAGGGCCAGGAAGCCGTGGGCGAAGCCCTCGGGGATCCAGAACTGCTTGCGGTTCTGCGCGCTGAGTTCCACTGCGGTCCAGTCCCCAAAGGTGGCAGAGCCGTCGCGAACATCCACCGCCACGTCCCACGCTGCGCCATTGACGACGCGGACCAGCTTGCCCTGGGCGTGTGGGGCTAACTGGTAGTGCAGCCCGCGCAGTACGCCCTTGTGGCTGACCGAGTGGTTGTCTTGCACGAAATCGACGTCGAGCCCGGTGGCCTCGCGGAAGCGGGCGAGGTTGAAGCTTTCGAAGAAGGCGCCGCGCTCATCCGCGAACACCCGCGGCTCCAGCACCAGCAGTCCGTCGATGTCGAACCGGGTCACCTGCATCAGCGACCCTCCCGCAGCAGGGTGGTAAGGTAGAGGCCGTAGCCGCTCTTTTCGAGCGGCTGCGCCAGCCGCTCGAGTTGCGCATCGTCGATCCAGCCGTTGCGCCAGGCGATCTCCTCGGGGCACGCGACCTTGAGGCCCTGCCGCTTTTCCAGCGTGGCGATGAACTGGCCGGCCTCGAGCAGGGAGTCGTGCGTGCCGGTATCGAGCCAGGCGAAGCCCCGGCCCATGCGTTCCACTGTCAGGGTGCCGGCCTCGAGATAGAGCCGATTGAGGTCGGTGATCTCGAGCTCGCCCCGTGGCGAGGGCCGCAGCTGGCGGGCAAGTTCCACCACCTGCTCGTCGTAGTAGTAGAGGCCGGTGACCGCGTAGTTGGATTTCGGCGCTGTGGGCTTTTCCTCGATCGAGGTGGCCCGGCCGGCGCTGTCGAAACCCACCACGCCATAGCGCTCCGGATCGTTCACTCGGTAGGCGAACACCGTGGCCCCGGACTGTCGGCCAGAGGCACTGTCGAGCAGTCGCGGCAGGTCGTGGCCGAAATAGATGTTGTCGCCGAGGATCAACGTAGATGGCCCGCCCGCAACGAAGTCGGCCCCAAGGATGAAGGCCTGCGCCAGTCCGTCGGGCTTCGGCTGCACGACGTAGTGGAACGCCATACCCCAGGCGGAGCCATCGCCGAGCAGTTCGCGGAAGCGCGGCAGGTCGGCCGGGGTCGAGATCACCAGTACCTCGCGGATGCCCCCATGCATCAGGGTCGCGAGCGGATAGTAGATCATCGGCTTGTCGTAGACGGGCAGCAACTGCTTGGAAACGCTCAGCGTTGCCGGATGCAGCCTGGTGCCGGCGCCGCCGGCGAGGATGATGCCGCGACGGGTCATTTGGTCGCTCCGACGATGGTTGCGATGGTGGGGCGCACATCCTCGCGCCAGCCGGGCAGGTCCAGCCCCAAGGCGCTGCTCAGCTTGTGGTTCGAGAGGTGCGCGTTCTTCGGCCGTGGCGCCGGGGTCGGGAACACCGATGACGGGACCGGCAGGATACGCTCCACCTTCAGCCGCGCGCCCATCCGCCGCGCCTCCTCGATGATGAAGCAGGCATAGTCGTAGCGGCTGGTCTCGCCCGTGGTCGTCAGGTGGTAGAGGCCCGAGGGCAGGGGGCGGCCGGCGGCGCCCAACGCAATGGACCGCCCGATCGTCTCCGCGATCAGCCGGGCGCTGGTCGGGCAGCCGGACTGGTCATCGATCACCTGCAGTTCCTCGCGCTGCGCCGCGGCTTCCAGCATCTTGCCGGCGAAGTTTGCATGCGAGGCGGAGTGCACCCAGCTGGTCCTGAGCGTCAGGTAGTCTGCGCCCGTCGCGGCGATGGCTACCTCGCCCTCGAGCTTGCTGCGCCCGTAGACGTTGATCGGCGAGGTCGGATCGTCCTCGGCATACGGCTGGGGCTGCTCGCCGTCGAAAACGTAGTCCGTCGAGATGTGGATCAGCCTCGCCCCTACCTGCAGCGCCGCTTCGGCCAGCCGCCCTGGCGAGGTGGCATTGACCAGCCGCGCCACCTCCGGCTCGGATTCCGCCTTGTCGACCGCCGTGTAGGCTGCCGCATTGACGATGATATCGGGCCGTTCGCGATGAACCAGCGGCGGCAGATCGTCGGGCCGGGTGAAGTCGGCCCCGGCGCGTCCGTAGGCGGCGATCTCGCCGAGCGGGGCGAGGATCGCCGTCAGTGCCGTGCCGACCTGTCCATCGCGGCCGAGGATCAGGATCTTCATGCGTACTGCCTCGCGATCCAGTCCCGATAGGCGCCGCTGGTGACATCGGCCACCCAGGCCGGGTTGTCGAGGTACCAGTCCACCGTGCGCGCGAGGCCGACCGTGAACGACACGGCCGGCTGCCAGCCCAGGTCGCGGCCGATCCGGCGGGCGTCGATCGCGTAGCGCCTGTCGTGCCCGGGACGGTCGGCGACGAAGGCTATCTGCGTGGCGTACGCCGCACCGTCGGCGCGTGGCCGGCGCTGGTCCAGTAGGCCGCAGATCGCGCGCACCACGTCGATGTTCGCCATCTGGTTGTCTCCGCCGACATTGTAGGTGGCGCCCGGCGCGGCGCGTTCCAGCACCAGGCGGATGGCGGCGCAGTGGTCGCCGACATACAGCCAATCGCGCACCTGCTGGCCGTCGCCATAGATCGGCAGCGCCTTGCCGCTCAACGCATTGTGGATCACCAGCGGGATCAGCTTCTCTGGAAACTGGTAGGGCCCGTAATTGTTCGAGCAGTTGGTGACTAGCGTGTTCAGCCCGAAGGTCTCGCGATAGGACCGGACGAGATGGTCCGAGCTCGCCTTGCTCGCCGCATAGGGGCTGTTGGGGAGGTACGGGTTGGTCTCGGCGAAGGCCGGATCGCCAGGCTCCAGGGTGCCGTAAACTTCATCGGTCGAGACATGCAGGAACCGGAAACCGTCGCGCCCGGTGGCATCCAGTTCGCCGACATAGCCCCGCACCGCTTCCAGCAGGTGCAGCGTACCCATCACATTGGTCTCGAAGAACGGTGCCGGTCCCGAGATCGAGCGATCGACATGGCTCTCTGCCGCAAAATTGACCACGGCGCGCACCTGGTGGTCGCGCAGCAGCTGGCCCACCAGCTCCGCATCGCCAATCGATCCGCGCACGAAACTGTGGCGCTGGTCGGCGTCGAGCGAGCCGATATTGGCGGGGTTGCCGGCATAGGTCAGTGCGTCCAGCGTCACCACCGGCTCGTCCGACCCCGCTAGCCAGTCGAGGACGAAATTCGAGCCGATGAAGCCGGCCCCTCCGGTAACGAGGATCGTCACGAAACCAGCACTCCACCTTGCTTTGCAGCCCGAAAACGGAAACCGGATGTCATCAGAGCTTGCCCAGGAAGCCCGCGAGATAGAGCGACAACTGCCCGATAGCCGTCTGCCGGTAAACCCCCGAGCGCCACAGGCTGACGATCCGCTGCGGCAAGTTGCCGTGCCTGGCCTTGCAGAAATGGTCGAACTTGGCAGCTGCGTCGGGCGTCAGCATGTCGCGACACGCGGCGAGCGCACTCATGTTGAGGTTGTTCCAGCCGACATAGCGGCCGCTGAGCGCAAAGCGGGCGCGGCTGATCCGGGCGCGAAACCCGAGGTTCGAGCCGAGCACGTTCGCGTCGTGCTGACGATACCGAACATGCGGCGTCTCGGAGTAGATCACCTTGCCGCCCGCGCCGGCGACGATGAGGTAGGCGAACCAGTCGTGGCTTACGAAGTCGGTCCGCCGCGCCGCCTCGCGGAGCAGTTCGTAAGCCGCGCGGTTCATCACCATGGTGTTGCCGCCGCCGATCGACTGCACCAGCGCATTGGCGAAGTCCGGCGTCTTGCGGAACAGCGTCGACAGCGACACGACGCGATCATCGACGTCGGTCACCAGGGTCCGCGCGCAATAGAGGGCAGGGCGCGAGCCGTGCTCGTCGATCGCGGCGATGGCGACCTTGGTCTTTTCGCTGAGCCAGATATCGTCCTGGTCGCTGAACGCCACATAGTCGGCATCGACCTCGAACTCGGCCAGCAGCCGACGAAAATTGCCCGCAAAGCCCTGACGCGGCCCGGAAGCAACGGTGAAGGAGCCCTTGTTCCAGATCGCCTTCCAGCTCGACAGCAGCTCGACGGTGTTGTCGTCGGAAGAATCGTCGGACGCGATCACGTCGATGGCTGGCCAGTCCTGGGAGATGACCGACCGCAACTGGGCATCGAGGAACCGGGCGCCGTTGTAGGTCGCCAGCAGCACTGCCAGTTTTCCCGCGCCGGCATCGCTGACACGCTGGTCCAATGTCATCCAACTCACCTACGTGGACGCCGGGCGATTCCGCCCATCGTCGTCTCTTCCCATCGTTCGGTCGCCGTTGGCGCTGCCGGCCGCCCGGCGCGCACCATAGAGGTGACACGGCGCGGGAGTAAGGCGCTTTCTTCACGCCGCAGACGCGAATATCGTCGCCCGCCGGCAGAAGTACAACAGCAGTAACGGCGGGGCGACCTATACTGTTGCCGCAGGTCCTATCCCGCCAGCGCATGGCCGGCAACGGTTCCATCGGCCGGTGACCCCGAAACACACCGATTGTTAACCATGCCGGGCGCAGGGTGAGTCAGAACCGCGTGAGGAGGTTCCGCCATGGAACTTCTATTACTGCTTCTGCTGATCCCTCTGGTCTGGCTGCTGCTGCTGCCATCGCGTGTCGCGAGCACGCTCAAGCGCCATCGCTACGCCTCGGCCGCCGTGTTGGTAGCCATGGCCCTTGGCGGATTGCTGATCTCGCAGCTCAACCCACCCGCCAACGAACGCGTCGACTATGCCCAGGGTGACATCGCCCTGCGCGCCATGCTCGAATAGCGCTACCACGCTACGGCAGACCATCCATCCAACCGCAGCCGCTCGCCGTGCAGCTCGTATCGGCCGGCATGGACGACGTTCCCGCCGACAAGACAGCTCAGTTCCAACGGCTCCGCAGTAGGGTTGAGCGTCATGGACAGGGTCCGTGCCTCAAGTGTCATGCAGCGCAGCCGCGTCAACATCGACGGCATCATGCGCTCCGCTCGCAACAAGCAGGGCCTGGAACACCTCGACCAGATCCGCTTCGCCGTCCTCGAAGCCGACGGCGAAATCACCATCATCCCGAGGCAACATCAAGCGAAACGCTATCGCGGCGTCCGGCACGTCAGTTTGGAAGAAGGAACGGCTGGCTGGGGAACCTGGATTCGAACCAAGATTGACGGAGTCAGAGTCCGTAGTTCTACCATTGAACTATTCCCCAAGCGCTGGCCTGGAAACGCGGTAGCCGTGGCTTATCGCGTTCGGTGCGCCTTCTAGCGACAAACTTCGGCGGGATCAACACCTCTTGTGACGGTTGGGCCAAGGATATTTGTCCAGCGGCGACCTTTCGCAGCGACGGCATGCCTGATGGGGGATGCGACGGAGCTGAAACGCTGCTCTGGCGCGTTCTGCCGGCCGCTCAAGCTGCGCCGCATCCGAGGCAAGGCGCGGGCAAATGTGGCGTTGCGCTTGCCGCTGCCTTCCTCTACCTTCAACCTCAACTGAAATAGACCCGTTTGCGGGCGCCCCCGGCCGAGGCCGGCAGGTGCGACCGCGCGGGAGATGGAGTTGAAGGTTGACCGATTCCGATCGGTCCGCCGCCGTATCCGAGCCCGATGGGGTCGAGCGGCACCGTGACGGGCAGGGCCAGGGCCCGGCCCAGAAGACCGCAAGGGCCGGGGGGCAACCGGAATCAGGCGGGTCGGAGCGGCGGACCTACCCCGCTGGAAATCCCCCGCGCCGGTCGCGTGGCCCGCTTTATGCGGCGCTGGACCTTGGCACCAACAATTGTCGCCTGCTGATCGCCCGGCCGCACGAGTCGAGCTTTCGCGTGCTCGATGGCTTCACCCGCATCGTCCGGCTGGGGGAGGGACTGTCGACCACCGGCCGCCTGTCCGACGCGGCGATGGAGCGGACGATGGAGGCGCTGCGCCTCTGCCGAAACAAGCTGCGCGAGCATGAGCCGACCCGGATGCGGCTGATCGCCACCGAAGCGTGCCGCGCCGCCGCGAACGGCGAGGAGTTCATCGCCCGGGTAGAGCGCGACCTCGGGCTGAAGCTGGAGATCGTCGACCGTCAGACCGAGGCCTCGCTGGCCGTCACCGGCTGTGCCGACCTGATCGAGGAGAGCTCCTCCGGCGCCCTGATGTTCGACATCGGCGGCGGCTCGTCGGAGCTTGCCTGGCTCGACTTTCGCGGGGGCCGGCCGCGGCGTACCGGGCGCATGGCGGCCTCGATCCGCTCCTGGCAGTCGTTGCCGGTGGGTGTCGTGTCGATCGCCGAAAAATTCGGCGGCGTCGACGTGACGCCGGATTCGTTCGAGGCGATGGTGGCCTTTGTCGCCGGGCACCTGCGACAGTTCCGCGGCCGCGAGAAGTTGCGGCAGATGATAGCCGAGCATCCGGTGCACCTGATCGGCACCTCGGGCACCGTCACCACGCTCGCCGGCTTGCACCTCGGGCTCGAGCGCTACGAGCGGCAGAAGGTCGATGGCCTGTGGATGAAGCGCGAGGAAATCGATGCGACGATGTCGGCGCTGCTCGGCATGACCTTCGACCGCCGCGTCGCCCACCCCTGCATCGGCCGGGACCGCGCCGACCTGGTGCTGCCCGGCTGCGCCATTTTCGAGGCCATTCGCCGTGAATGGCCGACCGAGCGGGTGAGGGTCGCCGATCGCGGCCTCCGTGAGGGCATTCTCATTTCATTGATCGATGCGGACCGCGCCGAGCGCGCCGGCCGCGGCGGAAAGGGCTGACCGTGAAGGTAAAGGGCACGGGACAGGGGGTCGGCCGGCGTTCCGGCACCGATCTCAAGGTGCGGGTGAAGACCGCCAAGGGTCGGAAGATCGGCTCGACGCTGTGGCTGCAGCGGCAGCTCAACGATCCTTATGTGGCGCGTGCCCGGGCCGAGGGCTACCGGTCGCGCGCCGCGTTCAAGATCATGGAACTCAACGAGCGCTATCACCTGTTCAAGAAGGGGCAGCGTATCGTCGACCTGGGGATTGCACCGGGCGGCTGGTCGCAGGTGGCGGCACCGATCGTGGGGTCAACCAATGCCAACCCGCTGATCGTCGGCATCGACTATCTCGATGTGGATCCGCTCGACGGCGTCATCATCCTCAAGAAGGATTTCAACGACGCCGACGCCCCGCAGGCGCTGATCGACGCGATGGGCGGGCATCAGGTGAACGTGGTCCTGTCCGACATGGCAGCGCCAACAACCGGCCACCGGGCGACCGACCATATCCGGATCATGCAACTGGTCGAGCTGGCGGCCGACTTCGCCATCCATGTGCTGGCGCCGGGCGGTACCTTTGTGACCAAGGTGTTCAAGGGCGGGACCGAGCATGAACTGCTCGCCATGCTGAAGCAGCACTTCGACACCACCATCCATGCCAAGCCCAAGGCGAGCCGCGCCGAATCCGCCGAGACCTATCTGCTGGCCCGCGGCTTCAAAGGCAACCGCCCGCCCGACCGCGAATAGCTACTCCGCCGCTTCGCCTTGCGTGCGGTGGCTGTTCATGCTGGCGAACTTCGGCAGGCGGAGGAAGATCAGCGCCGAGGCGAGGGTGATGGCGGCCATCATCCAGAACGCCCAGTGGAAATCGGCCAGCAGCGGCTCGCCGCCGTGCAAAAGCCGGAAGCCTTCGAGCGCGCCGCCGCCGAGCGCCACGCCGAAGGCAAGCGACAGCTGCACGCTGACCTGGCCGATGACGTTCGCCTGGCCCGCATCCTTGTCGGCCACGTCGGCGAAGATGAAGGCGTTGGTGGTGGTCCAGAACAGCGACTGGAAAAAGCCGGTGATGACGAGGAAGCTCATCATGATCGGGCCGGGCGTGCCGGGCGAGTAGATGCCCATGGCGAGGACGCCCGCTGCGGTGATGGTGCAAGACAGGATCAGCGCCGAGCGGAAGCCGATGCGCGCAATGATCCGCTCGGCCACGAACTTCATCGCGAAGGCGCCGACCGCCGAGGCGAAGGTCACCATGCCGGTTTCGAACGGGCTGAGGCCGAAGGCAAGCTGCAGCATCAGCGGAAACAGGAAGGGCATTGCGCCGGTGCCGAGGCGGAACACCGTGCCACCGATCATCGTCAGCCGGAACAGCGGCTGCCGGAACAGCCGCAGGTCGAGGATCGGATACTCGGTGCGCTTGAAGTGGAACCAGTACGCAACCGCCGCCACCACCCCGAGCAGCATCGAGCCATAACCGAAGGCGGCGGGCAGGGCAGGGAGGGTCAGCACGGAAACGCCGAACACCAGCCCGGCAAAGCAGATCCCGGCGAGCAGGAAGCCGGTGAAGTCCAGCTTCCGGGGTTCGTTGCGCTCCCATTCGGGCAGGTACTTGTTGACGGCAAGCACACCGAGGAAGCCGATCGGGACGTTGATCAGGAAGATCCAGTGCCAACTGGCGAAAGTGGTGATGAACCCGCCGATCGGCGGCCCGAGGATCGGGCCGACGAGGCCTGGAATGGAGAGCCACGCCATTGCGTCAACAAGCTGGTTGCGTGGCGTCACCCGCACCAGCACGAGGCGGGCCACGGGCGTCATCATCGCGCCGCCCATGCCCTGCAGGAAGCGGCTCAGGACGAAGGTGAGCAGCGAATCCGACGCCGCGCAGGCCACCGAGCCGATGATGAACACCACGATCGCCCAGCGGAACACGGTCTTGGCGCCATACTTGTCGGCCATCCAACTCGAGATCGGGATGAAGATGGCGAGTGCCACCATGTAGGTGGTGAGCGCCAGCTTCAGCGCGATCGGCTCGGTGCCGATGTCGCTGGCGATCGCCGCGAGCGAGGTGGCGATGACGGTCGAGTCCATGTTCTCCATGAACAGGGCGACGGCGAGGATCAGCGGGGTGAGGCGGAGCGAGGACATCTGGATCAGCTGACCGGTTCGACAGGCTTGGTGATGGCACCGCGGTGGCCCGACACGTCGGCTCCGGCATCCTTGGGCAGGCGCAGGAACGGGATGGCCGAAATCAGCGACACGCCGGCGACCACGAACCATGCGATGTGGAAATCGGCCAGCGATAGTTCGCTGCCGGTCAGCCGCGAACTCGCCTCGAGCACCCCACCAGCCACCGCCACGCCGAACGCGACGCTGAGTTGCTGGCCGACCACGGTGATCGCCGACGCCTGGCTGGCGTCCTTTTCGTCGACGTCGGCGAAGCCGAGGGCATTGACGCCGGTGAAGAAGATCGAGCGCAGCACGCCGCTGACCAGCAGCGTCGCGTAGAGGAAGATGTGGGGCGTCTGCGGAGTGAAGAAGCCGTTGAACGCCAGGGCGAGGCAGGCGGCGATGCTGGCCGCGATCAATACGCGGGGAAAGCCGAAGGCGGCGAACACCCTCTCGGCGACGACCTTGCTGAACATGGCGCCCAGCGCCCCGATGAACGTGATCATCCCGCTCTCGAACGGCGTCAGCCCGAACGCCACCTGCAGCATCAGCGGCAGCAGGAAGGGGGTCGCACCCACGCCGATGCGGAAGATCGAGCTCCCGACCACTGCCGAGCGGAACAGTGGATAGCGCCGGAACAGGCTGGGGTCGAGCAGCGGGTGCTCCGTACGCCGGCAGTGCCACAGGTAGACGCCCCCGGCGAGCACCCCGGCCCCGAGCGCGGCAAAGCCCGCGACGATCGGGATCGCCGGCAGGCTGATGACCGACAGGCCGAAGATGACGCCGGAGAAGGCGATGGCCGCCAGTATGAATCCCGGGAAATCGATGGGCCGCGGGGTCCGGGTCTCGATCTTGGGCAGGTAGATGGTGCTGAGGATGATGCCGGCAATGCCGATCGGGATGTTGATCCAGAAGATCCAGTGCCAGGTGAGGTAGGTAGTGAGGAAACCACCCACCGGCGGACCGGTGAGGGGGCCGATCAGACCCGGCAGCGTGAGCCAAGCCATGGCCGACACCAGCTCGTTGCGCGGCGTCGAGCGCACCAGCACCAGCCGGGCCAGCGGCGTCATCATCGAGGCGCCGGTGCCCTGCAGGAACCGCGAGCCGACGAAGGTTTCGAGCGAGAAGGAGTTGGCGCAGCAGATCGAGCCGGCCATGAACACCAGGATCGCCCAGCGGAACACGTTGCGCGCGCCCAGCCGGTCGGCCATCCAGCCCGACAGCGGAAGGAATATGGCGAGCGCCACGAAATAAGCGGTGAGCGCCAGCTTCAGCGATATGGGGTCGGCCCCGATATCGGCCGCGATGGCCGGCAGAGAGGTCGCGATGACCGTCGAATCCATGTTCTCCATGAACAGGGCGACGGCCAGGATCAGCGGGATGATGCGCAAGGGCGGGGCGGCCCCGAAGGGGACGCATGGTTAGGATTGAAACGATACCGGATTGCTTTACGGCGATTGTCCGACGCAGCGCAACCCGGTCTTTTGGACTTCGTTGCAATGCACCAGTGGCAGCGAAGTGCCATGCCGCCCCGGAATTAGGCATGCCGGTGCTTTAAGTTGCCCGAACCGCCAAGACATGCCTTATTGCAGACAAATCCAATCGAATGGCCACGAGGCTAGCATGAAGAGTTTCTCGTCCTTGAGCTTCGCCAGCGACCATGCAGCGTCGCTCGATCTCGCGTTCGCTGCGGTCCAGAAGGACCCGCAGGCGCTGTTCACTGACTTCCAGTGGTTCCTCTTCCAGGGCAAGGACACGATCTTCTTCACCGCCTTTTCGAAGGAGACGTTCGACAAGGCGAAGCTGAAGGATCTGGCGCGGCAGGTTGTGGCGCTGGCGCCTCAATTGACGCACGGCTTCGTCGGCGCCCGTCCCGGCCATCCTTTCACCGAAGCGCAGCTCGATGCCATCACCTCGGTTGAGATCGTCGATGAGTTCGACGGCTACCCCGACAAGTGGCTGGGCAAGTCCGAAGACATCTTCGACGCGCCTGACCTGCCGCTCTTCCGCTTCATGGCGGCGACCCGCCGCGGCGGGGCCGACGGCGAGGGCCGCGTCTCGATCATGCAGGTGCGGGCCGCGCACGCGGTGCTCGAGGGGTCGGATGCGGCGCTGCTGACCCGCTCGCAGACCGCCAACCACGGCATCCAGTCCAACAAGGACAACAAGGTTGCGCTCGGCACCCGGATCAAGGGCGCCCTGGCGGCTGGGCTCGGTGCGTCGATCCACCTGTTCTTCGCGCATCTGCTGTCGCCGCCGGAAAAGCCGTGGGAGTTCCAGACCCTGGCGCTGCAGCGCAGCCGCATCCGCAAGATGTCGAACCGGCTCGGCGTGCGCCAGCGCTCGCTGTATTTCGCGCTCGTCACCTATGCGCTGCACTCGGCCAAGGACCGGCGGTTCAACGACGAGGTGATCGCGGCGGCCTACACCATGCTCGACACCAACCGGACCGCCGCGGATGACGATTTCTTCCGCGTCCGCGCCCTGATGGCGAAATTCCCTTTCACCGAGGATTTCGTCACCTATGTGCAGGGTGTCGACCGGGTGCTCGACGAGATCGAGGCCAAGGACGTCACCGTCTTCTCGGTGCAGATGATGGCGCTGTTCAAGATGCACCGCACGCTGCACCGCTATGCGCCATGGCTCTATGGCCCGCGCTTCCGCCGCTTCCAGGGCCGCACCGACACCGTGCTGACGCTGGTGCCGCCACACCGCACCTTCGGGCCGGTGACCGAGTGGATGATGGAGCCGATCTATTGCGGCGCCTTCCACGCCGGCGCCAACATCTGCACCTTCTGCCCGGGTCGCGAGTACATGACGCTGAACTTCACCATGGAGCCGCGGCACATGGAGATGGTCAGCGCCATCGAGCCCCTGATCGACCGCGTCGAGACGATGTCCCTGCCGGCGCATGGCAAGCCCGACAGCCACGCCGACGCGTAAGGCCGGACGTGCCGACGCCCCCGCCGGCCTCGCGGCCTCGGGTTGTTCAAAGAACCTGCCCCCTTTCGGGCGCAGTGAAGCGGGGCCGGCGAGGCTTGCGCCCCGACGCGGTTAGTCCGCAGTTTGTATGAGGCTCTCGCCTCGCCGGCCGATCGGGATTTTGGGCTTATGGTACCGCGACCCGGGAGCATCCCGTGCCGCATCGCGAAAAGCCTGGGTGGCCTGGCAACCCGGGCGACCCGGCATTGCCCACCTCTCCCGGCCGCCTCATGCATGGCGGCCTTGCTCCCTGGAGCACCCTGCATCGGGTACCCCGTGCGTTGCTAGCCCGTCCTATTCACACTGACGCGGGGCTATCTCCGATGCTGGCCGGGTGAGCCGCGAGCGCGGGTTCGCGCTGCGCCTTTTTCATCGCGGTGTGGGCTGATGTTTTGATCTCCGAGTGGGTT
>Ga0247839_1000591_pt1 | contig 63917 bp, 65 predicted proteins | sample LaCruzMarch2015__6_FD_192405 | JGI IMG/M metagenome (GOLD analysis project Ga0247839, IMG submission 192405) | Freshwater microbial communities from meromictic Lake La Cruz, Castile-La Mancha, Spain - LaCruzMarch2015_16m | ecosystem: Environmental > Aquatic > Freshwater > Lake | place: Spain...
GATCCCGTCCGGCGCCGTGAAAATACACCACCGCCGGAACTTTCCGGGTTTTCGCTTCCGGCGGGAGCAGCAGCCAGGTATGAACCGGCGTTCCGTCAAGCCCTTCAAAGGTCAGATCCCGCACGTCCGTCCGCAGATCGCCTTTGATGTTCAGCGGAACTTCCGCGCACCGCATCAGCGTTTCAGCCCAGAACGCGTCAAAATCCGGCCGCTTGGTTTGCGGCACGTCGAGCGTTTCGAGCTCGGCAATCGTTTTAGCGGACTGCGGCATGGCTTTCTTCTTTCCTTCAACACGGCGTCAAAATAGAATCCGCGCTATGAAAGCATATCGCTCATTCGTTGTCAGCCTGCTCGCCGCCCTGATTTTTCCAATGCTTGGAAACTCCGGAGAAACCGGGAAAAAGCCGCTGGTTTATCAGATTCCGATCAAGGAGCAGATTGAACCTGCCCTGCTCTACGTCGTCCGGCGCGGCGTCACCGAAGCCAAAAAAGAAAAGGCCGACGCGGTGGTCTTCGTCATGAACACGCCCGGCGGCGGCGTCAACGAGGCGCGTGAAATCATCAGCCTGATCAGACAGATAGATGTCCCTGTCTACACCTTTGTCGAAAAAGACGCCTATTCCGCCGGTGCCATCATCGCGCTGTCTACAAAACACATTTATATGGCTCCCGGCAGCGTCATCGGCGCGGCCACTCCGCTGATGATGAGTCCGTTCGGCGGAGTCGAAAAAATGACCGAAGCGGTCGAAGAAAAAATGACTTCCGCCGTCGCTGCACTGGTGCGTGATGCCGCCAAACAGGGCGGCCACGATCCGAAGCTCGGCGAAGCCATGGTGCGCCGTGAACTGGGATATACCGTCGGAACCAATGTGCTGAGTAAAGCAGGCGAACTGCTGACGCTGACCGCCAGCGAGGCCGAAGGAATTCTTTCCGAAGGTACGGTCAAGGATGTCACCGCGATGCTGGAAAAAGCCGGACTGCCGAACGCGGAAATCAGAACACTCGAAGTGACACCGGCGGAACGGATCGCCCGTTTCATCGCCGCATTCGCGCCGATCCTGCTGATCATCGGACTCGGCGGAATCTACATCGAAATCAAAACCCCTGGATTCGGACTGCCGGGCATTCTCGGCGCGGCGGCACTTGTACTCTTTTTCTTCGGTCACCACATCGCCGGACTTGCCGGCATGGAAGACGTCATCATCTTCATCATCGGGTTCACTCTGCTATTCCTTGAGGTCTTCATCGTTCCCGGCTTTGGCATACTAGGCGTCAGTGGCATTGCTCTGATTCTCTTTTCTTTGTTCAGTGCAATGACCTGGAAAATTCCGGGGCATTTCTGGCCGGAACTTAACGACAGCACGTTACAACACGCACTCGGTAATCTGGCTATCGGAATGACCGGCACCGCCATACTGGGATTCCTCGCCGGAAAATACCTGCCGAAATCACGAGTCTTCCGGCCGCTGGTGCTCGGTCAGCAGACAACCCACGCTGAAGGTTTTTCGGCGGCGCATGACCGCAGTGAAATGATCGGCCGGGAAGGAATCACCGAAATGGATCTGCATCCGGCGGGCCGCGCCCTGTTTAACGGCGAGCGGATCAACGTCATCGCCCGCGGCGAGTTCATTGATAAAAACAGCGCCGTGCGCATTATTGAAGTGCTTGGCAACCGTATCGTCGTGGAAAAAGTCTGAAGCCCTAAAGAAGGTTTCGGGTCCAGTCACGAACGGAATGAACAGTCAACAGGGCCAGATGGCGATTAAAACTGACCGGCTCATCAAAAAAATCATACCGGGCAGTTCCGGCGAACGGCCCCAGCTCACCCAGAGCGTCCCGGTTCTCCGGCAACGGCAATCCGTTGTCTTCGAGCAGTTCCGTCAGTTCAATCAGGTCATGCGTTTTACGGAAAACCACCTCGTTTTTTACCAGCACGGCCTTAAGAAATTTTTCAACAGCCTGCTGACAATGGAAGCCTACAATGTCATCCGAGATATCCGGATTCCCCGCCAAGGCCGCGGCGGCGATCAGATCCTGTTCGCCTTTAGTAAAAAAGCGGAGTGCCAAATCATGCGGACTCATAAAGCACCAGCCCCTCTTTCAGCGCCCAGTACATCGCCGTACCCGGCAGACTGCCCCATGCCTTGACGGTTGCTTCATCGGACACCATCAAATCAACCGGCATTCTAAGCGGACGGAGGGCGTTGCGCAGGCGAACCATCTCACGGCGTTTATCGGCAACCTTTTTTTCAATCACAAAAAAATCAACGTCTGAATCTTCTTTTTCTTCATTGCGGGCGTACGAACCGAACAGGATAATTTTTTCCGGTCGTGCCTCACGCACCAGAATTTCAACGGCCCTATTGATGGAACTTTTCAAAACCATGGCCGGAATATGCCCGCTTCTACGCTGTACATCAATGTCAAAAGCCCGGCGCACTCCGCCGCACACAAGAAAAAGACCGGCGTAATCGAAAACCCCGGCAACGCCGCATCGTCGTGGAGAAAATCAACTCCCCGCAGTCTCCGGCGGCGGGGTAAAGACACCTTGTTCTGTGAGTGTATCGATGATGCGTGAAGCGCAGTTGTAGCCGACCGCAAGCTGTTCCATGAGCGAATGAATCGGGTCGTCCTTGGTTTTGCGTAACACTTCAGCAGCGGCGGCGAGCAGTTCGTCGCTTTCGCCCTTTCCCATCATTTCCAGCAGTTCCTCATGAATATCTGCAAAAGTTTTATCTGTATTTTCGTCACTCATTTTTCACTCCTTTATTGCACATAAATTTTCCGGAGTAGTCCGCTACAAGCCGCCTGGCTTCTTCAAGCTGAGATGCAGTCATCTCCTCGGCAAGTTGTTGAACAAACTCGGCAGACAACGGATGATTCTGCGCCGCCGCCAGCGTACTCCACGCATACGCTTCGGGAAGATTTTCTTCCATTCCGAAGCCGTTGGAATAGATCACACTCAACATGGATTGGCCGAGAGCAAATCCCTGCTCCGCCGACCGGCGGCACCATTTGATGGCTTCCGGTGTGTTCTGTTCAACGCCCCAGCCGTGTGCATAGGCGGTTCCAAGCTGCATCTGGGCGTTCGGTTCGCCGCATTCAGCGGCGATGCGCCACCATTTGACCGCTTTTTTACGGAGCCCCCGGACTTTATACGCGCAACCCAGCGCCATTTGAGCCCAAAGATCGCCCTCCAGAGCAACCTTGCGCAGCCGGAACATGTAGTACAGGTTGTACAGCAATGTCCCGCCAATGAGCATTGCAACAATCAATCCGGCCCACACATATAATTCAATATTCATGATTCATCCTGATTTATTATCCCTGTGCCGCAGCCTGTTGGCTGGTCTTATGGAATGAATCATGACAGACGAACAGGGACATAGGACGTCCCGCTAAAAAATTATTAGAGATTATACTAAATGCGTATGAGGTTCGGTATTTATGTCAAGGCCGCCGGGACGGCGGCGGTACGTATCGCAACCGTCTCGGTTGCCTTGTCTATAAACCGGATATCATACGGCGCTGGTATCAAACCGGCTGTGATATTGCATCAGGAACTTGCAGGAGAGTGATGACCGCAAAGACGCGAGGACGCAAAGAAAATGCAACCGGTGGCCGCGCCGGTTTCAACGCGATAGGTCAGCCATTTCGCGGATTTCATCCGCGACCAATTGCTTGAGCTTGGCCGGGGCGAGAACGCGGGCGTGTTTGCCCATGCTCAAGACCCAGCTGATGACGTTGGAATACGGCTGTTTGCTGCTGCCGCTGCTGACCGGGAATGAAATTTCCACACTGCCGTCTTTGCGGGTGACCACCTTTTGATCGGTATGCCATTGTTTGAGATGAACGCGGGCGGTAGAGGCGGCATCGATACGGATACGTACCGTCTCCGGCTTGCCTTGCATGGAGGCATAACGCCCGAAAAGCTTCCGCTTCAACTCTTCCGGATCAAAGTCCTTTGGAATAGTAAATGGTTCGCCCGAGTCGGTGACTGCCGCAATCCGACTGATAGCAAGTTGCAGGACGTCGCCTTTGCGATGACTCCGCGCAAACAGATACCACTCCCCTTCAATATTGGCGATGTGCAGCGGATCGAGCCGGTAGGTTTGCAGTTCTGCCGTGCTAAGGCTCTGATAGCCAATCTCCACCGTGCGGCGCTGCAACATGCACCGGCACAATTGATCCCAGATGCTGAACTCCACCGGCACTGAGGGCGGCGGCACAAAACTGAACCCTTTCAAAATGCGGTCGGACGTGGTGCCGACATGACCGCTGGCGGTCTCTAGCACTTGTTCAAAGAAATGATTCAGCACTTTTCCCATAGGCAGATCGCGGTACTGCTCTAAAGAATGCCGAGCCAGCAGTAACGCCAGCAGTTCACCTTCTCGCACCGAAATTGCGGGCATGCCCCATGTCGGCTCTGTGTAAAAATAGCCGCGCCGCTTGCGGTCATATTCAATCGGCGCACCGATACGATCCTTCATGAACTCAATGTCGCGCTTGATTGTCCGCTCATCCACTTCCCAATCGGCGGACAGGGTCGGGACGGAAGGAAATTCACCGGCACGAATCCGCCGGTCAATATCCACGTGCCGCTCAAACTGGGTGTTGGTGCATTTCATTCCCATTGACTCCGTAGATGACCCCGACGACCCGAAAGTGCATCGGAGCCACATCTAAACGCTGGTTAGGCTAACAGTTGCGCTTGGCACTCCTTCATTTGCCGATGCGCCGCTGAATCGAGCTCGCCGTCGGCAGTCAAAAGAGGGATATCGACCAGAGCCTTCAAAATCTGGGCATACTTGACCGACTGAAATACAAGGTGTTTTTGCTCCTCTGTATATGCCGCATAATTCGTCCCGGATTCTTCGATCAGGATCTTCAGCTTCTGGTTTGCACGGCGTAACCGCCCGGTAAACTTGCTCAATACCATCTGCGCCAAAAGCGCTACCTCGAGAATCTGCCGAAGTTTTTCCGTAACCACTCCAAGTTCCGTCGCATACAGTTTTGATTCCTCATAATTTGTACGGGCATTGGCCAGCTTTTCTTCGGCCTTAGCCCCAAGCACGCTGCCGAATATCAACAGCGCGGGTCCTGCAACTAAGACACCCAACACACAAGTTCCGCCTGCAATACCCAATCCGCCAGAAGCCAATGTTCCACCACCAAGCCACGCCAAGGTGGCGTTGGTCGCCGCGATACCGCCAAGAGAACTAATCGCTGTACCGGTACCGGCAGCAGCTAACATTATAGTTCCATTGTAGGCACCGAAAGCGATCAATGCTCCTCCGCCGACCCCTGATGCAAGTCCAGAAAGCGTTGTTGCAACAAATTGGCATGAGGCGGAAAATTCTTTGATTGTCTGTGGTGTAAAATCAGGAATCTTCAACGAACCGAAATCTGCAGAACCGGTTAACTCTACATTTTTCAGCGTACTGAACAGCTCAACGAAACCGGCCAAGTGTTTGTTCATCGCATTGAGCTTTTGCTGTCCGTAGCCTTCCAACGCTGAATGCACCGCCGCTTTCTTTTCTTTCAGCTCACGGTCAGCACGCCCAATATTGCCGCTCGCCTGATCGTTGATATTATTTGCCTCGTTATTGTCTATCCCGGCTGCGACGGTTTTCCAGACTCCGCGCAATCCGGCGAATCCAATAATAATCGGTATAAATAATGGTAATGGCATATTTTTCTCCGGTTTATCCGTTAATAATATCAAGACCTGCATCACAAACTTTCATATAAGAAGTGATAAACTCCTCCATCTCCTGAAGTTCTTCAGCATCCACATTAAGTTTTCCGGCGATTTGCCCAATGGTATATCGTTCAAGCTCGGCATAATCACCATCAACCAGTGCAAGAGCAAGCAACTCAAACATCATGATTTTTCCGGTTTTAGGCGTCATGTCCGCGACTTTAGTCCAGTCCACAACACTTTCTACAAGCGTATCAATCACTCCCTTACGCCAACCGGTCTCATCCAATACCCTGACATTCTTAAGCGCCGGCTCCACTTTTTCAATTGCACGCTGGATTTCGAAACTACCTATATCGAGACTACCAAACATGCCACTTTCTCTAAACCCTAACTCATAACAGTATTGCTCAAGAATAGCTTTTTCTTTAACGCCGGGTTTCCACCCCTCCAAGTCGACATTCCTTGTCTTGTCGGTGACAGCGAACATCATACCTATCGCATAGCCTATAGCAGCGCCTCCAGACTCCACTTCTGACGTCCCCGATTCATCGTGCTGGCACGAAATGGCGACTATATTGGCTAACTGCAAAAATACTTTTTTTTCTTCGTCTTTCTCAATCATGTTCAGATACATCGCATTCTCCTTGTTTATATGGTTACTGAATCTTTTGACAACATCGCATCATCAAATTCACAAAACGTGCCGTAGCAAAGGGTTTTGCCGATACCATCCGCAAACCGGTTGGCACAAACCGCAAACTGATCAATATCCCCCAACTCTACCGCACGATCCAACTCACTCAGACTCATCTCGAAAAACTGCTGCGATTCTCCGAGTTGTTTCTGAAAAACAACAGTCATTTCTTCCCGATAGGCATCCATTTCAGCACGAGCCGCCCGGCAAATATCCTTCACCCGTTCGTAGTTGGCTTCGGCCTCATTTTTTCCCTTAAAGGCATTGAGTGCTTCGGCATAGAAAATAGAGCTCAAGGTGTACCCAATCATACCGCCAATTACAGCCCCAACCACCGGAATCGGAATTGCCAGCTGACCGATTGTTGCGCCCATACCGCTGGCGAGCATCCCCGTACCTTTTTCGCCCAGTTCCTCAAAAAACTCCGTGCCATCAATCTCTCCCTTGACGTAGCTGGCAACCACCGTACTAATTTCAATGGTGGTCACCACAACCATTGTTGGAAGGGATGTCTTAGATAGCGCCCGCAAAGAGTTGCGCTTTGATTGTTGCAGACCTCCCTTTATAGCCGAACCGACAAAACCAGTTCCATACCCTATACCGGCGGCTTTGCCGGTACTGATCGCCACGTCGCGCAAGGCCTCCTCTAAATCCTTGTCATCCTGCGCCACGGCAATAATATTTTGGAATATGGAAATGGAGCCGCCAATCACAGCACCATACTTGGCCCCTTGGCATCCTGCACCATGGCTTGTTTTTACAATGTCCCGAGCGGTGGCAATTTCGGGGTGCTTTCGATAGAAAATGGCCTGTTCCTTGGTCAACCCGCTATCTCTTACATTGTCATACAGATCATCAAAATTAGCGGCTTGCGCCTTTTTTTTACCTGCTAAATCAAGGTTTCCATTCTTTTCGAGGCGCGCAGCCTGTTCCCTTAGAGAACTTGCCTCTTGTTTGCAAAATTGTCTGGCCTTCGCGACATCATCCGAAGGTAGATCGATTTTTACTTTCTGATAACGGGATAAATCATTCTTACCTCCGCCTTCGCCCTTTGCGATTTTTTGCAAAAGAGTTTCAGTGGAAGATACAAACTTCATCTGAGAACCGCTGCCATCAATAATATGCCCATCAAGAATCTTTACGTGATCGTAAACCGGATCATTTATACCGAAATCAGGATGATCATCGGTGCGAATTATACGCTCACGTTTTCCATCGATAATGTTTCGTGCATTATCTCTGGCTACCTTAGCGACCTCCGCCGAATTTCCTGCCTGCTGCTTAATGTTTTTATCAACGTATTCAGGATGCAACTTAGACTTGGATATCCCTTTGAGACTTCTTGTAGCTATGGTGCCGCTTTCGTTATCAACACCCCTATATCCTTTTAGAAATTCTGCATCGGCACTACCAAATCTATTTACAACCTCAGTTGAAGCAGAAGCCGTTGCCACATTACGGAGTGTGCTTTTTTTCTTTTTCTTGTCTTGCTCCATTATCCGTATCCTAACTTGCTTAGTTTTTTGGCCACCTGCTGAATGGCTAACAAAAATAATTTCGGTCAAAGACCCATAACCTTAAGATATTCCGCATGTCAAATCGAATAGTTCGCTCCGGCCACCATTTTTTGATGCTTTCTGTTATCCATTCTCTGGACGTCTCAATATCGCCAAATTTCACTCCGCCGAGATCACCTTCGATGATTTCATAATTCCTGATATGGACTTGAATGGGTTTGTCTTCGCCTTTGGGAAGGATCTCGAGCGAAATAGTCTTTTGCTTTGAGTCAATTTCGAGTTTCAGCATTTTCCCTAATCTCCTGAATTTTAGGTTGAGCCCTTGCCGGATTAAAAATTCCTTTACCATGCCCAATCTCACTTTTCTGCCGGCTCCGTCGTCGCTCCGGCGGGTTGCTTCACTTCCGGCTCAACCGGGCTCCGCTTTAACACCATCGGCCTCGGCGGCTCGGCTGAGTTTATTCTCCAGACAACATAGCCGCCAATTGCGCCCAGCACCACCCCAAACAATACTTTACCTATCGTTGATATAATTTCCCTCCGGCTCAACCCTTCGCCGGTTCATTGGGCTGCAAAGCCCGGCGTATCTTTTCAAACCGCTTGGATTTCAGAAGCGTCACCAAACGGTCTTCCAGCGATGTTTCTGAGTTCTTCAGCGACCAGATGCCATAGCCCAGCGCCATTCCAACCACTACTTTAGCTATCGTTGACATAATCTTCCTCCAGTATATTTTCCAGCCACCCATTGGCCGGTTATTGCGTACATCCTGACAGACTAACGGGGACATAGAGCGTCACCGTGAGAGAGAAAAACCATGGGCTTTTGACTCCAGGTCAGCCGCGCCCGCCGGACGCGGCTACAAAAATCGCCCTTGACTGTGGGTGCGGACGGTGGCCGTGCCGGTTCTGAATAATAGGAAAATCAGAATGATTTCGGTTTATAAACAAGGCAACCGGGACGGTTGCGATACGTACCGCCGCCGTCCCGGCGGCCTTGAAATAAATAGCGAACCTCATATGCATTTGGCATCAGTCGGGTTTTCTCATTATTCTGACCCTAATTATTTTGATAAAAACAGGGTGTGTCGGGGTTATCCACACCGGATCGAGCGGAAAACTCTTCCGTCGGGCGCTGGTATTGGGTAGATTCCGCGCATGAGCAAACTTCACGGCACCATCGCCCACGTCATGCGCCGGTTTGTACCCGATAAATGGGGCGGCACCGAAACCGTTGTTTTCAACCTCGCCCGCGAGCTCGAAAAAAGCGGACTCAACAGTCCGATCTTCTGCACCGATATGTTCGCCAAATCCGGCGCGGAAAAAATAGACGGTGTCACCGTCCGGCGTTTCCGCTACTGCTTTCCATGGTTCGGGCTGACTGAAGAGGCTGTCATGGCGTTACGCCTCAAAGGCGGCAGCCCGCTTTCGCTTGCGCTTTTCTTCGCCCTGCTGTTTCAGAAAGATCTGACGCTGATTCATACGCACGTCGGGCGGCGGCTCGGCGGAATCGCCCGTACCGTTGCAAGGATCCGGAAAGTTCCGTACGTCATTCACGTTCACGGCGGACGCCACACCGTTCCCCAGGATCAGTACGACCAGATGGTGGCACCGGTTGAAGGAAAGTTCGAATGGGGAAAAATCTTCGGCCTGCTCTTCGGTTCACGAAAAGTTTTTGACGAGGCCGCGGCGGTCATCTGTGTCGGACAAAGCGAGGCGGACGAAATGCGGCTTCGGACGCCGGGCCGCAACATCCATTATCTGCCCAACGGCGTACATGTGCGGCGCTTTGCTGAATCAACACCGCAGGCGTTTCGCAAAGAGTACGGACTTGAAGACCGCAAGTTCATTCTTTGCCTGTCGCGCATCGACTTTCAGAAAAACCAGCTACTGCTGGTGAAAGCGTTCGCAGAGTTCCGCAAAAAACACCCCGACTGGAAACTGGTGTTTATTGGTTCCGTTTCGGTCGAAGAATATTACCGCAAAATACTCGACGAAATCGCGCGGCTTAACCTGCAGGATTCGGTGCTGATTATTCCCGGTTTGAAACCGGACGATCCGCTGCTTCCGTCGGCCTACAAAGCGGCGGAAATGTTCGTTCTGCCGACCGCCAACGAACCGTTCGGCATTGTCATTCTTGAAGCGTGGGCCGCCGGCACGCCGGCGATTGCCACGCGCGTCGGCGGCATTCCCGGCTTTACGACTGATGGCGAAAACATCCTGCTAACCGAAGATAATGACGCCGTCATGCTGACCGCCAAAATGGAACAGCTGGCCGGATCGCCGGAGCTTCAGATTAAGCTTTCCCAAAACGGATTTACCGAGGTCTCCGCCAGTTATGACTGGAGCGCTATCGCTGAGAGGGTTGTCAGCATTTATGAAGAGATTCTGACAACCCGTTCAAAACGTTAAAATCGTTGAAGCCGTTAAAGTCGATGATCCGGTTCGGGAGGAAATATGAAAGTGGCACGATTTGAAGACCTTGATGCCTGGATGGTCGGACGAGAACTGGCCAACTTGATTTATGTTTATGGAAAAACTGGCGACCTTTCCAAAGACTATGGATTGAAAGATCAACTTCAGCGCGCTGCGGTTTCTGTGATGAACAATGTCGCTGAAGGATTTGAACGCGGGAGCAATAAGGATTTTGCCAAGTTCCTTTTTATCGCCCGGGGTTCATCCGGGGAGGTTCGCAGTATGCTCTATCTGGCACTGGATCAAAAATACATCACCGATGCACAGTTCAAAGACGCCTATGCCCTTTGCGTGAGGGAATCTCAGCTTTGCTGGGGTTTGATTAAGCACTTGCAGAAACACAGTGAGTGGAAAACAGGCGTTCAAATTGCTCTTATGATGCTTATTCCTGCCCTTACCCGCCTTCAACGAATTTAACGAGACCACAGGTCGTTTTAACGCTTTAAACGAAAAGGAGTTCCCATGACCAAACTATTTATCTGGATCGGTGTTTTCGTCGGCGGATGGATCGGTTGGTGGCTGGGCTCAAAACTCGGCTTTGAGTTTTTCGGGGAATTTATGGTCAGCAGCCTCGGGAGCATTGCTGGCGTTTTCATCGGCTGGAAGATTGCGAATGAAATCTAAATCGTTAAAACGGCCTGACGGCCTCGTTCAAGTCGTTGAAATCATTTAACGAATTTAACGAGAGGTTGCTCCGCGTTTCAACGAGCGTAGCGTTTTAACGATCCTTCATGAACCCGCGCAGCACATAGTTCAGCACGCCGCCGTTTTTCAGGTATTCAATTTCGAGCGGCGCATCAACGCGGGCCTTCACCTGAAATTCCTTATTACCGGCCTTGACGGTCAGAATTTTTCCGGGCGTAAAGTTTTGCGCCACGCCGGTGATGGTGAAGCTTTCTTCACCGGTCAGTCCGAGAGACTCCGCGGTTTCATCATTCATGAATTCGCACGGCAGAATTCCCATGCCGACGAGGTTGGAACGGTGAATCCGCTCAAAACTTTCGGCGATGACGGCTTTGACGCCGAGCAGCTTGGTGCCTTTCGCGGCCCAGTCGCGCGAGGAGCCCGCGCCGTACATTTTGCCAGCCAGAACAACCAGCGGCGTGCCGGTTTCAGCGTACTTCATGGCCGCGTCGTAAATGAACATTTCTTCGCCAGTCGGCAGATAGATCGTGCGTCCGCCCTCTTCGGTCACCATTTTGTTTTTGATGCGGATATTGGCGAACGTGCCGCGCATCATCACTTCGTGGTTTCCGCGGCGCGATCCGTAGGAGTTGAAGTCGCGTTCGGCAACGCCGTGCGCCCGCAAGTAATCGGCGGCCGGACTCTTCTTGGAAATGTTGCCAGCCGGAGAAATATGGTCGGTGGTAATAAAGTCACCAAAGAGTCCGAGCACCGAGGCGTTTTGGATATCGGCCAGCGGCGCGGGCGGCTGTTCGCAGCCTTCAAAAAACGTAGGCTCGCGGATATAGGTGGAGTCGCCGTTCCACTGGAACACCTGACTCTTAACCGTTTCGAGTTCGTTCCATTCGGGGCTGATCGCGGCGGTATCGCCGTAAACACCGGTGTAAAACGCCGGATCAGCGGCCAGCGCAATCGCCGACTGAAGTTCGGCGGTGGTTGGCCAGATGTCTTTGAGGAAAACATTCCTTCCGGCGGTGTCTTTGCCGATCGGATCGTTTTCGAGGTCGATGTTGACCGTTCCGGCCAGCGCGTAGGCGACAACCAGCAGCGGCGAAGCCAGATAGTTGGCTTTGGTGAGCGGATGAACGCGCCCTTCAAAGTTCCGGTTACCTGAAAGCACGGCGGCAACAGTTAGATTTTTTTCTTTAATTGTTTCTTCGATTTCCGGCGCCAGCGGCCCGCTATTGCCGATACAGGTGGCACAACCGTACGCCGCAACCTGAAAGCCGAGTTTATTGAGCGGCTCCATCAGTCCGGCTTTTTCGAGATAAAGTGTTGCGGCCCGTGATCCGGGAGCCAGTGAGGTTTTCACAAATGCCGGAACCTTCAGTCCTTTTTCGACCGCTTTCTTAGCGACCAGTGCCGCGCCCATCATCAGTCCGGGATTGGAGGTGTTGGTGCAACTGGTGATTGAAGCAATTACGACGCTTCCATTTTCGATTTCTGTCGCCTGACTCCCGCCACCTGATTCCTGATTTCCGAAATCTTTCCGGAATTCCTCTTTAAGACCGGAGAGCGTGAGCTGCTGGTGCGGACGGCTCGGCCCGGCGAGCGCCGGTTCGACCGTGGACAAATCGAGTTCGAGCGTGTCGTTGTAGTCGGCTTCGCTGTCATAACCCCAGATGCCTTGCGCCTTGCAGTAGGATTCAACCAGTTTGCACTGTTTTTCACTGCGACCGGTTTCGCGCAGATAGCCGATGGTTTTTTCATCAATCGGGAAAAAGCCCATCGTTGCACCGTATTCCGGTGCCATATTGGCAAGCGGACAGCGGTCAGCCAGACTGAGGTTGGCGGCACCGGAACCGTAAAATTCAACGAATTTTCCGACGACACCTTTTTTGCGAAGCATGCGGGTGACGGTAAGCGCCAGATCAGTAGCGGTTACGCCCGCTTTGAGCGCGCCGGTAAATTTAAAGCCGACCACTTCCGGCGTCAGAATCGGAATCGGCTGACCCAGCATCGCGGCTTCGGCCTCAATACCGCCGACACCCCAGCCGAGAATGCCCATGCAATTGATCATCGTCGTATGGCTGTCGGTTCCGACCAAGGTGTCGGGATAAGCCACGCCAGCTTCCACGGCTACACAAGTGGCGAGGTATTCCATATTGATCTGATGACAGATACCAAGGCCGGGAGGAAGTACGCGCAATTTTTCGAAAGCGCCCTGCCCCCACTTGAGAAACTTGTAGCGCTCACCGTTGCGTTCAAACTCGCGGGCGACATTGGTTTCGAGCGCGGCGGCGCATCCGGCGGAGTCGAGCTGAACGGAATGGTCTACCACGAGATCAACCGGCACCTGCGGCTCAATGCGAGACGCATCTTTACCCGCCTTTTTCATGGCCGAGCGTAGAGCGGCCAGATCCACCACACAGGGAACGCCGGTGAAGTCCTGCAAAAGCACGCGGGCCGGCATAAACGGAAGTTCAACTAATTCGCTTTTAGGCGACCACTGTGCGAGCTGTTCAATGTGTCGCGGCGTATAGGCAGGATGACCCTGCATCCGGAGAAGTGATTCCAGCAGAACTTTCACTGAAAACGGCATGCGGGAAAAGTTATAGCCGCCCTGCTTTTCCAGTTCCGGCAGGCTGCAATAGGAAACATCAAAACCGTTCAGCGGTTTCAGAAATTTATTTTTACTCATAACATGACTCCATAGGTCGAAAATTGAGGCCGGAGAATAAACCACGGATCACGCGGATGTACACGGATTTTTAATCACAATTCGCCGCGCTTGGCTTCTTCCGGTGCCTCCTGTAAAAATACCGTGACGAAAGGAACCATCATGAAATTCATCGAATTGGCAGAAAAGCGCGTCAGTATCCGTTCGTATAAACCGGAACCGGTTTCCGACGAACAGCTCAACGAGGTGCTGGAAGCGGGACGGCTCGCGCCGACGGCCTGCAATCTTCAGCCGTTCCAGTTCGTCGTTGTACGGCAGAAGGAAAACCTTGCGGCGCTGGCGGCAGGGTATCCCGGCCCGTGGTTTGCCGAAGCGCCGGTTGTGATCGCTATCTGCACCCAGCCGGCAAAGGCATGGAAAAGGTCGCGCCACGACGACCGCTGTCTCGTCGATGTGGACGCCGCGATCGCCGCCGACCACATGACATTGGCTGCCGCCGATCTCGGCCTCGGCACCTGCTGGGTCGGCGCGTTCGATCCGAAAATTATCCGCAAGGCACTCGGTGTTCCGCGCACCGTCGAACCACTCATTCTACTGACGCTCGGCCATCCGAATGAAAAAGGCCGTCCAAAAACCCGCCTGCCGCTTGAAAAACTGGTTAGGCATGAAAAGTGGAAATGATCAACCCACCCCGCCCTGCGGGCACCCCTCCGGTGGAGGGGATTAAAAAAGCTCCCCTCCACGGGAGGGGTGGCCGGAGTGAAACGACGGACGGGGTGGGTACAACAAACCAATGCTGGACAATGGAATATCTATGATCATTAAGGCGTTTATTTTCGCGGTGGTACTTTACGGCTGCGCCGTGCTATGGATGTGGCTGCGGCAGGAAACGTTAATTTTCCTGCCGAAACACGGCGAAGCACCCCCGGAATTCGAATGCTTCCGCTGGGACCGCACCGTCAACGGCGTACGACATCAAGGCTGGTTTCTGGATAAAGGCAAAACAAAGACCGTGATCTATTACGGCGGCAACGCTGAAGATCTGGCAGGTCACTGCGAAGAGATGATGACCGAACTCGACGCCAATATTCTGATGGTGAATTACCGCGGCTACGGTCAGAGCGAAGGAAAGCCCGGCGAGAAAGAACTGGTGGTGGACAGTATCGCCCTCTTTGATCTGTTCTGTGCCGAGAGAAATATTTTGCCGTCAACGATTTATTTGATGGGCCGCAGTCTCGGCTGCGGCGTAGCCGTACAGGTGGCCGCCGCGCGCCCCGGAACCGCCGGAATTATTCTGGTGACGCCATTTGAAAGCATGGAAACGGTAGCGCACTTCCACTATCCGTGGCTGCCGGTTAAAGGCATATTGCGTCACACATTCCGTTCCATTGATTATGCGCCGGAAATCAAAACGCCGGCACTGGTGGTACTGGCCGAATTTGACGAAGTAGTTCCGATCGAGAGCGGCCGGAAACTCGGCGAAGCACTGGGTGGGCCGAAGGAATTCGTCACTTTACCGATGAGCCATAACGAAATTAACGAACACCACGGTTATTTTGAGACCGTTAACCGCTTCATCAATCGGTAAAGAATTTTCTTCCCAACATTACCTATTCCAAAATCCCGCCGCTCTGCTAGGCTGTCGCGCATGTTCCAATACCAACAATACAAACAGTACTTTGCTCAGATCGCCACCGGGTTTGAAGAACCAGCCGAAGCCGAACTCAAAAGCCTCGGTGCGACCGAAATTAAAGCGGCTTTCCGCGGACTTCACTTCGAAGCCGATCCGGAGACGCTTTACCGGATCAACTACACGTCGCGGCTCGTCGTGCGTGTCCTCGCCCCGCTGATCACCTTCGACTGCCACAGCGACAAATATCTCCACCAGACGGCGATGAAACTCGATTGGAGCAAGTTCATGACACCGAGTGACACCTTTGCGGTGAATGCGTCCGTCTCGAACACGCCATCGCTGACTCACTCGCAATATGCCGCGCTAAAAATCAAAGATGCCATCTGCGACTACTTCCGCCAGAAAACCGGCGAACGCCCCAATGTTGACGTGCAGTCGCCAGACCTCGGCATCAACCTTTTTGTCCGCGACAACCGCGCCACGATCAGTGTGGACGTTTCCGGCGGCTCGCTTCACAAACGCGGTTACCGCACCGCTTCGGTCGAAGCACCGATGCAGGAAACGCTGGCGGCGGCCATCATCCGACTCTCCGGCTGGGACGGAGAGCGCCCGCTGATTGATCCGATGTGCGGCTCCGGCACCCTGCTCTGCGAAGCCGCGATGCACTATTGCCGCATTCCCGCCGGATTCCTCCGTAAAAAATGGGGCTTTGAACACTTCCCGGATTTTGATCCAAAAGTTTGGAAAAAGGTGAAAGACGAAGCCAACGGCTTAATGCGCCCGCTGCCTGCCAGACTGCTGATAGGAAGCGATATGAACCGCGACGCCGTCCGCGCTACCCTGACGAATTTCAATAATCTGCCGGGCTGCAAAGACCGCGTCCAATGCTCGGAAAGAAAGTTCCAGGATTATCCGAAGATTGAAAACTCCACCATCGTCGTCAACCCGCCGTATGGCGTACGGCTCGGCGACCGTGAATCGGCCGAAGCGCTGATGAAAGAGTTCGGCGACTTCCTCAAACAGCGCTGCACCGGCTGTACCGCCTACGTTTATGCCGGTGACCGGCAGCTCCTTAAAAAAGTCGGCTTAAAACCGGAGTGGAAAAAAGAACTCAACAACGGCGGACTTGAAGGCATGCTCGGAAAAATTGATCTGTATGCATCGCCGAAAATTACAAAATGAAAACCGTCGCCGAAGTTGACTGGGCAAACTGGAACCCGAAAGAACGGGCGACGCTGATGTTTATTCTGCAGAACGACCGGATGCTCTTGATTCATAAAAAGCGCGGCTTCGGTGCCGGTTATTTCAACGCGCCGGGCGGACGGCTGGAACCGGGCGAAACACCGCTGGAATGCGCCGTACGCGAAACGCAGGAAGAACTTTGCATCACGCCGCTCAATCCGGTACACGCCGGAACGCTGATGTTCCAGTTCATCGACGGACACAGCATTCACGGCGAAGTTTTCACCGCCACGGAATTTGAAGGCACGCCGACCGAAACCGACGAGGCCATTCCACACTGGTTCTCTATAAACGCTTTGCCATGGGAAAATATGTGGGCGGATGATCCTATCTGGTATCCGAAACTGCTCGCCGGAGAAAAATTCACCGGACGCTTCACCTTCGATCACAAAACCATGCTCGATCACGAACTGGTCTAAGCAGATCAGTGGTGCCGGTAAACGTCCAGCTGAGTATAAACCGGACCCCACGGGTGCTGGCGGACAGGAATGGTTCTTTCCAGAACAAAGGCCGCAGCCAATTGAACGTAAAGCGGCTCAAGCCCCGCATAATCGCTATGAAAAACATAAATCCGGCCGGCTCCGTTTTCTAACGCCCGCACCAGAACGGCGGCCTCTTGCGTCAACTCCAGCTGATCTTCGAGCAGTTTGTTCGGGTCGATGCAGGATGGTCGTGTCATCTGCGCTTCGGGAAAAACATAACGCGGACCGGTACGGATATTCATCTGCCCCAAATAATATTCCGCAGTAAAATGACTGATGCCGGTTTCAATCACGGCATCGGCAGGAGTGATTTCTGCACCGAGACGCGCAACCACATCACGCTGCTCCGTCAGCTTTCCAGTCATTCGCCAGCCAGTATAACGAATCGCACCGACCAAATTCACGGCGATCAGCAGTGCCAGTACCGCCGCAGAAAAACGGATTTTTGAAACCGCATAGCCGGTCAGTGCACAGACCAGAGGAAGTCCGATCAAATCCATTTTATCCAGCCAGAAAATCGGACGGGCCAGCGAAACCAGAACGATGATGCCCACAGATGCGAAGTGCGCAAAAAAAAGTTCCCGTGCATGACGATCATCGGTGGTGTGACTGCCCAAGCTCAAAAGCTTGAAAAGCAGAAAAAGCCAGAGTACTGCCGCGACAATCATACGCATCAGCTTAAAGCCGTCCACCGCCAGCATTTGACTGGAAATACTCAGCAGATAGGCACCGACAGGACCGCTATAGCGCACCAGTTCCGGTACTGTTTCCGGCGTAGAACCGCCAAGATAACCCGCCACCTGCAATGCCAGCGATGGCAGCCAGAGTGTTACGCCGGCTAGCAGGAACATCGAAACCATAAATCCTGCACGCAAACGGTTGCGGTAGAACAGCGCCAGCACGAAAAACTGAGACAACGGTACAAACAGGTAAAAGGTGTGAGTGTAAAATCCGGCGACTGAAAAAAAGACAAATAATAATCCGTCGAACATCCGGCCACGGCGCAGTGCACGGTAAAAAAACAGCCAGGAAAGCACCGCACAGAGGACCATCAGCGAATAGTAGCGCAGATTGGTTGCCTGATGAAGGCACGGCAGACAGAGCGCCGCACACACTGTTCCGGTAATACGGATGCGTGAATCACTGAATAGTTCGCACAACAGAAACGGGATCGCTACCAGCGCGGCACAGTCGAGCAGTATGGTCAGAGCCGTCAGTACAAATTCGCCGTCGCCGAACAAATCCATCCAGATGTGGAGCAGGAAATAGAAGAGAGGACTCCCATTATCCGAACTGAGGGTATGGACAATTTCCAACAACGGACCCTTGGCCAGCTTTATGGAAAACGCTTCATCGAGCCAGATGCATGAAAACGGAAGCTGCACAAAGCGGAATACAACGCCCGCCAGCACCAGCAACGGAATTATCCACCCTTCTGTCTTCTTCCAGTTCATCCCGACCTCCCGGCTTCGGCAGTGATCTTCCGCTTTATGCGTGGTCAAAAACCATCGACTGAACTTCGATACCTTCGATCGCCAGAAGCTTTTTCTTGAATGCAACAACCTTGGCGTCGTCGTCCACCATATCCAGAATGATCATTCCATTCGGCGAACAGACTCCTTTATTTGCCTCGTGCAGGCCGAGCCGTGTACGAATCTGGCAGCCAAACTCAGTAAATATTTTCTGAATCTCCCCTGCGTGCTTCACCCGTTCCGTAATATGAACGCCGACAATAATATGTTTATCCATAAAGGCCTCCTCAGTTGCGGACGTTGTAGCGGATTCTCTCAAGGGTTGGAAGCCAGACGATTACTTTTCCAATAGTTTAATAATTCTCGCGCAAAGCCGCCAAGGCGCTAAGAAATTTCAAAGGTTTGAAAAATCACAGAAGCAGGCGCTGAATCTGAGCCAACAAATCGGGCGCGTCTTTCCCCTGCGCAAACCCGGACAAGGCCTCTTTCGCCGCAAGGATCTCTGCGTTCAGAATCTCTTTTTTATCCGCCAAAAATTCTTCCAGCTCCTCCGCCGAAAACGAATAGCCGAACAGCCGCAGATCCTCGCGTATCTTTGACAAAAACTCCTCGAGGGAAAGTTCCTCGGCATACCCGACGATGATTTGAAACAGAATATATTCGGCGACCCGCTCATCCCCCGACGCACTCAAACAATTTTTAAACTCGGCGAAGTCAAACCGTCGCTTGGCACTCTCCGTAATGGTGCTCCACACAACATCCTCAGCTTGCCTCATAAAGTGGAGCCTCTCTAGAGAGCCGGTTTATGTTTATACTTGGTGTGCAACAGGTGGTGTGATTTTTCGCCGAGCGGCGCGCCGAGGAACTCTTTGTAGAGCTGCTGAACCGCTTCGTTTTCGTGCGACTTGCGCAAGGCCTTACCTTCATCCTCGGCATAAATGGCGCCGATGCGTTTCAGACGCACCGAGTCATCGGTCAGGCGCGGCTGTCCGCCGCCGCCGATACAGCCACCGGGACAGGTCATCACTTCGATGAAGTGATAGCTCTTTTCGCCGCGCTTGATGCTTTCCAACAGGCGGCGAACATTGGCCAGTCCGTGGGCAACCGCCAGCTTCACTTCAACACCTTCGAGGAATGACCACGCCGGAACGGTGCCGGTTATGACGACGGAAGCTTCCTTGATCCCTTCGAGTCCGGCAACCGGTTTGACGTGCAGGTTTTCCATCGGCAGTGTGCGTCCGGTGACGATTTCGTACGCCGTACGCAGTGCCGCTTCCATAACACCGCCGGTGTTGGCGAAAATATCCGCCGCGCCGGAACCTAGCCCCAGCGGTGCATCCATTTTTTCATCGTCGAGCGACATAAAGTCGATGCCGGCCTCTTTAATCATCCGGCCCAGCTCGCGTGTGGTGAGCACATAATCCACATCGCGCACGCCGCTGCCGTCCATTTCGGCGCGTTGGCTTTCAAATTTTTTCGCCGTGCATGGCATAATGGAGACGACGACCATGTCTTCCGGCTTCACGCCGATTTTCTGCGCATAGTAGGTCTTAGCGACCGCACCGAACATCTGCTGCGGCGATTTACAGGTCGAAAGATTCGGCAGGAATTCCGGATAATAGTATTCCGCGAAATTGATCCAGCCCGGCGAGCAGCTGGTGAACATCGGTAACGGAACTTTTTCGCCGTCTACCAATGCTTTCTTCAAGCGCGTCAGCAGTTCAGTGCCCTCTTCCATAATGGTGAGGTCGGCAGTAAAATTGGTGTCGAACACGCCGTTAAAGCCGAGTGCGCGCAGTGCGCTAACCATCTTGCCGGTAACGCGCGTACCGGGCTCGCAACCGAAGCATTCGCCAAGCGCGGCACGAATGGCCGGTGCCGTTTGAACAACGACGGTTTTCTTCGGATCTTCGAGCGCTTTCCAAACATCTTCCACGTGGCTTCTCTCGGAAATCGCTCCGACCGGACAAACGGCGGCGCACTGTCCGCACTGCACGCAGGCCACACCGTCAAGATTGAGCGTGAAGGCCGGGCCGATGACGGTGTCGAAGCCGCGTCCCTGCGGATGTAATGCACCGACGCCCTGAACCTGTGAGCAGACCGTGACACAGCGGCGGCACTTGATGCACTTGGAGTTATCGCGAATCAGCGCCGGTGTGCTGTCGTCGATACGGGCTTTAGCTTTTTCACCTTCGTAGGCGATCTCGCGGATACCCAGTTCGGAAGCCAGTGCCTGAAGTTCGCAGTCCTGATTGCGGTCACAAATCTGGCAATTGCCGTCGTGCTCGGAAAGAAGCAGCTCAACTACCTGACGGCGCGCGGCACGGACGCGAGGACTGTTGGTTTTAATGTCCATACCGTTTGCCACCGGCGTCGAACAGGCCGCCATCAGCGTACGTGCTCCGGCAATTTCAACCAGACAGACACGGCACGCACCGATCGGTTCACGCTTTTCGAGAAAGCAAAGCGTTGGTATGCGGATTCCGGCACGGCGTGCTGTTTCCAGAATGGTTGCGCCGTCGGGAGCTTCAATCGATTTTCCGTTGATCGTAAGTTTATACATTGGTGTTCTCCTCGTCACAAACGGTGCATTTACCATAATCACAGCGTAGGCAGCGGCGGGCCTGACGAACCGCTTCCGATTCATTCCACGACTGCTCCACTTCATCAAAGTTGCTGCGCCGTTTTTCGATCGGCATCATCCGCAGTTTTTCCCGTGGATATGGTACCGGCTCGGAATCGGGATCATAGTCGGTGGTGTTCTCCTGCTCAGCGCGCCAGAAAGCGTGCTTCTCGCCGCTCAGAAGAAGGTCGATACCAACCGCCGCGCGTTCACCGTCGCCGATGGCGTGTACCACTGACATCGGGCCGGTCACGGAATCACCGCCGGCGAAAATGCCTTCGAGCGAAGTTTTTCCGGTAACCGGATCGGCTTTGACCCAGCCGCGATCATCAAGCGCCAGAGCGCCGCCAAATACCGAACCATCCAGTGTCTGGCCGACCGCCATGATTACCTGATCGGCAACAACAACGAATGTTTCATCCTGATCGGCTTCGGGACGGCGACGTCCGGAACGGTCGAACTCACCTAACCGCATGTGGCGGCACTTCACACCAGTTACTTTACCTTTGGCAGCAACCACTTCTTCCGGAGCCGTCAGTGCTTCAATCGTCACGCCTTCCTGAAGCGCCTCCTCAATCTCTTCGGCGTAAGCAGGCATTTCTTCGCGGGTGCGGCGGTAGAGCACCGTCACCGAATTCGCTCCAAGGCGGATCGCCGTGCGTGCGGCGTCAATCGCGGCGTTACCGCCGCCGATTACAACAACTTTTTTGCCGACTGGCACCGAACCGCGAATGTTGTATTCGCGCAAAAACGCCATCGCGTCCGCTACGCCCTTCACATCACAGCCGGGTAATTCGACGCGGATTCCTTCCGGCGCGCCGATAGCGACAAACACGGCGTCGTAACCTTCATCGCGCAAACTCTGAATGGTGAAATCTTTTCCAAGCGTTTTGCCGGTTTTTATTTTTACGCCCATGTTTTCGATCAGACGGATTTCACGGGCCAGCGTTTCGCGCGGCAGACGGTAGGCCGGAATCGCCTGTACCAGCATTCCGCCAGGCCGCGCTTCCTTTTCAAAGACGACCGGTTTATAGCCAAGGCGCGCGAGGAAAAAAGCGCACGAAATACCGGCCGGGCCGCCGCCGATAATCGCGATTTTCTTTTTCGCATTTTCGTCGCTGACGCGAATTTCCGGCATCTGCATTTCGTTTTCCTGATCGACCATGAAACGCTTGATACCGCGGATCGACACAGAGTTGTCGAGCGATGCGCGCCGGCATTTGTCTTCGCAGGTGTGGAAGCAAACGCGGGCGCAGACACTGGCAAACGGATTGCGGTTGCGGTGCAGTTTAAGCGCTTCGTCGTAGCGTTTTTCGCCGACCAGTGAAACGAAACCCGGAATATCCACGCCTGCCGGACAGGCGCTCTGGCACGGTGCACGCACCAGCGAAGCACAGACACCCGCACGGCAGTGGCGGTCGCGGATGTGTTCAACATACTCTTCACGGAAGTGGCGGATGGTTGAGAGCACCGGATTCGGTGCCGTCTGCCCTAGCCCGCAGAGCGAACCCTGCTTAATAAATTCGCCGAGTTCGATCAGCCGGTCGATATCGTCCATGCGCCCCTGCCCGTCACAGATGCGGGTAAGAATTTCGAGCATCCGTTTGGTGCCGACACGGCACGGTACGCATTTACCGCAGGATTCTTCCTGCACAAATTCGATAAAGAAGCGGGCAACATCCACCATGCAGGCGTCGTCGTCCATGACGATCAATCCGCCGGAACCCATGATTGCACCAAGTTCGCTGAGCGATTCGTAGTCGAGCGGCACATTGAGGTGCTGACGAGGAATACAACCGCCGGATGGGCCGCCGAGCTGCGCGGCTTTGAACGGCTTGTTATTCACGATACCGCCACCGATATCGTAGATCAGTTCGCCGAGCGGCGTGCCGACCGGCACTTCGACCAGACCGGTATTGCGTACCGCACCGGCCAGCGCGAACACTTTGGTTCCTTTACTCTTTTCCGTGCCGAACGAGGCATACCACGCCGAACCCTTGTCGATAATGGCTGGCACGTTGGCAAAGGTTTCGACGTTGTTCAAAACCGTCGGCTTACCCCACAGCCCTTTTTGCGCCGGGAACGGCGGACGCGGACGCGGCTCGCCGCGTTTGCCTTCGATGGAAGCCATCAGCGCGGTTTCTTCGCCGCAGACAAACGCGCCGGAACCCATGCGGATTTCGAGGTTGAATGAAAAGTCACTGCCGAGAATGTTGTTTCCGAGCAGTCCGTGAGCGTTGGCGTCGTCAATCGCCTTTTGCAACCGGGCGACGGCCAGCGGATATTCAGCGCGCACATAAACATAACCCTGCGATGCGCCGATCGCGTACGCGCCGATGATCATCCCTTCGATCAGACTGTGCGGATCACCTTCAAGCACACTGCGATCCATGTACGCCCCGGGATCGCCTTCGTCGGCATTGCACAGCATGTAGCGCTGGTCGGCCGGTGTCTGGCGGGTAAAATTCCACTTCATCCAGGTCGGGAAGCCCGCACCGCCGCGGCCGCGCAGTCCGGAACCTTTCATCTCGTTGATCACATCATCCGGTGTCATGCCGTCAAGGACTTTGCCGAGTGCCTGATAGACGCCGACGTTAAGTGCCTCGTCGATGCTTTCGGGATCAATCTGACCGCAGTTACGCAGAACGATCTTGGTCTGCTTCTTGAAGAAGTCGATGTCGTTGATGTTGGCAACGGCCTCTCCGCCTTTGGCGTCGCGGGCGACGAGCCGTTCGATCACTTTCCCGCCGACGGCGTGTGCCTTGATAATTTCTGCAGCGTCTTCAGGTTTAACGCGCTGATAGAAGGTCATGTCATCAACTATCAGCATAACGGGGCCTTCGACGCACAGCCCCATACAGCCAACGGCGGTCACGTTTACTTTGCCGGCCAATTTCTGTTTGAGAACTTCATTGCGTAAAGCGGTTATGACTTTGTCGGAACCAGAGGCAAGACATCCGCCGCCGGCGCATACCAAAATCTGTTTTACGCCTTTGGGTGCTGTATACTCCTGCGGAATTTTGCGCAGTTCCTTGACGGACGAAATAGTTTTTTTGGCGGGCGCAATCATTGGGCATCTCCTTTCTCACCGGCGGCGTAAGCTTTGAGCAGTTCACCAACCTTCGAAGGTTTTACACGTTGATGAACATCGTCATTCACCATAATGACGGGAGCGAGGCCGCAGGCACCGAAACAACGACCGACATCGAGCGAGAAAAGCCGGTCTTCAGTGGTTTCACCGACATCGATACCGAGCTGTTTTTTGAGAGCTGAAAGAACTTCTTTGCCGCCGCGCACATAACAGGCGGTGCCGAGGCAGGCGCGGACGACGAACTTACCGCGCGGTACCGTGGAGAAGAAAGAGTAGAAGCTGACAACGCCAGCCACTTCGCTGTAGGGCTTATTAAAGGAGGCGCTGATTTTTTTCAGCACGCCCTCCGAAAGGTATCCGAACCGGCCCTGTGCGATCTGCAAAGCGGGAATTAAACCGCCAGGCTTGTCGCGGTACTCCTCGAGAATCTCCTCGAGTTGCAAGGCCATTTCCTCCTCGGACAGGGGCTCCGAACATGCACAACAGGTCGCGTTTTCCGCCATCGAATACCTCCGTGTTTTGCAAATGGATGCTAAAAAACTTTCGCAGGTTACACAAATAAGGGTTGTAGCTAAAGCCGAATTCTATCTATCAGGACGATTTTACATACTGCGGTGTTGGAGCGGCGTATTTTTTATATAAACTGCCTTCATGAAAACTATCGGAGCCCATGTCAGTGCAAGCGGCGGAGTCGAGAACGCACCACTCAACGCCAAAGCAATCGGTGCAGATGCTTTTGCGCTGTTTACAAAGAACCAGAAACAATGGGCCGCCGCCCCGCTCTCCGGTGCAAGTATTCAGGCTTTCAATGAAAACTGCGCCGGTGTGTTTTCTCCGGCTCAGATTCTGGCACACGACAGTTATCTGATTAACCTCGGCCATCCCGAAACCGAAGGGCTCGAAAAATCGCGTGCGGCATTTGTTGATGAAATGCAGCGCTGTGAACAGCTTGGACTCGACCGGCTCAATTTTCATCCCGGCAGTCATCTCGGCAAGTGTTCGGAAAACGAGTGCATCGCGCTCATTGCCGAGTCGATCAATCTGGCTCTGGCAGAAACCAAACACGCCATCGCGGTGATTGAGAACACGGCAGGGCAAGGTTCAAATATGGGATTTCGTTTTGAACAGCTCGCCGGAATCATCGAACGGGTCAAAGACAAAAGCCGCGTTGGTGTCTGCATCGACACTTGCCACACGTTTGCGGCGGGTTACGATCTGCGCACCGAAAAAGCGTTCGCCGCAACCTTTGAAGAGTTCGGCCAAGTGGTCGGCTTCCAGTATTTGAAAGGTATGCACATCAATGATTCCAAAAAGGATCTCGGTACACGAGTCGACCGGCACGAATGTCTCGGCAAAGGATTTATCGGCATCGACTGCTTCCGCTTCCTGATGGCGGACAACCGGTTCAACGGCATTCCGCTGATTCTGGAAACGCCCGATCCGGCCATCTGGGCCGATGAAATCAAACTGCTACGCAGTTTTGAAAAGTAGAATTATTTTAGAAGCAATCTCTGGAAAGATTCGCGAAGCGCCGGAACAGTAAATGCCTCCGTCTCGATTTCGGTAAACCGGCGGGCGATCTGGTCAGGATGATGTGAATCGGAAAAACGGACGACCGGCCAGCGCCGCGCAATTTCCGGATCAATTTCTCTTACGACTTCGACGGCGTCGTACGGCAGGTCGGGAAGAAATCCTAGATGCGAGATAGCACCACACATTTCGCGGTCGATATGCGACGGGATGCAAAGAGCGCCGGCTTCCAGCGCCAGCGGAACCAGATCAAAAAAAGAAATATCCGTTCCGGTGTTCAGTAATTTGCGGACGAAGCGTGTCACATTCTCATCAACCGTGACGACCGGCTGGTTGCCGAAAAGTTTCGGGTCGTTCGGCTGATCAGGTAAATGGCTGTAAATCATACGGCCGAAATCCATCGCACGGTTCAGGTCGTCGAAAAGGCAGAGGACGTGAACTTCTTCGGCGGATGAGGCCTCAAGGCCGTACAGGCAGGCCATACCGACTTCGGTACAGGCCTGATGAAACGCCGGAAGGTTTTCGGTACAGCCGTGGTCGGTGAGTGCAATGCAGTCGATTCCGGCCGCTTTGGAAAGCGCGACGATAGTTCGCGGCGACATCTCAAGTGAGGCGCACGGCGAAAGACAGGAATGAATATGGAAATCGATCCGGGCGTTCATGGCTTCTTTCGGCTCTGAGAGCCGACTCTACATTTTGAGCGCCGCAGCAAGGGCACACGTGGTTTCGTACTGACTGACGGAGGAAATGAATACAGCGATGTTTTCTTTAGCGGCGGCGTCCAGCACATCGGGTGTCGCTGTGCGCCCGTGGCAGAAGATAACCGCCGGAGCACCAGTGAGCGAGGCGACCGCTATCGTGTTTTTGTGGGCCTGAATTGTAATAAGCACATCCCCTTCTTTGAGGTGTGCCATGACATCGCTGAGCAGGTCGGACGTGTAACCGCCGGTAATCTCCGCATCATGGAGCGCCCGCTGTACACACTGCAGGCTGGGAAATATCAGTTCACTTGTTCTCATATCGTATCTCCTTCGTCGCTACAGGTGACAAATGGCAAGTGTGAGTGGCAAGTGGAGTTTTCATTTGTCACGTTTCCCTAGACTTATGATCGTTGCACTGAGGATGCGGGATATCTCATCTGCCAACGCCATGCGCTCTTTTACGAGATCCACAGGAATCCAGTGACGCAAACGCCAATACCGCCCGCGGGTTTCGCGTAATGAACCGCGGGCTATGATCAAGAATCGGCGATATTCAACCGAACTTTGTCGGCCATACCCCTCCTCGATATTGGATGCCACAGAGTCAGCGCTGGCCAGTTGCTGGCTAACAAGACGCTCGACACGATGCGACCTCATATACTTATCCATATCATCAACAACACGATCAAATAATTCGAGAGACTTCGTGTATGCGGAAAAATTTTCGAGATTTCCACTGCTCATATTCTCCCCTTGCCACCTGCCACCATCACTCGCCACTCCCCAAATATACAACCGCTTTAACCATGGTGCCCATATCCACACCGGACTGGATGGCGAATTCATCGGAAAGCCGCTTGGTGTTTGGAAGTCCCATCCCGGCGCCGAAGCCTTGCGAACGGATCCAGTCGCTGGCCGTGGAGAAGCCTTCGGTCATCGCCTGTTCAATATCGGGAATTCCAGGGCCGAAGTCGTTGGCCGTGATGCGCACGCGGTCACGGTCGATAAAAAGCGTGAGTGTTCCGCCGTACGAGTGCGCAATGATGTTAATTTCAAGTTCGTAACAGGCGACGGCCGCACGCCGGATCGTTTTCGGATCAACGCCGCGCGCCTGCATCTGTTCGCGCAGTTCCGCGGAAGCTTTTCCTCCGGATTCGAAGTCGTAACGCGCAATCCGGTATATCCGGTAGAAAATACAATTTTCTGAGGTCGCCGCCGGTGTAATGCGCCCGCTTGCTGTTTCAATCGCATCCAGTTGGCGTGAAAGTTCCTGAATAAGCGCCATATTGATGTTGCGCAGTGTGACCATACCGGTCAGTTCGTTGTTGCGATTCACCACCGGGAAACGCCGGTATGGAAATTTACTGAAAGCCGACATAGCAAAGGACAGCGGCTGTTCTTCAGCTAAAGTGCGCACGCCGGTGGTCATGTGGTTGGCCACTGGGTCCTGCAACCACCCCTGCTCATAGGCATTCATAATGTCATGCACACTGATCAGCCCAATCACGTGCTTGTCATCTACCACCGGCACGCCGCTGATGGCATTACTTTTCATGATCGCTTGCACATCGTGCATCGTGCAGGTCCGAGTGACTGCAAAAACTTTGCGGGTCATGACATCACGGATTTTTAAATTGCCTGCCAGTTCCTGAATACGCAGGGACATTTCTTCGGCAGGCTGAAATTGAGGCGCAGGACTCATACAGACTCCATCAGACATCCAAGCCGGACGCAGGATTCAAATTTTGGAAGCTGTGTATGAAAAAGCGGAATCCCCTGCTTTGCGGCGGCTTTACCGAGTGCAACGGGAATGTGCTTGCGGTTAACCAGCACTACAGCGGGCGCGCCGATTACAGCGGCGGCACGCAGGACCTGGTCGGAGAGCAGTGAGGTGAGTAGCAGAACATTTTCACCGTCGGTGATCAGAATGTCGCTGATGAGATCTGAGGCAAATACCCCTTTAATCTCGTAACTTTCCCATCCGGACGGTGCATGGACCGGCTTGGCGGCCATTGCTTCAATCAGTGATTCAAGTTTTCTCATTTTAATTATTCAGCAGCCGGCGCCGCACCTTCAGCAAAATGTATCTGGTAAAAAATATTTTCAATCTCCTGCTCTACATTGATGTTCTGAATCAGAAAATTTTCAGAGCTTCGCAGCGAAACAGGAGCAAAATTAATTACACCTTTGATACAGGTTTTTTTGAGCGAATCAATAATGGACTGCGCCGAGGATTCCGGCACGGTCAGCACCGCTACCTGAATATTTTTTTCGGCGATGAAATCTTTTATTTTGCTTATGTGCAGAATCGGAATAGGTGCCGTTTCATCCAGAACAGCCGGATCGCTGTCAAAACCGGCGGCTACGCGGATTCCAACCCTAGGGAACCCGTTGTAGTTCATCAGCGCACGCCCCATTTTTCCGCAACCGACAATGATGATTTTCTGTTTACGGTCTTTGCCGAGAATAATATTCAACCGTTCGATCAGCTCTTCCATGGGATATCCGCCGCGCTTGTTGCCAGTCAGACCGAACAGAGAAAAATCTTTACGCACCAATGACGGCGAAACACCGACCGCATCAGCCAGATTGTCAGAAAAGACCCGAACGAATCCTAAGCCCTTCATTTTCTGCATAACATCACGATACTTAAGAAGCCGCTCAACAACGACAGATTGAGTTTTCATCACCCCTCCGAGTTTTTGTTATTTAATTCACATGTTATTAATAATTATGGCTATTTAATGTCAATATTATTACCTATATTGGATTTAAAATAACTTTTTTATCACAATTTTAGTTGAACCGTTTTTTCGCGGTAGTACTCTTCTGCCCTCAATTTTGGAGGAACCCATGCCTAAGAACAAACTAACAGCCGAGCTGATCAACTTTATCAATGAGTGGAAAAATAAACCGGGCAACCTGATTATGGTACTGCATCAGGTGCAGGAACATTTCGGCTACATTCCGCGCGAGATCGCTTTTGAAGTGGCTGACCTGCTGGATGTACCTGTCGCGAAAATTTACGGTGTAATCACTTTTTATCACCTCTTCAAACTCACAAAACCCGGACGGAACCGGATTGCGGTTTGCATGGGGACAGCCTGCTACCTCAAAGGCGGCGAAGACATTATTCTAGATCTGGAACGTCAGCTCGGTGTCGGTCTCAATGCGGTTACACCGGACGGCGAGTTTTCGATGGAAGCTGTCCGGTGCATAGGATGTTGCGGTCTAGCGCCGGTAATGACCGTTAACGGTGAAGTATTCGGAAGCGTTAAAATCGCGCAGCTGAAAAAAATTCTGGATCAGGCCCGGGGAAAGTAGTGCACGCAACATTATGTGATCTGATGATGGACATCATTCAAAACTCCGTCGAAGCAGAGGCCACGGTGATTGAACTGACGATCCGTGAAACAGAAAAACATTTAGAATTTGAAGTGAGAGATAACGGTAAAGGTATGACCAGCGAGACCCAGGCAAAAGCAATTGATCCGTTCTACAGTGACGGGCGCAAACACGCGCACCGCCGTGTAGGACTCGGTCTGCCCTTCCTGTTTCAGACCGCTGAAGCCGCCGGAGGTGAAGCGTCTCTTCAGTCGCAGGAAGGAACCGGAACTGTCATCCGGTTCCGCGCAGCGGCACAGCATGTTGATCTGCCGCCGTTTGGCGACTTCACTGCGGCGGCGGCCATGATGCTGACGCTCATGCCAAAGGGTGAGCTAAAGATTACGCGAATAGTGCATGAGAAAGATTACACGATTTCCCGCAGTGAACTGAAAGACGCGCTGGGCGACCTGCACAGCGCGGGAAACCTGAAACTGCTCAAAAACTATATCGCCTCACAAGAAGAAGATTTAAGAAAGGCAGGATAAACGATGGCAAAGTTGACACTGAACGATTTGCGCAAACTGCGCGACGAAACGAAAAAATCCATGTCCCAGCGTAGCGCCGATGGCAAACGCGCGGAAGTGGTGATCGGCATGGGAACCTGCGGCATTGCCGCTGGAGCAAAAGCGGTTTTTGACGCATTCCTCGATGAAATGGATAAAGCGGGCATTGAGGATGTCGCCATCAAGCAAACTGGCTGTATGGGTCTCTGCTTTTCTGAACCAACCGTTGAGGTAATCTGTGATGACATGCCGCATGTTGTTTACGGAAACGTAGACGACAAAACCGCACGCCGCATTGTGCGCGAACATCTGGCGGGCAAGGCTCTGGTAAGCGACCATATTTTCGACAAACCCTCTACCGACATCATAAAAAACACAGGCAAGTAATTATGGCATACAAAAATTACATTCTGGTATGCGCGGGCACCGCGTGTGAATCAAACAAAGGTAAAGCCCTTTACGAGGCGCTTGAAAAAGAGATCAAAGCCGCCGGCGTAGATACGGAAGCCCAACTGGTTAAAACCGGTTGCTTCGGTTTCTGCGAACAGGGTCCGATCGTCAAAATTCTCCCCGACGAAAGCTTCTACGTTAAAGTCGGCCCCAAAGACGCACACGAAATTATCACAGAACACATCGTTAAAGGCCGCCAAGTTGAACGGCTTCTCTATAAGGAAAATAAGCCGGACAGCGATCCCCGCTCCAGCGACATCAGCTTTTACCGCAAACAGCTCCGTATCGTTCTGCGCAACTGTGCGGTTATCAATCCGGAAAAGATTGACGAGTACATAGCCCGCGACGGCTACGCCGCGCTCGAAAAAGCACTCTTTGAGATGACTCCGGACGAAGTCGTGAAAGAAATAACCGAATCCGGTCTGCGCGGACGCGGCGGTGCGGGCTTCCCGACAGGACGCAAATGGATGTTCACCAAAAACACGCCCGCCGATCAGAAATACATCGTTTGTAACGCCGACGAAGGCGATCCCGGCGCTTACATGGATCGCAGTGTTCTGGAAGGCGACCCTCACTCTGTTCTCGAAGCGATGGCGATTGCCGGATATACCGTCGGTGCCAACAAGGGATTTATCTATATCCGTGCAGAATATCCATTGGCCATTGATCGTCTAAACACCGCTATGGCTCAGGCCAGAGCTTACGGACTGCTCGGTGATAAAATTCTTGGAACCGATTTCAGCTTCGACATCGAAATCCGGCTGGGCGCTGGCGCATTCGTCTGCGGTGAAGAAACCGCTCTGCTCGCATCGATCGAAGGCAACCGCGGCATGCCGGTGCCGCGCCCTCCCTTCCCGGCCGTCAAAGGTCTCTGGGGCAAACCGACCGTCATCAACAATGTCGAAACCTACGCCAATATTCCGGTTATTCTGCTCAAGGGCAGTAAATGGTTCAGCAGTATCGGTACCGAAACGTCCAAAGGCACCAAGGTGTTCGCGCTAACCGGTAAAATCAATAACTCCGGCCTCATTGAAGTACCGATGGGTACCACCCTGCGAGACATCATCTACGACATCGGCGGCGGCATTGCCGGCGGCAAGAAATTCAAAGCCGCACAAACCGGCGGCCCGTCCGGCGGTTGCATTACATCCGCATTTCTGGACACCCCGATTGATTACGAAAGCCTTCAGTCCATCGGTTCGATGATGGGATCCGGCGGGATGATCGTTATGGACGAAGACGATTGCATGATCGACGTCACTAAATTCTACCTTGAATTCACAGTGGATGAATCTTGCGGGAAATGCGCGCCATGCCGTATCGGCGGACGCACCTGCTACAATATCCTCGACCGTATTAGCAAAGGTCAGGGCGAGCCCGAGGATCTTCAGAAGCTGAAGGATATCGGCCATGCCATGCGCAAAGCTTCGCTCTGCGGACTCGGCCAGACCGCGCCTAATCCATTCATGTCGACCATGAAATATTTTGAAGAAGAATATCGGGCGCACATCGAAGACAAAAAGTGTCCGGCGGGCAAATGCAAGCAGATGCTCACCTATACCATTGACCCCGAGAAGTGCGTCGGCTGTACCGCTTGCGCGCGGCGCTGCCCAGTCTCCTGCATCAGCGGCGAGGTGAAAAAACTTCACGTCATCGATCAGTCAAAGTGCATCAAGTGCGGACAGTGTTTCACCGCCTGCAAATTCGATGCGGTCAAAAAAGGATAATTTGGAGAAACTCATGAACATGATTGAACTCGAAATCAACGGAATCCCGGTATCGGTAAAACCCGGAACCTCGCTTATCGATGCGGCCAAACTGGTCGGCGTAAAAATCCCGACACTCTGCTATCACAGCGACCTGGAGCCGTGGGCGGCCTGCGGTATCTGCGTGGTTAAAGTGGAAGGCTCACCAAAAATGCTACGCGCCTGCGCCACGCCGGCCGGCCCCGGCATGAAAGTGATCACTCACGATCCAGAAATCGTCAACGTGCGCCGTACGGTGCTCGAACTGATTCTTTCCACCCACCCCAACGATTGTCTTCAGTGCAGTCGTAGCCGCAACTGCGAACTGCAAACACTGGCGGAAGAGTTCGGCATCCGTGAAGTACCTTATGAAACACGATTGCGCGATCTGCCGGTCGACAATTCGACCACCTCCATCGTGCTCAACCCTGAAAAATGTATTGCCTGCGGACGATGCGCCAAGGTCTGTCAGAACATGCAAGGCGTCTGGGCTCTCGAATTCATCGGACGCGGCGAAAAAACCCGTATTGCTCCGGCGGCGGACGTCACGCTGGATGAAAGCCCCTGCATCAAATGCGGACAGTGCTCTGCGCATTGCCCGGTCGGGGCCATTTACGAAAAAGATCAGACCCGCGAAGTGTGGAACGCCATCGAAGAAAACAAAAAGCATTGCGTCGTGCAGATTGCGCCGGCCGTGCGTGTCGCCATCGGCGAAGCGTTCGGCTACGAACCCGGCGCCGTACTCACCGGCCAACTCTACGCTGCACTGCGCCGTCTCGGCTTTAATGCGGTCTTCGACACCAACTTCACCGCCGACCTCACCATCATGGAAGAAGGTTCGGAGTTCGTGAAGCGCGTGACCGAGGGCGGTGTTCTGCCGCAAATCACCTCGTGCTGCCCGGCTTGGACTGACTACATGGAAAAGTACGCGACTGATTTCATCCCGAACTTCTCCTCGGCCAAATCGCCACAGCAGATGCTGGGTGCCATGGCTAAAACTTACTATGCCGAAAAAGCAGGTATTGACCCAAAAGACATGTATGTCGTTTCTGTAATGCCTTGCACCGCAAAGAAATTCGAGGTTGGCCGCTGCGAAAGCATGGGCGCTTCCGGTTTTCAGGATGTAGATGTCTCCATCACCACCCGCGAGCTGGCCCGCATGATTAAACAGGCCGGCATCGACTTCAAGAATCTGCCGGAAGAACAGCCCGATAGTATTCTTGCCGAATACACCGGAGCAGGCACCATCTTCGGCGTCACCGGCGGTGTGATGGAAGCCGCACTGCGCTCAGCCTACTTCCTGATCACTAAAGAAGACATCAAGGACGTCAACTTTATGAATGTCCGTGGTATGGAAGGTGTTAAAGCGGCGGAGATCGATATTAAAGGCACCAAAATCCGCGTTGCCGTCGCCCACCAGATGGGTAACGTCGAGGCACTTTTGAACCAGATTCGTGAAGCAAAAGCCAAAGGCGAAGAAACGCCTTTCCACTTCATTGAAGTAATGGCCTGTCGCGGCGGCTGTATCGGTGGTGGAGGACAGCCCCATGGTGCAACCGATGCAATTCGCGCCAAACGGACTGCCGGTATCTATACGGACGACGAAAAATCGGTTCAGCGCTGCTCGCACCACAATCCGATGATCACTAAAATATACCAAGATTTCCTTGGTAAACCGTTGGGCCACAAGGCTCACGAGCTATTGCACACGGTTTATCAGGAACGAAAAGTATACAAAAAATAGAAACTGGTGTACCTTATTCGAGTTTTCTGCGGCAAGGGGCCTCCCTGACCCAAGGCAAACGGACAATTTAGGAAAACGGTTTGCATAGCTGCCTACCGTCTCCTGCTCCGCCGCAGAAATGCGGCGGAGCACTTTTTTTGGAGACATAGCTATGCAAAAGAGGTTGGGATTCATTGGAATCATTATCGAGGATCGCGAAGCCAACGCGGCGGCGGTCAACGAACTGCTGGGGCATTACGGCGAAATGATCGTCGCCCGAATGGGTGTCCCTTACGAAAAACGCGCCTGCTCGGCCATCACACTCATCGTCGACGCCACCACCGACGAACTCGGTGTTCTCACCGGAAAACTCGGCGCGCTGTCCGGCGTCTCCGTCAAATCCATGCTGAGTAAAGCCAAATGAAAACGCGCATCGAAAACGACTTCCTCGGCTCGAAGGAAATTCCGGCAGATGCACCGTGGGGAATCCACACTGCCCGCGCACTGGAAAACTTTCCAATCCCTAGAAGTGCCGTGAACCCGCGCCTGCTCAAAGCATACGGCCAGGTCAAAAAAGCCTGCGCCCTCGCCAACAAAGAACTCGGTTTTCTTCCGGTGGAAAAAGCTGATCGCATTATCCAATCCTGCTCCCTGACTCCTGACTGCTATCCCCTGTCCGCTCTTCAGGGCGGCGCCGGAACTTCGACCAACATGATGGTCAACGAAGTAATCGGCCATCTTGCCGGTGCGCACCCGATTGAAGAGGTCAACCTGCACCAGTCCACCAACGACACCTATCCGACGGCACTGAAGGTCGCCGCCATCGGAGCCGTGCGCGAACTGAGCGAAGCTTTTGCCTCGTTGCAAGGAAGCTTCCAAACATTGGAAAAAACGTGGGCCGGACTGCCAATCCTTGGAAAAACCGAGCTGATGGATGCTGTTCCGCTGACACTCGGCGCACAGTTCGCCTCGTTTGCCGAAGCTTTTGCGAGAGATCGGTGGAGAACCTTTAAGTGCGAGGAACGGCTACGCACCATCAACCTCGGCGGTACCGCTATCGGCACCGGAATTACCGCACCGCGCAGTTATATTTTCCTCGTCACCGAAAAACTGCGCGAAGTCACCGGACTCGGCCTGAGCCGCGCCGAAAACATGGTGGAAGCCACCGCCAACGCCGACTGCTTCGTCGAAGTTTCCGGCATCCTGAATGCCGCCGCCGTTAACCTGATTAAAGTCAGCGACGACCTACGCCGCCTCGTGATGCTCGGCGAAATAAAACTGCCTGCTGTACAGGCCGGTTCATCAATCATGCCGGGAAAAGTCAATCCGGTCATTCTGGAGTCGGTCATTCAGATCGGTATCAAGGTAAAGGCGAATAACAACATCGTCGCCGACTGCGCCGCGCGCGGCTCGCTCCAAATTTGCGAGTTTATGCCGCTACTGGCCGACGCTCTGCTCGAATCCATCGACCTGCTGATCGCCGCCGCGCAAATGCTGGCAAAACACGCTGCCGGAATTGACGCGGATCAAGGACTCTGCCGCGAAAGGCTGTATGCTTCTCCCGAAATTATTACTGCGTTTGTTCCAATGCTTGGATACGACCGCTGTTCCGAACTCTTCAAACAGTTCGAACAGCACGGCAAAGGAACCATCCGCGAGTTTTTGGAGAAGGAACTGGGGAAAGAGGCGGTTGAAAAGACGCTCTCCCCGCAGAACCTGATGGCGCTGGGCTATAAATGAAAACCGCACCGAAAAGTTTAAGACTGCATATTGCCCTGTTCGGTCGCACGAACGTCGGTAAGTCGAGTTTTCTGAACCTGATTGCCGGTCAGGATGTGTCGATTGTCTCGGAACAGCCCGGTACCACCACCGATGTGGTCGAAAAAACAATGGAACTGCTGCCCATCGGGCCGGTGGTTTTTATCGACACCGCCGGACTCGACGACACCACGGTACTCGGCGGCAAGCGCGTCGAAAAAACCGAAAAAGTTTTCGACCGCGCCGACGTGATCTTGCTGATTTGCGAAGGCGATCAGTTCGGTGAATTCGAGCAGGTCGTTTGCGAGAAAGCGGGCACAACACCGGTCATCAAGATTGCCAATAAGTCCGATTTGTCCAATCCGTCCGATCCGTCTTATCTGCCTTGCAACTCGACCAACCTCTCTTCCCGCGAAAAAATTATTTCCCAACTCAAAGCCCGGTTAATCGCCATCTGCCCAGAAGAATTCCTCCAGCCGCCACCGCTGGTGGGCGATCTGGTAAAGCCGGGCGGTATTGCTGTGCTGATTGTGCCGATCGACTTGCAGGCACCGAAAGGCCGACTGATTCTGCCACAGGTTTCGACCATCCGTGACGCGCTCGACAACGACGCCGCCGCGCTGGTGGTGAAGGAACGCGAATACACTCACATGCTCGGTCAGCTAAAAACTCCGCCAGATCTGGTCGTCTGCGACTCGCAGGTCGTGCTGAAAATGATCGGTGACACGCCGAAAGAAATTCCCTGCACGACGTTTTCGATTCTCTTCGCACGGCTCAAAGGCGACCTGCCGAAACTCGCGGCTGGCGCGGCGGCGATTGACCGGCTGAAAGACGGCGACAAGGTACTGATCGCCGAATCATGTTCGCACCACGCCGCCGAGGATGATATCGGCCGCGTCAAAATTCCGCGCTGGCTCCGGCAGTACTGCGGATGCGAACTGCAAATCGACGTCTACGCCGGGCACGATTTTCCGGACAACCTGAGCGAGTACAGCCTCGTCGTGCAGTGCGGCGGCTGTATGCACAACCGGCGCGAAATTCTGTCGCGCATCGAAAAATGTGAAGCGGTCGGTGTACCGATCACCAACTATGGACTTTGTATTTCTCAGACGCAGGGCGTACTGAAACGGGTATTAGCGCCCTTCCCTGCCGCGCTGGATGCTTTTGAAAGGAATCTGAAATGAAAATTGATACCGAAGGACTGAAATCCTTCATTCCCGAAAACGAAATTTTCCAATGGCTGGAAAAGACGAAAAATCCGTCACCGGAACGGGTGCGCGAAGTCATTCAGAAGTCGCTGAATAAAAACCGGCTCGACCCCGAAGAAATGGCGGTACTGATCAACGCCGAATCTCCGGAGCTGGTGAATGAAATTTTTGAAGGCGCCCGAGAGCTCAAGCAGCGCGTTTACGGTAACCGCATTGTGCTGTTCGCCCCGCTCTATATCGGCAACGAGTGCATCAACAACTGCCAGTACTGCGGCTTCCGCTGCACCAACAAGGAGGTCTCGCGCAAAACACTGACCATGCCCGAACTCGACCACGAGATCGAAGCGCTGGTGAAGCGCGGCCACAAGCGGCTGATTTTGGTGTACGGCGAACATCCGCAGTACGACGCGCAGTTTATTCACGACACCGTGGTGGAAGTGTACAAACAGAAACACGGCAACGGCGAAATCCGCCGCGTTAACATCAACGCCGCGCCGCTGGATGTCGAAGGCTTCAAGCTGGTGAAGTCCGCCGGCATCGGCACCTACCAGATTTTTCAGGAAACCTACCATCAGGAAACCTACAAACAGATGCATCCGTCGGGACCGAAGAGTAATTTTCTCTGGCGACTGCACGGACTCGACCGCGCACAGCAGGCCGGCATCGACGACGTCGGCATCGGCGCGCTGATGGGACTGTTCGACTGGCGTTTCGAAACGATGGCCCTGCTCTACCACACCATCCATCTGGAAGAAAAATTCCACGTCGGGCCGCACACCATTTCGTTCCCGCGCATCGAACCGGCCATCGGCACCGCACTGTGCGACCGGCCGCCGCAGGGCGTCAGCGACTACGACTTCAAACGGCTGGTCGCCATTCTGCGCCTCGCGGTTCCGTACACCGGATTGATTCTCACCTGCCGCGAATCGGTCGCCATCCGGAACGAAATTATCCAGTTCGGCGTGTCGCAAATTGACGCCGGATCCGATATCGGCGTCGGCGCCTATTCGCAACAGGATGAAGAGTCCTACAAAAAGAGCCAGTTTGTGCTGAATGACGGACGCTCGCTCGATCAGGTGATCCGCGAGCTGTGCGAAGCCGACTTTATCCCCAGCTTCTGCACCGGATGCTACCGGCTCGGCCGCACCGGCGAGCATTTCATGGAGTTCGCCATTCCGGGTTTCGTGAAACGGTTCTGCACGCCGAACGCCGTGCTGACCTTCCTCGAATACATGGAGGACTATTCGTCGCCGGAAACCCGCAAGGCGGGCATGAAACAGATTGAACGCGAACTCGAACGAATGCCCGACGGCGACCAGAAGGTGAAACTGCTTGAGCGCATGGCGCAAATCAAGCAAGGCAATCGTGACCTCTATTTTTGATCAGACGGATTTACTGATATGACAGATCAAATTTTAGGCAAAGTGGATCGCGATGAGAAGCTGACGCCGATGGAGATGAAAGCTCTGCTGGAGATTTCTGATCCGGCGGAATTGCAGGCGCTGTACGATTGCGCCTATCGCGTGAAAGCCAAATATGTCGGCAAGGTCGCCTATTTCCGCGGCATTATTGAGTGCAGCAACATTTGTATCAAAGACTGCTACTACTGCGGCATCCGCAAGAGCAACACGAACGTGAAGCGCTTCCAGATGGATGAGGAGGAAATGGTACGCGAGGCGATCTGGGCGTTTGAAAACGAATACGGCTCGGTCGTGATTCAGTCCGGCGAGCGGCAGGATGCCGCCTATATCGAACTGATTGAGCGGGTGCTCCGGCGGATTAAAACTGCCACGGACGGCAAACTCGGTGTCACGCTGTCGCTCGGCGAACAGACGGAAGAAACCTACCGCCGCTGGCGCGAAGCGGGCGCGCACCGTTATCTGCTCCGCATTGAAACCACCAATCCGGTGCTGTACCGCCAACTGCATCCGGCCGATCACGACTTTGAAGTGCGCAAAAACTGCCTCGCCCTGCTCAAAAAGACCGGCTATCAGGTCGGCACCGGCGTGATGATGGGTCTGCCCGGCCAGACGATGGACGATCTGGTCGCCGACATCCTGTTCATGAAAGAACTCGATATCGACATGGTCGGCATGGGGCCGTACATTCCGCACCGCGACACGCCGATGGGCGCAGCCATTCCGCCGTACACCGATGAGCAGAAACAGGCCGCGCTGACGCTTGGACTCAAAATGATCGCCGTGACGCGCATTGTGCTGAAGGACGTCAACATTGCCGCCGCCACCGCGCTCCAAGCCTTGAAACATTCCGGCCGTGAAATGGGACTCAAATGCGGCGCGAATGTCATCATGCCCAACGTCACTGAGACGGAGTTCCGCCCGAACTATGTGCTCTACGACAACAAGCCCTGCCTTGATGAAAATTCATCCATGTGCCGCGGCTGTCTGACCCGCCGCATCCAGTCCATCGGCGAAACCATCGGCTTCAACCAATGGGGCGACTCGAAGCATTATGAGAACCGTAATGCGTAATGGGGAAATCGACCGCAAATTCAAATACCGCTAATTGTGAAACAGCCGCCACGATCAGCTGCCCAGATGAAAAAGCGCAGGCAGAGCTGTAAGCCGGATTCTGTTCTCCCGAAGGAGTCGACCATTTATCTAATGCGATCAACCCGGAACTCAAGTGGAGCGGGCAGCTCCTTGTTCCCTATTTGATCTTGCTCCGGACGGGGTTTACCCTGCCTCCGCGGTTACCCTTGGAGCGGTGGGCTTTTACCCCACCATTTCACCCTTACCTCTTGCGAGGCGGTATAATTTCTGTGGCACTTTCCATCCCCGGCGATTTAGCACCGGAGTTTCCGCGTTAACCACGGAACGTCCTGCCCTGCGGAGTCCGGACTTTCCTCCCCTTGGCGAACCAAAGAGCGGTCGATACACTCTGCCTGCGGAGGAGGAAGGTACGCGGCGGCACCCGCCATGGCGAGAAGTTTCTGTGCGAAGCACTTTGGAGTGCGGAGCTTCTTATGCTCCGCTTTCAAAAGCGGTGATACGGCTGTGCCTTTATCACCGCAGTCCAAAGCATTTTAGCGAATGTTGATGAGCATGCGTCCGCAGAAGTTGCAGATGACGAGCTTGGCGGGATTGATAGCGTCGTTGGTGACCTGCGGCGGCAGTCTCATATGACAGCCGGAGCAATGGTCTTTTTCAACCTGAACAACGGCGAAGTCGCCTTTATTTTTAAACAGCCGTTCATATTTCAAAAGCAGTGACGGATTAACGTTTGAGGTGATCCGCCCGCGATCAGCCATAAGCGCGTTGAGATCGTCCTGAACTTCTTTCAGCCGGTCTTCGAGCATGCCCTGCTCTTCGCTGACGCCGCCTTCTTCTTCCTTCAGTTCGGATTCGCGTTCGGCGATAACTTTTTTGGAGGCTTCCGCCTGTTCCATCAGAATAATTTCGCGGTCTTCCAGTGCAGAAATGTTTTTCTCGGCAGCGGCGATTTCCTGGAGGAACGCGCGATATTGGTCGTTGGTCTTAGACTCCATCTGCTGCTGTTTGTATTTGATGATCTTTTCGTTGTGAGCCCCGACTTCGATTTCGAGCTGCTTGAGATCGGCGGTAGATTTTTTCAGCGTTTCGCGAGCCTGTGAAAGTCTGAGCTTGGCACCTTCGAGCTGTTTTTCGATGTCCGCCTTGCGGGCGGGGATGTCGCGGATTTCGCGTTGAAGTTTTGCGATTTTTCGGTCTTTTTCCTGCAATACCAAAAGTGCCTCAAGCGGATGCGCCATAGCCAAGATCTCCCTTCAAATCACCAGAACAAAATTGAGCGGGGAGCATACGGCCCCAAAATGGATTCGACAACCGAAAATGCAGTTTAACTTCCGGGATGAACCAGCGGCAGTCCTTGTTTGCAAAGCGGACATTCTGCGGGCTCCCAGGTAACCGGTTCGATGTCGAGCAGACTGACCGTCGGGTAGTCAAACTTCGCCTTGCCGCCACTGCGGTTGACGAGTACGCCGACGGCCTGCACGATGCCGCCGTGCTGCGTCACAATATCAATGGTTTCCTGTACGCGGCCGCCGCGGGTGATTACATCTTCCGCTACCAGAAACCGCTCGCCCTTTTCGATCTTAAACCGGCGCATCACCAGTGCTTTTTCAGCATTTTTCTCCGCAAAAATAAACCGGGTACCCAGCGTTCGTGCCACTTCATGGCCGACGGAAATTCCGCCAAGCGCTGGGGCAATTACGGTATCAACCTCCAGTTTGCCGAGTACGGTTTTCATCTTTTCAACCAGCGCCTCGCAGACCTGCCCGGCAATGCGGGGATACTGGAGCAGCAACGCACATTGAAAGAAGCGGTTAGAGTGGAGTCCTGAGCGAAGTTCAAAATGGCCATTAAGCAGCGCCTGAGTTTCCTCAAAGAGTTTAAGCAGATCAGTTTCCTTCATGATTCTCCTGTTATTCGTCTTTAACTAAGCAGTTCCTGAACAGCTGTACGAAGCTCCGCTGTATCAAAAGGTTTTTCAAATACCCGTGCCGCGCCGAGTTTACCGGCCAGATCAAGGTAGTGGCCGGCGCGGACACGTCCGCCGCCGGACATGACAATTACTTTAACATCGGGCAGTTTGCGACGGATAGCCATAACCAGTTCTATGCCGTCACAATCAGGCATAATGACATCGGTGATGATCAAATCGAACTTTTGCTTTTCCAGCATCGCCTGAGCATCCAGACCATTAACCGCCTCACCAAATTCGTAGAGTTCACTGCCTAATACAGCACGCACCATTTTGCGGATCGCGTCTTCGTCATCCACGAGCAGAATTTTTTTTCGATCCATGAAAACTCCTTAGTTTTTATTCTCAAAACTGACACGATAATTCTGTCCGCCGCCAAACTCGAGAATACGCTGAACATGCTTCCCGAGAATATCCGACTCCAGATTCACCTTGGTACCAGGCTTGAACTCCGACATGTCCGTTTCTTCCATCGTATGCGGAATAATGTGAACGACAAATGCATCGTCTTTCAATTCCGCAACCGTCAGGGAAATTCCGTCCAGCGCAATCGAGCCCTTGTACACCATCAGCATAAGCAGGTTCCGTGCGCATTCGATTTCAAATTTCCAGTCGCGATCAACCCGATCAACCCGGCGCACAGTTCCAACGCCATCCACATGGCCCGTCACGATATGGCCGCCGAGGGTATCACCCAGTGCCAGCGCGCGCTCCAGATTCACAATGGAACCAGATCTTTTTTCGCCGAGATTGGTTTTGTCGAAAGTCTCCGTGAGTACATCGAAACAGAAGTTCGGGCCTTCAATCGCGGCAACGGTCAAACAGGCCCCATTCACAGCAATGCTGTCGCCCAAATGAACCGGAGCATCAAACGGACGGTTCGGAGCAAGCGTAATCCGTCCTGCCGCGCCGTGCATTTTCACATCAACAATTGTTCCAAGTCGCTGAATGATTCCTGTAAACATCACTTTCTCCTGACCGGTAAGGCCCGTATAAAAACATCTTTTCCGCATTTTTCCAAGGTCTGGAAATTTAAAAGCGGCATCTTTGTCAGCGGCCACCCTGGTTTTCCAAACATTGGAACACCGGTACCGCCGAGTAATGACGGCGCAATAAACAGCGCAAATTCATCCACCAGCCCGGCCCGTACCAGCGATCCGGCCAGCTCGCCGCCGCCTTCGCACAGCACATGCATTACGCCGCGTTTTCCGAGATCACGTAGAATTGTCTTGAGCGGGCCGTTAACTACCAGCGTCTGTGCCGCCGCTTCATCTCTAAGCACATTAGCTTCTGCCTGAAGCGTTGAACCAACGATAACCCGCCACGGCACCCGTCCTTTGGCCGGACGCGGAAGCAAGGATGGATTATCCGCGCGGATCGTACCGGAACCAACCATAATGGCGTCAGCGGAGCGGCGCAGCTCCTGCACTTTAGCCCGTGCCTGCGGACCGGTGATCCATTTTGATTTTCCGGAGGCGTCGGCAATCTGTCCGTCAACCGTTGCCGCCAGCTTTAGCGTTACATACGGCATACCGGTCAAAATGAGTTTGGAAAACGGCGCAATCAGTGCATCGGCTTCGGTGCGGCAGACACCGGTGATTACCTCAACACCGGCGCGGCGCAATATCCGGATGCCCCGCCCCGCGTGGGCCGGATTGGGATCTTTTGTGCCGATCACTACACGGCGGATGCCGCGCGCCAGAATCAAATCGGTGCACGGCGGCGTGCGGCCATAGGTCGAACAAGGTTCCAGGGTGACGTAGAGAATTGAAGATTTCAGATTACCGATTGCCGATTGGAGACAAGAAACTTCGGCGTGCGGGCCGCCGGCTTTTTTATGAAAGCCTTCGGCAATAATTTTTCCATTCTGAACCAGCACCGCACCGACCGGCGGATTGGGCCGCGTCAGCCCCTCCCCGCGCCGCGCCAGCGCGAGTGCCCGCTGCATGAATGGTTCGTGTGAAGTCATTGTGTCGAGTGCGTGCTGCGCGACGGACGATCCAGTTCTTTCTGAATCCGGTCGAGTACGCCGTTTACAAAGCGTCCTGAATCCTTGCCGCTGTAAGCTTTGGCGATTTCCACGGCTTCGTTAATCGAAACAACCGGCGGAATGTCGCCGCGAAAAAGCATTTCAAACGTCGCTACGCGCAACACCGTTCGATCGAGTACGCCAAGACGCTCAACATCCCAGTTGTCGGTGTATTTCGAAATCGTCCGGTCGATTTCGCGCTGTTTTTCAATCACACCGCGTATCACTTCATTTACGTAGGTCTGATCGCGTACTGAGGGATTTCTATCATCGTCACTCCAAAAATCGGCCAAAGCATTATCCAGATCGTCCGGATTGAACTCCGTCTGAAACAAAAACTGCACAGCCCACTCACGCGCCTGGCGGCGACCCGTCACTTTAGTCATTTAGATCCTTTTATCGTTTTCAAAATATTAGCAGTTTCAATAGCGGCCTCGGCAGCGTACCAGCCGCGGCTCGTCCGGCTACGGGTGCAGCGCACTACCGCCTGCTCCCAGTTGCGCGTACCGACAATTTCGTTGATCACCGGAACGCCGTATTCGCGGGCGATATCGAGCAGCGCAATGCCGGTTGATTCGCCGATCATCTGCGCGTGCGGCGTTTCGCCTTCCACCACCACGCCCAGCGCAATCAGCGCGTCGTATTTCCCGCTCTTCGCCAGTTCATTAATCACCACCGGAATTTCATACGCGCCGGGCACCTGAAAAACTCCGATGTCAGATTCTTTCGCGCCGTTTTCTTCCAGACATTGCACGGCATCGTCAGCCAGCTGCTGCGTCAGCTCTTCGTTAAACCGGCTCACCACGATTGCGAACTTCAGTCCGCCGGCATCCAGTTGTTTTTTTGAAATTCCTTTTCCCATTTCACCAACCTCAGAGCATATGTTTCATTTTATCGCGCTTGGTGTTCATATAGCGTGCGTTGTGCGGCGTTGAAGGAAGCACAATCGGCACCCGCTCGACAATCTCAATACCGTATTTATCCAGTCCCTCGATCTTAGCCGGATTGTTGGTGATCAGCCGGATTTCTGTCATCCGCAGGTCTTTAAGAATCTGCGCGCCGATTCCGTAGTCGCGCAAGTCAGGCGCAAAACCTAACTGGACGTTCGCCTCGACCGTATCCAGTCCCTGATCCTGCAGTTCGTAGGCATGGATTTTTTTGGTCAGTCCGATGCCGCGGCCTTCCTGCCGCATATAAACGAGTGCGCCGTAGCCGTATTCGCTGATCATTTGCAGTGCGTGCTGTAATTGAGAGCCGCAGTCGCACCGCTGCGATCCGAAAACATCGCCGGTCAGACATTCGCTGTGAACGCGTACCAGCGGATGCGGCTTCTCCGGCGTCGGTCCGCCCATAAACAGCGCCAGATGGTCTTTGTCATCCACATAGGAACTGTAGATGCGCAGGTTGAATTCACCCCATTCCGTCGGCATTTTCACCTGTCGTCCCATGTGAACGAGGCTCTCGTTGACATATCGGTATTTGGCGATTTCAGCTACCGACGTAAATTTGAGGCTGTGTTTTTTGGCGAACTTGATCAGATCCGGCAGACGCGCCATTTCGCCGTCGTCGCGCATCACTTCACAGATCACGCCGCCGGGCTTCAGCCCCGCCATGCGCGAAAGATCAACAGCGGCTTCGGTGTGACCGGCCCGCTTGAGTACACCGCCTTCGACCGCCATCAGCGGAAAAAGATGTCCAGGCGTCGACAGGTCGCATGCGGTCGAGGTTTCGCTCATCAGAATCTGTACCGTCAGCGCACGGTCGGCGGCGCTGATGCCAGTGGTGATTCCCTCATGGGCATCCACCGACTCCATGAAAGCGGTTTTAAATTTGTCGCCGTGATGTTCCGGCACCATGCGGGCCAGCCCCAGCCGCGAAAGCCGCGACTCTTCGAGAGCCACACAAATCAGGCCGCGGGCGTGAGTCGCCATAAAATTGATCTGATCCGGTGTGCAAAACTCCGCCGCGCAAATAATGTCGCCTTCGTTTTCCCGGTTTTCGTCATCGGTCACCAGAATCATTTCGCCGCGCCGGAGTGCATCCAGCACCTCATCCATCGGATCAAACAGTTTTTCGCTCATAGTCAGCCGTCCTTAAAATGCAAAAACCCTGAAGACATACGTCATCCAGGGCGGAAAGGTTCTCGCATTCGTTTATCTTCTTTCATCCAGACTGTACTGTCGGTCGCAGAATCTCACTGCATCTGCCCCGCAACTGCGGGGCTCGCGGACTTTACCGCCGGTCGGGGATTTCACCCTGCCCTGAAGATGGCGCGGATTATTGTCATTTACGGGAAGCGTTCAAGAACATTCTGGATACGGCTTTATTCCGCGCGAATGCAGTCGCCGGTAATCAGTCCGGCGGGCGTTGGATAGCTGGCCGGAATGCCGGGTGCGGTGACCGGTTCATCGGCCTCTATTTTTCCGGCGACCTGCCGGTTGAGTTCGAGAAGCTGGGCGAGCAGATCGGCTTTTGCGGAAAATCCGTAGGCGGCGAGCACGGCGGCATCCAGCGCGACGTGAGCCTCTTTAAGCGGGTTGGCGCCGGGAAGTTCAAGCGTCCGGTAAAGAGCGCGCAGTCCGCCTTTCATTTTCAGCAATGTCTCGGCGCGGATACGGCGCACTTCGCATCCGGCGGCGGCAACCGCTTCGATTTGCTTGGTACTCGGTGTCTGCGGCCATGGGAAAGTATCGAAGACGGACGGCGGCGTGTAACGGAAATCCGATTTCAACTTACTACACTTCTCGATGAACCATTGCCAATGAGCATTGGATTGCAGAATGCCAAAACTGTAATCGTCAGAAAATGAAAAGCACTGCAAAGCATCGCCAGGTCGCACAGAGTTATTAACGAAAACAAAAATCGGACGTTTGGTTACGCGCGAACAAACCAGAAAACGTGGTGCTGTCGCAACCGCTTCGACCAAATCGCGCCGCGCTCTCCAGAGTTGCCACCATTTTTCTAATTGATCGCGGTGTGCCGATTCGGACTCATGTTCAGCATCCGCCTTCTGCTGAATTTTCGGCAACACAAACTCTTGGACGTGTGCAAAAGCAGCGGGATACTGCTGAGCAGACAAGACATCCATTTTCCCGAAGTCGATAATACAACGTTCCGGCATTCCGGAACCGGTGAGAAGTTCGCGGCCAATAAGATAAAGAAAAATGACAGCCTGACTTGCAGGATCACGCCGAATAAGTCCGGCGGCAGTTTGCGGAGTGACTACAAAACCGTCCAAGCCGGGTGTCACACCTTGGCACACAACAAAACTCTTTTCTCCATAAGTGAGTGTGTTTGCGTTGCCGACATCCGCTTTGTCTGACACCGCCGAATTAATTAGAGAAACTTCACGGAAACTCAGTTCGTAATCTTTGGTTGCCGACTTGCCTTCATTTTTCCGCAGCTTTTTCGCCGCCGTCGTCGGCTCGACTTTAAACCAGAGCCGCTTGGTTTTCGGCAGAAGTGCGGCATCTTGTGTCTTGACCCAGTTGGCGATGGAGACGTGGACGTTGGCCTCGCCGCTCCACGGCTGGTTGTCCACGGCTTCGACGATGGTGCCGTCGCTGACGACGTGATCGAGTCCGCCGACGCGCGACTGGTTGTTACGGATATTCTGCGTACCGACCAGTCCGGCGCGTCCAGCCATTGGACCGGCGGCGGTGCAGGCCGGAAGATGGTCGTGAGCGCGGCGGAACCAGTAAACGCAATAGTCGGCCATGCCGGGCACTTCGGGATAAAGAGCGCGGACGTGCTCCACATAATCGGGGCCGAGCTGCGGCTTCAGGAGCTTGGCGCCGATGAACGGCGGATTGCCGACAATGACGTCGGCGCGCGGCCACGGCGTACGGATAAACGCGCCGTCCGCTCCTGCGGTGATGAGCGCGTCGGTGGCGATAAAGTTCCGGTCGAGGTTGTCCAGCGGCAGGGCGCGTTCGGAAATGTGCAGTTCGTCAATGGCGAGCTTGCGGGCGATCATCATGGTGACTTTGGCGATTTCAACGGCAAAGGGATTGATATCCATGCCGTAGAAATTCTGCGCCGAGAGGTAGCTCATAACATCCTGCCCCGGCGCGGCGCGGCTGGGGAATTCGTTGTTGATGCGCTCAAAAATGCGTGCCTCCAGCCGCTTCAACTCGCGGTAGGCAATATAAAGGAAGTTTCCGCTGCCGCAGGCCGGGTCGAGGACGCGGAAGTTCTGCATCCGCCCCAGCAGTTCGTTCAGGCGCTTGATGGTTTTCGCCTCTTCAATCTGCTCGTGCCACGGATGGACAATCGTCGGGCCGATGATTTTCATGATGTCGGCAGGATGGGTGAAGTGCGCGCCCTGAGCGCGCCGTTCGTTACGGGTTCCCGCCACCGTTCCGTCGTCCAGCGAATGCTCAAACAGCGTACCGAAGATTTCCGGCTGAACCTTTTTCCAGTCGAATTTGGCGGCTTCGCGGAGCGCGACCAGTTCCAAATCCTTCAGTTCGATGCGGGCTGGCGCGGCAAACAGGCCGCCGTTGAAATAGGGAACGCCTTTAAACCGTCCGCCGGTGACGGCCGGTGTGGTGTTCATGGCATCGAACAGCCCGCCCAGCAGGTCGTAGCTGTCGGCGGGCGTGGAAATGTCATTCAAAAGCTGCGTGACAAAATATTTCGGCAGCAGATCAATGTCTTCGGCGAACAGCGCCACCAGCATTTGCAGAATAAAGCGCTGCGCCGTCGGCTGATCGACACCGCGTTGGCGGAATTTCTTGAAACAGTAGGCTAGACGATCAGCGGCTTCGCGGGTGACGGCAACGCGGTCGTTGTCAAAAAGCGGTTTCGGCTGGCCGGGAAATAGAAAGTTCAGCGGACCCCAGCGTTCCGGCAGTTCGGCCAGCGTAACGCTGCCCACCGGTGAATCCATCTGCGTTTCGAAGTCATAGACATGAAATTCGTCGAAGTTGCACAACACCACATAGCGCGGACGGCCCGGAACAAGACGCGTCCAGTAATCAAACGCCTGCCGGTAGTGTTTCGACAGATCGACGCCACGCTTTTTCATCTCAATGAGAACGACCGGCTTCCAGACGTAATCCGCGAAACTGACGCCGCCGCCGTCTTCTTTGGCTTTGCGGACGCGGCACTCCGCTTCGCCGCCGACATCCAGCGAGCCGGCGTGACCAAAAGCCTGAAACAGACGGTCGAGAAATATTTGCGCCTGCCCTTTTTCGTCGCCGGTAATGTGGGCCTGCGTCCATGCCGTAAAGGCGGCCAGCTTTTCAGATTTCGGATTACTCATTTTTCAATCTCTCGGAACCGGTGTTGAAAGGCGTTTGATGGCGGTTAACTTAGTCGCCCATCCCATTTCCGTCAATTCAAAGGGCGGAAAGAGACTAGCGCTTAAAGTTTTCCATTCTTCACCGGCGTTACCGCTCTTCAAACTCCGCCAGACCGGCTTCGCGCAGACTGAGGAAATCGTTGGCACCGTCGCGGGTTTTCCGGCCGATGATGAGGTGGTCGAGCACACGGCATTTTTCTATTGAGACAGAGAAAAGCGGCGATACGGAATACCTTTATCGCCGCACTCCAAAGGACCCCGCACGAAGTCTGCGCGCTGGAAGGCGCGCTTTGGAGTGCGGAGCTTCTTATGCTCCGCTTTTTATCTTTCCTCAAACTCCGCCAGGCCGGATTCGCGCAGGCTTAAAAAATCGTTCGCGCCATCACGGGTTTTGCGGCCCATAATCAGATGATCCAGCACTTTGATTTCCATGGTTCTGCCCGCTTCGATCAGTTTTTTCGTGATGCGGATATCCTGCGCCGACGGCGACGGATCGCCCGATGGATGGTTGTGCGCCAGAATAACGCTGGCAGCAGAATGTTGAACGGCCGGTTTAAAAATTTCGCGCGGATGCACCAGACTGGAGTTGAGCGTACCTTTCGACACCTCGCACGGCGGCGCCATCAACCGGCTTTTGGTATCAAGCAGCAGCACCCAGAAAACCTCGCGGTCAAGACTACGGGCTCGTTCGCGCAAAACCGCCGCCGCTTCTTCGGGTGAAGCAATACGCGGATTTTCGCCGACATTTTCCTGCACCAGCCGCCGGCCGATTTCGAGCGCCGCTTTCAGAATTTTGGCTTTCTCTTTGCCTATGCCATGGATTTTCTGAAGTTCCGCGACCGAACTTCGTGAAAGCGCACTGAGAGATCCGTATTGGAGAATCAGCGTCTCGGCCAGTTCGACGACATTCATTCCGGTCGTTCCGGTTCGCAGAAGCAACGCCAGCAAGTCGCTTTCGGAAAGATTCTCCGGCCCGAGCCGGTCGAACTTCTCGCGCGGCTGAAGCGCCTTCGGCAGATCCTTCGCCCGCACCTGATAAACTCCGCCCTCTTCGTTGACGCGTTTTCCAATCATGCGCCCTTTCTACATTTTTCTATTCAGACTTAGAAACTTTTTCTCACCGAAGGTCTTTGCCGAAATGAATCTGTTAAATATTGGAGGGATGACATCCGAATGCTAAATACAGGCATGAAATTACAACAGGGACAGATTTGGAAAAAAGGCGACGAATTCTTCCGCATCGTCGAATGTGAGCGGCTTTCCGTCAAATACAAGGCGCTGGAACACCCGTTTTCCAAAGAAGGCGAGATGTATCAGGTCACAAAAAAAGAATTCTGCCGACTGCTCAAGGACGCTAAACTTTTGCCATAGGGATTTGGAATACAGAAAACTACGGCAAGGCCGGTCGGACTTTGATCGTTTTCTCACGCTTTATGGTGACGGTTCCGGGCTTTGCGCCGCGCGGCTTAGAAACGTTTTTTGCCTCGGTGCACGATACCGGAACGATTCCGGCAGCACGCGCTTTACTGTGCCACGCAGCAATCGCCGCCGCCTGTTTAATGGTGGCGGTGTCAGCGGATTCACCTTCCGGGCCGCGCAGAACAACGTGACTGCCGGGCAGTCCGTGGACGTGAAACCAGAGATCGTTGGCCCGCGCCGTTTTCAGGCTGAGCAGATCATTGTCGGCGTCGGTCTTTCCGGCCAGCGCTTCCCAGCCTCCGGGAAGCACATATTTCCAGACATCCGGTTCTATGACTCTTTCTTTCACCACCGGAAAGATAGCGCAGTATCTACAGTTGTGCGAGGACGGTTTCCCAGCGGCTGGCTTTGGCGCGGGCCAGCGCCCCTTCCCTCAGTTCGCCGCGCAGGACCGGATTATGCCGCACACTGCGAAGCGCTTCGGCCAGCGCAGCAGGACGGTGCGAATCAAACACGAGACCGGAGTTGTGTGAACGGACGATTTCACACGGACCGCCTTCATCCGAAACAATGGCCGGCAGTCCGCTGGCGTGAGCCTCAAGGACGGCGTTGCCGAAGGTGTCGGTGAGGCTTGGAAATACAAAGAAGTCAGCGCCGGCATAAGCTCGCGCAAGTTCTTCGCCGTCGAGACGTCCGGTGAAGATAATGTTCTTGTTGGCATATTCCTGCCTGAGTTCTTCCAGATGCGGGCCGTCGCCAGCCAGAACGAGCTGTGCTTTGAAATTTTCTTCGCCGTTGAGTGTGCGGAAAGCGTCGAGCAGATTCTCAAGATTTTTCTCTTTGGAAATCCGTCCGGCATAGAAAAATTTGAAACCGCCGTTGAGTCCGAACTGCGCCCAGAATTTTTCATCCCGCTTTTCCGGGGAAAAGCGTTCGAGATCAACGCCGCGCGGCATGACGTAAAGTTTTTTACGGTCAAAGCCCTTTCCAACCAGCTGATCAAGATAGGTCTGGCTGGGCACAGCGAGTCGATCCATGCCTTCGTAGAACCACGCCATGTAGCGCCAGGTAAGGTCTTCCATCTGTTCGTCGCCGGACAAGTGGAGAACATATTGCGGGAAATCGGTGTGGTAGATTCCGCGAACTTTGAGCTTAAGTAGCCGTGCCGCGCCGAGTGCGGCGAGACCGACCGGTCCTGGCGTGGAGATGATGACTTCGTCGATCTCTTCCTCTTCGAGCCAGTTGATGATTTCAAGAACCGGAGGATAAACCAGTTCCTGTTCGTGGTATTCCGGCAGCAGAAAAGTGCCGACCGGTTTAAAGTTTTTCAGCGGAAAGTCCGCCTCCGGTTTTTCCGGCAGACAGGTAACAACGGTAATCTCTTTCCCTTCTTTATGCGCCATCGTGGCGAGGGTGCGAATGGTATTCACCACGCCGTTCATGTCTGTAAAGGTATCGGTGAACCATGCGCGTTTACCGGAGCGTTTCGTCAGTTTTTCCGTACCGGGAAAACCGGCAGCCACCTCACACAGGAAGCTCTCATCTTTATGCTGCACGCTGAAGGCAGTCAGATACGGCGCTAGACCCAGCGCCACCGGACCGAGCGAGGCGAAGGACTGAATACTTTCGATGAGCCCGCCGCGCTGGATCTGTTCGATAAAACGCTGAATAAACGTAAAGGTGAGCTGCTGACCGATCCGGCAGGCGGCTTTAAATTTACGATCATCTTCGCGAGGTAAAACGTCACCCTCTTCCGGAAGTTCCGCAGCGGAACGGCGTCGGATGGCGGCGATTTCTTCGAAGAGCATTTTCTCGATGTCGCTGAGCTGCTTTTTCTTCTGCTCAATAACGAGCCTGCGAATAGGCTGAATCAAAGCCGCGCGCAGTCCGCTTTCCGGTGCTTCAGGTTCTTCGACAAGCCGCTTGAGCATGGCACCGATCATACTGTCCTTGCCGGTGCTGCTTTTAAGAAACCGGTTTTCGTAATAGCTAAAGGCGATACCGTAGAGGCTGTGCGCGAGCCGAACGCTGGTACCGGCCCGTCCGCCGGGCTGGTGACGGCCTTCGCTGAGATGCTGGAGGAAGTCGAAGACGGTCGTGGCGTGCGGGGTAACAGTGTGAGCCTCGGCGGTATAAAGCCCGCTGTGGTCGTCGCTGCCGCCGGTAAATATTTTTTTCCAGGGTTCGGAGCCGGTCGGAGCAATGCTATGTTTGTCGGCAAGCCTTTCAATAAATTCCGGTGTCAGATTTTCAAAAACTGTTCGGGCCAGCAGTCCGGCACGCGGATGGCGCGATCCGTTGAGCGTTTCAAACCGGTTGAACATGAGAATGAGCTTTTCAAACTGCTCGACTGTCAGACGGTCATTGACGCGAAAGAGCGGATGTGCAATGGCATGAACGATGTGGTTTTCGTTCATGTAGCGGTGCAGGTCGTAGATGTTCGGACGCAACTCGTCGAGGTCGCGGAATTTGTTCTCGGTGATGCCCCAGACGAGGCAGTGGATTTTGCAGTTACTTTCCGGAAAGTAGGTGGTGAGTTCGGATGAAATAAACGTTCCGGGAAGATGAGCGATTTCGAGCGCTCCGCTGATGCTGTTGTGGTCACTGATCGTGACGTAATCCATGCCGCGGTCGCGGCAGGTGCGGTAGAGAGCAAGTGGATCCACGAAGCTTTCCGGCGAACCGATGCGGCGAAGGAACCACTCGGTCGGACGGTCGGAGTATTTGCTATGTACATGCAGATCCGCACTGCTGTGTATGGATTTGTTGTATGTCATGCGTAAAAAGTAACGCAGCGAGGTCAGATTGTTATTAGGATATAGTTATAAATACATTAGAGAGCGTAACAATTTAAGTGCCGCAAAAGGTAAAGCCGGAACTTAGGGTGTATTCCGCCCGTAGATCCGGCTTCTAAACTTTAGAGCAATTAACAATTGAAATGCCGTACACACATATAAACTGCAAACCCACCCCGCCGTTCCGGCACCCCTCCGCCGGAGGGGATCGTATAGACGCACCTTACATTCCCCTCCACGGGAGGGGTGGCTGACCTGTCTCGCCAGGCGGAAAGCCGGGGTGGGTTCTGCGGCGCCACAATCGTTAAATGCTCTAATAGCCGGATCCACGGCTTCGCCTGAGTTCCGGCTATACCAACATCTCAATGCGAAAAGCTATGGGACTGAAAAATAAACAGATTACCGAAAAGGTGCAGGCCTCCGGGGTTGCCGGAGGCCTGCGGGGTTGTGATCTGCTCGCGCAGGTCACTAGGCATTTTGAACAGGAGCCTTAAAACTTAAAGTTTAGGTCGGCCTGAAGGGTGTTTGCTTCCCGGTTTTTATAATCCGTGCTGAGGATGTAGGCCAAATCGGCCGCCAGATTTTTGGCAATCTGATATTTTCCGTTGAACCGGTGACCATAGCAACCGGTCCAGGTTTCACCGGCAAAGTCGGAATCATTAAGACCGGCAACCACAGCGTCCTTACCGATATCGCGATAGCTGTAGCCGATTTCCCAAGAACCTTTGTCTTTGGCTTTACCAACGGTGATACCAGCAAGATAAGCCGTATCATCACTGCTGACCGCGTCCACATTGACCACGTACTGACCGTTCAACAGAACCGGCAGCTTGCAAACGTTGAAGCCGTATGTAGCGAAACCTTCCACCAGATTAAATCCCGTACGGGGCGTATTCTGACTGCCGGTGGTATTAGTCAAATTAGTTGATGTGTCTGCGTTGGCGAAATAATAATCACTTACGCCCAGTGTAAGCGTAGTGTCGCCGATTTTCTTCTCGCCAGCCACCTGTCCGCTCCAAAGCTGGATATCATTCAAACCCTGTTCGCTGAAAACAAATGATCCGGCATTTGCCATCAGCTTGAACGGCATAAACTGCTTTTCGTAGGTGACTGCAGCACCTTCAGGATTAAGGTCGGTATCCCAGATGAGACCGGAGCTGGCTGCCATCCAAGGTTGCGGCATCTTGCCGAGGAAAAGATGCGATCCGCCGAACATTTCCGGATGCAGATCAACATAAGCCTGATCCAGATAGATTCCTTTTTGCGAACCCAAGTCGGTTAGATCCTGATTCGAAGAGGTGCGACTAGTGGGCTTTCCGTTCCCAGTAGCCAAACGTACACCGAAGTCGGTGAAGTCATTCACCTTGCCATACGCACCGACCCGTAGACGGATCCGCTGACGATCTTGTGTGGTATTGCCTGCCACATCTCGTTTTTCGTACCGCGCACGGAAATCGCCTTTGATCTTGATGTCATTAGCCCATGCGCCAGCCATGTTTTTCTTTCCTTCGGCCTGTAGCTGTTCGAGAGACCACGTCTTCTTGGCGTTGTCCTGCTCGATCTGGGCGATTTTGGCGGCGTTCGCGTTTTCGATCTGCGTAGTCTGTTCGACCAGCGCTGTTTTTTCGGCGTTTGCCTTTTCAAGTTGCGCGATCTTCGCCGACAGCTCATTGAGCTGCTGCTGAAGCGCGGCCAGGTCTCCTGACTGCTGTGCCTGAGCGCTGTGCGCGGCAATTGCCACTGCTACAGCCATTATGATGAACATTTTCTTCATGATCTTCCATTCCTCCCTGTTCAGGTTACTGCCGCCGGATTTCCCTATTGCCGTGCGGCCTGTTTCCACGGGCAGCTGATCGCTGTTCTATTTGCGGCCCGTTAAAAATCTGCACACAAGCTATTATTCGAGTGTTAGTGTTTTGTTAGGCGTGTAATAGAAATCGATTAGAGATGGTCGCCGCGACGTCAGTTGCCGTAAAACGCGGATCGGCGGGGGCGATTTCGTAATGATCGGCAGTTCACCAAAGGCGAGCGATCATCGATCAAGCATTCGGAGCTTCCGGCGCAGTTCTTCTCTGATCGGTTCAGACTGTTGAAATATCTGTTCCGTTTTATTGAATTCCAGTAGACCGATATTGTGAAGTTCCGGCTTAAGATAGATGTCCGGCGGGTCAAAATTCAGCCGGTTTCGGATCAGCGCGGTTTCCATAATTTCGAACCCGCCGATGACCGTGTCGAAAAAGCTCGGACGATGCTGTTCGTCGGCATCGCGTATTCCGCCGACATCCACGGCGATCACCAGATCGCACTCGTCCTGAAGCAGGTTGTACGGGAGCGGATTCACCACACCGCCATCCAGCAGCAGACTTCCGTCGCGCTCAACCGGCGTAAAAACGCCGGGAATGGCCATGCTGGCGCGTACGGCGGAAAGCAGGTCGCCCGATTTGAAAACAACTTCCGACGCATCGCCGTAATCAGCCGCCACGACATACAGCGGAATTTCAAGATCCTCGAAGGTGGTGCACTTCACAAAGTCGGAGAGAAACCGGATGATCTTTTCGCCTTTAAACAGTCCGCTACGGTCAAAGGATGGATCAAGCAGAGCTGCCCAGCGGCGCAGGTCGTGCCGGTCGAGAATGCCGTGCCGTTTTTCCGGTCGCGGCGTCTGCCACTGGTGAACGAGATCCCTAATATTTCTGCCGGAAAGACCGGATGCGTAGAGAGCGCCCACCACCGCGCCGATACTGGTACCGGCCATGCGATACGGTTTGAGGCCGAATTCGTCGAGCGTTTCGAGAACCTGAATATGCGCCAGCCCGCGCGCTCCGCCGCCGCCCAGCGCCAGCCCGATCTTGCGGATCTTCGGTTTTCTACGAAAGAATTTGATCATCTGGATAACGGTATTCTTTGCCTTCATAATTTGTAAGGACAATCTCATTACCTTCGCGGCGGAACTGCGAGTTGGGCAGGAGCGAAATTTTTCCTCCGCCACCGGGCGCATCGATGGCGAAGGTCGGCATGGCAAGTCCGGAGATACGGCCTTGCAGTTCGCGGATGAGTTGCAACCCCTTCTCGACCGACGTGCGGAAGCTGGATGAACCGATGACCGGATCGCACTGGAAAAGGTAGTATGGCTTCACGCGCCGTTCGAGCAGTCCATAGAAAAGTTCCGCGAGCGTGTCGGTGTCGTCGTTGATGCCTTTGAGCAAAACGGTCTGGCTGACCATCGTCACGCCCGCCTCGGCCAGCGTGTCACAGGCTCGGGTCATTTCGGCAGTCAGTTCAGCCGGATGAATAAAGTGGAGTTGAAGCCAAACGCGGTGTTTGGCGAGGATCGCAGCCAGTTCCGGCGTGATGCGCTGAGGCCAGACGGCAGGAACTTTGGAGCCGATCCGAATGGTGCGGATGTGGCGGATGCTACGAACCTTGGAAAGCAGGTCGTCGAGTTCGGTGTCGGAGAGCGTCAGCGGATCGCCGCCGGAAACAAGAACGTCGCGGATTTCATTGTGCATTTCCAGATATCGGAAACCGTCATCAGAAATCAACCCACCCCGCCCTTGCGGGCACCCCTCCGCAGGAGGGGAATTTCGGAAATCCCCTCCTGCGGAGGGGTTGGCGAGCGGCGCGAGCCGGGGGTGGGTTTTCCCGACAAGTCGGCTGCGGGTGCAGTAGCGGCAGTAAACGGCGCAGTCGAGCGTGGCAAACAAAAGCACCTTGTCAGGATAGGTGTGGACGAGACCAGACACCGGACTGTGCGCTTCTTCGCCAAGCGGATCAGCCAGTTCACCAGGCATAGGCGTATAATCGTCCAGTATTTCGACCGTGCGGCGAAGCGGATGATCCGGCCCGAGGGAATCAAGCAGGTTCCGGTAATAAGGAGTAATCTTACAGTTTTGGAGGCAGTCCGACATATTGGGCACGATAATTCATTTGCAGGTCTGCTTCTATTCAAATTATGCTTCGCCTGATTTTCTAATTGGAATGGAGACCAGACAATGAAGTGCCCGCGAAAAACTAAAGTGACCGCCGATATGATTGAGGAGCGCACCCTGTTCCACCTGCGCTACAGTCGCGGCAAGGATATGCGCAGTGCGACCGATTTCGACAAGTTCTGGAGTTTCGCCCATGTGGTACGAGATCTGGCCGTTGACGGATTCACCACCACCCAGCGCGCCTATCTAGATAAAGACGTAAAGCGTCTCTATTACCTCTCGATGGAGTTCCTGATCGGCAAGTTGCTGGAGCAGAATGTTCTGGCCTTCGGAATGATGGCCGCCGCACGCGAAGCACTGAAGCGGCTGGATATTGATTTGCAGAAAGTGATCGATCTGGACATTGAAGCCGGACTCGGCAACGGCGGCCTTGGACGGCTGGCGGCCTGCTTCCTCGATTCGATGGCATCACTGGAACTGCCCGCTTACGGCTACGGCCTGCGCTACGAGCACGGCATTTTCCGGCAGGAGTTTGAGGATGGCTGGCAGAAGGAACGTCCCGACAACTGGCTGGAGCTTGGCTATCCGTGGGAAATGATCCGGCCGGAATACACCGTGCCGGTATTTGTTTACGGACGTATCGAAAACATTTCGAGTACTCACCGCGGACGCCACCCGGTCTGGACCGATTGGCAGATGTTCAAGGCCGTGCCGTACGATATTCCGGTGATTGGCTATGACAACAATACGGTGAATATGTTCCGTCTCTGGAGCGCACGGGCTGATGAAGGCTTTCGGCTTGATGTGTTTAATCAGGGCGACTACATCCGCGCCGTTGAAGAAAAGAATTGGGCCGAAAATGTCACCAAGGTGCTCTACCCTTCCGACAACACACATGCAGGCAAGGAACTCCGGCTGATTCAGGAGTATTTCCTCTGCAGCTGCTCCATTCGCGACATCATCCGCCGCTACCAGAAAAACCACAGTAACTTCAACTCGTTCGCAACGAAAAACGCGATTCAGATGAACGACACCCACCCTGCACTGGCTGTCGTCGAACTGATGCGTATTCTCTGTGACGAGAATCATCTGCCATGGGAAAAGGCATGGGAGATTACCGTAAAAACCTGCGCCTACACCAACCATACGTTATTGCCCGAAGCACTCGAAAAGTGGCCGGTTGAATTACTGGAGCGCGTCCTGCCCCGCCACCTGCAGATCATCTACGAGATCAACCACCGTTTCCTGCAGCGCGTCGAAATGGATCATCCCGGCAACACCGAGATGATCCAAAAAGTCTCGCTGATCGAAGAAAACGGCGCTCGCCAAGTGCGCATGGCCAACCTCGCCGTCGTCGGCAGCCATAAAGTCAACGGCGTAGCCGGACTCCACTCTCAGCTGTTGCGCGAACGCGTCATGCCGGAATTTAACGAAATCTATCCGAATAAATTCATCAACATCACTAACGGCATCACCCACCGCCGCTGGCTGCTCAAATGCAATCCGGAGCTTTCGGCACTCATCACGGATAAAATCGGCGAAAGCTGGATCAAGAATCTCGAGGAACTCAAGAAACTCGAACCACTCGCGACGAACAAGGTCTTTCAGAAGGAATTCATGGCGATCAAGCGGCGCAACAAAGTGGCGCTGGCTCAGCATATTGAAGAAACCCTGCACGTGCCGATCCATCCCGAATCGCTTTTCGATGTTCAGGTTAAACGCCTTCACATGTACAAACGGCAGATGCTCAGCGCAATGCACCTGATTGCGCTCTACCAGCGCATCAAGGCCAACCCGAAGATAGATATTGTGCCGCGCACCTTCATCTTCGCCGCCAAAGCCGCACCCGCCTATCACCTTGCTAAGCGTGTTATTAAACTTATCAATGCCATCGGCTCAGTCATCAACCACGACCCCGTCGTTGCTGGCCGCCTCAAAGCGATTTTCCTGCCAGACTACAACGTCTCGCTGGCCGAAAAAATAATTCCGGCCGCCGACCTTTCCGAGCAGATTTCGACCGCCGGGAAAGAAGCGTCCGGCACTGGCAATATGAAGCTGGCACTTAATGGAGCGCTCACCGTCGGAACCTGGGACGGTGCCAACATTGAGATTGCCCAGAACGTCGGCGAAGAAAATATCTTCATCTTCGGCCACCGCGAAGAGGAACTCGAAAAGCTTTCCCGCGACGGCTACAACCCGTGGACCTTTTACGATGGCGACCCGGAACTGCAGAAAGTCCTCGAGGCCATTCGCGTCAACGCATTTGATCCGACACAGCCGGATCTTTACATGGATATTTTCAATGAATTCACCCGGCACGGTGACCCCTTCTTCTATATGGCCGACTTCCGGCCTTACATTGAAGTACAGCAAAAGATCGATACGCTATTTCGCCAGCCCGCCGCGTGGGCCGAAAAAGCCATCCTCAACGTCGCACGCATGGGCTGGTTCTCCAGTGACCGAACCATCCGCGAGTACGCCGAGAAAGTTTGGAATGTAACCCCGGTCTGCGTTCCTGCACCCGAGTCGATCGAATAGTTTTCTGAATTTTCTAAATCCGTAACAGAAACCGGCATTTAGACCGCCCGTCGGTTCTGTCAGGATCGGTTTCCCGCCGCCCGTCGGGCAAAAATACGGACTGTCTGAGATCGGTTTTCATCCGCTGAACCACCCGTTTAACCCTTTAAAAACACGGTTTATGCGGTAATCAATGCACCGCCTGTCTTCCAGCGGCATAAAAAATAGACCGTTTTGCCCTTTACAGCTTTCCCGGCCCGGGTAAAGTCCGCCGCTCTTTTTCAAACGTGCCGTCTCGGGGGAGATTTAAAGCACAGGGGGAGAAAGCATGAAACGGATAATTTTTATTTTTGCCGTTCTGTTCAGCGTCGCCGCGTCTTACGCGCAAACTGATGGCTGTCTGAACAGTTATGACCGCGAAATTATAGCATCCTGCATGGTGCTTGAGGCGGCCGGCGACGGAGCAGAAGGCATGCAGGCGGTTTTGAATGTCATCATAAACCGGGCAAAAGGCGATTTGAACCGCATGGTTCCGGCAACGGTTAAACATGGGGCCTTCTCCTGTATGGCCAGCATCTGGAGCGATATACCCGACTACAGTCCGCTTCTTAGCCGTGCCCAGAACCAGCCGGAATCTTTCGCTAATGCCATGAATCTGATTGCCATCATGGAGCAAGGCCTTCTATCGGATATTACCGGCGGTGCCACTCATTATCACGCCACCTATATCAACCCGTACTGGGTCAGCACCATGCGTTATATCACCACGATCGGCGGACATCATTTTTATGTCGAACGCGGACGTCAGGTCGCCTCGCTCTGATATAAAACATATTGCAGAATATAACAGGTAAACATGGTTTGATTAAGCGATGGCTATCTCATAGATTGTGCCGTCTTTTCTTATTCAATCTGAAAGAGGCCTGTTATGTCGAACAACATTCTGGCGATTACGGTCGGCGCAATTCTGGTTAACAACTTTGTACTCTCCAAGATACTCGGCATTTGTCCTTTTCTTGGCGTCTCAAAGAAGCTCGAAACGGCCCTCGGCATGTCCGGCGCAGTTATTTTCGTGATGACACTGTCGTCGCTGGTCATGGCGCTCATCGACAAATACGTGCTCTCACAGACCTTCATGCTTGCTGGTACCGTTATCAAATTGCGCTTCCTTGAAATCCTTATTTTTATTGTGGTGATCGCCGCGCTGGTTCAAGTGGTGGAAATCATCCTCCAGAAATTCAGCCCGCCACTTTATAAGGCACTCGGCATTTTCCTGCCGCTGATCACCACCAACTGCGCGGTACTCGGCGCGGCCGAATTGAATGTAAAGGCCGGACGCGGCATCATTGAATCCACCATATTCGGTACCTGTTCCGCCATCGGCTTCGCGCTGGCACTGATTCTCTTCTCCAGCCTGCGAGAACGGCTTGACCTGGCCAAAGTACCGGCCCCATTTCAGGGCACAGCCATCGCGCTGATCACCGCCGGCATTTTGGCAATGGTCTTCATGGGATTTTCCGGACTTGTCTAACCAACGGCGGAGAACATTATGATGATTATAATCACTGCCGCGCTTTTCGCCACGGTACTCGGTGCGCTCCTCGCGCTGGTCATCGGTGCGACTGCAAGGGCTTTTGCTGTCGAAACCGATACGCGGGTTGAAACCATCACCGAAATGCTGCCCGGCGTAAACTGCGGTGGATGCGGTTATGCCGGTTGCGCCGATTTCGCCAAAGCCGTCGTCGAAGGTCGTACGATTCCTTCACAGTGCCCCGTCAGCACCTCGGTCCACATCACGCGCATTGCCGAATATCTCGGCATCACCGCCGGAGAAAAAGAAAAGGTCTTCGCGGTCATCCATTGCGGCGGAAGCTGTACCGTCACCGTCCGCTCGCCATACAACGGCGTCGGCGATTGCCGTTCCGCCGCACTGGTTGCGGGCGGAGCCAAAGGCTGTGACTTCGGCTGTATCGGCTTTGCCAGCTGCGCGCGGGCCTGCCCGTTTGACGCCATCGAAATGCGCGACGGCCTCGCCGTAGTTCATCCGGAACTGTGCGTTGGTTGCGGCAAATGCGTTGATACCTGCCCGAAAAATCTAATCACGCTCGCGCCTGCCGCCGTCGATGTGCATGTCTATTGTAGCTCGCCGGAAAAAGGTCCGGTCAAACTCAAGGTCTGCAAAGCGGCCTGCATTGCCTGCCGCAAGTGCGTTAAAGCCGCCGACAGTGAAACCCAAATGACTGTCAACGGATTCCTTGTTGCCACCAACTACAGCAATCCGCCCCTGCCCGATTTGGTTGAAAAAGCCGCCTGCCCGACCAAGGCCCTGCGCCTGGCCACGAAACATGCCGCCGGTGCTTACGAAGGAGTTTCTAAATGAGCGACAGACCCCGTAAATTCAAAGGCGGTGTCCACCCGGAAGACAGCAAAGCGCTCTCGGCCTCCAAGCCGGTGCAGACCGCACCGCTGCTCGCGAAATACACCGTTATCGTCCACCAGAATATCGGCGCGCCGCCGGAAATCGTCGTCAAGAAAGGCGACCTCGTCAAAAAAGGCCAGTTGCTCGCCAAAGCCTCCGGCTTTGTTTCCGTACCGCTTCACGCGCCGACCAGTGGAACCGTCACCGCCATCGAAAAAAATCCCGGCCCGGCGTGCGTCAGCGTTCCCTCTATTGAAATCACGGCTGACGGCAAGGACGAATGGGGCTCGCCCTTCGAACCGATTGCCGACTGGCAGAATACCGATCCCGCAGTTCTCAAGCAGCGCGTGGTTGACGCCGGTATCGTCGGCATGGGCGGCGCGGGTTTCCCGTCACATGTAAAACTTTCGCCGACCAAACCGGTTGACACGCTCATCCTCAACGGCGCGGAGTGCGAACCCTACCTCACCGCCGACCACCGATTGATGGTTGAACAGACCGAAGACGTTCTGCTCGGCGCGGCGATTCTCGCCCGCATCCTCGGTCTCAAGACCGCCGTCATCGGCGTCGAGGCCAACAAACCTGACGCGATTTCCAAACTCAATGCGTTTGCCAGCAACTACAACGTCATGGTCAAGGAACTGCGCGTCAACTATCCGCAGGGCGCTGAAAAGCAACTCATCTACGCCCTCACCGGCCGCGAAGTTCCAATCGGTGGACTGCCGATGGATGTCGGTTGCGTTGTGCAGAACGTCGCCTCCGCCGTCGCCGTCGTTGAGGCTGTTATCAAAGGACATCCTTCGATCGAACGGATCACCACCGTCACCGGCGAACCGCTCGTCAATCCCGGCAACTGGCGCTTCCGTATCGGCACACCAATCTCGAAAGCGCTTGAACTGGCGGGCGGCGTGAAGGTTCAGCCGGCCAAACTGCTGCTCGGCGGACCGATGATGGGCTTCGCGCAGAATTCGCTCGATGTCACCGTCATGAAAAACACCTCGGGCATTCTGCTCATTCCGGTCGAGCAGGTTTCGCAATACACCGCCCAGCCGTGCATCCGCTGCGGACGCTGTGTCGAAGCGTGCCCAATGGATATTCTGCCCGCCACCATCAGTCAGGCCGTTGAAAACGAACGCTTTGACTGGGCGGAACAGCTCAACGTCGCGGCCTGCATCGAGTGCGGCTCATGCAGCTATGTCTGCCCGTCGCACCGTCCGCTCAACCAGCACTTCAAACGGGCGAAGGCCGAAATCCTGGCGGCGAAACGCAAACAACAGAAAAAATAGAGCACCTTATGTCAGAAACAGAAACCACCATTATTCAAATGCCTGATGCGACAAAGCTCGTCATCAGCAATTCGCCGCACATTCGCGGCGGCGAAACCATTTCTAAAATCATGGTCCAGGTGTTCATCGCCCTGATGCCCGCCGCCATCGCTGCCGTCTGGTTCTTCGGACTGGCTGCCTTGGAAGTCATGTTGCTCTGCACCGTCGGTTGCATGGTCGTTGAAGTGCTCTGGAATAAAGCGGCCGGCCGCTCTGCCGATAGCTGGAAGGACGGCAGCGCGGCCCTTACCGGTCTGCTGCTGGCGATGAATCTTTCGGCGGGCGCGCCGTGGTGGATCTGCATTCTCGGCTCGCTGCTGGCCATTGGCCTCGGCAAACAGCTTTTCGGCGGCCTCGGCTACAACCCCTTCAACCCGGCGCTCGTCGCTCGCGTCGCCCTGCTGATCGGCTTTCCGCAACTGATGACTTCATGGGTCGCTCCGCAGCCCGGCAACTGG
>Ga0247839_1000603_pt1 | contig 63351 bp, 62 predicted proteins | sample LaCruzMarch2015__6_FD_192405 | JGI IMG/M metagenome (GOLD analysis project Ga0247839, IMG submission 192405) | Freshwater microbial communities from meromictic Lake La Cruz, Castile-La Mancha, Spain - LaCruzMarch2015_16m | ecosystem: Environmental > Aquatic > Freshwater > Lake | place: Spain...
GCGAGGGCGTGCTGCGCACCTATCTGCTGGATGCCTATTCCGGATGCCGACTCAAGCTGCCGACCACCGGCAATGCCGGCGGCGTGCGCAATCTCAGCATCGACATGGGTGAACTGGATCGGGCGGGCATGCTCGCACTCATGGGCACCGGACTCTTCGTCACCGAACTCATGGGGCATGGCGTGAATGCGGTCACCGGCGACTACTCACGCGGCGCCGCCGGATTCTGGGTGGAGCACGGTGAGATCCAGTTTCCGGTGGAGGAGATCACCATCGCCGGCAATCTCAAGGAGATGTTCGCGGGGCTGGTCGCCGTGGGTAACGATTGCGACTTCCCCGGCAGCACCCGCACCGGCTCCTGGCTGATCGGCGAGATGACAATCGCCGGCGAATGACCAGGAGTAAACGCTCGCAGCCGCGGCACCGCAGGACCGCCTGAGCATTGGAGATTCCATTCCATGGCTCACACCCCAGTCTACCGTATTCTGCAGCGCGCGCTGCGGACCGCCCGCCGTGACCACCCGGCGGGCCGGCCCGCGGACACCCCCTGCGGATCAGCCGCGGCGCGCTGGAGCCGCCGACGCTTTCTCGGCACCGCGGCACTGGCGGCGCCGGCCCTCGCACTAGGTGACCCGACCGGACCGGGCGGGCCGCAGTCCGCACGGGGTTACAAGGTCCATCGTGTGGCTGTGGTCGGCGGTGGGCTCAGCGGCCTGAACGCCGCGCACCGGCTGTTGAAAGCCGGCGTCAACGTCCATCTCTACGAGGCCGCGGAGCGACTCGGCGGACGCATCCTGTCGCGCGCCGATGCGGTCGGCACCGGCCTGGTGACCGAGTTCGGCGGTGAGTTCATCAATTCAGCCCACACCGACATGCTGGATCTGGCGCGGGAATTCGGGCTCAAAGTCTACAATCGCGCCGAGTCCCCGGCGAGCTGCCGCTACCCCAATACCGCCTTTTTTTTCGGCGGAGCGCGCCGCGACCCGGCCGAACTGGCCCGGCTGCTGCGGCCCCTGGCGGCCCGGATCGCGGCCGACGCCGCCTTGGTGGACGAGGACCCGCACCGCCATCTCGCGGTCTTCGATCAGGTGTCGGTGGCCGCCTACCTGGATCGCCACCGCGACCTGATCCCCCAACCCTGGGTGCGCACCCTGATCGAGACCTCCATCCGTACCGAGTTCGGCAGCGAACCGGAGCATGCCTCCACGCTTCAGTTACTCGACACCCTGCCGACCGTGGACGGGGACAACGTGGAAGTGCTGGGTGAAAGCAATGAGGCTTACTGCATCCAGGGCGGCAACAGCCGGATCATCGCGGCACTGGAAACCATCTTGGGCTCACGCGTCCATACGGGTCAGCAGTTGGTCTCGGTGCGCTCGGTCCCCGGCGAACCGGTCCGCCTGGGTTTCGGCGGCGGCCGCTCGGTCAGCGCCGACCAGGCCATCATCACCCTCCCCTTCACCGTCCTGCGCTCGATCACGATCGATGCGGCGCTCCCCAAGCGCTTTCGGCGCGCGATCGCCGAACTGGGTCTGGGCCGCAACGAAAAGGTCCTGGCCGGCTTTTCCCGCCGCACCTGGCAGGGACCCGAGGGTTTCGTCGGCGAGGCCTGGACCGACTTGGGCTTCGCCGAAGTCTGGGATGCGAGTCAGCACCAGCCGGAGCGGCAGGACGGCGCACTGACCTTCTTTCTGGGCGCCCGTGAGGTCACCGTGCCCGTCTCGTCAGACGGGGGCACCACGCAAGGACGCGCCTTTGTGGAACGCCTGGAAACCCGCCTGCCGGGCCTGCGGTCGACTGCCACCGATCGGTATGCCTGTACCGCCTGGACCAACAACCCCCTGGCCTTGGGTGCCTACACCAATTACCAGCCCGGCCAGATCACCACCTTCGGGGACCTGCGCTGGAGCGAACCGCAAGACGCATCCACCGCTCGGGAGGTACGCTTCGACAACCTGGTGTTTGCCGGGGAACATCTGAGCGAGGCGTATTATGGTTATATGAACGGCGCCGCCCAGACCGGACGACTGGCGGCGCAATCGGTACTGCGCTATGCCGCGATGACCGACGCTACCTACGACCCTTGATCCGCAAAGCGGAGCACTGATTCATGTTCTGGTCCTTCGGACTGACGGTGAGTGTCGGCGCACTCATCGTCGCGGCCGTCAAACTCTGGCCTTGACGGATCCTAAGGCTTCGGTATCAGCCACTCGACCCGGGCCTCGCCCGACCCGTCCACCCGCAGCCGGTCGAGCAGTTCGGGCACGAGTCGTCGCAGGGTGAGGTCAAGCTCCCATGGCGGGTTGACGATCACCATCCCCGACCCATGCAGCCCGCGGGTGCCCCGATAAGGCAGCGGGCGCAGCTCCGCATAGAGGATGCCGGGGATGCCCAGACCCTTCAGTCGCCGCAGAAACTCCAGACTGGGCTCGCGCTCGATGAGCGGATACCAGATGGCGACCACGGCACCCGCCCAGCGACGCTGAATGGTTGTCAGGGCCGAGGTCAAACGCGCGAACTCGCCCGCCAGCTCGAACGACGGGTCCATCAGCACCAGCCCGCGGCGTTGCGGCGGCGGCATCAGCGCCTGCGGCGCCTCATAGCCATCGCGCAAATGCACCGCGACCTGCGGGTCACCGGCGAACTCCGAGCGCAGAATCTGATGGTCGGTCGGGTGACGCTCGCAGAGAATCAGCCGGTCGGCGGGCCGCAACAGGGCGCGCGCCAGGCGCGGCGACCCCGGATACCAGCGCAAGGCTCCGTCCGGGTTCAGCGCCCGGACCAAGTCCAGATAGGCCGCTATATCGGGTGTCGACGCGGCGACCTCATCACCCCAGAGCCGGCCGATCCCGCCATCGAACTCCCGATTCTTCAGTGCCCTGTCCGACGTCAGGTCATAAGCGCCAGCCCCCGCGTGGGTGTCGATCACACAGAACGGCTTGTCCTTGGTCCGCAGAGTAAGCACGAGCTGCACCAGCAACGCGTGCTTGAATACATCCGCGAAGTTGCCGGCATGGAAGGCGTGGCGGTAGCCGAGCATCACTCGAAACCGCGGGGATTCTCCGACTGCCAACGCCAGGTGTCGCGCACCATCTCGGCGATGCCGTACTGCGCCTGCCAGCCGAGTTCGTCCCGCGCCTTGGCCGGATCCGCGTAACAGGTGGCGATGTCGCCCGCGCGGCGCGGAGCGATCTCGTAGGGGATGGGCCGGCCGCTCGCCGCGGCAAAGGCCGCGACCATCTCCAGCACGCTGTAGCCGCGGCCCGTGCCCAGATTGTAGACGACGGCCCCAGGCTGGTCCTGGAGCTTGTTCAGGGCGGCCAGATGACCACGGGCCAGGTCCACCACATGAATGTAATCGCGCACGCCGGTACCGTCCGGGGTGGGATAGTCATCGCCGAAGACCCGCAGTTGGGGGAGTTTTCCCACCGCCACCTGCGCCACGAAGGGCATCAAATTGTTGGGAATGCCATTGGGGTCCTCACCGATGCGCCCGCTGGGATGGGCGCCCACCGGGTTGAAATAACGCAGCAGCACGACATTCCAGGCCGGGTCCGCGACATGCAGGTCACGCAGGATCTCTTCGATGAAGAGCTTGGAGCGGCCGTAGGGATTGGTCGCGGACAGTGGGAAGGGCTCGCGAATCGGCACCGACGCCGGGTCACCGTAAACCGTTGCCGATGAACTGAAAACGATGTTCTTGACGCCCGCCGCCGCCATCGCGCGGCACAGGGTGATGGTCCCGGCGACGTTGTTGTCGTAATACTCCAGCGGGAACTGGACCGACTCACCCACCGCCTTGAGCCCGGCGAAGTGGATCACGGCATCGATGGGTTGCGCGGCAAAGATGCCGTCCAGGGCGGCCCGGTCACGCAGGTCCGCCTGTACAAAACCGAAGTCCCGGCCGGTGATTGCACGCACCCGGCGCAGCGACTCCTCCTTGCTGTTGCAGAGGTTGTCGACCACGACCAATTCATGACCGCTGCCGAGCATCTCCACACAGGTGTGGCTGCCGATATAACCCGCACCACCAGTCACCAGAACACGCATCGCCGCTCTCCTGTTGTTCGCATTTCGTTGTGCTCAGCTCGGTTCATTCGCGGACACCGACTCCGCGTGGGCTAAGCCCCTGAAAGTGTAACGTGAAACCCATGTCATCGTGCTGTGCGCCCACTCACGCGGCCGCGCTGTCCGCCGCGCGCCCGACGCCCTCGAGGCGTAACCGCTGACGCAGCCGCCGCAGTGGTTCGGGGTCCAGGGCATCGGCGAACAGCGGCAGCGCCCAGCGGCGCCAACGGCCACTGCGCAGATTCAGCACGACCAAGGGGACGCTGACATAGGTCGCCGCGGCCAGACGGGCGTCGATCCGCGCGCCGGAGACCAAGTCGATCTGCCAGGACCCGTCCGCCAGCCAGACGGCCGAGCGGATCGACCAGGGCGCCCGGCGCAGGCCGTGGACATAGAGGTGATGAACAAGGCTGCCGATGACCACCAGGGCAAGCAGGCGGTAGCGCCACAGCGGGAGGCTCAGCACCGCGGCCAGGGCGGCAGTGTGCGTGAGCGCCACGAAAGTCAGCAGCCGACGCGAGCAGCGCGGCTCGATCAGCAGCGGCGGACGTTCACGGTGGGAGCCCATGCGACGGACGAGCAAGCAGCGGCCGACCGGACCTGGGTCAGGTCCGCCGCGGGGTCACCACCGCGACGATGTGCCGCACCAGATCCCGCACCACTGGATCCTCCGGGATACTCCGGGACATGAACCAGTCGCTCAGTTCCTGGTCCTGGTTATCGAGCAGGGCCAGGAATTCGGTGCGACCCGGTGCATCCAGATCACGGTAACCGCGCTCCAGAAACCCCGACAACAGATGATCCAGTTCCAACATCCCGCGCCGGCACTGCCAACGCAGGCGGCGCAATTCCTCGTCGGTGACCGGGCCTGGATCGCGCAGGGGGTCGCGCATGGGGTCAGAACCCCTTTTCCAACATCAGATCTTTGATGAGCCCGATGGCGGCGGTGGGGTTCAGGCCCTTGGGGCAGACCTCCACACAGTTCATGATCGTATGGCAGCGGAAGAGCTTGTAAGGTCCCTCCAGGGCATCGAGGCGCTCTTCGGTCGCCTGATCTCTGGTGTCGGCCAGGAAGCGCCAGGCCTGGAGCAGGGCCGCCGGACCGTGGAACTTCTCCGGGTTCCACCAGAAGGACGGGCAGGCGGTCGAGCAGCAGCCGCACAGGATGCACTCGTAGAGTCCGTCGAGTTTGTCCCGATCCTCCGGCGATTGCAGAATCTCCTGCTCCGGCAGGGGATCGGTCCGAACCAGATAGGGCTTGACCGCCCGATAGTGCTCGTAGAACTGCGTCATATCCACGACCAGATCGCGGATCACCGGGCGGCCCGGGAAGGGGCGGACCACAATGGGCTGACTGAGTTCGGTGATGGGGGTGACACAGGCCAGGCAGTTCTTGCCGTTCGCGTTGACCCCATCCGAACCGCAGACGCCTTCGCCGCAGGAATGGCGGAAGGCAAAGCTTTCATCCTGCTTCTTGATCTCCAGCAGGGCGTCACGCAGCATCATGCCCTGAAATGGACGCACCTCGTAGTCCTGCATGCGGGGCTTCTGGTCGGTGTCCGGGTTGTAGCGGTAGACGCTGATCTTCATGCTCGATACCTGATTGAATTCGGCCGCCCGAGGCTTCCCGCGGGGCTTGGTCCGCGGTGCGGACCACCTAATAGACCCGTTCTTTCGGCGGGAAGGACTCGACCGTGAGCGGCTTGGTGCGCACCGGCTTGTAGTCCATGCGGTCGGCCTCCCGATAATACAGACTGTGCTTCATCCAATGCACATCATCACGGTTGGGGTAATCCGGCCGGGAGTGTGCACCGCGACTCTCCTTGCGATGCAGGGCGGACACCGCGATGGAGAGGCCCACGTCGATCAAATTCTGCAACTCCAGCGCCTCGATGCGGGCCGTGTTGAAGACCTTGGAGTGGTCGGTGAGCCGCGCGTCTTTGAACTGATCCCGCAGTTCGCACAGCCGCTGGTAGCCTTCCGCCATGACTTCCTCGGTGCGGAACACGCCGGCATGGTCTTCCATGCACTTGCGGAACTCGGCTCGCAACTGGTGCGCGGGCACGCCGCCGCCTTTCTGATCCCAGCGGGTGAGCCGCGACATGGCCTCGTCCAGGCTCGCCGGGTCGACATTGCGCTGATAGGGGTTCTCACGCACGAAGTCGATGATGTCCTTGCCGGCCAGCCGGCCGAACACCAGGATATCGAGCAGCGAATTGCCGCCCAGGCGGTTGGCGCCGTGGACCGAGGCGCAGGCGCACTCGCCGGCCGCGTAGAGCCCTGCCACCACCTGCTCCGAACCGGAGCCCACCGGCACCACCACCCGTCCGAAACGGTCGGTGGGGATACCACCCATGGCATAATGCGCGGTCGGGAAGACCGGGATCGGCTCGCGGATCGGATCGGCCCCGGCGAAAATGCGGCTCGACTCGCGGATACCGGGCAAGCGCTTGTCGATGACCTCCGCCCCCAGATGGTCGAGCTTGAGCAGGATGTAATCGCCGTTCTCGCCGGCGCCCCGCCCCTCCTTGACCTCGGTGACGATGGAGCGCGATACCACGTCGCGGCTCGCCAGGTCCTTGGCGCGCGGAGCATAGCGCTCCATGAAGCGCTCGCCGTCTTTGTTGACCAGGAAACCGCCTTCGCCGCGCACCCCTTCCGTGATCAGCATCCCCTTACCGGCGATGCCGGTCGGATGAAACTGGTAGAACTCCATGTCCATCAGCGGAATGCCGGCGCGCAACGCCATGGCGCAGCCGTCGCCGGTGTTGATATGGGCGTTGGAGGTGGTGCGGAACACCTGGCCGCAACCGCCGGTGGCGAGCAGGGTCGCCTTGGCTTCGATCAGCAGCGGCTCGCCGGTCTCGATCTCCAGCACCAGCGCTCCGGCAATGACCCCGTCCTTGTCGCGCACCAGATCCAGGGCGAAGAACTCGTCGAAGAAGTGGGTGCGGGCGCGGATGTTCTGCTGATAGAGCGTATGCAGGATGGCATGGCCGGTGCGGTCCGCCGCGGCGCAGGTGCGCGCCGCCTGGTCGCCGCCGAAGTCCTGACTCTGACCGCCGAAGGCGCGCTGATAGATCTTGCCGTTGTCGAGCCGCGAGAAGGGGACGCCCGCATGTTCCAGTTCATAGACGGTCGGGATCGCTTCCCGGCACATGAACTCGATGGCATCCTGATCCCCGAGATAGTCGGACCCCTTGACCGTATCGAACATATGCCAGTGCCAGTTGTCCGGCAGGACATTGGCCAGGGCCGCGTTGACGCCGCCCTGAGCCGCCACGGTGTGCGAACGGGTGGGAAATACCTTGGAGACCACGGCGACCCGCACGTCGGCGCTCGCGAGTTGCAGCGCCGCGTTGAGGCCGGCCCCGCCGGCGCCGATGATCAGGGCATCGAAGTGTCTGCTTGGGATGGACATGGTCTGATTACCCTGAAATTCCGGCAGTGACGTCGGCAATGACTATCGCCTTGAAGGCCCAGAGTCCGGAGCCGAGGAACATAAATGCGACGAGCGCGAGGAGCACCACCCGCACCCCCACCAACTTTACATAGTCGAGCAGCACGTCACGGAAGCCGACCCAGGCGTGGGCCAGCAGCAACGGCACAAAGAGCACCAGCGCCACACTCACCAGCGGGAGCGCCACCCAGGCGCGCAATTCCAGATAATCGGCCGGGGGATTGAACAGGAAGTGGACCATGAAATAGGTCATGAGGAGCGCGAGATAGACCGCGGTCACCCGCTGCACCGCCCACGCCATAATACCGGATGCTTGACGGCTCATCGTGCCACCCACCAAATCAGAACGAGCACCAGCGCCGCCAGGGCGGCGGCAATGACGAACAGCGCGGAGCGGCGCGAATCAGCCCGGTCAAGCCCGATATGCAAGTCCAGCAACAAATAGCGGACACCGGCAAACAGGTGATGGAGCAGACTCCAGGCCATCACGATCAGGCCCAGGCGCACGAACCAGTGATCGAAAAAAGCCGCGGTGGCGGCAAAGCCTTCCGGCCCCGACACCGCCTTATCGAACAGATAGGCGCAGATCGGGATGGAAAGAACCATCAGCACCCCGCTGATGCGGTGGAGAATGGAAACATAGCCGGTGGCGGGGAGTTTGATCCGCCATAGCTCCAGAAAAACGGGTCTCGTCGATTGCATGCTTGGCCCTGTGTGGTGTGAGGCTGTCGAGTGCCGGCCCGCGACGGCCGGTGGTCCGCGTCTCAAGGCATCCGATCCTGATCCATCCGCCCTGACCGACGGGCGCGGCACGTTCACGAACGGCCGGGGAGACGGTCAAACTCCGGCACGCGCAATGCGCCGGAAACCGGTCACCCGGCATGCCGCCTGCCTCGAACGGGATGACCCGCGTGCTGTCGGGGACGCGCAAGAACCCTGGGGAACACCTGACCAGGGCACCCGGAGCCGTCCGGGGATGACGGCTGTTGTGCGACGCAGCATTGTATCGAGCTGGCACAGACCTTAGCAATTGCATTTATTACAGCTACAGCAATCAATGGTCATCATTGTCTTTGCGAATACCACGATGCACCCCTCCAATGCCGTAACCACGCCTACTGCGCGACCCGGCAGTGCCGCACGCAACGGCGACCAAGTATGTAGCGCAGGTACCGCTCAAGGCAGATCCGGGCGATGCATCCGGCTTCAACCCCGCTAACATCAGGCTCTCACACCGAGGAATGAGAATGAGGCCGCCCCGCGGTTAAGCTGAGCAGATGCAGGGACTGGGGGAAAACAGCCGCGGCCGACGGAGAACACGCGCCGGCTGGCGCATGCGGTGGCGACCAGACAGCAGGGCCGGTCGCGCCCCGGATTCAGCGCCCGCGCGTTGCGCCGACCCCCCGCATCGCGCCCATTACAGGAGTTTCACCAGCGCCGCGATGGCTCCCACCTGCGCAAACATCAGCGGGATCAACCAGAGCAGCAAGCTGTTGCGGCTCCGTTCGATTGCGGTCTTGATCTCGCCGCGCAGTTGTTCGATGTCGGTCTTGACCTCGCCGCGCAGTTGCTCGATCTCGGTCTTGACCTCGCCGCGCAGTTGTTCGATCTGGACGGACAAGTCGGCGCGCACCTGGACGATTTCTTTCTGCAACCGCAGTTCGGTTTCGGTCAAGTCGGCGCGGACCTGGACGATTTCCTTCTGCAGCCGCAGTTCGCTCTCGCGCAGATGCCCCTGGGTGACCAGGTCCGGCAACTGCGGATAACGCTCCTCCAGCCGCTCGAAGGCCTCCGCGATCACGCGCGCCCGCGCCCGGTCGTCCGGCGCAGTGGCGAGCGCTTCGTACAGTTGTACCACCGAGGTGGCCATGCGCAATGCTCCCAAGTCTTGCCCGCGGTGGATGAGCGGCCTTGATCCTGGTTCCGAGCGGCGTCCCAGCCGCACCGTGAAAGTCGCGTAGCGACCCTGTGGGAGCGGCGTCCCGCCGCGATGGGGCCAGGCGCGTAGCCCTACCGTTCGCGGTCACCGCGGCACCCATCGCGGCGGGACGCCGCTCCCACGGCGGACATTCATCTTCCGGGTTGGCTAATGCTCCTTAGCCATGGCCGTTAGCCGGACGAGGGCCGCCCGGACGCGAGGTCGACCGGCTAACGGCCATGGAAGGTCGCCACTCAACATAGCAGAGTATGGGCAGATTTGAGGCAAAAACCCTGCCGCGGCCCCTCCGCGCAGCCACAGGCAGACCGCCGCGGCGTCAGGGGTCGAGCGGCGGGGATTCCGCCGCGGCGCGCGGCGACAGCAACAACGTCATGATGGTCGGCGGGGTCAGGGCCGCCAGGGCGCCGAGTTTGCGCAGGGCCGCGCGGCGCTCGGCCGCGGTCGGCGTGAGGTCGGCCGCGGCGCTGGGATCGGCCGTGGCAACGGGCGGGGTCGTGGATGGGGTGTCATTCATTGGTATGGTCTCGATGTGGGTGGGTGGCGGTTGGGGGTGGACGCGCGCCGCTGGTCCGGCGGCGCGCGCGCGGCTCAGTCGCCCAGATACTCCCAGCTCAGCGCCCGCACCTTGGTGGTGAGGGTGAGCGGGTAGCCGTTGGCAAAGGCCGGGTCGCTGGGATCGATGACCTGCCCGTCTGCCGGTCGGTCAGGCGCGAGCGGGCCAGCACCGCCGGGTCGCCCTCCCAGCGCAGCATCACCGCAGCACCGGCCGGGTTGCTGCGCAATTCCAGGTTCCACTGGTCTGGGACCCCGTCGGCGGGACGGAAGTCGGCGGCATAGTCGCCCTTGTTGGTCCCCCAGCCCGGTTGCGGGATCACCAGCGTCAGATAGGGGCTGGCGAAGGGCGCCAGTGCGCTGAGGTCGGCGGGGTCATAGCCGGGCTCGGCGGCGGGCCGCTGCCCGAGCAGGGCGCGGGTCTTGGCGCCGGTCGCGGGGTTGGTGACGCGCAGGCGCACCTGCCAGCCGGCCGCGGGCTCGGCGGCGGCGGCGCCGGGGATCAGCCAGTCGCGCAGGGCGGCGGCCAGCCGCTCGGCGACGCCGCTGGGCCGGGCGCTGAGCGGTACGCCGGATGGCAGCGCCGGGATCAGCAGTTCGATGGTTTTCCCCACCCCGCCAGGCAGGACCTTGATGAAGAAGGACTTGAAATACTGCAGGTTGCCGGGATCGCTCGCATCGTCCCAGGTGTCGTAGCTGGCGCCGTTCCAGATCCAGATCTGCTTGCTGAGGAGGTTGGCCGCGAACGCTTGGCTAGGGGTATAGAGGTCGATTCCATTGACCCGCACCCGCACCTTGGACCAGTCGACGTGGTAGGCGAAGGGATTGCCGATCAGCCGGGCGCCGGCGGTCGCGCCGGCGACCGGGATGACCGCGCAGCCGTTGACGGACTGGCAGCCGGTGACGCCGCTCTCGACCGGCGTGGTGCGGCCCTCGATGACCTGCAACTTGCCGTCGACTGGGGCGGTGAGGCTCTTGAACCAATAGCCGGCGTCCGGGGCCAGGGTCGCGTTGCTGGCCAACGCGACATTCCCGCTGTTGGTGCCATTGCGGCCGTACAGCATCCATTGGCCGGCGTAGGTGGCGAGCGGCAGGTTGGCCGTGGGGCTGGTGCCGAGCACGTTGGCGATGCTGGCCGGGCTGGCGCTGGGCGTGCACGGCAGGGCGAATTGCTGCCACTGGCCGGTGGGGTAGGCGAGGCCGGAGCCGCAGGGGGGGAGATGGACATAGGCGGCATAGGGGGAGAACTGGCCGCCGGCGGTTAAGAAGTGGCCGCCGACATAGAGGTCGGTGCCGGATACCGCCAGGGCGTTGACCCAATCGTTCAGGCCGCTGCCGAGAGCCGACCAGGTGCTGCCGTTCCATTGCGCGATGCGGTTGGCCGCGCTGCCGCCCGCGGTGGTGAACGAGCCGCCGACATAGAGATCGGTACCCGACACCGCCAGGGCGGTGACCGTGCCGTCCAGGCCGCTGCCGAGGGCCGACCAGGCGCTGCCGTTCCATTTCGCAATGTTATTGGCCGCGCTGCCGCCCGCGGTGGTGAACCAGCCGCCGACATAGAGGTCGGGGCCGGACACCGCCAGGGCGTTGACCCCATTGTTCAGGCCGCTGCCGAGAGCCGACCAGGTGCTGCCGTTCCATTTCGCAATGTTATTGGCCGCGCTGCCGCCCGCGGTGGTGAACGAGCCGCCGACATAGAGGTCGGGGCCGGACACCGCCAGAGCGTAGACCCCATTGATCAGGCCGCCGCCAAGAGCCCCGAGAGCCGACCAGGTGCTGCCGTTCCATTGCGCGATGCCGTTGGCCGCGCTGCCGCCCGCGGTGGTGAACTCGCCGCCGACATAGAGATCGGTACCCGACACCGCCAGGGCGTAGACCGTGCCGTACAGGCCGCTGCCGAGAGCCGACCAGGTGCTGCCGTTCCATTTCGCAATGTTATTGGCCGCGCTGCCGCCCGCGGTGGTGAACCAGCCGCCGACATAGAGGTCGGTACCCGACACCGCCAGGGCGTAGACCCAGCTGCTCAGGCCGCTGCCGAGAGCCGACCAGGTGCTGCCGTTCCATTTCGCAATGTTATTGGCCGCGCTGCCGCCCGCGGTGGTGAACCAGCCGCCGACATAGAGGTCGGTACCCGACACCGCCAGGGCGTAGACCGAGCTGCTCAGGCCGCTGCCGAGAGCCGACCAGGTGCTGCCGTTCCATTGCGCGATGCGGTTGGCCGCGCTGCCGCCCGCGGTGCTGAAGCCGCCGCCGACATAGAGATCGGTACCCGACACCGCCAGGGTTTTGACCTCATCGTCCAGGCCGCTGCCGAGAGCCGACCAGGCGCTGCCGTTCCATTTGGCGATGCGGTTGGCCGCGCTGCCGCCCGCGGTGCTGAACGCGCCGCCGACATAGAGATCGGTACCCGACACCGCCAGGGCGTTGACCCAATTGTCAAGGCCGCTGCCGAGAGCCGACCAGGTGCTGCCGTTCCATTGCGCGATGTGGTTGGCCACGCTGCCGCCCGCGGTGGTGAACCAGCCGCCGACATAGAGGTCGGGGCCGGACACCGCCAGGGCGTAGACCGTGTTGTTCAGGCCGCTGCCGAGAGCCGACCAGGTGCTGCCGTTCCATTGCGCGATGTGGTTGGCCGCGCTGCCGCCCGCGGTGCTGAACGCGCCGCCGACATAGAGATCGGTACCCGACACCGCCAGGGCGTTGACCGCGCTGCTCAGGCCGCTACCGAGAGCCGACCAGGTGCTGCCGTTCCAGCGGGCAATGCGGCTGGCCGGGCTGCTGCCCGCGGTGGTGAACCAGCCGCCGACATAGAGGTCGGTACCCGACACCGCCAGGGCGTTGACGGTGTTGTTCAGGCCGCTGCCGAGGGCCGACCAGGTGCTGCCGTCCCAGCGGGCAATGCGGTTGACCGGGCTGCCGCTCGCGCTGGTAAAGACGCCGCCGACATAGAGGCCGGTGCCGGACACCGCCAGGGCGTAGACCTGATTGTTCAGGCCGCTGCCGAGGGCCGACCAGGCACTGCCGTCCCACTGGGCGATGCGGTTGGCGAGGACGGTGCCGATCGCGGTAAAGCTACCGCCGACATAGAGCCGGCTACCGGTGCTGTCGTAGGCCATCGCGTTGACGGTGCCGTTCGCTCCCGGCAACCCCGGATTCCACACCTGCCAGTCGGCATCGCTGATGGTCGGATCGATGGTGAGGGGGTAGTGCGCGGCGGCATCGGCAACGCGGATGGTCAGGGTGTGCGCATCGGCCGCCGCCAGGGTGCCGGCCAGCACCTGGCCAGCGGCGTCGGTGATGTGCAGCCGGTGGTAGACCAACCGGCGCCCGCCCGGCAGCGTCAGGGCGACGCCCGCGGGGTCGGCAGCGGCGGTGGCGCCGTCCAGGGCCAGGGTGAGGGTCAGCGGCCCGTTCCCCGGCGGCGCCTGCGCCACCACGAAGTCCTGGCGCAGGCCGTCGCCGGAGGCGGTCAGGATCTCGGTGACCGGCCCGCGTTCGAGCACCGCGGCCGACCCGCGCAGTTGGACGGTACCGGGGGGCAGGGCCAGCGGCGTCGCCCCTTTGTCGAGATGGGTGGGCGTCAGCCGGAACTGGCCCTCGCCCTCGCTGGCCGAGGTCGAGTCGACGGTCAGCCCCGCCGGGTCGAGCGCGCCGCGCAGTGCTTGCAAGGGGGCGCTCAGGGTCGCCTGGCCGGCGGCCAGCACCGGCGGCGGCGCCGGCTGCTGGGCGTCGGCGCGCGCGCCGAGTTCCGCCGGCGGGATGGGGGCGGCAGCCGTGGTGCCGGTTACGGAGGGTGCCGCCGGGGCGTCCGGCGCATCGGCCCGGGCAGCGCCCAGGGTCAGAAGGGTCAGGACGGCCGCGATCAGCACCAGACTGCGGGCGGCGATGGGGAGGGGACGACGGGGGGACATGGCGGGGCTCCTGCGGTGGCACTTCATGGGCGAGGCGAGCCGGTCAGGACGCGGCTGCCCGACCAGACATGACCGGCGCGGCGGCCGCGCCAAGATCGGGAGAACGGGGGGTGCCGCGGACCCTGAGGGGGGCGGTGCGGTGGGCGCGGGCCGACGGCGCCGACACACCCGCGGGCCAGGCCCGTGGACAGGCCGAGCGCGGCGGGCAAGCGTCCCGCGGCGGGCGGAGACACGGTCAACAGTCGGCGGACTGGACACATCGGGACGGTCCTTATCTACGGTCCGGGTGATGAACGCCCGGGCCATCCGGTGGATGGCGGGCGGGGCGGCTTAACGCATTGTGGTTATGGAAGTAAGTTAGCGCCGCTCCGCCGCGGGCGTCAAGCGCCAGTGAGCCGCCGGCGGTTGCAACGTTGGGCGGCAGTTCACACCATGGCGTTGTCGACGGGGCGGCGGGTGGATCAGGGCGCCCCACGCTGTGCGGGACCACATCGGTCGGGTACGCCGCCGCCACCAGGGGTTGCACGAGACGTTCAAAATCGGCATTGTCGGCAGCCGCGTCAGCGGTACCAGATGAACAGGCGGGATTCCCGTTCCCACCCCGGTCCGCCGCCCCGATCGTGCTAGACTTTCCCCATGCGCCACCCCATCGACCCCAAGATCGACTGTGTGTTCAAGGCCCTGCTGGGGTCGGAGGACAACCGCGCGCTGTTGATTCATTTCCTCAATGCGCTGCTGGGCCGCGAATTGCCGGCCCCGGTGAGCACGGTCGAGATCCTCGACCCCTACAACGCGCGGGAATTCCCCAGCGACAAACTGAGCATCGTCGATGTCAAAGCGCGTGACGCGCAGGGCCGCTTCTATCAGGTCGAGATCCAGTTGCTGCTGCATGCCGATCTGCCGGCGCGCATCCTCTACACCTGGGCCGATCTCTACAGCCAGCAACTGCAAAGCGGTGCGGACTACGGCACGCTGCGCCCGACCTATGCCATCTGGCTGCTGGGCGAGACCCTGTTGCCGGATGACCCGGCCTATGCCCACCGCTACCGGCTGCGCGACGAGCGGGGCCGCAGTTTCCTCGACCACGGCGGAATCAGCCTGTTTGAATTGGGCAAGTTCGCCGCGACCGAGGTCGCCACCGAGGAACAGCGCTGGCTGCGCTTCTTCAAGGAGGGCGAGCGCCTGGACGCCGACCAACTCCCCGGCTGGATGCAAACCATCGAAATGAGGCAAGCCATGAGCACCCTGAAGGCCTTCTCCGAGAAAGAGCGCGCCTACGACGCCTACCAGGCGCGGCAGCATTACCTGCGCGTGCAGGCTTCCATCCAACGGCGCCAGCAGGAATTGGAGCAGACAACGCGGGCATTGGAGCAGGACAAGCAGGCGTTGGAGCAGGACAAGCAGGCGTTGGAGCAGGACAAGCAGGCATTGGAGCAAACGCTGGCAGAGGAACGGGCCGCGCGGGAGATCGAACAGCAGGCGAAAGACGCCGCGCTCCAAGAAAAAGCGGCGGCGCTGGCCGAGCTGGCACGACTCCAGGCCCGGTTCTCCACCCGGCCGCCCGACTGGGACGCCTGAGCGGCTGGACCACAACGAACTGCGGCAGACCCTCACCGGCCAGTTGAAGCAGGCAATGGCGACCGGGCAGCGGGCCGGTCGTGCTCCAGTGCAGCGCCCGCCCGGGTGGCGCCGACGCCCCGCATCGCGCCCACTACAGGAGCTTCACCAGCGCTGTAATGGCGCCCACCTGGGCGAACAGCAGCGGGATCAACCACAGCAACAGGCTGTTACCGTGAAAGTCGCGCAGCGACCCCGTGGGGCCATTCATCGTCCAGGGTGGCTGATGCTCCTTCCATAGCCGTTAGCCGGACGAGGGCCGCCCGGACGCGAGGTCGACCGGCTAACGGCCATGGACGGTCGCCACTCAAGACGGGGATCTGCTGAATCCTCACCTATTGTTACAGAGGTTTTTCGAGTATGCTGTTTTATCTTCTAATGCATTCCAGCAGTTAGGCCGTGCCGGAAACAAAAAGTATCGATGCGCCGGCAATCCCCCGCTGCCGCCAAGCGTGCCCTAGCGAAGGCTGGGGTCGGCGTCCTTCCGCAACCAGGAACTGACCATGATCCCTTGTTCTCTATCCCTGGCCCGGCGCCTGACCGGCGGGCTGCTCTGCCTCATCGGCCTGTTGCCGCTAGCGACCCAGGCGACGCTGAACGATGGGGTCAACGGCAACGTCTATGCGGTCGCCCACGGGGCGGACGGGACCACCTATGTCGGTGGCGCGTTCTCCGCGGCCGGAGCCACCACCGGCGGCTTCGGTGCCCTGAATACCACGGACGGGACCGTTAACCGGGCTTTCCCGCAGGTCGTCGGCGCCGTCGAGGTCTCAGTCGCCGACGGTGCCGGGGGCTGGTTCATTGGCGGCTCGTTCACCCAAGTCGGCGGTCTGGCCCGCTCCAACCTGGCCCGTATCGACAGCAGCGGGGCGGTGACCGACTGGGCGCCGGCCGCCAACAGCAGCGTCACGGCCCTGGCCCTGAGCGGCTCCACCCTCTACGCCGGCGGGTCCTTTACCACCATCACCCCGCCCGGCGGCAGCGCCACCACCCGCTCCTATCTGGCGGCGCTCAACACCGACGACGCCGGCAGCCTGACCGACTGGGCGCCGGCCGCCAACAGCAGCGTCACGGCCCTGGCACTGAGCGGCTCCACCCTCTACGTCGGCGGGGATTTCATCACCATCACCCCGCCCGGCGGCAGCCCCACCATCCGTACCCGGCTGGCGGCGATCAGCACCGCCGACACTGGTAGCCTGACCGACTGGGCGCCGGCCACCGACAACCTTGTCACGGCCTTGGCCGTGAGCGGGTCTACCCTTTACGTTGGCGGGTGGTATACCACCATCACCCCGCCCGGCGGCATCGGCACCCCGCGCAACTATCTGGCCGCGCTTAGTACCGTCGACACCGGCACCCTGACCGACTGGGCGCCGGCGGCCAATATGTACGTCCGCGCCCTCGCCCTAAGCGGGTCCACTCTCTACGCCGCCGGGTTCTTTACCACCATCACCCCGCCCGGCGGCAGCCCCACCACCCGCTCCTATCTGGCGGCGCTCAACACCGACGACGCCGGCAGCCTGACCGACTGGGCGCCGGCCGCCGACAACACCGTCAACGCCCTGACCCTGAGCGGCTCCACCCTCTACGCCGGCGGGTACTTCACCACCATCACCCCACCCGGCGGCAGCCCCACCAGCCGCACCGGGCTGGCAGCGATCAGCACCGTCGATACCGGCAGCCTGACCGACTGGGCGCCGGCCGCCGCCGTCAACGGCGTATACGCCCTGACGCTGAGCGGGCCCACCCTCGGCGTGGGTGGCACTTTCACTGTTCTCGGCACGCCGCGCAAGAATCTTGCCGCCTTCGGGCCTGATGGCAGCCTGACCGACTGGGCTCCGGCCGCCGACAACACCGTCATGGCCCTGGCCCTGAGTGGGTCCACCCTCTACGTCGGCGGGTCCTTCGCCACCGTCACCCCACCTGGCGGCAGCACGACCACCCGCACCCGACTGGCGGCGATCAGCACCGCCGACACCGGCAGTCTGACCGACTGGGCACCGGCCGCAGACAACACCGTCATGGCCCTGGCCCTGAGCGGGTCCACCCTCTACGCCGGCGGGGTCTTCACCGCCATTACCCCGCCCGCGGGCAGCGCCACCGCCCGCTACTATCTGGCGGCGCTCAAGACCGACGACACCGGCAGCCTGACCGGCTGGGCGCCGACCGCCGACAACACCGTCATGGCGCTCGCCCTGAGCGGGTCTACCCTCTACGTTGGCGGGGATTTCACCACCATCACCCCGCCCGCGGGCAGCGCCACCGCCCGCAGCCGCCTGGCGGCGCTCAGCGCCGCCGACACCGGCAGCCTGGCCGACTGGGCACCGGCCGCCGACAACACCGTCATGGCCCTGGCCCTGAGCGGCTCCACCCTCTACGCCGGCGGGTCATTCACCACCATCACCCCGCCCGGCGGCAGCGCGACCGCCCGCACCCGGCTGGCAGCGATCAGCACCGCCGAAACCGGCAGTCTGACCGACTGGGCGCCGGCCGCAGACAACACCGTCATGGCCCTGGCCCTGAGCGGCTCCACCCTCTACGCCGGCGGGTCGTTCACCACCATCACCCCGACCGACGGCAGCGCCACCCCACGCTACGCTCTGGCGGCGCTCAGCACCGCCGACACCGGCAGCCTGGCCGACTGGGCGCCGGCCGCCAAGCTAACCAACTGGTGGGGAGGGGCGGAACCCAGCACCGTCATGGCCCTGGCCCTGAGCGGGTCCACGGTCTATGCCGGTGGCGCCTTCATCACGATCAACGACGCACCGACCTCCGGCTTGGCCCGCTTGGATGCGCTTCCATGTAGCTCCGGCATTCCGGTCACCACCGCCCGGTGGCAGCAATTGGCCCTGCCGTGCGTGCCGAGCGGCGCATCGCCCACCATCGCGGCGATCTTCGGCAATGCCCCCGCGGCCAATCTCCCCGCCGCCACCTATGCCAGCCAATGGATTTTCTACGGGCGCAACGGCACCAACAGCGGCAACGTCGCGTTGGCCAAGACCGCCAGCCTCGCCCCCGCGGCCGGTTACTGGTTCAAGAGTCTCACCGCGCCGATCGACGGCACGCTGACGATCGCCGGCACCGCCACCGTGGTCGAGACTGACGTCACCGGCTGCACATCCGCCAATGGCTGCGTGGTGATCCCGGTCGCCACCGGCACCGCCGCTGCCCGCCTGATCGGTAATCCTTTCCCCTATGACGTTGACTGGTCCAAAGTGCGGGTACGCGTCAACGGAACCGTCTATACGCCCGGCAATGCGTTCAACAACGGTTATCTCGACAAACAGATCTGGATCTGGAACGGCAACAACACCTACGATACCTGGGACGATGCCACTGAACCAGGCAATCTCCAGTATTTCAAGTCCTTCTTTATCAAGGTGCTGCCCGGCGGCAGTGGACAAAGCATTGAGTTGCTGATTCCGGCCGAGGTCTCCACTATCCCAGTGACCGCCGTGCCGACGGACCTCGCCGAGCGGCTTGCCGCCCTGGTCCGCGCCGGATCAGCGGCGCTGCGCGACTGGCTGATCCCCGGTACCAACGCGGCCGAGGCGGGGGACGCGGCCGGTTGGCAGGTCCGGCTGCGGGTCGAGAACCCCAAGACCGGGGCCAAGGCGCGCGCATTGCTAGGCCAGAAACCCGGTGCCGCGCTCGACTATGATCCGGCCGACCTGAGCGCCATGGCGCCCTTCGCCAGCCCCTATCTCACCCTGGTGCTGCCGCGGCCCGGCTGGGGAGTGAGCAAGGGCGACTATGCCAGCGACTTCCGGCCCGCCGACGGCGCGCCGGATCACTGGCCGCTGGAACTGCGCAGCAATCCGGCAGGCGCCGCGGTGATACTGCGCTGGGAGGCGGCCCCGGAAGTCCTGGCCCGCTCACGCCTCACCGACGGGCTGACCGGCGCCGTCATCGATCCCACCGATCCGGCCTATGCCGCGGGCTATCCGCTTACCCTCAAGACTCAGGTCCGGCGCCTGACCTGGGAGTATCTCGGCGACTGAAGCCGGCGCGCCGCCCGCACGGCGGCGCGCACCCACCCGCGGGACCGAATCGCAGCGAGCCGGCTCCAACCTCTGGGGTAAAGCGTCCCCACACCCAGACGATGACGATGAACCAGACCCGACACACAACCACACCGGTCGCCCCACCCGACGCCACGCCCTCGAACCCCACCGATGCCGACCGCCGTGCGGCCTTACGCCGACTCGGGGTCATGGTCGCCCTGACACCGCCCACCCTGATGACCCTGCTGCTGTCGCGGCGCACCTCGGCGGCGTCGCTTGGTCCCGAGCCCGGTGACCCATGATGCTGGAGACCCGTCTCGGCACCGCCCGCCTGCTCGCCCGTCCGGGGGAGCGCCGCCTCTGGGTCCTCGATGCCGGTGCCGCCGCCTTATGGGACCTGCACACCGCGGGCTGGGCCGGAGAATCCCTGGTGGGATTGCTGGCGGAGCACTTCGAACTGGCGCCCGCGGTGACCCGCCACTATCTGGACGGGTCGTACGCCGAGTGGCAGGCCGCCGGTCTGCTGACGGGGGCTGACACGGTCGACCGGCCCTGCGACCCGATCGAGATCGTCCCAAATCTGCCGGAGCCCGCTCCCGGTGCGGCCCCGCTCGGGGCCTGGTGGCGGTCGGTCGCGGACCGCACGGTCAGTTTATGGATTCAGGATGAAGGGCTACGCGCCGCCCTCGCACCACTGCTCCCGACCTCGCCGGACCCCGATGACACGCAACCCGCGCAAGCACCCTGCGATCACTTGGCTTTGTACGGCGACAAGACCCACTGGACACTGCGCGGCAACGGTGCCGAGCTGGCGAGTGACCAAGGCCGGGATGCCGCCGTGGTCGCCGCCCTGAGCGCCATCACCGAACTGGGCTGCCGTACCCGCGAGCGGCTGCTGGTGGTCCATGGCGCCGGGTTGCTGGCCCCCGGCGGGCGGGCGCTGCTGCTGATCGCCCCCGGCGGGTGCGGCAAGAGCACCTTGGCCGCCGGTCTCAATGCCGCCGGCTGCGGGCTGCTGAGCGACGATGTGGTGCCGGTGACCCCGGCGGGCGACCTGCTGGGGCTGGGCCTGCCGCTGTGCCTGAAGCCCGGCAGTTGGCCGGTGCTGCGTGCCCGTCGGCCGGATCTGGACCAGGCCCCGGCAGTGCAACGCTTCGGCCAAACGGTGCGCTACCTGCCGGCCCACGGACGGCCGGTGACCGGCGCGCACCCGCCGGCCCTGTTCCTGTTTCCGCGCTATCACCCCGGCCAGCCACCGCATTGCGAACCCCGCTTGCCCGAACAAGCGTTGCAGGGTCTGGTCGAAGCCGAGGCGGTGATCCGCGATCTCGATCAGGCCAAGCTGGAGGCCCTGGCACGCTGGGTAAGCGCGGTGCCGGCCTATGCGCTGACCTATCCCGATCTCGACAGCGGCCTGGCGCTGGTGCGCGACCTGCTGGAGGCGCTTCCCGCGTCCTCGGGTGGTCCGTGCGGCGTCGCCTGCCCATTCATCGACGACGCGGTAACGCCATGAAGCCGACCGGCCAACCGGTCGCGAGTGCGGCCCAACTTTGGCGTGACCTTGGCGCCCTGCTCGCCCCGGCCGGGTGCGCCCCGGGTCCGCCGGCCGCAGAGCAATCGCTCGATTGGCCGGGGATCTATCGCCTGGCGGCGGCCCACCTGGTGTCGCCCAGCCTCTATGCCGTACTGGACGCGCGGGGGCGGCTGGACGCGGTGCCGGTGCCGGTGCGCGACGCCCTGGCTGAATTGCATCGGCTCAACGCCGCGCGCAATGCCCGCTTGCGCGCGGTGCTGCACGACACGGTGCGCCTCCTCAACGCGGCGGGGATCGAACCGCTGCTGCTCAAGGGGGCGATCGCCTTGTTGCCCGACCAATACCCCCAGGCCGGGGCGCGCATGATGAGCGATCTGGATCTGGCGCTCTACAACGCGGAGGCCGAACAGGGCGAGGCGGTGCTGCGGGCGGCCGGGTATCGTGATGCGGACAATGTTAAGCCAGCCGGGTTCCGTTGCCACCATCATTTGGCCCCGCTCTTTCACCCCAATGGCGACGCCTATGTGGAGCTGCATCGTTCCATTCTGACTTCACGGGCGCCGGCCGCGGTCTTGTCGCTGGCGCAGGTCCGCGCCGCGGCGCAACCGATCACCTGGATGGGGAAGCGGCTGTGGGTGCCGGCACCGGCACACCGACTGCTCCACAATGCGCTGCACCAGCAAGTTCAGGATGACGTCTTCCGCTCGCATCGGCGCAGCCTGCGCCAACTGCACGAGTTTGCTCAACTGCGAGCGCTGCCGACCGCCGCGGCGATCGACTGGCCGGAACTGCTGGCCCCGCTCGACGCCTTGGGACTGGGTGAGGCGGTCCGCGCCTATCTGCTGGCGAGCGCGCGGCTCTTTGGCCAGCCGTTACCGCCGAGCGTGCAACCGGGCCGCGCGGCCCGCCGGGCGGAACGCCGCTTCTGGTTCTTCGTCGCGCATCCCCGTCTGTTACCCCATTACAACCAAGCCCGGCGTCTGCGCAATCTGCCCCGGCGATTGATCACGCCGGGCTGGCTGCCGGCCAAGATGCGGTATCTTGGCCGGCAGTGGTTTCCGGATGCATGAGTGGGATTCGCTACACAGCCTGGGCGTACAAACCCGCCAAGCGTTTGAAAGGCTTTGATCGCCACGCACGGGACAAACGCGTCCTCACGGGGATCATTAAAGCCGAATGCGGCGCCGCCGCCCGCTAAAGCGTCGGCCTCCAGTCGCGTCGCCCCGGTCACGGAGGTTGGGCCCGTGCGGTACGAAACTCTCTGGAAATCCCCTAACTCGATGGCGACAACGACCGAGACGCCAAAGGCGTTGTTCAACGTATTGGTGAACCATTCCTTAGAGCGGTTTGCCCCTGCGCAAGAATCCGCAGCGCACGGGCGACTTCATGCCAACCCGCGCGCCCCACGTTCCGGCTGTGCGGAGTCTATTGCCCGACGAATCGCGCGCAGCCGATCCGGGTCCAGTACCTGCTCCCGCCGTCCGGCCTGACAGAGTGCGCCGCGAAATCCGAGGTACCCAGGTGCCAGCGGCATCAGGGTTGCTATGTCGACCTGGCGTAGCGAGCCGGCAAGTCCGCACAGCAGATTCAATTCGCGTGCGTGGGCGACGAAATCACTCAACTGACGGAGATCCAGGTGATCGAGCAACACTCCGGCCGATTTGTCCGCGGTGTCGAGCATCACGCCGGCACACCCCGCCTCAACGAAGGGGCTGAGGTCACGCAGATCAGGGCAACGGTCGGCAAACAGGACCGCAACCACGGTACAGGTCGGCGTCACCGCACTGATCGCCGACAAACAGGCAGCGACGTGGTGCCGTGTGAAAAAGCCGACCTTCACATAGTCGACTCCGGTATCCGCGGTGGCGCGGATCAGTTCCCCGGTGAGGCTGGGGTCCGCGGGCAGGTCGCCGATGGTGGCACTGACCGGACGACGTCCGGCGACCAGCGCACAGATGGCGGCGATCTGCTCCAGCGACAGGGCACCGAGCGCGCCGCGCGCCGGGTTCTTGAGATCGATGAGGTCCGCACCGCCGTCGATCGCCTGCTCGGCCTCGATGCTGTTGGTGACACTGGCGAGGAGTCGCGTCATGGCAGGGTCGTCCCCTCGGTCGCGGTGGCTTGGTGGGCCGCGATCCGCTCCATCAACCAGCCCCAAGCCTGCAACTCGCGGGGGCCCGCGGTCTTGTCGATGGCGATGCGCAAATAAGTGATCTCTTGCGCGATCTTATCGGCGGGCAACCGATCCAGACGGCTCGCCAGAATCGCCAGCTCCAGCACCGCTGCCTGGGCGCGGTTGAAGCCCTGGAAAGGATGGTGCGTCTCCTGATGGAGGGGACGGCAGAACAGGCGGGGGCGCACCGGGTCATCTTCGACGCGCAGCAACTCCACCTCGGTGTGCGCCAGCGTGTCCACAAGACGCGGTGCCGCGACGCGCTGCGACACGGTCACCGGCCAGTCCTGCCGCCCACAGATACAGCCGGCAAAGATGCGCACGTCATCGGTGTAGTTGATGACAGCGCAACCGCTGGCGAGCACGTTGTCCAGGGTCGTGGATGGCCGGAAGGGTGCGATGATGATCAACCCGTCCTGTTGGCGAATACCCATCGGGGCGATATGTACCCGACCCGCCGGGGCGCGGGTGGTGACGATGACTTCTTGGATCACGGGAGAATCCTTGATGATGATGTTGACGGTCGTCGGTCCGCACAGCGGACAGATCCCGGCCTGACCGTCGGGTCCGCGGTGCGTCCTGAATGGCTCAAGTTGCCGCCCGTCGGCGGGTTGGCCCGACCGGGTCATACGCGTCGGCCGGAGTCGGTTCCGGCGGCAGCAGACAACCCCACTGCAGGGGCCGGTCCTGGACATAACGCTTGCCGAGTTGCCGGGCGATCTGGGCGCGGGCCAGTTCGACGCCCAGATAGAAGGCGTGACCCGCATCATGCTCCACACCCAGGTGGGTGTAGAAAGCAAAGGGGTCATCGTCGGTGTAGAATCCGTCCCGATTGAAACAATGGATCCCTTGCGCACTGACCTGAATACGGAAATTGGGGTCGCGGATGGCGGCCGCGAGGTCGCGGATCGCCTCGGGAGGATAGGGAAAGGGGTCGCGCTCGTGGATTGCGGTCAATCCGCCGTCGATCTGCTTGGGTAAACGGCCTTCCTGCCGCGCCCAATGCATGATGCGGCGCGCCCGGTCCGCCTCGCGGATCGCCGTGCGGCAATGAGGACTCACCTGGGTGGTCAGGACGTTGCCGATCGCCAACTCCGAGATCAGCCCCATGAGCAGGGCGTTGATCCCCAAGGTGTCCGCCTCGGTCAGTTCAGTCAGATTGCCGATGCCCATCATGAGTTGAGCAGCCGGATGGGCGCGGCGCAGACTGTGATAGCGCACCAATGAGTCGGCGAAACCGAAATGGATCGGGTCCAGGATGGGGTCGGCAAGGTAGGGTCGACCGCTTGCCTCCAGCCGCGCCATGGCCCGCTCCAGCGACGCCAGATCCCCAGGCTGCCGTGGGATCAACACGGGACAGGCGGGGACCTGGTCGGCAATCCACAGGCTATCCTCGGTCAGGCTCAACAGAAAGTCCGCCCCGGCGCGACCGCCGGTCAGCAAATCCTCCGGCGCCATGGAATCCACGCTGACCAGGAATCCCGCCGCCTTCAAGGCCCGGACGCTCGCGTCCAGATGGTCGAAAGCGGTTTCCGGCAGGCAGCCCAGGTCGATCACATCGGCACCGTCGGCGCGATACTCAGCCGCCCGCGCGAGGATGGCATCGACCGAGAGGCGCGGGGCATCGACGATCTCGGCAAAGATGCGCACCGCGTGGGCGGACAGGTCCGGCTCCCGGCCGGCCAGTCCGAAGTGGCGCGGCAGATCCATCAGTTCCTCCGGTCCGCGCTCCACCGGGATGCCGAAGTGCGCGCTCAAGGCCGCCAGATCCCCCCGGCACCGTCCGGGGATCATGATCCGGTCGACCCCATCGGTCTCGGTGAGTCGGCGCCGGATCATGTCCGCGGTCATCAGGGCAGCCACCTTGACCCCGAGTTGACGGACCGACCAGGTAGTGTCGCCCAGGTCCATCTGCCCCAGCACCCGCCGCAGTGATGGTTCAGCGAGTTGGCCGGTGAGGAACAGGATGTGCCCGCTCATGGTTCACCATCCGCCAGGGCCGCGACCAGCGCGGCGAAGCTGTCCACCACGCGGGTGTATGCAAAGCCACGCAGCCGCTCGACGTTCTCCAGGTCGATGGCGCGCGGATAGACCATGACCTGACCGCCCGGCGCCTCCGTTTCCATGGCCGGGGCGGTGTCGCAGGCGAAGACGATGCTCGGGACGCGGCACTTGCCGGCCTGGGCATAGATGTTGGTCACCAGGGTGTCGGAGATCCCGCAGACCATCTTGGCGACGGTGTTGGAAGTCGCCGGCGCGACCACCAACCGGGAGTAACAACCCTGATAGAAACGCGCGACCGGGGGGGCGCTGGCCGTGGTGTCGCGGTAGCAGGTGATGCGTTCGCGCAGGCGCTTGAGGTCGAAGCCATACATGGCGAGCACCTCGGCCGCCGCGCGGCTCAGGAACAGGTCCACATCAGCGCGGGCCTCCACTAGTTCCAGGCATTCGCGCAGGTAATGTCCGGAGCCGGTCAGCGCCCAGGCGAGTCGTGGTGTATCAATCGGCTGCATAACCGGGAATTCGGAGACTCGTCATTCGATCAGTTCGGCGATGGTCCGGGCCAGGAACCCCAGGCGTTGTTCCACGGCCACGGGTCTGGTGCAAAGGAATGGAAGCGACTTTTCCCGTTCATCGAAGACACGCTCCTCCAGCACCAGGCGTTGTTTCAGCTCATCCCGGCGCGGCGCGGCAGACGGGTCCGGGTCCTGTTCCAGGCGCACCAACTGGTCGAGCTCCTGCCCCAGCGCGGCAGCGCGGCGGGACTGGTCGCGTGAATAGCGTTTGATGCCGTCGATCAGTTGCCGTCGATCAAGATTGAGCACGTCCAGGACCCCCGCGAAGACCAGGGTTAGCATCCGCTCCTGATCCGGCGGACGCAAGCCCGCGGCGAACCCCGCAATGGCCGCCGCGGCGGCGGGTTCCGTCGTGGTGGGCGGGGTGATCCGCCCCACCAGGTCAACCACCGACGGGACCTCCCTCCAGGCCAACCCCTCGACCGGCGCACCGCTCCAGATCACGGCCGCCGCGACCTGCGGGACCAACGCCTGGGCGCAAGGCCAATCAGGGTCTTGCGACACGTCCTGCGCGGGGGCAGACACCGCGGTCAGGGTGATGATGAGCCCGCAGAGGGTGAGTACGCGTAGCCTGATCGCGGTCATTCATACGCTCCTGCTAAAGGGATTTGTGGGATTGCCGGGTCGCGGCCGTCAGTCGGATCGCGGCCCGACCGCCAGACCACGATCGGCCGGGCGCCGGATGTTCACCCGCCGCCCTGCTTGAAACGCATCTGCCCCCGTCCCGGATCGTAGCCATAGATCGCCGCGATCAGGAACAGGGCCAGGGCGCCGGTCACGCCCAGGAAGGCCAGCCAATTCATTTGCGCATAGAGCGCGAAGCGGATCAACTCCACCGCCCAGGTGAAGGGATTGAAGCGGCAGATCTCGTAGAGGACGCTACTGGAATCGCGCATCCGCCACAGCGGATAGAGCGCGGAGGAGGCGAAAAACATGGGAAAGATGACAAAATTCATGACTCCCGCGAAGTTCTCCAACTGCCGGATCACCGACGAGAGAAACAGCCCCAGGGCACCGAGCATGAGCGCGGCGAGCAGCAGGGCCGGCAGGACCAGCAGATAGCCGATGAGCGGCGGCTGTACGCCCCAGTACCAGGCGATGAGGAGGAAGAGATAGACCTGGACCGCCGCCACCGCGGCGCCGGCGATGAGCTTGCAGACGAGCAGGTACCAGCGCGGAAAGGGGCTGACCATGAGCAGCCGCATGCTGCCCAGTTCCCGGTCATAGACCATGGAGAGCGAACTCTGCATCCCGCTGAAGAGCAGGATCATGGCAGCGAGCCCCGGGACGATATACTCCTCGTAGAGGAGATAGGTTTCATAGGGCGGGATGATAGAGACGCCGAGGACGGAGCGGAATCCGGCGGCGAAGATGAAAAGCCACACCAGCGGGCGCACCAGGGCGCCGAAGAAGCGCTCGCGCTGATGCAGGAAGCGCAGTCCCTCCCGCGCCAGGATGCCGGCCAGGCAGCGCAGGTACTGCCGCGGGCTCATGGCGGCGCCCCGCCGGTGAGTCGGTTGAAGGCCTGGTGGATCGAGGACGTCGCCGTGTCGCTCAATAGTTGCGCCGCGGTGTCGCGATGCAACACCCGGCCGCGGTGCAGGACAACCACCTGATCGGCCGGCTCCACCTCATCCACCAGATGCGTTGCCCACAGCACCCCGACACCATCGCGGCGGCAACCCTCGCGGACCTGGGCGATGATGGCCTGACGGCTCTGGACATCGAGTCCGACGGTGGGCTCGTCGGCGAGCAGGAGCCGGGGACGATGCAACAGGGCGCGCGCCAACTCCAGCCGACGGCGCTGACCGCCGCTCAAGTGACGCGCCTTGTCCCCGGCCCGCTCGGCCAGGTCCACCCCGGACAGGGCGGCCTCGATGCGGGGCCGCATCTGGTTCATGGCCAACCCGTGCAGGGCGCAGTGATAACGCAGATTCTGGCGCAGGCTCAGATCGAGATCCAGGGTCGGCTGCTGGAAGACCACCCCTAGTTGAGCCAAAGCCCGCGTGCCGTCCCGGTCCAATTCCCTGCCAAGAATGCGAATGCTCCCGGTGCGGCACAGAAAGAGCCTGGTGATCAGCGAGAAGAGTGTGGTTTTCCCGGCACCGTTGATGCCCAACAACACACAGAAGCCCCCGGCCGGGACGGCAAAAGACACGTCCTCCAAGACCTGTCGACCAGGATAGGCAAAACCGACACCCGCAACGTCCAGCGCCACCTGACAAGTCGCCCCTGCCCCGATCACGTCGGCCTGGTACCGCGCGTTGTCGCTGCTCATAGGGTCGGCAAGGTCCTGTCGGACAAGGGGGAAGCTCCTCTTTCTGCTGTTCATTTACATAGACGTGCGGCCATTTTTCACGCGCGGCTTCAACCAGACGGACACTCAGGGAGCGACCACGACGCCCCACGGTAACCGGCCGACCGGGACCGTCTTGCGAACCTTGAGCCGCTCCAGATCGATCACCGACATGTCGTTGCTGACGCCGTTGGTGGTAAAAAGGCGCTGCTGGTCCGGCGAGAACTCCAGGTTCCACACCCGTTGTCCAACCAGCAGGTATTTCTCGACCTCCAAGGTCGCGGTGTCGATCACTGCAACCCGCGCGGCGGGACCCAGGGCCACGAAGGCGCGCTTGCCGTCGTCGCTGATGCGGATACCCACGGGCTGGATGGACTCGCGGCGCAGCCCCGGAATCTCGAATGAGATGACCTTGATCTTCTCCTTGGTCGCGGCGTCGATCACACTGACGTTCCCGCCGATCTCCGACGACACCCAGACCTGCTTGCTGTCCGGGGTGAACTGGGCGACCCGCGGGCGTTGATCCACCAGGACATTGGCCGCGACCTCACGCGTTGCCAGATCGATGAAGTGCGCCATGTTGGTGGTCTCGGAGGTGTTGACCAGCCACTTGCCGTCCGGGCTGACCCCCATCCCCTCGGGCTCCACGCCCACCTGGATCTCGGCGACCTTGGAGCGGTCCTCCACGTCCACCACCGTGACCATGTTATCGTCCTCATTGGCCACGTAGAGCAGGCGCCCGTCCGGCCCCAGGGCCAGCAGTTCCGGGTCCGGACCCGACGGAAGGGTGTGGGTGACCTTGAGGGTGGCGAGATCCAACACTTCGATATGATCCGCATCGCTGGTGCAGACATACAATGACTGGCGGTCTTTGCTCAGCGCGATACCCCGCGGCCGGGGACCGACCTTGACGGTCGCCTTGATGTCGAGCGTCTCCCCGTCGATCACGGTAATGGTGTTGTCTTTCTCGCTGGAAACATAGACCGTGTAGGCGTCCGCCGCGGCCGGGCTCAGCAGCCAGACGCCGAGCACGGCGGTCGCGGCGGACCAGGTCTTATGCTGCTGTTGCTTCATCGATACGCCCCTTTTGATGGTACTCGTGTGCGGCCGGAGATTCTTGGTTTCAGAACTGGCCGCAGGTGGTCTCAGGCCGGTCATAGCCCAGGGTATCCAGGGTAGAGAACTGGTGCAGGAATCCCTCTTGCGGCGAGACCGATACCAGCACCCGCGGCGAGACGATCAGCAGCGGCTGGCGCAGTTGCCCGTTCCAATCGCGAAAGGACGCGGGCACGCCCTTGAAGGCCGCGAGCCGGAAGTCCGGACCGAGCAGGAAGGCCCGCAACACCGCCGGATCGGCCGACCGCGTGCGGGTCGCCGCCTCACCGACGCTGCGCACCGCCAACCAGGCGGCGTAGTCCACCGGGGTCATAAAGCGCCCGGTTTGCTCGCGGAAACGGCGCTGAAACTGGGTCGCCCCCCACTGCTCCGAGACCCCGCTCCAGGGGGTAGCGATCAACCCCTGAGTCCCGCCCACGGGGCGTGCGAGGAAGGTACGGTAGTTTAGATACTCGCCAAAGGTATCGGACTCGTCCGCCACCAGCAGGATGTCATAGTCCGCCACCTGGGTGAAGGTGTTCGCCTCCTGCTGTTCGTTGAAGTGGCCGGAGTCGGTCCGGGTGGCCCCGGCCTCGAAGGTCCAGGGCTTCTCCACTACGATCTTGGCCCCGAAACGCTTGGCCGCGCGCCGCAGTGCGGCAGCGTAAGCCTGGTCGCCCGGGTTTGGTCCCACCACCAGGAACCAGCGGGTCCACCGCTTCCAAGCCAGGTATTGACCCAGCGCGTCCGCACGCATGGCACGGCTGGGGGCGGTGTGCAGCAGATTGGCTCGGCAGTCACTCACCCGCAGGCGGTCGTCGGGGGCGGCGATGTTGAACAGGAGCGAGTCCCGCGCCTCCGGCAGGTCGGCCAGGGCCACCAGCTCGGGGGCGGTCAGGTTCAGCAGGAAGAGCCGCAGGCCCTGCCCATGCAGCTCGCGCAGGGTCAGTGCCGGATCGGCCCCGGTCGCGAGCCGACGGTGAACCAGCGCGAACGTCTGGCCGGTAAAGCGCCCGGTGGTCGTGTTATCCCGTATGCCCTGGCGCGCGCCTTCCAGTCCGTCGTCGACGATGACCGGCTCCAGGGACGACAGCGGCAGCCGCGCTTGGGGCTCCCGGTCGATCAGGCCGATCGCGATCTCCAGCTCCGCCGCGGCCGGGACCCCGGCCGCGATGATCAGGACGATCACCCCGACGATCAGACTGCGCATCACGCGTCGTATCAAGTTCTCCCCCTTCTGCGGTTGGTCATGGCGGCAGGGACAGCAACTATCGCGCCACACCGCACGCGCATCGGGTGCAGCCCGACCCCGCGCACGGTCCCGGCGGCCGGCACCCACGCGGACACGATGTAGCACCGCCGCTCAATCCGTCGTCTTTAGGATGGGCAGAGCGCGGCAAAATCCATCCCTCCACTTGCCATGCGACCAGGTCCAAGGCGGTGTGACAGTACGTGTCATTCTTGACACATCCGCCAGACACCCGCCTCGGCCCGTGCGGGATAGCGACAAGATGCGCCCTTGCTGCCCGGAGCAGCGCGGCCTGACGAGCCCCCGGCACGTTATTTGCTGCCGCCCAGATTGCCACGCGCCACCCTGGAGTCTCGCCCTTGAAGAAACTGTTCGCCCTTGCTTTTGCCCTTCCGCTGACACTGGCAGCCCTGACCGCCACGTCCAACGCCGCCCTGGCTCATGGACCCTCCCGCAAGAAGGCATCGGTGGATCAGGTCGTCGCGGCCCCGCCGGACGCGGTATGGGCGATCATCGGCAACTTTCAGGACATGCGCTGGCACCCGGCAGTGACCAAGACCGAGGGCACGGGCGGTAACGCCCCGGGGGCGACCCGCACCCTGACGCTCCAGGGCGGCGGCCAGATCGCGGAGAAACTGGAGAAGTATGACCCGGACGGTCACAGCCTGTTCTATCGCATCGAGCAGGTTGACCCCAAGGTTCTCCCGGTGACCAATTACTCCTCCACGCTCAGTGTTGCCCCGACTCCGGAGGGCGGCAGTCTGGTCACCTGGAAGGGCGCGTTCTACCGCGGTTACCCCAACAATGACCCACCCCCGGAGCTGAATGACGAGGCGGCGGTGAACGCCGTCACCGGGGTCTATCAGGCTGGACTGACCCAGCTCAAGGCACTGGTCGAGAAACCGACGAACTAAGGCTCATGGACAGACGGCTGGTTCAAGCGCGGTTGCTGGGGCCGGGGTTGGCTGGGCCGACTGTTCGGCGGCTGAGCCATCGACCCCAAGCCCTACTCCACGGCAACCGCGTAAACGCCCAAGGTCTCTCCATGCCGACACCAACAATCGAACCAATCCTGGCCGCCGCCCTCCTGTTAGCGGGCGCGGCGCTTACCGCGGCCGAGCCCGCGGCGCCACTGCCGAGCGCCGCGCCGACCGCCCCAACAGCCCAGCCGGAAATCAATCAGGCCCAGCAACTCGTTTTCATGAACGATCTGCTGCGCCAGGTCCCGGCCGGGGGCGTCCTGGAATACCGCTTCACCCGTCGCGGTAAAGACCTGCGTGACATTCAGGACCGAGTCAAGGCGACCGTCACCCGCGTGGCGCCAGACGGCCGCCGCGACCTGACATTCGATTTTCTCAGTGAGGGCCTCCACCTGAACTTCCATCCCGCTACCGACTACCGGGGCAACCCGGTGCCAATCCAGTTCCTGGAACGCGACATCAAGGAGATGGCCGAGGCCACCGAGGGCGACATCGGTTATTTCCGCAACCGTATCCGCAACGCGTTCAGTCATCCGGACGTCCGCCCGGTCAGGATTCTGGTCGACGGCCGGGAGTTGGATGGCACGCGGGTGACCGTCACGCCCTACGTCGACGACCCCAACATCGCGAACTTCAAGACCTACGCCAACAAACGCTATGACTTTCTGTTCTCGGAGCAGGTCCCCGGCGGCTTGTATCAGATCCGCACCGCGGTGCCGGCCGACAATGACGCCCCCCCGGTGATCGAGGAGCAACTGACCTTCGAGCGGTTGACCCTGGACGCCTTACCCACCGCGCAACCCACAACAGAACCCCATTGACCCAGATGTACCAGACCTCAGCACCCATCCGCTTCGCCCTGGCGCTAGCCCTTGCCGCCACCCTGTCGACCGCGACGGCGGCCGATTGCCCGGAACCCGCCGCGCCTGGACCCACCCCCTACCCCACCGTGGCCGTCGCCGACTATGTTCTCGGCTGCATGATCGCCAACGGCCCGAATCCCGACATCCTGCGCAAGTGCGCGTGCAGTTTGGACTTCATCGCCGCCGCCATCCCCTACGCCGACTATGAGCGGGTCGAGACCCTGATGCGCCTGCAACAATTGGAAGGAGTCGGCCGCAACGCCGTCTACAAGAGCGCCCCCTGGGCAAAAGAGGCCGTCGCCCACTTCAAGGAGGTCCAGGCGGAGTCCACCTTGCGCTGCTTCTGATCCGGACTCACTGTCAGCACCCGCGTCTGCGACTCCGGCGCGGTGGGTATTCAGGACCTGTTCGGCGTCATGGCCAGCGGCGCCATGGTCCAGTTGGGCCAACGCGGCTTTACCAACCTCGGCGGCAGCAGGTCAGGGTCCAACGCGCAATACCGTCTGGCGCAAGTGTTCAAACTGCGCCATCGTCGGCACTGGGAGCAGCCCCCGGCGGGCGCGCCGCCGGGTGATCGCTGGCAGGGACGCTGGGACGCGCCATCGGCCAGACTCGGATTCTGGGCGGTGCACCGCACCCTGGCCCGCCCGCCGTTGCTGGAACTCAACGTCAGTTCACTCTCGGACTGGCCGATCGCCTACCGCCGCCTGAGCTTTGCCTATGACGCGGATGCCCAGCGCCTGCAGGTGCGTGCCGACCTGATGCCGCATGGCGACCAGCCGGTCAAGAACTATGCGGACCTGATGGCCGCCTGGGAGGCCGAGACCTGTGCGCGCACTGGGCTGCCGACCGATCTGGTCAAGGAGTTCCACGTCGCCGTGGTCAAGAAGCAGCGCGAGTCGCGCGGCAGCCTGATGGAGTGGCTGCTGGCGGCGATCCCCTGCGAGACCTGCGAGCAGACCCTGTACAAGCACGCCCAAGCCTACCAGGACGCCCTGCTGAAAACCCTGCTGCAAGGGGCCGCGGCAGCGAAGCGAACCGGCGTCAAGCTGCCCGGGTGGAAAACGCCGGCAGCCTGCGGCGGGGCGAAATTGACCGCCTGCGCCAACGCCCTCATGGCCGAGCAGCCGCACGACTATGAGAGCAACGTCGATCTCTTTCGCCGCAAGGCCGCTCTGGTGGCCGCCGCCAATGACTCTCTGGATCGCCTGGACTTCCCCAAGGCCAAGGCCTAGATGACCTGCCGCGCCGTCCAGGCCGCCAAGATCGACTTCGACGCGACCCCGGAGGCACGTACCGAAAACCGGAGCGAGGCCAAGCGGCGCGCCGAAGACTTCTTCCGGATCGAGGCGAGTGTGGGGATGGACTGAGGGGCAAGCGGCGTGGCACTATCTTGTCCTGCACCAACCACCTCGGCTTGGGATGCGTGAGGCCAATTGCCCATCAGGCCGCTGGCCGGACGGGGCATTCGCCCCGTCCGGAACGTTTTTGATGCCGCCGTAGCGGCTGCACTGTTGTCTGCCAGGCCCAAAACGTTTTGGACGGGGTTTCAAACCCCGTTCCGCTTGAGTCGAGGTCAACAGTTGCATCCGGCTGTCGGCGTTGCGAATTGGGATAAGCGGGGATTGAGGAAGCGAGAAACCGTGACCTGTCCCCAAATATTGTCGTCCGCGAATACTCGTGTTCGTGCAATTCTCGACGACTCGCCGAGTGGGTTACTTCCGTGGTATTTTGCTAGATTGATAAGCCTGAGCGAAACCCGGGGCGAACTTCTCCTGGAATAGGTGCGGTGCTGTGGCGATACCAACAGAAATTCCGCTGATCGACCAGAGGGGAGATCTGGCAGCATGGCTCGGCGAGAAGGGTAACGAAGGACGTGTTGTCCGCACTAGGCTGAAAACCAGCGACCGGGTGATTGCACGGGTAACCGATGGCATCTACCGGCAGCCTTCATCGGCACTACGCGAGCTGATTTCGAACGCATGGGATGCGGATGCCAATCAAGTCACTATCCTTACGGATGCACCTCGGTTCTCGATAATCTACGTCCGGGATGATGGCGTAGGCATGTCCTACGACACGCTATCGAGGCTGGTGCACTCGGTTGGCGAAAGCGCAAAGCGCAGAGAAGAAGGGCAGAGGCTCGGTGTCACATCCGAAGGGGACTTGGACCGCACGCCCGGTGGACGCCTTCTGATCGGAAAGATCGGGATCGGACTATTCTCTGTAAGTCAGCTTGCGCGGCGCTTTCGGATCATCACGAAGGTCCTTGGAAACGACTACCGGCTGATCGCTGAGGTTCGGATTCGCGCGTACTCCGAAGACCGCGATGACGACGCAGCCCGCGATGACGACGACAACTTCGTCAGCGGCGATGTGTTGATTACGCGCGAATACTCTTCCGACTCGGCGGCACATGGCACCGACATTGTCCTTGATGAGGTAAAGCCCCGGGTCCGCGATATGCTCCGCAGCGCAGATCGCTGGCAAGCCGTGGACGAGAAGGAAATGGCGGAGAAGAATGGAGACCTGGATACGTTCTCAAGTATCCGCGTTGACGCGCCGAAATACCATATGGGCTGGATGGCACACTTGTCGCCAGGCAACGAGCAGCCCGCGGTCCTGTCCCGGCTTCCCAAGGTACCGTGGGCATCGAATTCGCCCGCCGAAACGCGGATGCGGCTTCTCATTGATGCCGTTGAGCGCGAATCGAAGTCCACCGAACGTCCTGACCTCGCCAAGACTCTGGACACATACCTGGAGACGCTTTGGACCTTAGCGCTTTCAATTCCAGTGGGCTACGTCGACCAGCACCCGTTCGAGCTTACCGCAGAATCGCGTATAGGTTTATTCTGGATATCGAACGAAACCCGGGGGCAAGCGACAGAGTTGACGTTGAGCGGCAGTCAGACCGTCCGAGATGCGGTGAGAGAGCAGGTCTCGGGCCATCCTGCCCTCGAAGACGGAACAGTTGCCAAAGCTGGTGATTTCCGAGTCAATATTGACGGCGTTGAACTGAAACGCCCAATCCGGTTCAAGTTCATCAAGGGTTCGGCGCGCGGCTTCGATAAACCCATGCTTTTCGTTGGCCGATTTTCACCGAATCTCCAGAAAGTCGATCCCAGCCTCCGTGGTGGCGAATTTGGGCTTGAGGGCTATCTATTCTGGAACGGGATGGTTGTGCCCAAAGAAAACAATGGCGTACTAACCCGTATCCGAGGCACCGCCGGAGGGCTATTCGATCCAACTTTCTTCAAGTATCAAGTTTCCGAGCAGACACGGCTGCGCCAGATTACATCGGAACTCTTCATAACGCAGGGACTTGACGCGGCGCTGAACATCGACCGAGAGTCATTCAATTTCGCCCATCCGCACGTGCAGTTCGTTGCAATATGGCTTCATCGCGCTATCCGCCAGCTCACTAACAAGCACAAAGACCTGAGTAAGCGCGCCAGGTCGGAGAAGCTGGAGAGAACCGCTGTCGCAGCGCGGGACGCGGTGACACAGCACTCCGAAGACGTTTGGAGCCTTAGGCATAGCAGCGATCCAGTACCCGAGATCACGATCGCGCCTAACCGCAGCGATGCGGAAACCGCCCGTGCGGATGGCTACATGGCGCTTGCGCGGGTAGATCTGCCCAGTCTCTTGCTGCCAGTGCCAGCGACAGAGCGTAATGAAAGGGATGTGAAAGCTCAAGCGCTGATGCGGGTTCTTGCAGCCTATGATGTTCTGGATGATCGCTCATATGACGAACAGCAGGCGCTGATCGAAGCCATTCTGAAAATATTCTTTGCACCTTTGGGCAAATGACAGACCCCCAATCTATTCCAGATAACGGTGAGGATGCCGAGGAACAGGACATCTTAGCCGTATACGGCGAGCCAGGCACAAAAATGCCTGATCTGGTGCAACTCGCAGACAGACGACGAGAATTCCAGCCGTGGCATCATCCAGTCAAGCAGATCGTGCGTGCACGGCAATGGGCTGCACTCACGAAGAGACTGCTGGCAGCAAGAACAGACAACGCTCCAAGAGTTCTAAGGTACTTCACGCTGCCCGGTGCTGATCTTCTAGACATCCGGGTGCTCGCCAGTGTTTGCGAGCCCTTAGGGGTAAAAATAGACTATTTTGGGTTTGATTCGACGAGTTCTGCTCTAGAGGAAGGAACCGATGCTGAAGGTGCCTCTGCATACGCGCCAGCCAGCGCATCCTGGGTGGCCGCAGAATCCGCGCTCCGCCAGGCTGGCCGTATTACACCAGATGCCGTAATACATGCGGACCGATTGGAAGACATTGCGCTCGCTGACTCGCACGCCGCTATGCAATTGAGCCAACGTGGAACTTTCGACGTCATCAATATTGATGCGTGCGACCATCTTGCGTACTGCCCAAAGGGCCGAGCGCGCAGCACTTTCGATGCCTTGGAGGCGTTGCTTAAGCATCAGATTGGCGCACGGTCGCCCTGGCTGCTCTTTATCACGACCCGTGCCGAACCCAAACTGCTTGGAGAGCCCGGCATCCTGTTCCAGGATGCCATCACACAGAACCTGCGCATGCCGCAGAGCAATTTCGGAGCGTCTCTTGCTTCATGCCTCGGCGCGGATGAGGGTAAACTCGCAACCGAACTGGCGTCAGTGTGGGGAACGCACGATGTCCGCTTCCTGAAACTCTATAGCATTGGCTTGGGAAAATTTCTCCTTCAGTGGTTTCACGCACAGCCCAATTTGCCTGCGAACGTTGAACTGGCCAGCATTTACTCCTACCATGTGTACGGCCAGCATCCCGACATGCTCGCGCTTGCTTTCCGCATCACCCCCGATCCCCCAAAGTTTTTTTCTCCGAATGTTGGGGGTGGGGCAGCCGTTATTCCGTTTCTTGAGCCAACGCGGGCCGCATACGTGGTGACCCAGGCAGTGAAACTCCAAGACCTCGATCAAGCTTTGGAGACCGACGCCGCTTTACGCACTGAAGCGGTCGATGACACCAAAGCCTTGCTTCATTCCGGTAACTATGATGTTGACGAATGGTGCAAGTGGCTCGCCGGCCATGAACGTCGGCCGATGGTTGTCACTTAAACCGACGAATCTAGTGCGCCATAGCGAATGCGGGGGCCGTTCCGCGTGGTTGTTCCTTAGGGAAACGCTGATTAATTCCGGATTGTCGCGTCCGCAGGCTGGCAACGCATTGTTTTATTTCAGCCCGGCGGTTTTCAAATTAATCAGCGTCTCCTTAGGTCTTCTGGGCTTTCGCCAGGGCGGTCTTGACGGCCGCAGCGACGCTTCTTCCAAGCGGCGGGGGCACTGCGTTCGATACCTGCTCGACTTGTTCGGACAGGTTGCCTTCGAGCACGAAACTTTCAGGAAAGCCCTGAAGCAACATGGCTTCGTAGATGCTGAGTCGGCGCGTTCCGTTCGGATGAATATGGATTTCGCGATGACCGAATGCTATGGTAGGGCTGGCCTCGTCCCAATCAAGCCTCTTGAAGCTGCGCCCATCGGCGTAGGCATCATCAGGATTGCCGAAGCGCGGGGATTTGGGCTGCATCGTCCAGTGGTTCGGATGCACAGGAATATCGTCCGGCCGCAGTTTCTTATCGAAATATTTCGGCGTAGCTAGGTTCTCTATGGTCTCGCGCACCGTCCTGAGCCCAGGTCTTTTTTCAGGGAGAACCTCACCGTAGCCTTGCTTCTCGCGCATGGCCGAAAGAACGATACGGCGCCGGTTCTGCGGAACGCCATAGTCAAGAGCGCACAGCTCCTTTTCTGTCACATCGAACCCTAGAGAATCAAGTCCATCTACCAACGCCTTGTATTTTTCGGCATGCTTCTTGTCACGGATGCCAAGAACATTCTCAAATACCACGAACTCAACCGTATAGACACTCTGTAACCGCTTAACGATATCCAAATACAGCTGAGGTAGGTCGTTCCGCGGATCGTCTGCCTGGGACATAGTATTCGCGCGGGAAAAGCCCTGGCATGGCGGACCACCAATGACGCCGATTCGGCTTCGCTCAGGCACTTGTTCACGGACGAGCTTTTCCACGCCCAACGGCTGGAGCTTAACGAGGTCGGCGGCAACGCCGTGCGTGCTGCTGAAGTTCTTTTTGTGCGTACGGATCGCGGCTTCAGATATGTCAATCGCCAGCGGAATCGGGAAGTGTTCCTGATGAAAGCCCCAATCAAGTCCGCCCGCACCACAGAACAAGCTGATGACTTGGGGCAAATTCTCCGCAGTGGGAACCAATTCTTGCGCTGCGAGCGCGAGGTCATCTAATCGCTTTTCGCTCTGTGAAAGGGTGCGCTTAAGTGCAGCAGTTCCGCCCATTACTGCTGCCGCGAATGGTTCGTGTTGGTGCTATACATATCATGTATTGTACTGGAGCTTGCTGAAAAGGGGAAATATGGGACGTGCCACGGATTTTTGGATAGAGTATGCTTAGTGCGCCGCAAATACAAGAGGGAAACCGTCGAGACCAGGACCAGTGCCAGGTAATAACCTGTACCGCTGACCGCCCCGGCTGACTCCCCCGCGACGGACGAAACCGGGAAGTGTCTCGGGCAGCATATATGTATCTCATTGTCGGTTCAGCCGTGGTGGGTAGCCAGCCGAAAGTCTTCGTAAACTTGGGTCATGGAGAACTACCGACTTGATGCCGACGAACTCGCTGAGCTGCGCGCCGCACGGGCGGTGCGTGATGCGTACCGGATCAACGCGGTGATCCTGCTCGGCAACGGGTGGACGGCGGCCGAGGACGCGGACGCCTTGCTGATCGATCCGGACACTGCCCGCGTCTACTTCAAGGGGGATAAGGCGTCGGGGAAAAGGGGGCAGCGGGGAAAAGGAGCAAAAGGTGCCAGGCTCAATTGAATTCGGGACTGTCGCCCTTCGGAGCAATAAAGTGCCACGGAGAATGCTAAGGGATCTGAGAGGCGCTGAGTTCAAAGAAATCCCCGGTGCGGGACAGGGACCTGACCGAATGCTTGTACGCCCGAAATTTCTCGGTGCCGTTACCATGATCGGAAGACTCGGGGATTATGTAAAACACTATCAAGAAAGGGAAGTCACCACCGCCACCAAGGCCGTCACGAAATGAAAGACAGCGACCGATATCACAAGTGGGTGGAGTGGAGCGACGAAGATCAAGTGTACATTGGCAAGTGCCCTGATCTGATTACCGGCATTCATGGGGACGACCCCGTTTCGCTGTACAGTGAGTTATGCTCGGTTGTCGAAGATGTCATCACCCATTTCAAGGCGGAGGCCCGGAGTGGTCCGGCAGCGAAGGTCCGACCGATGCGTGAGGTCGCATAGCGCCAAACAATGCGTCTGAAAAGGGACGCGAGCGACCTGCTAAGCTTTTCTGAACCCAGACGACCCCGGAGACCAGCGATGCTCGAACGTATTACCATGGACCCTGCAATATGCCACGGGAAACCCTGCATCCGCGGGCTTCGTTACCCGGTTGAGACGGTCTTGGAATGGCTCGCCGGGGGGATGACGACCGACGACATCCTAGCCGACTACGAGGATCTGACCCGCGAGGACATCCTGGCCGCCCTAGCCTTCGCGGCCCGGATGGCCCACACCAAGCAACTGATCCAACTGGCAGCATGAGATTCATCGTCGATGCGCAGTTTTGCCCCGGCGCCTGGCGCGCTGGCTGACGGCGCGCGGCCATGACACGCTGCACACGCTGGACCTGGCCCGGGGCAACCGAACGCCGGACCTCGCGATCATCGAGTTGGCCTGTCGGGACGACCGGATCGTGGTGACTAAGGACGCCGATTTCGTCAACTCGCATCTGCTCCTGGGGCGCCCAACACGGTTGTTGCTGATCGCGACTGGGAACCTGGGCAACCTCGACCTGGAGCGTCTGCTGGCACGGAACATTCAGGCGCTGGAGATAGCACTTGAGGCTCATGCTTTCGTTGAGCTCGATCTTGAAACCCTCCTTGTTCATGAGTAATCGGAAGTGCAGTAAGAATGCGGGTTCGGTCAGAACCCTATTCCACCCCGGTCCCATCCAGTATCGGGGTGAAGCACATGAAATGGCCGTATCTTGAAGTGACTTTTCGGAACGGGCGTTTATTGGCCGCCTATCTGTATCTATCCCGCTCCCCCCGGCGACCGGAGCCGACGCACGGCACCGGCTGGTGTCAACGCGCCCGCACTGACAGCCGAGGACATTGCACCGCTGCGGGCCGCCTGATGCGCGCAGGCAGTCTTTCAGGCGGCTAAAGAGTCCCGTAGGCTGGCAAGCGCTACGCTCGGCTCATCCACTGCGGCTTGCGTTGCGTGAACCCCATTTACTGAAAACGACGAGGAAGGCAACAACCCATGCGTATCCGCTTTCGGCGGCCCGATTCCCACCCCGACGCTCGACAAACTGGCCGCCGAGGGTTTGCGCTACAACCGTTTCCACACCACGGCGGTCTGCAGCCCGACGCGCGCGGCCCTGATCACCGAGCGCAATCACCATTCGGCGCATGCCGGTGTGGTGACCGAAATGGCGACGGGCTATCCTGGTGCTGAAGGGCATCGACGACATGGGTCGGGCCGACAACACGCTGGTGATTTTCATCGTGGGCGACAATGGCGCCGCCGGCGAGGGCTCACTGCGCGGCTCCTCTAACGATTTAAACGTCGTCGCCCAAAGCGAGAAGACGCTGGACTATGTCGATAGCCGTCTGCCCGATTTCGGGACCTGGAAGTCATCCAACCTCTACCCGGTGTCCTGGGCCTGGGCGATGAACACGCCGTTCCATTGGGTCAAGCAGGTCGCGAGTCATTTCGGCGGCACGCGCAAAGAGATAGGGGTCAGGTCTGAATGGCACTGACTTAAGCCGAGACATCTATAAATCAGCGGGTTACAGACAGTACGACAAGCAGTCACTTGAGTTCAGGCAGCCTTTTCGGCGGTGTGTTCTGGCATCGGCCCAGTCTGCAACCGTTTTTCGCTGACTTCACGCCATCGCAACCGCTTGTTTATATGAGACTAACGCCTTTAGTCAGTGCCATTCGGGTCAGGTCTCAAATTGCACACCCCGAGACGGGGCTTTATGCTTGCGGGACGCGAATATTTTCGGGAGTGCCACGATGGCGCGACCTCTGCGGCTAGAGTTTGCCGGCGCGCTCTATCACGTAACAGCACGCGGCAACGAGCGACGCAGCATCTTTCTCGGCGATGCCGACGGCGACCGGGCAGCGTTTCTGGACGTGCTGGGCGCAACCTGCGAGCGCTTCAACTGGCTGGTTCATGCCTACTGCCTGATGACCAACCACTACCACCTGTTGGTCGAGACGCCGGATGCGAATCTCTCCAAGGGCATGCGCCAGTTGAACGGCGTGTTTACCCAGTACGTTAACCGCTCCCACGCCCGGGTCGGTCATCTGTTTCAGGGGCGGTTCAAGGCCATTCTGGTGGAGCGTGAGAGTTACCTGCTGGAGCTGTCCCGGTACGTGGTGCTTAATCCGGTTCGCGCAGGGGTGGCGGCGCCCAGCGACTGGCAATGGAGCAGCTATCAGGCGACGGTGGGAGAGGCGCCGGCGCCCAAGTTCCTGGAAACTGACGGCGTATTGCGGACGTTTGCCGAAGAGCGGACCGCAGCGGTGGCCGGCTACCGGCGCTTCGTCGTCGAAGGCATCGGCGCCGCCAGCCCATGGCAGGCGCTCAAGAGCCAAATCTACCTGGGCTCCGAGCAGTTCGTCGAACGCATGCAAGCCCGTATCGATCCAAAGCGCCCCCTGCGGGAGGTCCCGAAACGCCAGCACCGTGCCTTGGCAAAGCCCCTGGCCGACTATGCGGCTCGCTGGTCAGACCGCGACCGCGCGATGACGGAGGCGTACCGCACGGGCGCCTACAGCATGCAGGCCATCGCAGAACACTACGGTGTCAGCCGAATGACCGTCAGTCGGGCGGTGAAGCGCCACGAAGATGCAGCCGCAGCCGCGGAGCATGATGTTACGTGTGAGACCTGACCCTTGCGCCTGACCCTTGCGCCTCACGTGACCCTTGCGCCTCACGTGAGACCTGACCCTTGCGCCTCAAGGCGGCGGACCGGCCCTGGTACTTCAAGCTCGCCGCCTTCGACCTGGAGGGCCTGATCGACCTGAACCAGGCCAAGCTCCTGGGTCAGGTCCCGGAGTCGAAGGAACCGAAGGGGCCGCCCGCGGGCGGCCCGAACACTCAGGGGACTGACGATGGCGGCCCGGTTGGGGCCCCGGCAGCGGGCACCGACTCCGCGCCGGAGCCGGCGGCCGGCGTGAGCGATGAGGGTGACGAGACGCCGCCGGACCAGGAGGAGGCGACGGGGGCGGATGACGAGGACCAGTCCGCGCCCGGACCGGATGCGGAGCAACTGCCCGCCGAGCCGGATACCGGGCAGCCGTCGACCGCGCCCACTCCGGAGCCGGCCCGGTAACCACGAGGTCGATGCGCCCGGCCAGGTCGGCCGCCTCGGCGGCCCGGCCGGCCAGGATGGTTCCCGACATTGTTTCAGCAGGGGTCCGCGGTGCGGACCGCGGCTAGTCCAAGGCCCGCTCGATCAGCCCCCGCACCAGGGCGAAGCCGTCGTGGGTCAGGGCCGCGCGCTCCCGCGGGACCAGCACGTCGTTGGCATAGGTGAGGATATCGTCGACATGGCGGTAGAAGTCGCCAATGATCTTGAAGCGGCGGAAGGTCTCGACACCGATGAGCCCCGGCTTTCCTTTGATCAATGCGTCCAGTTCCTCGTACTGGGCTTCCCAATAGGCGGCATGTTCGTTGCGCTGGCTTGCCGTGCCGATCCGTGCATCCTCTTGGACCAACGGCACGATGTGGCGCACGAAGTCGTGTTCTCGCCCACCAGTGTTGGCGTAGATTCGGTGCAGTTCGGTCATGCAGTTGAGGGAGCGCAGATAGGCGCCGCTGAGCACCAGGACGATGCAGCGCCCCGCACTCAGCCGCTCCATATAGCGCGAAATCCGGTCGCCCGGCTGCAACTCGGTGCTGTCGCGGCGGACGTGCAGACCCTCGGCACCTAGCGCGGCGCACAATTCGTCCACCAGCGGGTCCTGCCGCTCCCGCGCCCAGGCGTAAGACACATAGACCTCCGGCTCGGCGGGTGGGACGGCCGGGGGCGTGGTCGGGGCTATGGTGGGTGACGGTGCCGCGCCGGACCTGGGCAGATCGGACTCCAGCAGGCGGTTGGTCCAGCCGGAGCGCTCGTTGAGCCTGCCGATCCGCTCCACCAGTCCGCGGAGCAGGGTCTGGGCCCCGGCGCCCTTGGTCTGGATCAGGACCCGACCGCCGTAGCCCTGGCCGTCCGGCACCTCCTCACAGATGGCACTCGCGCGGCTGGCGGAATCGTAGAGGCAGATCCCGAAGCGCCAGTAGAGCGCGGTGTCGCCGGCCAGGGTGCCCAACTCGGACAGCACCGCGCGGGCGATGGAGGGTGACAGGAAGGGGTAGACGAAGGCCGCCTCCAGCGGCTCGCCGGGCAGCGGGTCCCAGCGTGCGGCCAACTCCTCGGCCAGGGCCGCCCGGCCCTCGGGCAGCAGTTCCGGGGCGACATACTCGGTCTCGCGCCCCTCCGACTCCTCGCGATGGACGAAGCAGACCCCACTCGTCTGCATCATATCAAGGAGCGATTCCTGGTCCTGCGCGGAGAGCCCCCGCCCGCGCCACAGCAGCGCATCCAGGTCCGCGCGGGTGAAGCGCCCACCGAGCCGGCGCAGCGTGGCATAGACCCCGCCCTCACGGGTGAAGAGCGCATAGACCGCGTTGAGCGCCCAGGACTGGTCCAGCACGAGTTGGTCGCCGAAGAGCCCCGGCCGGTAGAAGACCATCCCCGCGTGGTGCAGCACCTCGGCGAAGGTCTCGGGTCCATGGACGGCATGCGCCCGGCACAACGCCTCGAAGTCGCGGTAAGGCAGCAGCCGATGCAGGCGCCCGGACTCCTCGCCCAGCCCGGCATCCGCGTCGCGCCAAGCGCGCAACTGCTCCCAGACCGCCAGCCGGTTGCGCCCGATCAGTGGCCTACCCTGCACCTCCCGCAGCCCGGTCACCGCCAGTTGCAGCGCCTCCATCAGCCGCGCCCGGCCGGTGTCGTCCTTAGCGCTGTAGGCGAGCCGGGTGAAGAGCCGGCCGTCCTCCTCGAATGGCCGCAACTGCTCCGCGTCCACCGGCAGATTCGCCCGCTCGCCCCGGCCGCCGTCACACTGGTTCTGGACCAGGATCACCGGGCTCGACTCGCCGCCCAGGTGGCGGATGTACTCCAGCCAATAGGGCAGCGGCCGGTTGCGGAAGACCATCCCGCCGTGTTCGTGCTCCCCGTCCTCGCTGCCGGGCGTCCAGACCAGCAGAAAGACCGCCCGGGTGCGCATGAAGAGGGCATGGGTGCCGTGATAGATGTCCTGACCGCCGAAGTCCCAGAGGTTCAGGATCGCCGCGTCCTCGCCGTTTTGCATCGCCAGTTCCACCGAGGCGACGCTGATCCCGTGGGTCGAGTCCGCGTCCGGCTCGAACGGCTCGCCGCGCAGCCGCCGGCAGATCTGGGTCTTGCCGATGCGGCCGTTGCCCAGGACGATGACCTTGAGGTCGCGCAGGGGCTCGGCGCCGGAGCGCAGGTCGGCGAGGTGGGCGCGCAGGCGGGGAAGGCAGTTGTCACCGTCCTTCTGGGATAGAACTTCGGCCGGGATCGCGGCAAGACCCGGGCCGGGGCTGACGATCAACCGTTCTAACACGGTCGATCCAATCAGGGCCTCGGGTATCTTGGCGATAGGGGCATTAAAGCAATCAACTTCACGCAGGGCATCGAGTCCGGCCAGTGGCGCCAGGTCGACGACGAGGGTGCTCCTGCAGTCAAGTGACTGGAGCATCCTGAGCTGGGCCAGCGGGGCCAGGTCGGCGACCCGGGTTTCCACGCAGCGGAGTGACTGGAGTGCCGTGAGTCCGGCCAGCGGGGCGAGATCGGCGACCTGGGTGCCCCAGCAGTCGAGCGACTGGAGCGACGTGAGTGCCGCCAGCGGGCTGAGGTCGGCGACCCGGGTAAACGCGCAACTGAGCAACTGGAGGGCGGTCAGCCCGGCGAGCGGGGCTAGGTCGGTGACTGGGATGTTCCAGCAGTCCAGAAATTGGAGCATCGCGAGCCCGGCCAGCGGGGTAAGGTCGGCCACCTTGGTGTTCCGGCAATGGAGCGATTGGAGCGCCGTGAGCCGGGCCAGCGGCCCTAGATCAGCGACCTGGGTGTTCTTGCAGTCGAGTGACTGAAGCGACGTAAGCCCGGCCAGCGGGCCTAGGTCAGCGACCTGGGTGTCCTTGCAGTCGAGTGACTGGAGTGCCGTGAGGCCGACCAACGGACTGAGGTTGGCGATCCGGGTGTTGTGGCAGTCGAGTGAGCGAAGCGCCGTGAGCCCGGCTAGCGGGGCGAGGTCGGTGATCTGCGTGTCGTGGCAGTCGAGTAACAGAAGCGCCCTAAGCCCGGCCAGAGGGGCTATGTCAGCGACCTGGGTTTGCGCACAGTTGAAAACTTGGAGTTCATCAAGTCCGGCCAGCGGAGCGAGGTCGGCAAGATGTGTGGCGAAGCAGTCCAGGACGCGTAAGCGCGATAGACGGGCGAGCGACAGTCCAAGCTCGTCCAGATGATTGGCATTGCCCGCCTCGTCCGTTGGGCGCTCTTCCAGATCGGGCCGTCTGCGCAATACACACAAATTTTTGCCGACCCAGTCGAGGATGAAGACGCCACCCAACTCCAAGTCATACAACCACTCGAGCTCGTACAACTCCTCCGGCAACCGCCGCAGCCCCAGATTTCGGAGGTCCAACCGCCCCGTCCGCGCCACCTTCTCGGCGGCGATCCGTTCCAGGGCGATGTCGAGTCGCTCCGCGGGCTGTGGCTGTTCCTCATTCATGGAGCGGGATTCTATCCCAGCCCGCGGGTCTGGGCACCACTCGTTGCGCGGCCCAAGCCCAGCACCGCCGGCCCCGTCGGGTGCGCCGCGCCTGCCCGGTCTAGTGGCCGGGGAATTCCGGGGACGACGAATTCCGGAGTTCCGGGGACAGTTTACTCCCGTGAATTCCGGGGACGGAATTCCGCGGACAGTCTACTCAACTCGGTCTCTATTTCCAAACAGTTCCGGGGACAGTATACTCAATTCGTGGGGTAATCGCCGTCGGCATGGTCCAAGACCCGGGACCAATTGCCGAACGGCCGCCAGCCAGAGAGGGGCTGACCGATCCCGGTCAATCGAGACCCAGGTCGAAACCCTCCTTGAACGGGTTTTCCAGACGTAGCGCACCGACCATGCGGCCGTCCTGCATGTCTTCCGAAAGCAGACGGGTGACCCCTGAAGCCCTGGCCACCTCGACCAACATGGCATCCCAGAAGGCAAAACCCTCCCTTTCTTTCAGGCGGATAGCCCCGGTCAAGGTGCGACCGTCGGCAACGGCCACGGGAAAAAGCTCCATCCAGTCATGCACCATGGCGGCAGCTTCGTCCGCCGGCATCTTGTTCTTGCGCGTGACGGCATGGAAGAACTCGGCGAGCGCCTGAAGGGTCAGCACGCAATCCGCGTCGGGCAGCCTGTCCATCACGGCCCGCGCATGCACATGCCGCGTGCCCGCGTCCTGGTCGATGCTGTAGATCAGGATGTTGGTGTCGACGCTGAAGCGCTGTGCCTTCATCGATCAGGCTCATGGCATCGATCGCGCTCATGGAGGACCTCGCGGTCGACGCGCGCTCCGCCAAGCGCATAGCCGCGACTCATGCGCTCGCGCAGGCGCTCACGGGCGGCGCGCTGGGCATCGGATAGGCGGGGTTGGGCCTCGATGGGCATCACGCGGGCGATGGGCTTGCCGCGCCGGGTGATGATGATCTCGGCCCCCTGCTCGACCCGTTCCAGGTAACGCGAAAGATGTTGATTGGCTTCGCGGATGGAGACTACTTCATGCATTGGATTACCTTTGTAGGACGTTCTACATCCGATGAACTGTAGGTCATTCAGGCTGTTCCCGCAAGGTCGAAGTGGCACTGGACCAGTTGTGACACGCTCGCCCGATAGAGCGTCCGGTGACGAATGCCGACCGGCCTGCGATCGACACGTCGTCGAGGATTAGCCACGTCAGCAAACACCAGCATCCAGGCCCTGAGTCCCGCGTCCGGAGGTGGGGCTGACCGTTTACTGGACACCCGAGGGCAACTGGCCGCTCCGGTCGGGACCCTGATGCGCCTGCAACAACTGGAGCGTCGGCCGCAACGCCGCCTACAAGGGCGCACCCTGGGCCAAGGAGGCCGTCGCCCACTTCAAAGAGGTCCAGGCGGAGTTCACCTTGCGCTGCTTCTGATCGGCTTGCCGAATCCACCCGTCCCGCATAGGATGGTCCCTGGACGGTCACCCCAGGCATCGACCCGACCGCCAGGAGCCGATCATGTCTGCCACCGCGCACGCCCGAATTCACCACTGGCGCTTCACCGTCGACGACTATCAACGCATGGGCGAGACCGGCATCCTGCACGAGGACGACCGGGTCGAACTGATCGAAGGGGAGATTGTCGCGTTGCCACCCATCGGCAGCCCCCACGGGGGCCGTGTGAAGCACTTGAATCGGATACTCGCCAGCGCGGTCGGCGAGTACGCCATCGTCGCGGTGCAGGACCCGGTCGTGCTGGGCATCCGCTCCGAGCCCGAGCCCGACATCGCAATCCTGCGCCCGCGCCCGGACTTTTATGCCGACGCCCACCCGGTGGCCGCCGACGTGCTGCTGCTGATCGAGGTCGCCGACAGCAACCTCCAGTACGACCTGAACGTCAAGGTCCCGCTCTATGCCCGCCACGGCATCCCCGAGGTGTGGGTGGTGGACATTGCCCACCGTCAGGTGCTGCGTTTCAGCCGACCCGCTAACGGCGCCTATCTGGAGCAAGGACCGATCAACCTCAAGGCCCCGATCGCCCTGCCCGGACTGCCGGACTGTGCGGTGCAACTCGCTGCGCTGTTCTGACTCTGAGGTGCTATTCGGCAATGATCTGCCCAGATACCGACGGGCGGTGGGCAAGAGAAGACGGTAGGCCGCTGTCCGAGAAACCATCAAGCCAGAGAATAGATTGATGAAAACGGCAACCGTTGCCAACGCCAAGTCCCACCTCTCATCCCTACTCGCCGACGTAGAGGCAGGAGAGGAAATTATCATTACCCGCCGCGGGCGGCCAATCGCGCGGCTGGTCCCCGAACCAGGGACTGCCTGCAATTGGGATACGCTGGAGGCTTGGGTGGAGTCCGGCCCTCCCGCACCGGGCGCAACGGTCGCGAAGTTGCGTGAGCAAGACCTCCTGTGATCTATCTCGATACCTCGGTATTGGGCGCGATCTTTTTCCGTGAGCCCAACGCGGCCTTGGTCTTCGGCCAAGTCAAGGCGGCACGCTCTCGTGGACTGGTCATTTCGGCCTGGACCCTGACGGAGATGGCGAGCGTGGGCGCCATCAAAGAGCGTACGGGCGCGATCGATCACGCAACGCGACAGCAGGCGCTATCGACATTCCACCGCTTCACCTCGTCCAACTTGACCCTCGTTGAAGTCGAGCCAGCCGATTTCAGGTCGGCGGCGGTAATGATCGCGGGTCCGGGTGGCCTGCGTGCCGGCGATGCGCTGCATCTGGCGCTGGCGAAACGTCTGTCTGCGAACCTCGCGACCTTGGACCGCCGGTTGGCGGATGCGGCCCCGGCATGCGGTGTCCCGCTGCTCCCCGTTGGCTGATCGAGCGGTCATCGTCAGCTTCGGCGACGGGATCGAGTCCTGCGAGACGACCGTGCTCACCCGGCGCATCGCATTGGCCGAGGCGGCACGGTTGGGCCATTGGTCGCCGACACTGGATGTGACGCTCAAGGCTCAAGCCTGCTCTTTACCGAATACAAAGCGACCCGGGCCCTGGTGGTTTCAAACCTGATGGCACGTTGCGGCGAGGACGCGGTTGGCTTTTATCAACGGCGATGAAAATGGTACTCGGCATGGCCGGGCCGGGCTTCTTCAACGCGCTGTTCGCGGAGGGGCATAGTGTTCGCCCCGAACGGCTGGACGATTGGTTCGATGCCAAGGCCCGGAGCCTTGGCGGTCGCGCGACCATCTCTCGCATCGGCCGCGCGCAGCACATCGGAGGTGTGCGGATCCGGCGCAGGCAGAACCGTATTGGAGGCGCCGGAACTAGCTTCAGACTTATCTCCAAGAGATCATGCCAAGCGCTTCGTGCCCGGCATAATGCCGACTCTAGGATGCTGTCTTGCGGCGACAGATGGCCCTAACCCCCGCTCGGCACAATCGGAAAGGTCTGCTCAAAGGCGCGGCCGGTGGAGTCCTGAACCTGGACACTCAGCTCCCCGGCCGCGGCGGCGGGGATGAGGCCGAAGCGAACGCTCGGGTCCTCGCTGATGGAGATGTTGGTATCGGCGGTGAACAGGGGTTGGCCCTGATAGCTGACCGCGATGTGTTTGACATAGTCGGCGGGAATGAACTGGCGGGAGACCTGATCGAACTGGAGGCCGGAGTTGTTGGGGTGTTTGATCAGAAACTGGGCGGCGAGCCGCTCGCCTGGGCTCACGCGCTCCGGCAGCACCAGCTTCATCCGGCCGAGCTGCGCCGCGGCGGCGGCCGGGTCCTTGAGCGAGGGGGCCGAGCAGCCGCCGGATGCCTTCACGTAGTTGACGACCATGTAGAGTTGTCCGTCATCGGTGCGCGCGACGGCGCGCACGTTCGAATAGGCATTGACGCGGATGCGCGTGGCGATCTCGTCCCAGGTTTGGGTGCCGGGGAAGTGGAAGGTGGCGGCGAGCGGTACCGGATTCATGTCGATGATCAGGTACAGGTCCTGGATGCGGCGGCCCGCGGCCTGGTCCGGGAGCGGCTTGATGCTGACCGGCACCACCGCCGCGTCCTCGGCGCGGTAGGGCGTGTTGAGCTGCAGCAGGTCACGGCCGTCCGCCGGCAGCCGGTCACCGAACAACGCAGTACGGATTTCTCCCCAACGCGCCTCGTCCGGGTTGGCCAAGACCGACTCGGCCGGCACCGGCCCCAAGCCGCCGAGCAGGACCATGGCGAGCAAGAGTGCCCAGGCGCCGGGCCAGGCACGGGCGTCAGGGTGTGCCGATTCCGAGACAGTTGTCATACGCATCACTCAGGGTTGAGACAGACGACAGGCCCATAGCGACAGTGGCATCAGGGGGTCACGGTGCTCCCGGCAACCGACGCACCGTCACCAGCACGGTGTCAGGCGACGAAGCCGATGGTCAACGCCGTGCGGGGAAGCGACCGCGCGTCACCTAGTTAGATCCATATTCGGTGCCAAAATTCGCTCTTTATGTTTTGCGCTCTTCGCGCCTGCGCCGGAGTGAATCTTCAGTGGGACGCTCATTCCCACTCCAACTCGACAAAGGCCGCGGTGACGTTGCGCCGGTGGTAGTCGTCGAACAAGAGCCAGTTGCCTGACTCGGCCAGCCCCACCGAGTCCACTGCCTCCTCGATGGTTCCTTGTCGGCGCAGCACCGCCCGCACCCCCGCGGCCACAGCCTGCAGATAGCGCCGTTGCGCGGCGACTGCGGCGTACCGATCGGCCGGTACGCCCCCGTGACCGGGCACCAGACGCAGCGCAGGCCCTTGATCGATCGCATCCAATTCCCGCAGCCAGCCCAAGAGGCTGCCGTCGATGACCGGGATGCGGTCCACGAAGAGTAAGTCGGACAGCCACCAGGTGCCGGTCCGGCGATCGAGGATACTGAGATCGTTGTTGGTGTGAGCCGTGGGATGAGCACGCAGTTCCAGGGTGCGCCCGCCGAGATCCAACTCCCGCGTGCCGGCAACGCTGGACCCTGGAACCACCAGGCGCGTCCCCTCTGCCGCCTCCCCCAAGTCCGCCAGGGCGCGTTCACGATAGTGCTCGCCCCGCCGCGCCAGCGCGTCGGCGAGGTTGGCGTGACCGATGAACTCCGGTCGGTCCTGCTCGAAGGCGACGGCTCCCAGCACATGGTCCGGGTGCACATGGGTCAGGATCACATAGGCGATCGGCAAATCCGTGACCCGCCGGACCGCCGCGCGCAGGGCGAGGCCCTCCGCACAGGTGCCGCCGGTGTCGATCACGGCGACCCGCTCGTTCCCGACGATGAAGCCGATATTGGCGATATGGCCCTGGTTTTGCGGTGCGGCCACGTCCTGGACACCCTGGTAGAGGTAGACCCCAGGTGCGGCCTCGGTCATGGGTAAGGCATCAGCCCAGGCCGGGCGCCAGCCGAGCAAGGCGACCCAGCAAAGCGCGATCAGCAAGGGGCCGCGGGGTGTGCTCAGTCTCAAGGTTCGATCCTCCCGAGTCATAGATGGAAGCCAGCGACATCGAACGACACGACGGTCAGTCCGCAAATGCGCGCCGATACACACCAGCGGCGGCGTCCCTGTATGCCGCGCTTCAACGGCTGTCGCCGGGCAAATGGCCCTTATTTTGCTTCACCGCTTCGCGCAAGCGGGCAGCGCACCTTCCCGGACAGCAACTGCCGGACCAAGCGGCGCCGCCCGGTCGGCAAAGACATCTCCGGGGCCGATGAACCCTGATCAACTATGTGGAGGGCCCATGCAATTCATTCGCGCTCACTTGCGTTCATTTGCCGACAATCTGCTACTGGGGTTGACTAAGGCCAGCCCGGACACCGGGCGGCTGGCCCTCTCGATTTGCCTCATGGCGCTGACCCTCACCGCCCCACTGTCGGCGCAAGCCGAATCCACTGCGCCCGCTGCGACAATCCGCCTGGCGGTGCTCAAGTACGGCACGGCCAACTGGCTGCTGGACGTGATCCAGCGGCATCGACTGGACCAGGCGGAGGGCGTGACGCTGGCGGTCAAGGAATACGCCGGCACCCAGGCGACTCTGGTCGCCCTGCAGGCCGGCGACACCGACCTGGCGATCGACGACTGGATCTGGGTCGCCCGCCAACGCACCGCGGGCCGGCCTTTCACTTTCGTCCCCTACTCCACCGCCACCGGCGCCCTGGTGGTCCCGCAGGGGTCGGGAATCCATGGGGTCGCGGACCTCAAAGGCCGGTCGCTCGGCATCGCCGGCGGCCCCCTGGATAAGAACTGGCTCCTGCTGCGCGCACTCGCGGCCAAGCAAGGCGTCGACCTCGCGAGTGCGGTACAGCCGGTCTACGGTGCCCCGCCGCTGATCAGCGAGCAACTGAAGCAGGGCCGGATCGAGGCGGCGATCACTTACTGGCACTACGCGGCCCGCCTCACCGCGGCCGGTTATACGCCGGTGGTGCAGATCCAGTCGGTCATCGAGGACCTGGGGGTCACGGCCGCCGTACCGATGGTCGGTTTCTGCTTCGATGAGACCTGGGCAGCCGGTCATCGGCAGGCCCTGCTGGGGTTCTTCCGGGCGGTCGATCAGGCGCGCACCCTGCTGCGCGACTCCGATGCGGAGTGGGCGGCGCTGCGCCCGCTGATGGCAGCCCCTGATGAGGCGGCCTTCATCGCCCTGCGCGACGGCTTCCGCGCCGGCATCCCCAGCCAGTGGGGGCCGGCGGAGCGCACCGGAGCGGAACAGGTGTTCCAGCTCCTGCGGGAGGTCGGCGGCAGCCGGTTGGTGGGTGACGCCACGACACTCCCGCCCGGAACCTTCTGGGACGGGCGGTCCGACTGAGCGTCCGGCCGGAACAGCGACTCCAGCCGCGACGTGAGGCCTTATCACCCGCTCCTGCTGCGGCTGGTCTCCGCACTGAGCCTGCTGCTCGCGTGGCAGTTGGCCGCCTGGTGGTGGGCGAGCAGCCTGCTGCCGACGCCGGCCGCGGTCATCGGGTTGATACTGCGCGACACCCTGGCCGGTGGGTTGCTGCACGACCTGGGGGCGACCCTGCGGCGGGTGGGGCTGGCCTTCGTCATCGCCATGCTGGTGGGCAGTGTGATCTTCGACGTGACCGGGATCCTGGCCTACAGTCTGGCCTTTATTCTGGTGATGCTGGCGATCGAGTATGGCCTGCTGCAACCCCTTGAACGCGCTGCCAACCGCTGGCGCCGCTGAGCGCTGCTCGGCGACCGCCGCCGCAAGGCCGGAGGGTGCGCCGGCGCCCCCACCGGTGGTGGAGGTCCGCATCGACCGCAAGGCCTTCGCGGACCCCGCCACGGGCCGCGAGCGCCTGATCCTGGATCGGGTGGCGTTTGACTTGCTTGCGGCCGAATTCGTCGCCCTGGTCGGCCCCTCCGGCTGCGGCAAGAGCACCCTGTTGCAGATCGTCGCCGGGCTGGACCTCGTCTTTCGCGGAGGTATCCACTGGCCCGGAACCCGCGATGGCTGCCACCCGAGTCTGGGCTATTGCTTTCAGAACCCGCGGCTGCTGCCCTGGCTCAGCCTGCGCGCCAACATCGACCTGGTGTTGGACAACCCGGCCGCCCAAGCCGAGCGTATCGACGGGCTATTGCGCACCATGGGCCTCGTTGAGGTCGGTCATTTCCCCGCCAACCGACTCTCGGTCGGGATGCAGCGCCGCGCCGCCCTGGCTCGTGCCTTCGCCCCCGCACCCCGGCTGCTGCTGATGGACGAACCCTTCGTCTCGCTGGACGCCCCCACCGCCGCGCAACTGCGCGGCCTTCTGCTCGACCTGTGCGCGGCGCAGCGCCCCACCGTGATCTTCGTTACCCATGACCTGCGCGAGGCGACCCTGCTCGCCGACCGGGTGCTGTTCCTCTGCGCCCCGCCCAGCCGGGTCATCGGCATGGCGGAGGTCGGCATCCCGCGCGCACGCCGGCGGGACGAGCCCTTGGTCGCCGCCCGCCACGCCGTGCTCGATGCACTCTTCCAGGAGCTGTACCAACCGCTGAAGCCAGGGTGAACCCGCCGCGAGTGAAGGCGACCGCCGCTAGCCGGCTCTGCGACAGAGTGTTGCATCTCTGGAGCAATCCGTGTCGCGCCGTAGCCGTCGAGGCGGCACCAGTCCGGCTCCTGGCCGCGCGACGCCTCCCGCTGGACACCAGGATCACCGCCGGCAGCACGAACTTTGCATCCTCCGACGCGCAAGTCGATCTGGTTCGCTCCAAACCACCGGCCGCCCCAACACCACAACGAGGACATCAGGAGAACACCCATGATCTACGCCAAGCCCGGTCAGCCCGATTCCAAGTTCAGCTTCAAGCCCCGTTACGGCAACTTCATCGGCGGCGACTGGGTCGCCCCGGTGGAGGGCCGCTATTTCGAGAATGTCTCCCCGGTGGATGGCCGGGTCTTCTGTGAGATACCGCGCTCCTCCGCCGCCGATATCGAGCTGGCCCTGGACGCCGCTCACCGCGCCAAGGAGGCCTGGGGCAAGACCTCCCCCGCGGAACGCTCCAACGTGCTGCTGAAGATCGCGGACCGGATGGAGCAGAACCTGGAGCTGATCGCCCTGGCCGAGACCTGGGACAACGGCAAGCCGATTCGCGAGACCCTGGCCGCCGACATCCCGCTCGCGATCGACCACTTCCGCTATTTCGCCGGCTGTATCCGCGCCCAGGAGGGGTCCATCTGCGAGATCGACAAGGACACGGTCGCCTATCACTTCCATGAGCCCTTGGGCGTGGTCGGCCAGATCATCCCCTGGAATTTCCCCATCCTGATGGCGACCTGGAAACTGGCCCCGGCACTCGCCGCCGGCAATTGCGTGGTCCTCAAACCCGCCGAGCAGACCCCGGTCGGCATCCTGGTGGTCGCGGAGCTGATCGCGGACCTGTTGCCGCCCGGTGTGCTCAACATCGTCAACGGCTTCGGGGTGGAGGCCGGCAAGCCGCTGGCCACCAACAAGCGCATCGCCAAGGTCGCCTTCACCGGCGAGACCAGCACCGGGCGCCTGATCATGCAATACGCCGCGGAGAACATCATCCCGGTCACCCTGGAGTTGGGCGGCAAGTCGCCGAACATCTTCTTCGCGGACGTCATGGACCAGGAAGACGCCTTTTTCGACAAGTCGCTGGAAGGCTTCGCCATGTTTGCGCTGAATCAGGGTGAGGTCTGCACCTGCCCCTCGCGCGCCCTGATCCAGGAGTCGATCGCGGACGCCTTCATCGCGCGGGCGGTGGAGCGGGTCGGCAAGGTCCGCCAGGGTAACCCGCTGGATACCGAGACCATGCTCGGTGCCCAGGCGTCGTCCGAGCAGCTCGACAAGATCCTCTCCTATATCGACATCGGCCGCCAGGAAGGCGCCCAGTGCCTGACCGGCGGAGCGCGTAAGATCATGGAGGGCGACCTGGCCGGCGGCTACTATGTGCAGCCGACCATCTTCAAGGGCCATAACAAGATGCGCATCTTCCAGGAGGAGATTTTCGGCCCCGTCGTCTCGGTGACCACCTTCAAGGACGAGGCCGAAGCCCTGGCGATCGCCAACGATTCGCTCTACGGGCTCGGGGCCGGTGTCTGGAGCCGCGACGGGCGGCGCGCCATCGTCATGGGCCGTGCCATCCAGGCCGGCCGGGTCTGGACCAACTGCTACCACCTCTATCCGGCCCACGCGGCGTTCGGCGGCTACAAGCAGTCGGGCATCGGGCGCGAGACTCACAAGATGATGCTCGACCACTACCAGCAAACCAAGAACCTGCTGGTGAGTTATAGCCCGAATGCCATGGGCTTCTTCTAGCCGGCGCCCCGCACGCACCGGGGCCGACCGCCCCGGCGCGTGCGCTCCTGCGCATTGCAATGGATGACCAGCCATGAACGAACCAACACCGCGGGTCGTTGCCACCGAGGCCGCGCTGGCCCTCATCGAGCGGCTCCAGGCAATGCACGGCGCGCTGATGTTTCACCAGTCCGGCGGCTGCTGCGACGGCAGCGCCCCCATGTGCTGGCCGGCGGGGGAGTTCCGCACCGGGGGCAGCGATATCCGCTTGGGCGAGATCGGCGGCTGCCCCTTCTGGATGAGCGAGTCCCAGTTCGAATATTGGCAACACACCCAGTTGATCATCGACGTGGTTCCTGGTCGCGGCGGCATGTTCTCACTGGAAGGCCCCGAGGGGCTGCGCTTCCTGACCCGCTCGCGGCTGTTCACCGACGAGGAGTGGGCCGGCGTGGCGCCGATCACCCACGGCGGCGATTGAAGAGCCGCGGCCGACATTCGCGAACCGCACACCCGCCATGCGCACGCCCCGGACCCCCAGTCACCCCAAGTCGATCCCGGCCCTGATCTGTACCCTGGCCTGGCTGCTCTGGACTGCGCCCCTGTGGGCCGCGCCCGCCATCGCGGTCCTGGACTTCGAACTCAACGATTTGACCCCTCTGCCGGCCACCCCGGAGGAGATCGCGCGCACCGCCTCCATCCGGCCTTTGGTGGAACAGGCGCTCGCGGGTCTGGGGCCTTATCGACTCATACCGATCCCGGCGGCGGCGCTCACCCAAGCCAACGTCGGCTTCGGTTATGTCTACGATCACCCGGAGGCCGCCGCCGCGCTGGGCCGCGCCCAGGGTGCAGACTGGGTGCTGGTCGGCCGCCTGCACAAGCCGAGCTTTCTGTTCGCCTACCTGCTGGGGCGCCTGGTGAATACCGGCACCGGGCAGGTCGCCGCCAATCTGGTGGTGGAGGCCAAGGGGCCATCCGAACAGGTGACCCGGCGCGCCGCCGCCCGACTCGCGCAGCAGACCCATGATGCCCTGAGCGGTCGACCCGTGCCCGGCGGGCCGGCGCCGGCGGGGGCCGGAGTACCTGCCGCCGCGCCCGCCGCACGATCGCCCTAGACGCCCCCCGGAGATTACTATCCGCCGTAGTGATCCGATGGGTGTTTCCGGACAGAACCTTACGTCACACGATTGATCCCGAGAGATGACACCTATGAAACGAGGCGCTACCCGACATCGACCGCAGCCAGGCCGACCCCGTCCGGCCTTGGCAAGCACCTCGCTCGCCGGCCTGTCGGGGCTCGTGCTCGCCGTCCCGCTCCTGGCGGTGGAGCCGACCACCCTCACGGAGGTAGCCGTGATCGGTGTTTCGCCGGTCCACGGGGTCGGCCTGCCCAAGGATCGCTTGCCCTATCCGGTCCAGGACGCCGACGGCGGCCAGATCAGGGACTCACTGAGCGGCAGCCTGGCGGACTTCATGAATCAGCGTCTGGGCAGCGTCTCGATCAACGAGGCGCAGAACAACCGCCGTGAACCTGTTCAGTTCATTCGGCTGGCGTGCCCCGGACTCCGCCGTGGACCTGGATCTAGCCTATGCGAATACCGATCTGACCGGCAACGGTGCCATCCCGGTGGAACTGATGGCGCAGGACCGCAGCGCGGTCTTCACCTTCCCGGATACCACCAAAAACGAACTGTTCTCGGTCAACCTCAATGGCGAGCACTGGTTCGGCAAGCAGGTGCTGATCTCGGGCAACCTGTTCTACCGCAACCTGGATACCAAGTCATTCAACGGCGATGCGGGTGATTTTGGAACTTGCGCACCGGCGAACGAGACAGCGGATGAGACGGAGGACGGCATGGAAGCGGCCGCCGAGACCGGGAACGGCGAAGAGGAGGGGGCCACGCCGGTGCACCAGGAGCCGACCTACCTGTGTGACGAGGACGAGGAGGTACTGATGGACCGGGCCGGCAACCCCATCCTTGCACAGGACGCCGATGGCAACCCCTACGACGCGATCAACAACCGTTCCAGCCGTCAACAGGAGACCGGGGGCGGGACCCTGCAGGCCACCTTGCTGCAGGACCTGTTCGGCCTCAGCAATCAGTTCATCCTGGGGGTGAGCTATTTTACCGGTTCTTGAATTACACCTACCTGCAGGCCAGCTTTCAGGACAACTTCTACTCTCACAGTCCCAACCACCCGACGGCCAACGACGAAGGGAACATCTACGTGGAATCCGGCGACCGTCTACCGGGGATCCCCGCGAACAACTTCAAGACCGGCTTGGACTGGCAGATCACCCCCAAACTCAGCGCCGGACTGACGGTCATCTATCAATCCGGACAATACTACCGAGGGGACGAATCCAACCAGTTGCCGAAAATCCCCGGATATGCCATGGTTAATCTGCGCGGGGAGTATCGTGTCACCGACCGTTTTGCGATCCTGGCCAAGGTCGCCAATCTGTTCGACACGGAGTATTCAAGTTTTGGACTCCTGGGACAGGCGGACGAAGTCTTGGGCGACGCGTACCTCGATCCGCGCTTCGAAGGACCAGGTGCGCCCTTGGGCGGCTGGATTGGTCTACGCATGGCCCTCTGAACCCGGCCGTCCAGACACGGCCAAGCCCTCGCTGCGGCGAGATCATTGATCTGCACAAGGAGTTCGACATGAAACGATTGATGCTTTGCGTATCAGTGGCAGCGGCCCTGGCATCCGCCCAGGCAGCGGCCGGCCCCATCGCCGACGCGGCCGCGCGGACCCAGGTCTCGTTCACCACCTGTATGGACCTGGTCGCCGAACAGATCGGCGCCGCCATCGCCAGCGTGGAGTTCGAGTCCCGCCAGGGCGACCCGACCTACGAGTTCATTGTCAACGCGCAGGGCGCCACCTATTACGTGGGATGCAGCGGGCATACCGGCCTGGTATCCCAGGTAGACGTCGTGGTCCAGGCCGACGACCCGCGCTGGAGCGCGGTCGCCAAGATAACCGAGGAGCAGGCAACTGCCCTCGCGACCGGCCTTTATCCGGGCGAGGTGGAGGGGATCAAACGGCTGCTGTTGGCGTCCGGTGGAGCCGCCTTTGAAGTGGATATCGAAATCCCCGGCGGCAATGGCGAGTTCAATGTCTATGTCGACGCGGCGGACGGCCGCATTGGTCCGGTCAACCAAGAGTATTGGGAGATCGGCGAGACCATGCCGGGCAATAAGAACTGAACCCCGCCGATTTTCCGTGCCGCCGCTGGGCCGCCCTTGGCGGCGGCCCACGCGGCCGGCGCGTTCTCGGTGGTCAGCGTCTAACCTCCGCTAGTCGCATTTCTGTTGTGCCGAGGGTGCCGCGTGTCGTACTGTCGACATCCGGGTGAATAACCCCATGAAGACAACACCCCCGCGCCTCATCGCAGAGCGACGGGGGGTCGGTGGACCGCTGCGGCGGCCCAACTACCGCTGGAGGACAACGCCTTGGGTACCCTATCCCTCACGGCCGGCACGGCCGATCATGTATCGCGTGTGCGCGGCGTGCTTGCCGGCAACGACCTCACAAGTCCTGGTCTTGACACGGTGACCCTGGCCTCCTGGCAGCGCTGCTACCGTGACCATGGACTCGACCCGGGCGCCGCCCCCGACCCGGTGATCATCCCGCGCGCCGACCTGCGTGACCGGCAGGAACGCTACGGGCGGCTGCTCGAAATCGCCCGCCCCGAGATGACCAACCTTTATCAGCAATTGGCCGGCTCCGGCCACGCCATCATGCTGACCGACCGGGACGGGGTTCTGCTCAACTACATCGGCGATCCGATCTTTACCGACACCGCCGCGGCGGTCGGCATCAAGACCGGGGCGGTGTGGAGCGAAGCGGTGCAGGGTACCAATGGCATGGGCACCTGCCTCATCGAGCGCAAGCCGCTGGTGATCCACAAGTCCGCACACTTCTTTACACGCAACGCCAGGCTCACCTGCGCCGCCGCGCCGATCTTCGACCCCAACGGCAATGTCCTGGCCATCCTCGACGCCTCCAGCGAGGCGACCCTGGCCCAGCAGCACACCATGGTGCTGCTCAATATGTCCGCCCAGGTGGTCGAGAACCGGGTCTTCTTCTGCGGCATGCGCGAAGCCTATATCTTCCGCTGTCACAGCCGCGCCGAGTTCATCGGCACCCTGGGGGAAGGGCTGATCGCCTTCACACCGGACGGGCGCATCCTGGCGGTCAACCGCAGCGCCATGTTCCAACTGGAGATCAAGGGGCCGGAACAGATCGTCGGACGCGCGCTTTCCGACCTCTTCTCCATGTCCCTGCCGATGCTGCTCAAGCGCGCCCACAGCGGACCCGCCTTCCCCATCCACGAGACCCGTTGCGAACGGCGTTTCTTCGCCAAGATCCAGGCCCCGGAGCATACCGGTCGACCCGCCCTGACTCCAGCGCTGCGCCCCCACCCGACGTCCGCTGCGCCCGCCCTGCCGCTGAGCCCCGGCCCCTTCGAAGCCATGCACTTCGGCGACCCGCGGATGCAACGCAACGTCGCAACCATCAAGAAGGTGCTGGATCGCGACATCCCCTGCATGTTGTTCGGGGAGACCGGCGTCGGCAAGGACGTCTTTGCGCGCGCCATCCACCAGGCCAGCCCGCGCCGGGACAAGCCCTTCGTGGCGCTCAACTGCGCCTCGCTCCCCGAGTCGCTGATCGAGAGCGAACTGTTCGGCTACAAGTCCGGCGCCTTCACCGGCGCCAACCGCGAGGGCAGCCGCGGCAAGATCGTCCAGGCCGACGGCGGCACCCTGTTCCTGGACGAGATCGGCGACATGCCGGTCCAACTCCAGGCCCGGCTGCTGCGCGTCTTGGAGGACCGCATGGTCGTCCCTTTAGGCGGCGACAAGCCGATCCCCGTCTCCATCCAACTCATCAGCGCGACGCACCGTGACATCGGCGCCCTGATCAGCACCGGCCTGTTCCGCGAAGACCTTTATTACCGTATCCACGGCATCTCCATCACCATCCCCCCCTTGCGCGAGCGCACCGACCGGCGCGAACTGATCCTCAAGGTCGCCCAAGAGCAGGTCGGTCCGGCCATAACGCTCGACTGGGAACCCGCGGCCATGGAGCGGCTGATCAACTATCCCTGGCCCGGCAACCTGCGGCAACTGCGTAACGTCTTGCGGGCGGTCACCGCGCTCTGTGACGACAACCGTATCACCCTCAACGACCTGCCCGACGAGGTCCGCCACCCGCCGCGGGCGGTCGACGCCCCCGCCGTCCCGGACGAGGCGTTCAATGCGTTGGGGCTGGCCGAACGCGACGCCCTGCTGCGGATGCTCCAAGATCTGCACTGGAACGTCAGCCTGGTCGCCAAGAACCTAGGGCTGAGCCGCAACACACTGTATCGGCGGATGAAGCGGTATGGGATCAATCCGGCGCGGTGATATTGGACAGAAAGATAAGCGGCGAGGCATTTTCGACGCGTGGGAGAACCTCTGATGGGAAGAGCGTGCGCATCGCAAAGCGGCCAGGTTTATGACCAAGGCCAACGCGCCGTGGGGCGCGGGGTGCCGTTGCGCCGAGCTGAGCCGAATAGGGCCTATAATCGGCTCATGTGGATCCGGCAACGGCCTGACTGGCCGACCTTCAGTTTTGATGCGAGCCGCCTGGCTTCGGCCGTCGCCGAGTATCGGTGTCGGGCCGGGGCACTCGCGGGTGCCGTATCGATCCATCCCTTCGACGACGGCAACGGCCGAGTCGGGCGGGCCATCGCCGATCACGCCATTGCCCAAGACCTCGGATACCCGCCACTGTCCAGCCTCGCCACTTGCATTGAGGCCGACAAGAAGACCTACTATGCGCTGTTGGAGCGCAGCCAACGTGCGGGGCTGCAGATCGATGACTGGCTCACCTGGTTCGTCGCAACGGTACTCAAGGCCCAAGATATCGCTCGCACGCAAATTGACTTCGTCGTCGATAAGGCGCGCTATTTCGACCGATTTCGGGATCGTCTCAACGCCCGTCAACAAAAAGCGATTGCCCGGATGTTCGCCGCGGGGCCGGCCGGGTACGAGGGCGGCATGACGGCCGGGAAATATATCGGCATCGCCGGCTGCTCGAAGGCGACCGCGACGCGCGACCTGGCGACCCTGGTTCAGTTCGGCGCCTTGATCAGCCTGCCCGGCGGCGGGCGCAGTGCCCGCTACGGGCTGCCGCGGGTATCGGGTCAGATCCTCGAATGACGGGTGGTACCGGATCAAGCCCCGCCGGATCATCCCGACCGGTGCGGAAACAGTCGCTATCCCAGCCGGTCATGTGACTGGCGGCGTCCCAGGATGCCTTGGCCCGGACACGCAAGGCAGCGATCACCCGGATTTATCCACAGATGTCACAGATGTTCACAGATGAGGAAAAACATCTGTGTTCATTCGTGACAGAGTCATCGGCCCATATGAGCGAGGCTGATTATCCACCGCCGAGGAACCCAAACAGCAGCACCGAGCCCCACCAACAGAGACAACAGCCAATTGGGAATACCTATGAGCAGACGCGCCAACAGTTGGAGGGCATCTCCCTTATAGGCGATTTTCCCGGCGCGGGCCGAGAACTTGATGAAGTTGAAGGTACCGAACTTGTCCAATACCCGCAATCCGCCTTGACCGAAGGTTGCCGCCTCTTTGATCGTTGCCACTCCGAGGTCCCCGGCACGCTGCGCGACCTTCAGCGCCTGGTCGCTGCCGATCCGGTAGAGCGTTGCACTCTGGTTGCCGAAGGTCTCGGTGAATGTCGCCATGCGCCGCAGTGACGATGCATCGGTGGTATGACTCAACAGATTGAAACCGCCGCGCCTCTTCGCCAACGTATAGCCGTTGCCGAACAGGTCGGACACCGCATCCAACCGACCGCTACGCTTGACCGCCGCGGCGCCATCGCGCACCGCCTTACCGAGCCAGGTCGGAACCTTGCCCAACTTTCTGGCAACCTTGAGCATGATGACCCCGCCCTTTACCGCGGTCGTCGCCCCAACCGCCGGTGCCGCCGCCCCACCGGTCCCGACGGTAGCCATTGAACTCACCACCTGTGCCGTGGTGGCCGCCACACCGATGCCGGCGAGCGCGGCGATCACCTCGTCCACCTCAGCGCCTTGCCCCCAGTTGATCGCCTGCTTGGTCAGGTCGCGGAGATCGCCGATGACGAACAAGTCGCTCGCGACCCCGATGGCCTGGCCGATGGTCTCGTCGCTGGTCCCATCGAAGAGCCCTTCCTTCAACTTTTCGGCTTGATAAGCGACACGGCCACGCTCCTGCTCGATCTGCGCGTGCAGGGCCTGCGCGGCGGGGTCCTGGTTCTGACTATTACCCATATCTCCCCTCCCCGACGCCGCGCTGGGCCGCCATCGCCAGCACAAAGTCGGCGGCGCGCTGGAGTCCAATCCAGAGGGTTTGCGGGCCGGGGAAGCCGTCGGACTTCCGGCC